>Ga0070699_100002569_pt1 | contig 16280 bp, 12 predicted proteins | sample KBSK1503metaG_FD_65473 | JGI IMG/M metagenome (GOLD analysis project Ga0070699, IMG submission 65473) | Corn, switchgrass and miscanthus rhizosphere microbial communities from Kellogg Biological Station, Michigan, USA - KBS K1-50-3 metaG | ecosystem: Host-associated > Plants > Roots >...
TTTATTTTCGAGCGCCTCAACGAGAGCGAAATAGTCTTTCACGTCACCGTCTGGTCCAAGATAGTAAGGTCGCTCATACCATTGCTGGCTGATCTTCGTTTGTGGCACAAACTCGACGATCTCGATGTCGCGTGACGGCGGTGGCTCCAGTTTCTCGAGCTCCTCGGCAGTGAGAATTACGTACCGGCCCGGTTCGATCTCATAACCTTTTTGGATTTCTTCACTTGGTACCTCGTCGCCTGAATCGGGATCGATCATATGTTGCTTCACGCGCTGCTTCTGACGATCGTCAAGCACGTGAAAACGCACGGTGCGATCCTGCACGGCCGAGTAAAGTTTGACCGGCACTCGGGTCGTACCCAGTTTCAAGACACCTTTCCAGATCGCGCGTGCTGCCATAACACAATTCCTAACTGCAACAACCGGGACACAGCGGTTCGCGTGCTTCATTTTCCTGTACGCATATTGGACAGAGGTTACAGTCACAATCGAGACAGTAAGAGCCCGTTTGATACGCGTACGAGTGATTGCAACTGGAGCAGATTTCGGTCCCGCCTTCAAACCACCACCAGGGCGGATTGCCGGCGCGTGTTTCAGCGCGCTTCAACTCTTCGACTCCTCTCTTCATCAACTTCATCGAGCATCACAGACTCCTGTCCTCTGTTCTATTCCAGATCACAATTTGCTTTCGACCGGAGATCAGCGCAACTAAGATGCCAGAGCACCCATGAGGGCTCATCTCCTGATCAAGACTTATGAGGTAAAGCCGCTGGACCGCGGAATAAGAGGCTGTCGCACTAATGTTTTGGATTGATTCGAGCTGGGGTACCGTCGTATTTGTATTTGTAATTCTCAATGTTCTTGCGTATGTCCTCGCGCGCACTCAGCATACCGTCTCGCCACGGCGTCAAGATATCCAGATAACGTCCCAGGACTGCTATCAACTTTTTATCGATGACAAGTTTAGTTTCATTGTCGATTTGTTGGTTCAATAGCCATAACCGAAAGCAATCCACATAGGCAATGTGCTGCGAAGCCACGCGACTGGCATGAAACATACCTTCGTCTGCTGGAGCAAGATGCTTGAAGTGTTTAAAAGTGAAATCCGATTTTAGATAGTCCTCCTGTGACATCTCTCGTCCTTTTTCGAACTTAGTTTCCAGAAATGTCCTCATGGATTCAGAATGTTTTCTGACTAACCGTTGCACGCGATTGATAGTCTCTTCAAACTCAAAAACCTGTGGCTTATTTTCCACGCGCTTCAAGCCTTGCGTGAACAAGGCGGAGGTGTTACCTGCGAGAGCAGAATAGAACTCAAAATGGACCAGGACGTTTTTCACGAAGCTATAGCCAGAGGGATTCAATGTGATGAAGACGTCAAAAAAAGTAGCGGGCAAGTGGGTTGCATGAATTAGCTCATCCAACTCGGGCCGGAATGCGTCGATACTTTCGACCAGTCTGTTCCTAAAGGTGATTAAATGGACCCAACTCTTCCGGTGAAATACAAAGACATCTACCAGCGACTGAACAATTTCATCAACACGATAGAGATCCTGTGTCTCCTGGATAATTACGCCTAGCGGCACCTCCTCGAATGGTTTGGCAACATTAATTACATCTTCGCCGCGCCTGAGCTGGCTCTTGTTCAGCAAGAGTGTGAGTAACATCCTGGTAATCAGACAATAGCCTGAGTTACCGGCAGCATTCTCCTGGGTAAAGGGATAGTTCTTCAAAAAATTCTCATTTCGGAGACCCTGAACGATTCCGAATACGAGTGCTCCCCGAACCCCATACTTATCATCCTCGTGAGCTGCGAATGAATTGCCCACGTCATCGAACGATAAACCCCCAGGGTTAGTATCTGCTTTCAACAGTCGCAGTGTGACCTGGAACAATGTGTGAGCGAGTTTTCTGAAATCCGAATTATAAAGAGGTACAAAAATTGTAGTGAAGAATTGATCGTTTGCGAATGCTGCCAGCATCTTGATGGTCTTAGCCTCATCGGGGTCAGGCTCACTACGATCCTGGTTGGTTATTTCGGAGTGGAATTTTAATCGCGCACTAAAAGCAGACTGGTATAGTTCACTCGCAAACCCAACTCGCAGGTGAATATTGGTAGCAATTGGAGTTAACGTATCCCCCAGATGCGCGTTGATATTTGAATTATTCGCATCTCTGAGGCAAAAAATGAATTTGAAGCGATGCTCAAAATCCAACCTGTTGGGAAAGAGACTTCGGTCCTGAAGCATCTCTGAGAAGAGTCCCAATGCATTCGCAAAGCTCTCTTTGAAGAATGGTGTCAAGTAAGCGAGATCGATGGTGTCAAGATTGTCGAAGAAAACGAGATATGTGCGATTGGGGTTGGTGTCTTTTTCGTATCTCTGAATGTAATAGAGGAAGAAGAGTATGAACGTGTCTCTAAGGGTAGTTTTCTCCCACAGAGAATGAAGGTTCGTGGCGTCGCGGGCCGGTTCAATCTGGGCCAGTGACTTGGCGAACCGTTCGAAATAGTCTTGCAGGGCTTCCTTATGGGCGTCCAGGTAATAGAGGAAGTCAGTAATATCATTCCGAGGTTTCGTGAGGTGTGATCTAATAACCGTAGCAATTGGATGCGTCTGCTCGCTAATTTGATTAACTTCGCTGATTACAGACCCCATCAGGCTCAGTTGTTGTACTGCCTCTCTTACTACTAATTTATCTCCTTCGGTGCGGAGCTGACTTTCCAGATCTCGTAGTTTGCTTTGGGTCTCCGACAGATTCTTGATATATCTGACGTAGGGCGCAGAACTTTGACCCTTGGGATAAAAATCAATATATACACTCTCGAACTGCCTATTATCTTTCAGAAAATATTGGATAAATGTCGTCTTGCCAGTGCCACTATATCCCTCAAGAAAAACGATTCGATTGTTCTGAAGCCTTGACGATAATGCGTCATTCAACTGCTTTTTCAAGGCTTTCACTTGTTCTGTTTCAATAAACAGCTTCTCAAAAAACAGCTCGGCTGTAAGCCGGCCACCGAAGTTCAAGTGCTTGTTGAAAGGCGAGCACAGTAAGACCTCATCAATTTGAGGATTTAAGGCGCGAACTTCTTCAACGCTAGACTGCAATTCGTCCTGGTCCATTGGCGGATCTCCTAAGACTGATGAGGTAAAGCGGTTTGAGTTTAAGCTAGCTTGCGAGCTTGAAGAAAATGGGAAAAATTTCGCCCGAGAATCTATGCGCAGTGTGTTGCTTTGTCAAGAAAGAAAACTTCGCCGAGCTTGAATAATCGTTGCGTTGTGTTTGCTGCGGTGATAGTCTGCGCAGCCAGATCGCAACCGGGGTTTACCAACAGGACTGGCCAGAACGCATAGACGTCTGGCCCATGAGTAGTCAGAAGTGGAAATCCAGGAGCAACAATGAAACAAATTGTCATGCCGCTCACTCAATTGCAGATCAACCGATCGGGCCGCGCCTGCGCGGAACTGATTGAGATGCTTGAACGAACGTTTGCGACTGCTGACGTCACTGAAGCCGAACCTCTTAACAACGGCGATAAGAATGAGACCTTAGAATCACAGAGCGAGCAGCAAGCTGCCTTACGTGCTGCGCGCTAACAGTATCTGCTGAACAGATAAATCGACTTTTCACCACCAGCCGCATCGCTTCCAGAGATTCGCAGTGGCTGTTTGAGCCTACCACTCCATAAAACGCCCTATGCCTCAACTTACATTCGTTACGATCTTGACCTTGATGATCTCCGTCACCGTCCTGGGCCAAACAGCATCGCCAAGCCCAACACCGCAACCCAGCGCTGAAGCAGTTGATACAAAGAGATTGAATGAGGCTCGAGTTCAGTATTACAACTTGAAAACGGAACAATTGAGAGCGCAGATGGCCACGAAGTCATTCTGGCAAAGGTTGTTGGAGAACCCCAGCTCACTTGGTGCGGTCGGCGCCGTACTGGCTGCGATCGTGGCGTTGTCTACTTTCTTTTTTAATTACCGGAGTGGCTTACGAAACAATCGAGACATGCAGTTCTACGAATGCCTGAAGCGCTTTGGTGATAACGACAGCGCGACGATGCGATGTAGTGCCGCAGCCATCTTGTCCGATATGGGAGGTAAAACGCAGGGAAGAATAAAGCCACCTCGTGCGCTATTCGGCGATCACAGCCAGTACTTCAACGTTGCCTTTACGCAGTTGACCAGCGGATTGCTGCTCGAGGAAAACCTGGTTTGTATCGAGGCCATAAAAACGGGCCTGACAAAACTCATTCCGGATGATCCGAGTCTGGCAATTGTGGAGTTTAGTAACGCAAATCTCTCGCTCAAACGGGATTTCATAATGGGATTCGCAGAGTTTTGGGGCGCCCTAAAAATGATTCCGCCCACCAATATGCAAGATCGTACGTGGGACCAGGCAGAGCATTGGGCGCTGCTTGAACGACGAGTGCTGAGAGAATTCACGGATAAAACGAACCGGGTGTTTTGGAAGACGTTTGAGAGTTATTCTGAGACTCATTCGAATCTCTCCCCGGACGAACAAAGAAGTGCCGCAAGACATGCGCTCAACATTCGTTCACACCGGTTGCAAACGAATGTGCATTTATTCTCCAGGGTCTTACAGCTCATTGGGAACGATTCACACGAGCTAAGAATAGAAGGAGTTTTATTGGTCGGCGGCTCTGCCCGGGCGGCCGAACTCAGCGGCATTGAATTGTCTCACTCTCAGTTGGATAGTTTTGACTTTCAGCGTGCAAATCTTTCGGACGCCAATTTGAAAGGCACGTGTTTGAGAACTGCAAATCTTACCGAAGCCACGCTTTGCCGGTCCACTTTGATTGGCGTAAATCTGGAAGACGCAACTCTTCAGAATGCGGATCTAACGGGCGCCAAACTCTTCCAGGCAACTATCAATGCCGGTACCGATCTTCGTGACACAAAGTGGTGGTACGCTGATTTTTACGGACCGGATTCGCAGCAAATCGATATGGATCTGTTACGGGTGCTGTTCGAACGTGATCGAAATAGTCTCCCAAGCAGTCCAGACGAGCTGCATCCGTCTGTTCGTGCGTTTGCGGACGAAAAGAACGTCGCCTGAAATTGATCCAACGAAACCCATTCTCAAACGTTCGATTATGGTGTAAGATTCGCAGCCACAACCTCCCGAGTAGATTTACGATTCCCAGAAGCCGAACAACTTAAACGTAGAGTGCGGTTCCCCCCGGACTTTGTCGCTCGCTGTAGCGAGCCATTGCCGTCCGCCAACCCTCAACGTATGGGCGAAGCTGTGGACGACAGAAATCAACCAGCAACTGCCAGACACCAGAGTGTGTTTGAGCTAGCTCACGAAATCCGCAATCCGCTGGCCAGTATTCAGGGAGTAGCTGACGCGTTCCTGCAACGCGGGCAACTCACCACGCAGGAGCGCGAATGGATGGAGGCAGTGCGTCGTGAGGTGTCGAAGATTGATGAGCGGTTGCGTGAGATGCTTGACCTTTCGAAATCTCGAATGCTCAACGTCAAGCAATGTTCACTGAGCGAACTGATCAATCACGTAGTGCTGCTGGCTTCGCATCATGTGAGATCAATCGGCAATCGTCAGGTCGCGGTCGAATTCATCGATACCACCAAAGCACCACTGCTGCTGTATCTCGACCGAGACCTCATCGAAGACGCGGTCTTGAATCTCGTCTTGAATGCGATCGAATCGATTGAAGGAAACGGTCGCGTTACGGTTCGTTTATTTACTCGCGACGATCAGGCACTGATAGAAGTTACTGATACGGGATGTGGCATACCGCTCGCAAATCGTCGCCAAATATTTGAGCCGTTGTTCACTACCAAACGAGAAGGGACCGGTCTCGGACTCGCCGCTGTGCAACGCACTGCGGCTGCTTACCAGGGACGAATCACTTTCAAAACCAGGATCGGGCGCGGATCGAAATTCGTGCTCGCTTTGCCTCTCCGACGCCAACCGCACCTCACCGAGAATCCGATATGAGGGTCACCTCGAGGTTCAAAGTTCTCATAGTTGACGACGACACAACCATCCGTTCCACGCTCGCAGAGGCGATACGATTGTGGGGTTACCTCACCGTCGAAGCGGCAACCGTGGCGGAGACCTTCAATGTCGTCAATCGTGAACAGCCTGATGCGGTGCTGCTCGATGTGAAACTTCCCGACGGTTCGGGGATCGCCGCGCTGGACCAGTTGCGGAAACGTTCGCGCGAGCTCGTAATCATCGTTATCACCGGCTACGTCACTCACAAAGATGCGTTCGAAGCAGGTGTGCGCCAGGCGAATAGTTACGTCAGCAAGCCGATCGATCAGGTGCAACTACGTTCGATCCTCGAACAGGCGTTGAAAGGCCGGACACCGAACTCGGACCACAATGAACGGCGGCAGCCTCGTGCCGGAGAAGCAAAGCGAGGCCGGCCGCAACGACAAACAGCAGCGCCCCTTGGCAACCTGATCGTTAAGGCGATGAAACTCCTCGGCCTCGCTTACAAAGACGTAGTTGCCGAGAGTGAACGATTGGCCCGGCTCAATCACAACTCCGACATGCGTATCGGCAAATCGACTCTCGGCAATATCATCAGCGGTAGTATTCGCCAGCCCGGCACCGCCAAACTCGACAGCCTGCGGATCATTTTGAATCTGGCGCAAGCCGACATTGATGCGGCGATTGGTTTACAACCCGAGCGCCGTTTTGCGGAACAACTGGAGATGAGTCGCGGCCGCACTCACGAAGTGCCGATCGATGCGGTGACGCGTCACCGGCGCGTACGAGTGCCGATCCTGCGGGACGATGCAAAGCTTGATAAGACGCAGTTTTTTGAGGGCTCGCTCCGGCGTTGGGCCAACGTGGAAGTTGAATACTTGAGTTCGTTCTTCCCGCCTTACCTTTGCTACGTTGTAGTCGGTGAAGAGGACACGAATGCCGTTCCGATCGCTCCGCCCGGCAGTCGTTTGCTGGTGAATAAATTGCTGAACAAGGTGCTCCCGTCTGACAACATCAGCTTCCACGAGCGCGAGTTGTTTTATGTAATGACGCCGAATGGACTCACTTGCATGTACGCAGAGAATGTGTCCGGCGAGAAGATCGTGTTGATACCGCATCCGGCCTCGGGAAACGTGCGCGAGGAGTTTCATCGCGACGAAGTCACGATCATCGGACAGGTAGTGGGCGTCCTTTATCCCGCGTCGATGAATGTCCGGGATCGAGAACAATGGTGAACGCGACGCGAGTTAATAAGTCTTCGTCATTCAAAGACTTGCTCGAGACTGGTCGCCGGCGGTGTTTCGCTTTGGTTGTTATTTTCACTCCCTGACCCAGCCTCAGGTAAAGACCTTAAGTATTGTTCGCTGAGTTTGTAAGCTGCTACAAGCACAGCGATTAATTGATGGTCCAATTCGAAATTCCTTCCGTAATCCCGGATAAAAGATCGTTCTGCTATTCATGGGCCAACTCAGCGCTGTAGAGTGCCGCACCTTCCACATTTCATGCGACGTTCGGGACTTTAATTCAGCAACAGCGGCCCATGTCAAACACCTCCCGGTGATTTCACGGAGGACACTGTGCCGATTGGTCAGAAACTGAAAACGCTTCGCAATGGACGAAACATTACGGTTAGAGAAGTTGAGCACGCCAGCCGGCGGATTGCTGAAGTGAAAGCAGACAAGCGGTTTTGTATTTCCAACGGGTGGCTGGCCCAGTTGGAGAACGGCGCTTCTGAGCCGAGTATCTGCAAGCTCTTCAGCCTGAGTGTGATCTACCGCGTGGCATTTCTGGACCTGGTTCGTTTGTACAACGTCGACGTGGACGAGAAGGAGAAGTACGAACGCGTCGCCGATCCGTACCTAACGCAGTTGATAGGTGAGAACGGTGATCATGATGGTTGGTCAGTGCCGGAAAATTCAGGTGCTTGCGCAGAGCTGGCGACGAGATTAGTGCGGACCTCGGAGGCGGGGAACGGAAAGTCAGTTTACGTCGAAGATCCCAATCCGGGCATCGTTTACGCGCGTCTCGGCCTGTCCGACTTCACGATGTATCCCATGATCCGGCCGAGTGCGGTGCTGAAGATTGATACCAGGCAAAACAAGCTGCCGTCGGGCGCCTGGCGCAACGAGTACGAACGTCCGATCTTTTTCATCGAGCTGAGGCAGGCCTACGCGTGCGGCTGGTGTGAATTGCAAGGCAAGCAATTGTTAATCATCCCCCACCATTCATCGACCGCGACTGTGCGAAGTTTTACCTATCCGAGAGAAGCCGAGATAGTCGGTCGTGTGATCGGCTACAGCACACCTTGCGTAGAGGACGGGTCCAATTCGATTGAGCTACGCAAAGCGAAGGCAAGGTAAACGGATCGCAACCCTGGGTCAGCATATGAAAGTTAATCAATCTGGTGAATTTCGCTGGCTTGCGGCACAGCTTAAGCCCTTCTTGCGTCTGCATTTCACCAGCTACATCTGTATTTTGCTTGCCAGCACGCTGGTCCTGGTCGAACCGTTAATCATGAGGCTGCTCATCGATGAAGTTATCCCGCACCGGCGTTTTAATTTGTTGCCGCTCGTTGCTGTAGCGGTGTTCTTCACTTACATGGGCCGGCTTGGTTTTGACAGCCTCGGTGGGATGCTCAATTTCCGAGCAGTGCAGAAGATGACCTTCCGCCTGAGACTGAATCTTCTGCGTCACTTGCAACGACTCTCTGCCGAGTATCACGACAACCGGCCAATAGGCGAAACCTTACACCGGCTTCAGGTCGACGTCGAACAAGTCGGCTCGTTGAGTGGTGATGTGATTCCCATAGCCTTTCGGATGTTAACTGTTTTCACGCTGGTGATGATCACCATGCTGGTCCTGAATTATCGTCTGACGGTTATTGTGCTCCCCTTGATACCGGTATTCATTTTGGTGCGCAGGCACTTTCGCAATCGTCTGCGTCAGGCTTCTGATGCAGTGCAACAACAGTCCGGGAAGATGATTGGGTTTTTGGAAGAGCATCTTTCTTCGATCGTGCAGGTGCAACTGCTCGCTTGCGAACAGCGAGAGGCGCGTCGCTTCGCGCGTCTGGCTGGGTATGCCGTTCGAGCGCAGGTGAAGCGAAGAGCAACGGAGTTGTTCTTCAGTTCCTTGCTTTACCTCATCATCGTGATGGGTATGGCCAGTGTGCTTTGCTACGGTGGTTACCAGGTCATGACGGGTGCGCTTACCGCTGGCAGTCTGGTGGCTTTTTATGGTTACACATTGCAACTTTTTATCCCGTTGTATGGAGTAACGGATATCTATTCGAAGCTGCAACGCGCAGGTGCAAGCATTCGCCGGCTAATGGAGATAACGCAAACTGAAATAAAGATGCGCGATCGTCCTGGTGCTCTGGAACTCGCGAATCCTTCAGGAGCAATCGAATTGCGGAATGTGGCTTTCAGTTATCACGCTGACCGCCCAGTGCTTACCGGGATCAACTTGCGCATAGAGTCGGGGCAGAGAGTTGCACTCGCAGGAACAAGTGGAAACGGCAAGAGCACGGTTGCGCGTCTTGTGGCCCGGCTCTACGACGTGCGCGCAGGGGCAGTGCTCATAAACGGAGTTGATGTGCGTGACATTCAACTCAAGAGCCTGCGCTCGTCGGTAATCTTTGTGCCGCAGGATCCGGTGTTGTTTGACATCACGCTCAGAGAAAACCTGCTGTTTGGAAATCCGCAAGCTACCGAAGAGCAGTTGGAACGAGTAGCGAAACTCGTGCGCCTGGAGAATCTCATATACAGGTTGCCGAAGGGTTGGGAAGAACCACTTGGACCGCGCGGTAACAGACTTTCTGGTGGAGAACGGCAACGCGTAGCGTTAGCACGCGCACTGCTACAACGGCCTCGGATTTTGATCCTGGATGAATGTACTTCCGCACTCGATACGACTACTGAAAAGTTTGTACTGAGCGGCCTGGATGAGTTTCTTCAGAACGTTACCACGATTCTTATTTCACATCGCTCCTATCCCTTGCAGTGGGCTGACCGGGTTATTTCGATGAGCTATGGGCAGATAACAGAGGACGAGAGTCGAGAGGTTGCCAATGCAAGGTAAACAGCTTCGCAGTTCTGCTGCTCAGTCTACTAAGCAAAAAATTGCAGTGACTGGTCTTGTATGTTTATGAAAATACAGGATCTGCTCTGTATACCGAGCAGAAAAAAAGGAATCTCACGCAAACGTCTCGTAAAAATCGTACCTTCCTGAATCCACCGACACTTCAAGTTTCACAGCTACGAAAAGGCGATCCCCCAAGCCTCGGGAGCAAACGATGGACACGACGGCTATGCGGTTTGCGATTTCGTCCGATGTGCGCTCGGACACCGATGGTGACGGCACCGCAATTCTTCATATCAGCAAAGACAAGATCTACACCATCGTCGGAGTGGGCAGCGCGATCTGGTCCAAACTTGTCGCCGCGGACCATGGAGTAGCACCACACGAGATCGTGGAGAAGTTAAGCGCGGACTTTCACGATGTTCCCCGTCAGCAAATCGAAGGTGATGTCCAACGCTTTTTGAGCACGTTTCGGCAGAAGGGTTTCATCGAGACGAAGCGGCACAGATCACGACCAGAGGAGAGTTTGCGTGGCTTTGCTGGTTCGACCTTAATGTCTCTCGCGCATGCCGCGACGACCGTGTTATTGAAGCTGAAATTACCTGTATTCGCGGCGCTCTGTGGCCTCGCCACGATTGACTTCCTGGTCAAACTGGTAAGTTTCAATGCGCTTTACACCTTTGTCAGAGACTGGCCGGTAAGTAAGCAGACACCTGGTCCCCACGCAATCAGCCAAATCAACGACGCTGTTACGAGAGCGTTGACCTGGTATCCGAAGCAGGCGATGTGTTTGCAGCGATCTGCGGTTACGACAAGTCTGCTGCGCAGTCGTGGGGTCCCTGCGCAAATGATTATCGGATGTCAAAAACTTCCGTTTCTGGTCCATGCGTGGGTGGAAGTCGATCACGAAGTGGTCAACGACAGACCCCGGGTTCAGGAGATACACAAAGTGCTGGACCGGTGCTGATGCAGAGCAGACGGCGCGACGAAGTTCACTAAACAAGGGAGAGGCAAAAAGTGAGCGGCATTGGCGGATTATATTGCTTCGACGAAACGCACGCCGATGATGCGATTCTGAGCGCATTAGGCGATGGACTGGAGCGTAAAGGGCCTGATGGGCGTAGCGAATACAAATCAGGCTCGATCGCAATGGTGTATCGCCCGTTCCATACCAATCTCGAGTCGCGAATGGAGCAGCAGCCGTTTGTGTCTGAGCGCGGTCAGATTCTGTGCTGGGATGGACGATTGGATAACCGCGACGAGCTTATTCACATTTTGCGGGACGATCTGCGCGGCGATCACACGGACGTCGCGATTGTAATGGCTGCTTACCTGAAGTGGGGCGTAGATTTCCTGCCGAAGATCATTGGAGACTTTGCGCTCTCGCTTTGGGAACCGATGGCGCAGTCTCTCCTGCTTGCACGTGACGCGATTGGCCCACGCACTCTTTACTATCACAAGAACGATGCTCGTGTTGTTTGGTCGACAGAGCTGGCTTCACTGTTAGACCAGGCTGACATCCCGCTGGAAATCAACGATGAGTACGTCGCCGGTTTCTTTACTTATCTTCCGGAACCAGGACTGACTCCGTATCGCAATATCAACGGTGTGCCACCAGGGCATTCAGTCACGATCAGCGATGGCGTTGTCCGCACACGCCGATTCTGGGGACTCGATCCCCATCGAGAGATTCGCTACGGGAGCGATGCAGAATACGAAGAACATTTTCGTCACCTGTTTCGGGAGGTGGTGCGATGCAGGTTGAGAGTCGATGGACCAGTGTGGTCAGAGTTGAGTGGCGGCATGGACTCATCGTCAATCGTTTGCATGGCGCACGACATCCTGAAGCATGGAGAAGCACAAGCCTCGCGTCTCAACACCGTGTCGCGGGTGTTTGACGAAGCAGCGAAGTCGGACGAGCGCCGGTACATTCTGCCGGTTGAGCAGAAGATTGGTCAGAAAGGTCTCCATTTAAGCGAAGACAAGTATCGGATTTTAAGCCCGTTGGACCGCGACTATATTCCCGCTATACCCAGTTACGTCGCCAACATTGCCGCATATTGCAAAGCAGTTAACAACGCTATGCGCGAGAGTGGTTCGCGGGTTCTGCTTTCAGGGCTCGGTGGCGGTGAACTTCTCCTTGGAGACGGAGATCCATTTCCGGAGTTAGCCGATCTCCTGGTCCAACTGCGGTTGATCTCGCTGCACCAGCGGCTGCGCAGCTGGAGCGAGGCACTGAACAAAACCTATTCCCAGGTGCTTTGGAAGAACGTGCTTCTGCAACTGCTGCCGCGGAGTTTGCAGTTTGGCCGCAAGCGTCGTTCTAACCAGATCCTCCATTTCTACAATCGAGAATTCGTCAAACGCATGCGGTTGCGCCAACGACTACTCGGCCCACGCGACATTTTCGGTTTTCGTCGTCCCGGCGGTAGGTACCAGTCTACGCTGTTTCAATATCTGCCCAGACAAATCTCCTCGGGTTTTTGGCAGGAGTTCAATGATGCGCAGTTTAGCTATCCGGGGACGGATCGACGATTAATCGAGTTCCTGGCGGCCATACCATTCGAACAGCGTGCGCGTCCGAAAGAAGGAAAATCAATTCTGCGACGGGCTTTGCGCGATTTGCTGCCGGCCGAACTGCTTTATCGAACTGAGCGCCGTATCACCATTCAATCAGCGGCGGCGCGAGCGGCGCAGCGGGAGCGCGAGAGAATCAGGGAAACGTTTACCGATTCGAGGGCGGCGGCTCACGGGTATATCGATGCGGCAGAAGTGCTGGCAGCCTGCGGTCAAAGCAAGCAGCAACCGGAGATGTTTGTCATATCGCTGATGCCCTTTGAGTACTGGATACGCTGCTTCGAAAAACGAAAAGGAACCAGGTTGAACCGCGTGGTCCAACCGTCGTTGAGCACTGTCAGCCGGCATGGCGATTATTTACCGGAACTCAAGCAATCAGTTTCTTAGCAACCGGAGATTCGTATGAGCGCAATTGGCGGCATTTACAGTTTCGCGGACACTGCTGTCGACGGGGCCTTACTCGCCGAGTTGGAACAAAGTCTCGCAGCGCTCGGTCCCGATGGCAGCGGGCATTTCCAGTCGGGTCCGGTGGGCATGGTGTACAGACCTTTTCACACCACTAAAGAGTCGCGACGTGAAGTCCAGCCGGTGGTGTCTGAAACCGGCCTGATCTTATGTTGGGACGGACGTCTCGACAATCGCGAGGAGCTGATCTCGATTTTGCGCGACGAGCTGCGCGGAGACTTCACGGACGCCGGGATCGTGATGGCAGCTTACTTGAAGTGGGGAATCGATTTCCTGCCAAAGCTGGTAGCCGACTTTGCTCTTTCACTGTGGGACCCGTCGCTGGAGTCGGTAATTCTGGCGCGTGATGTGATCGGCTCGCGCGATCTCTATTACCAGGTGGACCACCGGAAGATTATCTGGTCAACAGATCTCAGACAGTTGATTCGTGTCTCGAGAATCAGGCCGGAGGTGGATGAGAATTATATTGCTGGTTATTTCACTCGCTTGCCGCAGTCTTCAGAGTCGCCGTTCAGGAACATCAACCTGGTGCCGCCGGCTCATGCAGTGGTCGTTAAAGCTGGTGTCGTGCACGTGCGCAGATTCTGGGGACTCAATCCGGATCATGAAATTCGGTATCGCCACGATGCCGAGTATGAAGATCACTTCCGCCAGTTGTTTCTGGAAGCCGTCCGCTGCTGTTTGCGATCTGACCGCCCGGTGTGGTCCGACTTGAGTGGTGGTCTCGATTCCTCGTCGATAGTTTGTATTGCCGATCACCTCATTAAAACAGGCAGGTCTGAAGCGATGCAGTTGGAGACTGTCTCCTGCATTCGCGATGAATCCGTTTCATCGAATGAGTTGAAGTTTGTTCGCTACGTCGAAGAGAGAATTGGTAAGCATGGGTATCATTTGCCTGAGAGTGAGTTTCCCGTTTTTAGTGCCGCCGCCTCTGACTGTTCCGCCATACCGAATGCGCTGGACATCTTTGCCTCTTATCACAAACGAGTTAACGACTTGATGGAAGCTGGCGGCGCACGCGTGCGGCTTTGCGGTAGTGGTGGCGACCAGATTTTCAACAGTCTTCCATCGCCATCAGGAGCGCTAGGCGACAGTTTGGTGCGCGGGAAGTTTCTGCAACTTCATAAAGATCTTTGTACGTGGAGCCGGGACCGAAACAAACCGTATCTGAAGTTATTTTGGGAAGACGCAGTGGAACCACTTTTGTCTCCAAAACTACAACTCAGATTCAAACCCGATCTCAATAAACGATTCCCGGACTTGTACGACCCGGGATTTGTCAAACGCACCAATATAAAAGAGCGACTGCTTAGTCCAGCTGATCCTTTTGGGTTTCGACTGCCGAGCAGTCGAAAGCAGTCCGTGAATTTTGTGACGGCAGTACGCAGCATCTCCGCCGGTTATGCGCGGATGTTGCAAAACATAGACCTCCGGTTGCCGATTCTGCATCGACCATTGGTGGAGTTCATGCAGGCAATCCCGCGAGATCAGAGAATAAGGCCGGGCGAGAAGCGGTCGTTGCAACGCCGAGCTTTAAAGGACTTGCTGCCGCTGGAAGTGCTCAACCGCAAAGGCAAGGGTAACCCGTCGGAAGCTGTTTTCCGAGGCCTCACTCGGGAATATGCGCGTTTGCATTCGTTGCTCTCTGATTCGTATGTGGCCCGCTATGGTTATGTGAATCAGCAGGCTCTGATGAGCGCTCTGGAACGAAGCCGGTATGGCGACAAGCGCATCGGCGAAATCTTCCGAATCATCTCTCTGGAATTTTGGCTGCGGTCCCTGGAACAGTATGGACCAACGGCCGAAATTAGTGCGGCTGCTATGGGATCGCTGGATGCCTGTCCGGCAGCCGCATGATACAGCAGTGTGACTACACGTTCGCAGGAACGCGGCAGTTATCGCTGCTTCAGGACCAAGTCTGGCGCCACTAAAGGAGAACTTCGATGAATAACTACGAAGTGGTCGATCTGTTTGAGGTAGGGAGTGCTGGCTCCACTATCATGGAAAAAGGTCCAACGGATTTTGACGAGCTCGTGGAACCAAGTGCTCTGCCCGCGGAAGCTCTGGACGAGTAGAAACCAGATCACAGCTCGATGTAGCCATCATCGAGCTGCGATCCGGCATTACCAGTGGCGTATCTGGCAAGGCCAACAGTGGTGCTGAAAGCATTAAATGCAAAGCCACCAATCAAGCAATTGAAGACTATACCAGATACGCCACCTTGAAAAGTTAAGGAGGAGAGGAAAATGAACTACGAAGTATTCGAACTGCTCGAGGTCGGCAACGCCGGCGCTACGATTTTGGACAAAGGCTCGATCGAGTTTGACGAAATCATGGAGCCGTCGCGTCTCGAGGGCGAGGTTCTGGACGACTAAACGGAGTAGCTCCCACCCAGCTACGATCCGCCAATTTCGGCTTGGCGTATCCGGCACAGCAACAAAGGTGTGTTTAAGTCTATGCGAACCACCATTCAAGCAATAAGCTGGACCAGATGCGCCAAGCTGGGATCATGAGAAACGAAGTGATTTAAGACCTGGTTTCAGCGATGAGCGCTCTTAGGATTTTTAATCTTTGCACTGCTCGTCTCAAGTTTGAGCACGATGGCGCCCAAACCGACTTGTCTCTCGACGGTGCTCTTGGTCAGATTCGCGGTGCTCCCGATTGTGTAACTAACCGTGTCTGGACGATCGCTGATTACTTTAATTAGAGCCATCAGGTTACGTTCTCCCTGCGGTATAGCATTGACGCTCACCTTGATTTGTTCGTTCCACCTCTGTGCGCCGGATCGCAGTTGGACCTTCCCGTCTGAGCTGATCTCACCGAATGCCCGATGCGTGAACAGATCAAGATAATCACATTGAATCTTGCCGGCAGGCAGAACGGCAGGATCAATAACCACCTTCCATTTACCCGGATTCGGATTCGCAACCTCTACCACTTCGTTTGCCGATGGTCCGATACTAAACGCCTTCAGCTCACATCCATCACCTTTACAGTTGTGATGCAACAATGGCTCATAGACGCCGCAGCGATTGGGAGTACATTCGTACAAGTAAAGATCGAGGTCGGTACCGGGATAAGTCGGAGCGCTAATCTGCGCCCGCAACGTCTCAGTTCCCGGGGGCACATCGATTTCGAAGATTCGCGGCGGATCCTGGTTTGTAAAGAAA
>Ga0070699_100002573_pt1 | contig 16277 bp, 9 predicted proteins | sample KBSK1503metaG_FD_65473 | JGI IMG/M metagenome (GOLD analysis project Ga0070699, IMG submission 65473) | Corn, switchgrass and miscanthus rhizosphere microbial communities from Kellogg Biological Station, Michigan, USA - KBS K1-50-3 metaG | ecosystem: Host-associated > Plants > Roots >...
ATGAACACCGGCATCCAGGACGCCTACAACCTGGCGTGGAAACTCGCGCTCGTGATCAAGGGCGCCGCCGGCGAATCACTGCTTGACACTTACAACGAAGAGCGGCTCGCAAATGCGAAGCGACTGCTCGATTCCACTGATCGAATGTTTGAGTTAGCCGCGGGGTCAAGCTGGCTGATGAGTTTTATTCGCACGACTATCTTTCCGCCTATCGCCGGCTTTATGGCGAGTTTGGAAACCGTGAGCAAGCGCGTGTTTCCGTTGATCTCGCAGATCGGAATCAACTATCGCGATTTTTCGTTGAGTGAACACACAGACGACGAGTTTGAAGACGTGAAAGCCGGAGATCGACTGCCGTATTTTCTGGTTGATGGCGAGAGCATCTTCGAGAAGTTAAAGGCGCCCAAGTTTCACCTGTTGCTGTTTGCAAAGGGTGAACCGGGCGGGTGCGAGCAGTTTGAGAGCTGCGGTGAGCTGGTTGACTGTCATCGTATTCCGATCAATGAGCGAGTGAGCGAGATTTTTGGAACGGAGCACGATTTCAGTCTCTTGTTGCGGCCCGACAATCACATCGCGTTCATCTCCACCGTGATGACACCGGAGAAGGTTGCAGCTTATTTCAGAAGGTTTGTGAGTCATGATCCAGGTAACGCGTATTAAGCGGATTTAGACGGATTTCATTTCTGTTTTGCAACCGTCTTGCTCGAATGTGAGTCCGACGGTTTTACCGTTTTCGACGTTGAACGTGACCTTCGAGCCGTCGAAGGCGATAGGCTTGAAGGTTCGTTGGTCCAACGGCCACAGGCTCAACGGTTGTTGCGCGCCCGGCGCCGCAAAGAGTCTGCCGTCCTTAACTGTGATCTCGACGTCTGGGCCAGGTTCACCTCGGTACCTGCCTGCGTAAGATTCGAGCGTTTCCAGCGGAACCTCCGGCGGCGGCACGGCGTCCGCGTCTTTCAGGATCTGGATGATCTCGTCGGATTTTTGATGAGCAAGTGCGGCGGCGAGTACAGCATTCAGCGTCTCAGGTTTTAGTTGTCCACGGCCGATAGCTTTACGCATGAGTTCGGGTTTGTCGTCGCTGACGCCGCTGATCAGCATGCCAAAAACGCTTTCCTGACCGAAGGTGATCCAGAAGCGGTTGACGTCGCGAATGATTACTTCGCGCATGCCGTAGAAAGTGTTGTGCGGTCCTTCAACCACGTCGACACGGTCCTTGAGACGTTCGTAAACTTCGTCGATGTCGTCTGCATAGACATAGAGATCCACTTCGCGGCGTTGCTTATCGCTCGGCTCGCCGCCTTCACTAAACATGACCTGGCCATCGCCGAACGACACGATCGCAAAGCTGTAGCCGCTTTCGCTTTCGTTGCCGTAGGTGGCGACGACATTAAAGCCAATGCTCTGATACCACTCGACCATCGCGCGCACGTCGGGGACGTGGATCATGGGAACGACGTTTTTGGACATTCGTGAATCTCCTTTTACGTGGAGATAGTTTCACGCAAAGGCGCAAAGAATCAAAACGAAGGCGCAAAGAAAACATTTAAACCGTTCTCTGCGCCTTTGCGGAAACTTTGCGCCTTTGCGTGAAACTTCCTGTGCTAGAATTCGCCGCCGATGACGCCGACAGACAGCCAGCGACTCGTTTCGCTCGACGTGTTTCGCGGGATCACGATTGCCGGTATGGTCCTGGTTAACAACCCCGGCTCGTGGGAACACATCTACTGGCCGCTCGAACATGCTACGTGGAGCGGTTGGACGCCGACCGATCTCGTCTTTCCGTTCTTCCTGTTTATCGTCGGTGTGTCGATCACACTCGCCCTCGGCAATCGGCTCGAGCGTGGCGGCGTCACTCGCGACCTCTACCTGAAGATTCTCAAACGCACGTTGATCATCTTCGCGATCGGCCTGTTTCTGAATGCGATTCCGGATTTTAGCCTCGCTGAGCTACGCATTCCAGGTGTATTGCAGCGCATCGCCGTCTGTTACTTCTTCGCATCGATCATTTTTCTCAACACAAAAGTCAGAACGCAGATCGTCATCATCATCGGCCTGTTGTTATTTTACTGTCTGCTGGTGAAGTATGTTCCGGCGCCCGGATATGCTGCGGGCGATCTCACGAAAGAAGGAAGTTTACCCTCGTATGTCGATCGCGTTGTTTTCGGGACGCACGTCTGGCGACAGGCGAAGGTCTACGATCCGGAAGGACTGCTAAGCACGATTCCCGCTATCGCGACGGCGCTGATCGGCGTGTTGACCGGTCACTGGCTGCGCACCGAAAAGACGCGCTACGAAAAGGCCGCGGGTATGTTTGTGGCCGGCGCGATCTGCGTGGCAATCGGCTGGGCGTGGAACACGTTCTTCCCGATTAACAAGGCGCTATGGACCAGCTCGTACGTGCTTTTCACGGGCGGGTTGGCGTTGCAGTTCCTGGCGATCTGCTACTGGCTAATCGATATCAAGGGTTATCGCCGGTGGGCCAAACCGTTTGAAGTCTTCGGACTCAACGCGATCGCGTTATACGTAGTCGCCGACTTGATCGCTTCTCTGTTGGGCCTGGTCAAGGTTGGCGGCGACTCGCTCGGAGGCTGGATCTACAACCACATTTTTTCCTCGTGGGCCTCGCCTATCAACGCTTCGCTCGCGTTTGCGATCTGCTTCGTCCTTGTTTGCCTCGGACTGATGTGGATCCTTTACCGCCGCCGGATCTTTCTCAAAGTCTAACGCTCGAGATTTCGCTTCGCCTCATCAATCAACAAGTTATTGTTCTCATAACTGAGCGGCTCTTTGCTTGCCGGCGGATACTGGTGTCGTTGATAAACCGGATACGCTTCCGTGCGCAGGTGGGCCAACATGTGATGACCGCGGCGCGACGCGCGCTCGTGTCGCAACGCCGAAATATCGACTGGCGCCACGACGATGCGCTCACCCGGTCCCGGTGAGGCTTCGGCTAGCAGCCGTCCATCAAAATCAACCACCTGGCTGCCACCGGGCCAGGAGTATGGCGGATAGTGCTTGAGACTCGCGCCCTGGTTTGCGGCGACAACGTACGCGATATTCTCGAGGGCGCGACAACGATTCACGATCGTCCACCACGACATCGGCTCGGTCGCGCCCCACGGATCCATGTAGGCCGAAACACGTAACAAAAGTTCCGCACCGTTCGCGGTCAACTGTCTCATCGCTTCCGGAAACAGCCAGTCGTAACAGATCGCGCAGCCGATCCGTCCGATCGGCGTATCGGCGACCGGGAACAACGGTTCATCGTAGCCGGGCAGATCGTGCGGGCTGGTGTGGACCTCGTACGGGATCCACGTGTTCACCTTCCGGTACTTGTAAAGCACACCTTGCGGACCGATCAGGCAGGTCGTGTTGAAGATGTGGCCGGGCCATTTCGGATCGACTTCGAGCATCGAGCCGCTCTGAATGTAGACGTCGAGCTCCTTTGCTTTTTGTTGCAGCTTTTCCGTGTGCTCGTTTGGAATCGGAATCGCGAGCTTGTCGATCAACTCCGCGGCGGTGACGAATACTGGCGCGGAGTGCGCGAATTCCGGAAACACGACCAGTCGCACCGGCAGGAACGGCGCGGCGCCGGCGACCGCGGAGTCGATCATCGAGAGGATGCGTTCCGTGTTGGCGCGCATACCGCGACGATCGATCGGGTTAGGTGAATCGGTTTGACAAGCAGCGACTGAGTATCTGATGTGGTCCATGATGGCAGTAATGTTTTTAGACAGGATTACAGGATTTTCAGAATTACAAGATTATCTTGTCAATCCGCTTAATCCTGTAATCCTGTCTATTGGTGACGCAACGACTCGCGTGTTGTAGGTTTCCAAATATCTTCTACGCTTTTCTGTCAGCGGATATCGCTCCGGCCACGAGTACGGATATTTGCTCATGCCGTGGAAAGGAAGTGGTCCAACCTGATCCGGGCTCGCCGAGTTGATGTCCATCTCTTTACTAAACCCATCCGCATAAAGCAGAAACGTCCTGGTCCATCCCTGCGGCAACGGCGGCAATTTATTCGCCGCAAACGACAACGACAGCTCATCGCCCGGCCGTGAGATCGCAAACATGTCGTCTGACGCGAGCAACAGCTCGCGCACGTCGCCTTCGCGTGTGTAGCGACCAGTCATCACTTTCCAGGGCGAAGTAAAAGAGACGTCGTTGTAGTCGTAACCGAGTGGTTGCCGGCCATCGGGCGAGTGTTCGAGCGAGAAGCCACGCCAGCGCAACTCGGCGACAGACGGATCGAGCCGCGTCAATCGCAACGGGAAGTTTCCGGCAGAAGTATCGACGAGAATCTGATCCCAGTAGATACGCATGTTCGTGACGATACGCACCTCGCGGCTCGTACTCAGAAACTTTCCACTCAGATCGGCGACGACAGTTTGGGGACGACCGACCGGAATGCCGGCGTTTTCGATAACCGTGCGCCAGCGTCCCTGTTTGTCTTTCACCTGCACGGCCGGCAACGTCAGGCTCTTTCCGCTCTGCGAGGCGGCGAGGTTATCGCTGGACCACGCGTAATCGGTCCAGCCAGTCAGCAACAAACGCGTGTGCGATGAGTCACCTGGACCAAGCTGCAACGTCAATTCATGATCTTTCGCGTAACCGCGAATCGGCTGGAGCGGAAAGTCGTCCGGATACTCACGGTCCAAACGGGTGATGCGCGCGAGTACGTCGTGCCCATGCTCATCGACCGCGGAAACAGGTGGATGCGCATCGCGCGTGGAGTAGAGCTTGAAAGGTTGTGGTGGAACCGTGAGTCCTTCGTTCGGGTAGACTTCCGTTCCCTTCGGATGTGCGACCGCCACCAGCTGCACGTGATCGACAAAGAGCGCTTCCTCGAGCTCGTTCGTCACGCGCAATTCGTAACGCCCGTTGCGCTCGCGCAGGAGACCGGGCGGGATACGCACGTATTCATCCGGGTCGGGCAGGTTGAAGCTGCCGGGCGCATCGAGATGGCCCATCTCACCGCCGCCCATAAAATCTGTGACGAACTCAAACCGTTCGCCATTCCAAACATATAAATAAGGGCACGACGACGGCTTGCGGTCCAGCTCCGTCAGCGAAAGCGTGAGCGGCGACTTCGTGTTCGCGATTTCTGTTTCCGCCTGAACTATCCCTGCGGGCCACAACACGCGCACGGCATCAACCGTCGTGCGCTTGCCGAGTCCGAAAACGATGTCAGCCGGTGCAGGTGCGGGTGAAGCGGAATAGGTCTCGAGTTTTTGCGCAAGACTGCCGGCGCGCACTTCGATCTTCGAGCCGACACCACTGCGATTGCTGACTCGACCGGCGAGATTCACGCGCAGCGAACGATTCGAGTTGCCGCCATCGTTGCGAGCGAACTTCAACCCGCCACCCGGCGTCCCGAAGATGATGTCAATATCGCCGTCGCCGTCGATGTCGCCGGAGATCAGCACGCGATTCGCGGCTGAAGCTGCGAGTCCTTTGGTCGCTTTGCTGCTGACATCGGTCCACCCGTCGCCGGTATTGCGCAGCACGCGCAGCCCGTTCTGAACATTCGAGACGAGATCCAGTAGACCGTCGTTGTCGTAGTCAAAAAACTGCGAAGCGCTACTGCCGCCTTCCGCCCGCTTGATCTCGAAACGCTCCTTGCCGTTGCTTAGTGCAAAGTAGCCAACTGTGTCACCCGGCGAAGCAAAGTAGAAATCCGTAAAGCCGTCCTTATTAACATCGCCGGCCGCGACACTCGACGCGCCTTTGACTGCGAGACCGACTTCACTCGCGACGTCGCGAAACGTGCCGTCGCGCAGGTTGCGCCAGAGTGCGACCCTTTCAGTTGAAGCGATCAGGAGATCGATGTCGCGCCGGTTGTCGAAGTCAGTCGGGACGATGGCGCGAGCCGAGACTTTGTCGGTAAGTTTTGCGGCCGCGGTTTGATCGCTGAACGTCCCGTCGCCGTTGTTGCGCAGCAACAGGTCGCCTTCGCCTGCGAGCAATAAATCGAGATCACCATCGTGATCGAAATCGACAAACGCCGCTGAGCTCGCGAGATTTGCGGGTGTTGAAATCTTCGCCGCTGTGGTCGTGTCAGAGAAACTGCCTTTGCCGTCGTTGTGGTAGAGCGTGCTCGCGCCCTGGCGCAGGATAAAAAGATCGGGTTGATTATCGTTGTCGTAGTCGCCCGCGATCGCGGCGGCGCCGGGGTTCGCGGCCGCTTTTGCGAGTGCGCCTGATTGGGCGGTGACATCGGTGAACTTGCCGCCGTCGTTTCGCAGCAGGCGCTGGCGCGTGCCTGCAACTTCGACCAAATCGAGATCGCCGTCCGCGTCGTAATCAAACAACATCGCCCCGCCAGTACCAGCCTCGTTAGCCCAATCGCCGGCCGGAGGCAGCACCGCAGCGGTCGCGTCGGTGAAGACGACGTTTGGAGTTTGTTTGTCTACGAGCTCTGGCTCGGCGCCCGTCGAAGCAATCGCTTCGGCGTAGCGGCCTTGTTCAAGGTAGTTGTTGCCGAGCGTCGTGCCGGTGCCGCGTTGGCGCAACTCTTGAAACTGGGCGACGACTTTCTGTCCTTCTTCGCGCTGGCCGGAGCGTATCAACGAAGTGCCGAGATTGTAGAGCGCGGTCGCGTTGTAAGGTTCCATCGCCACCGCGGTGCGCAATACAGAAATCGCTTCGGGATACTTGCGTTGCTGCGCGTAGAGTTGGCCCAGGTTTACGTTCGCGCCGACGTCGTTCGGATCGAGCTGCAAGACTTTCTGAAACGACGCGATGGCTTCTTCAGCCCGGTTTTGTGATTTGGCGGCGAGACCGAGAACGTAATGTGGCTGCGGTGCTGACGGCGCTGCGGCTATCGCGGCCTGCAACTCTTTCTGCGCGGCCGGCAGGTCGGGCAGGTTATAGAGCGCGATGCCGAGATTGATGCGTGCGAGCGCCAGGCCGGGTTCGAGTTGCAACGCGCGTCGAAACGCATCGGCAGCTTCTTTCGGTTTGAACTGGTCGAGCAGCGCGACGCCGATGTTGTTCGCGCGATACGCTGCTTCGCGAGCGTTAGCTTTAGGTTCGTTTTGCAGATGAGCCGCTCGCGGGCTCATTAATAAGATTGCTGTCAGGAGAACGAGTGCCGGCGCCAACACCAGCAGGCTGGTTTTAGATCTCATTGTGCTACATTGTGCCGAAGTTTTCAGACAACGCGCAAATACAGGACCTATAAGTCCTATAGGACCTATGATCAAAAACAAAACCATCGTTCTGATAACGCTGCTGCTTACGTTCAGCGCCTGTCGCCCAGCCGCAAATCTCCCGACCAGGTCTTCTCCTGAGTACAACGAATTGGTGCGAACGTTCTACATCGGTCTGGCGGCGCTTGAAGTTGGTCACGACGTGCAAGCCGACGCAAAGCTCGCGCAGTTTACGCAGCTCGCCGCCGCCGAACCTGCGGGTTGGGCCAACTGGGGTTTGCTTGCGCTGCGGCAACGAAACTACGACCTTGCCGCAGAGCGACTCCACAAAGCCCGCGATCTCGCGCCTGACAACGACGACATTCATTATCTTCTCGGACTGCTCGAAAGCAGTCGCGGCAACACGCCGGCGGCGATCGAAGAACTGCGCAAAGCAGTCGAGTTGGACCAGAACAACTTGATTGCGACGTACAAGCTCGCCGAAGAACTCGAACGACAAGGCGATCAAAAAGGCGCGGATGAGTTTCAAACTCTGATTCAAAAAATCCTCACTGCACAGCCTGAAAATCTCGCGGCTCTGGTTGAGCTCAGCCGCATCGCTGCGAAACGCGGAGACGCCGCAACGCTCAAAACATCGGTTGCGAAGCTCGTCGCTCGTTCGTCAGCGTGGCCGGACGAAGTGCGCGCACAAGTGACCGCGCTCGACGCAGCGACACAAGGCGGAGACACAACGGCAGCCGCGACACGCACCAGTTTTCTGCGGAACGTGCTGGTGCGTGTTCCTGAATATCGGCGCGACCTGGCGGCGATCAAGCCGCCGCCCGGTGAGGAAGCCACGCCCCTCAGAAACTTTCTTAAACTGGAAGCTCCGGTGTTCCGAACCGCCGCGCCTGACACCGGCATTAGCTTCAAACCCCAACCCGTTAACACTTTCGATTCATCTCAGCAGAGTTGGATCGGGGCGATCTCTTTGAGCGGCTCAGGCGCTCCGGTTATCACCGTCGCATCTGCAAACGAAGTTCGTCTCGCGAGCGGCGCGCGTTTCCCCTTCCCGAGCGGCGCGGCCAGGACTCCCCCAACGTCACAGAGCATCTTGCCGGTCGACTTCAATTACGACTTCAAGACTGACATCGTGCTCGCCGGCGAAGGTGGCGTGCGTTTGCTGCGCCAGGACAGTCCCACTGCTTTCACAGACGTAACTGCGAACACCAAACTGCCGGCGACTGTAGTCAATCGCAAATACACCGGCGCGTGGAGCGCGGATATCGAAGCCGATGGCGATCTCGATCTGATCCTCGGCGCAACCGAAGGCGTCCCTGCTGTCTTAAGAAACAATGGCGACGACACCTTTCTCGAAATTCAACCGTTTCCCGGTGTTTCCGGCATCATCGCTTTTGCGTGGGCGGATATCGACGCGGATGGCGATCCCGACGCAGCGTTGATCGACGGCGCGGGAAAGCTGCATGTCTTCAGCAATGAACGGCAGGGACAATTCTCGGAACGCACAGTGCCGAACAACGGTGCAGTGGCAATCAACGTCGCAGACGTTAATGACGACGGCGTTCTGGATCTTCTGGTGGTCGAGCCCGGCGGATCGATCAAGCGCGTGTCTGACAAGGACCATGGTGCCGGCTGGGACTCGGAAGAGATCGCGAAAGTACCCGACGCGAACGCCCCGGTCGTTAACCTTCGGGTCGCCGATCTCGATAACAACGGCGGACTCGATCTGGTGTTGACTCGTCAAGCGGGTGCGTCGGTATGGCTGAGCGAAGCAGACGGAAAGTTCACCCCCTTAGCGCCACCGGTTGGACCAGAGCAAACGTTCGATATCGCTGACGTCAATAACGACGGGCGTCTCGATCTCCTCGATCTTTCCGCCGACGGCAAACCACTCGAAGCGATCAATCAAGGCACGAAGAATTATCACTGGCAGATCGTGCGGCCCCGCGCAAGCAATGCGGTCGGCGATCAGCGCATCAATCCCTTCGGCGTCGGCGGCGAGATGGAAATTCGCTCCGGCCTGCTGGTCCAAAAGCAACCGATCACCGGCCCGTTACTGCACTTCGGTCTCGGCGAACAAACGAGCGCCGACGTGATTCGCGTTGTTTGGCCGAATGGAACGGTGCGCGCGGAGTTTGAAGTTAAAGCCGATCAGGAAGTCTTAACCGAGCAGCGTTTGAAGGCGTCGTGTCCCTGGCTCTTTGCGTACAACGGCAAGGAGATGGAGTTTATTAAGGACGCGGTGCCGTGGGGCTCGGCGATCGGCCTGCGCATCAACACGCTCGGCTCCGCGAAGATTGCCGCCACCGGCGAGTGGTACAAGATCCGTCGCGACCAGCTCGTGCCGCACGATGGCTACTACGACATTCGCGTAACCGCGGAGTTGTGGGAAGTTTATTACTACGACTACATCGGCCTGATGCCGGTGGACCATCCAGCAGGCACTGAGATCTTCGTAGACGAACGTTTTGTCGTTCCGCCGGCGAAGCTCGGCTTCACGACGGTCGCAACGCCAAACCCGATCAAACAGGCCCTTGACGACAACGGTAACGACGTTACGAGTCTATTGAGTGCGCGTGACGGTAAAGCGCTCGACAACTTCGGTCGCGGCCAGTTTCAGGGTCTGACTCGAGACCACTACGTTGAAGTCGATCTGGGGGACGAAGTGCCAGATAAAGGCCCGCTCTACCTGATCGCGCACGGCTCGATTCACGATACGGAATCGTCAGTCAACGTCGCGATCACGCAGGGCAGTCGTTGGAAAGCGCAGAGCATGAGCGTCGAAGTCCCCGACGAGAAAGGCGGCTGGAGGGTCGCGCAGTCGAATCTCGGTTTTCCGGCCGGGCGCAAAAAGACAGTGCTCTTTAATTTGACTGATATCTTTCGTCCCGGTATACCGCACCGCGTTCGGATTCGAACCAACCTCGAAATCTATTGGGATCATTTGGAATGGGCGGTGGGTCTACCCGATGCGCCGGTGAAGATGGTACGCTTAACGCCTTCGGCGGCGGACCTTCATTATCGCGGTTATTCCGTGATTAAACGGCCTGAGTCGGGCGCGGCTCCCGAGGTGCCCGATTACTACCAGCTGTTTTCAACCAAGCAGAGTTGGCGCGATCTCGAGGGCTATTACACTCGATTCGGCGAAGTTCGCGAACTGTTGCAGGGTATCGACGACCGCTACGTGATTGTTGCGTCGGGTGATGAATTGTCGCTCCGGTTCTCGGAAGAGACGTCGCCACCGCCTGGGTTTGTCCGCGATTTCATACTTATGGGGGATGGCTGGATTAAAGATGGCGACTATAATTCGACCTTTTCCAGAACGGTGTTGCCGCTGCCGCATCACGCGCAGCGGGAATACGAAACGCCGCCGGGCAAGCTGGAAGATGAAGTCGTCTACCGGCGTTTTCCTGAAGACTGGCAGAAATATCACACCCGCTATGTCGCGCCCGATGTGTTCCGAAACGTGTTGAGGACTCAAAGCAGAAATGATTCGCGGTAGGACGGCGAGAATTATCCTCGCGGTTTTGTTTGTCGGTTTGCTGGCGACGCCACTCGTGCTCAAGCGATACGCGAAGACGCACGAAGTAGGCGCGGCTGACCCGTCGAGTTCGTTGACTCGTTACGGCTTCTACTTTGAAGAAGTCGCGCGCGCTTCCAAGGTCAATTTTACCCATCAGGCGCCCACGCTCGATCATCATCTCGATCACATCATGCCGCAAGTGGCTTCGATGGGCGCGGCGGTGTCGGTAGTCGATTTCAATCGCGATGGCTGGTCGGATCTTTATGTGACCAACAGCGGTGAAGGCAGTAAGAACGCTCTGTTCAAAAACAACACTGATGGGTCGTTCACCGATGTCGCCGCGGATTTAGGCATCGCGGATCTCAATCAGCCCGGCAGCGGTGTTTCGATGGGTTCGGTTTGGGGCGACTACGACAACGACGGCTACGAAGATCTCTTTCTTTACAAGTGGGGCAAACCCGAGCTCTTTCACAACGACGGCGGGCAGAAGTTTACGCGCGTGAGTGACAAGGCCGGTCTGCCCACGTGGGTCAACGCCAACACGGCAGTCTGGTTTGACTACGATCGCGATGGCAAGCTCGATCTGTTTCTCGGCGGCTACTACGCCGAAGACGTCGATCTCTGGCACCTGAAAAACACGCGCATGATGCCGGAGAGTTTTGAATACGCGAAGAATGGCGGGCGCAAATATCTCTTCCACAATCTCGGTAACGGATCGTTTGAAGAAGTCAGTCAGAAGCTGGGCATCGACACGCGTCGCTGGGCGCTCGCGGCGACCGTCGCGGACTTGCGCGGCACCGGTAATCAGGATCTTTTCATCGCCAACGATTACGGGATCTCGGAGTTGTACTTCTACGACGGCAAGCAGTTTCGCGAAGTCGGTAAACAGACTGGAGTTGGCTTTTCACCCAAGAGTGGTATGAGTGCTTCGGCCGTTGACGTCCTTAATCAAGGGCGTTATTCGATCTACGTTTCCAACATCTCTGAAGAAGGTATTCTGATCCAGGGTAACAATCTGTGGGTGCCGCGCGACGGTACCGGCGGCGATGCAATTAAGTACGAAAATCTCGCGCGCGCGATGGACGTTGAGATCGGTGGCTGGAGTTTTGGTGCGCAGTTTGGCGATCTGAACAACGACGGCACGCTCGATCTCTATCTCGTGAATGGTTATGTCTCTTTGGATCGAAATCAGAACTACTGGTACGACTTCTCCAAGATTGCCGGCGGCAACTCGACGATCATCTCCGATGCGGCGCAGTGGCCGGCGATGGATGGCCGCAGCTTGTCCGGTTACCAGCAGAAGCGAGTTTGGATTAACGACGGCGCGGGCAAGTTTGTGAATGTGGCGCAGGCAGTGGGCGCGAGTGATGTTTTTGATGGACGTTCGGTGGTGCTCGTCGATCTTTGGAATCGTGGCGTGCTCGATGTGGTCGTAGCAAATCAAAGAGGTCCGTTGCTCGTTTACAAAAACAATGTGACTCCCGACAACAAGTGGATCAGTTTCGAGCTCGAAGGCTCGGCGAGTAATCGCAGCGCGATCGGCGCCGAGGTGCGTTTATTCTGGGACGGTCGCCAACAGGTGCAGCAGGTGTCAGGCGGTAGCGGTTTTTGCGCGCAGAACCAGCGACGTTTGCATTTCGGCGTCGGCAAAAACCCGCGCGTTGAGAAAGCGGAGATTCACTGGCCGTCAGGAAAAGTCGAAACGATCGAAAAGCCCGCAGTGGGCCAAGTCTATAAGATCAAGGAGAGCGTTTAACTTTTGAGTTCAGAAATCCGCGTTCATCCGGGTTCATCTGCGGCTGAAATTCCTGCCCGGAGGAGGATTCGTCTCGATAACCGTTATCTTCCGCCGCTTTTTATTACCACCATTTTGGTGGTGGGCCACTTTGCCTACGGCATTCTTGAAAGTTATGAGCGAACGGCACTCGCGATCGTTTCGGCACTGATCGCTGAGTTGGTGCTGGGCCGGATCTTTTTTGGCAAGTGGATCAATTTATCGAGCGCGTATATCTCGGGCATCAGTGTCGGCATTCTGATTCGCTCGCCGGCGTTCTGGCCTTACGCGTTGTGCAGCGTGCTGTCGATCATGTCGAAGTATGTGTTGCGTGTGAAGGGCCGTCATCTTTGGAATCCGTCGAACTTCGGGATTTGCGTGTTGCTGTTTCTCGCGCCCGAGACAGTGGCGGCGTTGACGATTCAATGGGGCAACTTCATCTGGCCGCTGCTCGTGATCTGGATTCTCGGCTCGGTGATTATCTGGCGCGCAAAACGCATTCACATCAGCGTCACGTACGTGCTTTCGTTCCTTGCGTTTGCATTCGTGCGTAGTTGGATCACGGGCGATCCGTGGCGTTCGGAAATCTCGCCGATAACCGGGCCGATGTACCAGCTCTTCGTGTTTTTCATGATCACGGATCCGAAGACGACGGTACGGTCGAAGAAGTGGCAATGCGTCGTGGTGTTGTTGGTGGCGTTTGTAGAGATGCTGCTGCGTTTGAATCACGTGGTGTACGCGCCGTTGTATGCGCTGTTCCTGGTTGGACCAACGGCGATGCTGATCGAGATCTGGATGGAGTCGCGAAGTGCGCAAGTACCGCAGGCTGCGTAAAGATTTTTCACGCAAAGGCGCAAAGTAAAGACGCAAAGGCGCCAAGGGGTACCTGAGTTCTCTTTGCGCCTTGATGTCTTTACTTGGCGTCTTTGCGTGAAACTTTTCCTGGAAAACATGAACCCTCGTTATCTTTTAATATTCCTGATTCTCTTGCTTGTTTCCTGCAAACAACCCGCTGCAAATGGGCCAGTCACGAATGCGCCTGCGGAACAGGCAGCCTCCGCTTCGCCATCCCCGAGTCCGACGCCGCCACGTCCGTCGGGCGCGATCGAATACACCGACGTCACCTCCGAGGCCGGCATTCGCTTCAAACACAACAGCGGCGCCTTCGGTAAAAAGTATCTCCCCGAAACGATTGGCGCCGGTGGCGCTTTTCTCGACTACGATAACGACGGCTGGCAGGACATCCTGCTCGTCAACTCGATGGACTGGCCCGAGAACAAGAAACGCAAATCGTTTCCCGCGCTCTATCACAACAACAAAGACGGCACGTTTACCGATGTCACGCAGCAGGCTGGTCTCGGAGTTGAGATGTACGGTCTCGGCGTCGCCGTCGCCGATTACGACAACGACGGCAACGACGACATCTACATCACCTGCGTTGGCCCAAATCATCTCTTCCGTAATCTCGGCGGCGGCAAGTTTACAGACGTAGCCGCGAAAGCCGGCGTCGGCGATCCGGGTTTCTCAACCAGTGCCGCGTGGTTTGATTTCGATAACGACGGCAAGCTCGATCTGTTTGTGGGCAACTATGTCGAGTGGTCGGTGCAGACGGATCAGTTCTGCACGCTCGACACGAAGAACAAATCCTATTGCACTCCCCAGACTTACAAAGGCCAGAGCGCTACGTTGTACAAAAATCGCGGCAACGGAACTTTCGAGAACGTGACCGCGCGCGCCGGTCTCAACGATCCGGCCGGCAAGACGCTCGGCATCGCTTTGCTCGATTACGACGACGACGGCTGGCTCGATCTTTTCGTCGCGAACGACACCGAGCCAAACAAGCTCTATCGCAACAATCACAACGGTACGTTCACTGACAACGCCGTGATCGCCGGTGTCGCATTCAGCGAGTCAGGCACGGCGCGCGCCGGTATGGGCGTTGATGCGGCTGATTATGACGGCTCGGGCAAGCAGAGCGTCGTGATCGGCAACTTCACGAATGAGAGCATCGCGCTTTATCACAACGACGGCTCGGGATTGTTTACCGATGAAGCACCCACGTCAGGCATCGGTAAAGTATCGGCGCAATCGTTGACGTTTGCCTGCTTCTTCTTCGACTACGATCTCGACGGCTTGCTCGACATCTTCGCGGCGAATGGTCATGTCTCTGACGACATCAGCGTGGTCCAACCGACGGTAAAGTACGCGCAGTCGCCGCATCTCTTCCGCAACAAAGGCAAGAAAAAGTTTGAGGAAGTGTCGGCGAAACTTGGACGCGCTTTGAATCGCGCGATTGTCGGGCGCGGCGCTGCGTATGGCGACTTCGACAACGACGGCGATCTCGATCTCCTGATCACCACCAATAACGGGCCCGCTCGCCTGCTCCGTAACGACAACGCCAATCAGAACGACTTGCTGCGGGTGAAGACGATCGGCGCCCGGGCTAATCGTGACGGTATCGGCGCAAGGGTTGTGGTTAAGACTTCGAAGGGAAAATCTGTCTTTGGTATGGTGCGGACCGGATCGAGTTACTGCTCGCAGTCAGAGTTGCCGTTAACGTTTGGCCTGGGCAAGCCGGAAGAAGGAACCACTCTCACCGTCGAGATCACATGGCCCGGCGGTCAGAAAGATACGATCCCGAACATCAAGCCCAATCAATCACTCTCGATTATGGAAGGAAAAGGGATAACTTTGCAGGAACCAATCGTCTTCGTGCGCATTCCGCCCGCGCCTTCACCATCTCCCACGCCCTAAATCCGCGTCATTTGTGTCCCAGCTTGTCGGCGTCTTTCTTGATTCGCCCGCTGAGCTGAATCACGCCCTCGAGATCCTTGCGTGCCTTCGTCATCTGTTCCGCGTTAATCGTGTTGGGATTCTCGATCGAGGGATTGGTGACAAAGCTTCGGATCTGATTACAAAGCTTTATCAGCTCGTCTTTCAGCGGCAGCTCCTTCGCCGCCGGCGACTTTTCGAGCTCGAGTGCTTCGGCCTGAGACAAATGCAACGCGAGCGACGACTGTACTCGGCTCGCGCGCTTCCTGATCTCGGCAGTAGCGTCTGAGACGAAACGGTAGTCGAGATCGTTTTTGGACGCCAGTACGCGGGCGATTTCGTTGTGCAAAGTCAGGATGCGGGTGAAGTCTTCTTCGGTTTGCACCATCAGGGCTTCAACCTGCCGTCGATCTTTCGGCCTGTTTGGCTCGTTGCCGAAGTTTCTCAGTTGGTACTCACGGCTGCTCATTTGCTGCTGGCGAATGCGGTCGGTGTTGATTCGTTGATCCATTGGCGGCGGACCGGGCGGCGAGCTTTGGGCAAAAACCGGGGACACACAAAAGAGTATGAGGGGGAGTGCGATTAAAAATGGTCGATCACTCACGGAAAACCTCCCGGTTTTTGGCACGCAGTATAACGCCGCTGACTTTCGAAAACCACATTGAAAACTCGCTTTCCCACAAAAGCAGTTGACGGATTGTTAGCTATGTACTAATTATTCTTATTGATTACCCAGTTTGAATTCTGGCCCCGCTGCTTCTAACTTTCCCTTCCACCCCGGCGTAAGGCGCCGTTTGTGGTATGCGACGAATCGACCTGAAGAAAGCAAACGTGGCTCGGTCCAACACGATCCGCGATATCAATCGCCAGATCGTATTGAACTATGTCCGCGAAAGAGGACCCATCTCGCGTGCCGAGATCGCTCATGAAACCGCGCTGCAACGCTCGACAGTGTCATTGATTGTCGAAGAGTTACGCATCGAGGGACTCATCGAGGAAGTCAGTGGTGAATCGACCGGCGGCCGGCCGCCAATCCTGTTGTCGCTGC
>Ga0070699_100002574_pt1 | contig 16263 bp, 10 predicted proteins | sample KBSK1503metaG_FD_65473 | JGI IMG/M metagenome (GOLD analysis project Ga0070699, IMG submission 65473) | Corn, switchgrass and miscanthus rhizosphere microbial communities from Kellogg Biological Station, Michigan, USA - KBS K1-50-3 metaG | ecosystem: Host-associated > Plants > Roots >...
ACGCGATCCGCCTCACGGCGCGGTCCCCCGTCGGAGGAGCGGGAGGGTGAGGGCCACGCTCAGGAGCGCGAGCAGGCTCGACGCCGCCGCGGCGGCGCCGTCGTTCCCGTAGTCGGACCACTGGTGGTAGGCGTAAGTCGAGAGCACCGGCAGGCCTTCGGCCCCGGTCAGCATGAGCGGCGTCGCGAACACGCGGAGCGCGTCGAGCCCGCGCAGCAAGACGGCCGAGAGGAGCGCGGGTCGGAGCAGCGGCAGCGTGATGAACACGAAGCGCCGGAGCGCGCCCGCGCCGTCGAGCCGCGCGGCCTCGGCGATCTCCTCGGGAATCGACGCGAGGGCCGCAAGCAGCATGAGGAACACCACGGGCGTCACGTGCCAGGCGTCGGCCGCCACCACGGTGAGGAAGGTGAGCACGCGGCCGGGAAGCAGCCAGTCGACGGGCGTGAGGCCCGCGGTCGCGAGCGCCGCGTTCGCGTAGCCGCGCGGCGCGAACACGTAGCGCATGATGGTGAGGAAGACGACCTCGGGGAGCGCGAACGGAATGACGACGATGGCACGGAGCACCCGCCGCCCGGGCAGACGCGCGGCCAGCAGGACGGCGAGGGCGAGGCCACCCGCCACCTCGACCGCGACGATCGCCACCGGCAGCAGGACGTTCCCGACGAGCGCGCGCCAGAAGAGCCCGTCGCCGGCGATGAGGCGGAAGTTCGCGAGGGTGGGAAAGCTCCCGGTGAACGTATCCGTGAAGGACAGCTTCACGGCGTATAGACTCGGCTGGACGAGGAAGACCGCCAGATAGAGGAGGAGCGGCGCGGCCGGCGCCCAGGCACGCAGGGAACGCACGGGCTATTGCCTGGCGGCTTCGCTCGCCGCGGCGTGCAGCACCGCATCGGGGTCCCGGTGCTCGAAGACGACGGCGCGGAACGCCTCCTGCCAGCGCCGGCTGAGCGCCGCGTAGTCGGCACGCGCCGGCCGCGGCCGGACCTCGGGGCGCATGGCGGCGAAACCTGCCAGCGCCTCGCCGCCGTCTGTCAGCGCAACGTCGCGGCGCGGCGAGAACCATCCGAGGCGGCGGGCGAGCTCCGCCTGGACGTCGCGGGCGAGGAGGTGGCGCACGAGACGGAGGGCGGCGTCGCGGTGCGGCGCGGCACGCGGGATGCCGAGGTAGCCGCCGCCGAGGACCGTAGCCCGTCCGCGAGGCCCGCGCGGCAGGGGCGCGGAGCGGACCGGCTCCGGGCTGAGCCCCTCGCTCGCGTAGAGCGACATCACGAAGGGCCAGTTGAGGTGCAGCACGATCTCCCCGCGCGCCATCGCCTCGGCGACGGTGGGCTCCCTGAAGGTGGCGCTTCCGGGATGGAGATACGGAGCGAGCTCGGCGAAGAACCGGAAGGCGGCGAGTGCTCCGGCGTCGTCCAGGACCTCGCCGCTCCCGCCTGCGGCCCAGACGAACGGCAGGACGTCGCAGGTGAGGCCCTCGTACAGCGACCCCTTGAAGGCGACCTTGCCGGGATGGGTGCGGGCGACGGCGAGGAGCTCCGCCCAGTCCTCGGGCGGCCGGCCGAGCGCGGCGTGGTCGTAGACGACCGCCTGCCAGCCGAGGCGATGGGGCAGGAAGCGCAGCCCTTCGATCGTTCCCGCGCCCACGGCATCGGGCGAGAGAGCGTCGAGCTCGGGCTCCACCTCGGACGGCTCGAAGGGACGCACGTGCGGCGCCGCCGACGCGAGGGCGTAGACGTCCAGCTCGACCAGGTCGAGCGTGCCGGTCCCCGCCGCCGCCTCGGCGGCGAGCGCGCGACGGATGTCGGCGTATTGCTGCGGCACGACGACGACGCGGAGTCCGCTCGCTCGCTCGAAGTCCGCCACCACCGCGCGGTAGACCGGGAGCTCGCTCGGGAGGAGCGCCACCGCTGCAGTCAGCGACGTCGGCTCGCGCTGGCAGGCGAGGAGCAGGGCGGTCGCCGCCGCGAGCGTGATTCGGCCGGCCGCGGCCAGACCGGGGTACACGAGGTCGCATAACATCCCCCGGCCTCGCCGACCACCCGGGGACACGGGAGACCGGCGACGCTCGTGACGAGATGTCGCGCCCTTGCGCGCGACCAGGGTTTCTTGCTTCGCTGCCGGCATGAACCTCGCCCTGATCTTCGAGGCCCTCGCCGCGGCGTACCCCGACCGCGAGTCGATCGTCACCCCGGCGCGACGTCTCACCTACGCTGGCCTGGCGGAGCGGGCACGCCGGCTGGCGAGCGTGCTCCACGCCCATGGCCTCGGCTGCCATACCGAACGCCCGGCGCTCGCGAACCACGAGTCGGGCCAGGACCACGTCGGCCTCTATCTGCTCAACTGCCCAGAGTACCTCGAGGCGATGCTCGGCGCCTACCGAGCCCGCGTCGCGCCCTTCAACGTGAACTATCGCTACGTCGACGAGGAGCTCCTCTACCTGCTCGAGGACGCCGACGCCGCGGCGCTCGTCTACCACGCGCGCTACGCGCCGACCCTCCGTCGGATCCGCGACCGTCTGCCGCGCCTTCGCCTGCTGCTTCAGGTGGACGACGGTTCCGGCGAGCCGCTTCTTCCGGGCGCCCTCCCCTACGACGCGACGCTCGCGGCCGCGTCGGCCGCCGACCCACCCGTCGTCTGCTCGGCCGACGACCTCTACGTCCTCTACACGGGCGGCACGACGGGCGCTCCGAAGGGCGTCCTCTGGCGCCAGGAGGACATCTACTTCGCCGCCATGAGCGGCCAGCCGCCCGGCGTGCCGCCGCCCGCGACGGTCCCCGAGCTGGTCGCGCAGGCGGCGAACGGCGGTTATCTGCGCAGCATGCCGACCCCGCCGCTCATGCACGGCGCGGCCCAGTGGGCGGCCTTCGGCGCGCTCCACCAGGGCGGCGCCATCGTGCTCCAGGGACGCCCGGAGCGGCTCGACCCCGAGGACGTCTGGGGCACGGTCGAGCGCGAGGGGGTGAACCTCCTCGTGCTCGTCGGCGACGCGTTCGCACGCCCGCTGCTCGACGGCCTCGATCGTCGACGGTACGACCTCTCGCGGCTCTTCGTGATCGTCTCCGGCGGCGCGATCCTCTCGTCGCACATGAAGCAGGCGTTGCTCGAGCGCCTCCCACACGCGACCGTCATCGACGGCTTCGGCGCCTCGGAGACGGGCGCGCACGGGACCCGGATGACGCGCGGTGGTGACGAGCCGAGCACGGGGACGTTCTCGATGTCCGACACCGTCGTCCTGCGCGACGACCTCACGGGCGTGCTTCCGCCCGGCTCCGCCGAGGTGGGTTGGGTTGCACGCACCGGGCACGTGCCCCTCGGCTACTACAAGGACGCCGCCAAGACCGCGCGCACCTTCCCCGTGATCGGGGGCATCCGGTACGCCGTGCCGGGCGACCACGGTCGGGTCCTGGCCGACGGCTCGATCGTCGTGCTCGGCCGCGGCTCGGTGTCCATCAACACGGGGGGCGAGAAGGTCTACCCCGAGGAGGTCGAGCAGGCGCTGCGCCGCCATCCGAGCGTCTACGACGCGGTGGTCGTCGGCACTCCGGACGAGCGGTTCGGCGAGCAGGTGACCGCGGTCGTCCAGCTGCGGCCCGGCACCCGCGCGACGCACGAGGAGCTCGTCGACTTCGCGGCGCGCCACCTCGCGCGCTACAAGCTTCCCAAGACCACGGTCTGGGTCGACGAGATCACGCGCAGCCCGAGCGGCAAGCCCGACTACCGCTGGGCCCGCACCCGGGCGCTCGCCGCCCGCGGCATCGCGGGCGTGTGACACGACCACCCTGGCCACGATCGGCGTGTGGAGCGCGGAAAAGTCAGCGACCATATTGACTCCGAGCGCGCTCGGGGCCTAAAGGTCCGTGCTCTTCTCTGTCTCTACGCCGTCGCCATGCCAGATTGCTCGCCTGAGGAATGGAACCGTCACAGTCGCACACCCCCGTAGGCGAGGTCTCGAGCCGAGCTGTCGACGTGGATGAAGTCTTCGGCTGAGCACGAGAAACGTTTCTCAAAGGGGGGAGCCGATGGATCTCACACGGAACGAGACGCCACCGGGGGCGCCCACGAACTTGCGCAGGTGGGTCCTGCTGGTGCTGCTGCTGACATCGACCCTGCTCGTCGGTGCGCTGAACGGGCGGGTGAGCGCGGACGACCACGACGAGGGCGATGACGAGAATGGCCCCGAGATCACCTTCGACATGGTGCGCTCGGCCGACGTGACCAAGGCGGGCTGCCTGCCGCAAGCGCGCGCCCGGGTCAACGTCGAGTCGACGGGGCCGGTCGAGAAGATGCGCGTTAAGGTCAAGGGGCTGCCGCCGAACACGGAGTTCGATTTCTTCGTCATCCAGATTCCCGACAAGCCCTTCGGCCTGTCCTGGTATCAGGGTGACATCGAGACCGACGAGGACGGGGAGGGCAAGGGGCGGTTCATCGGGCGGTTCAGCATCGAGACGTTCATCGTCGCGCCAGGCATGACGCCGAGCCCGGCACCTGTGGTGCACAACCAGCCGCCGTTCCCCGATGCGTCGATGAACCCGACGACGGCTCCGGTGCACACCTTCCACCTGGGATTGTGGTTCAACTCGCCGGCGGACGCCATGGCAGCAGGGTGCCCGGGGACGGTGACGCCCTTCAACGGCGATCACACGGCCGGCATCCAGGCGCTCAGCACCCGAAACTTTGCCGACGACCAGGGGCCACTCCGCATGCTGGTGCCTTGAGGCCGCCGGCACTCACGAGCTCGCCGCCGCCCGCGGGCATCGCACCACGCGACGCCGCTAGGCGCCCGCCGGGCGGCGCGAGCCGTATCGCCGCGAGTACACCTCGGTGAACTCGGCGCCGAGAAGGAGGATCTGCGCGGAGTAGTAGATCCAGAGGAGCACGAGCACGAGCGACCCGGCGGCGCCGTACACGGAGGTCGCGCCGGCGCGGCCGAGGTAGATGCCGATCAGGCTCTTTCCAACCGTGAAGAGGACGGCCGTGCAGGCGGAGCCGAGCCACACGTCGCGCCAGGCGAGCTCGACGTCGGGGAGCAGCTTGTAGATGAGCGCGAAGAGGCCGCTCACGACGGCGAGCGAGAGCCCGAAGTTGAGCGGCGGCAGCACGCGAGAGGCGATCGGCAGGTGCGCGGCGAGCAGGTCGTGCACGGCAGCCAGGGCGGCAGAGAGAACGAGGGAGACGAGCAGCAGGAAGCCGATGCCGAGGATCATGCTGAAGTAGGCCAGGCGTTGCCGCACCGCAGCGCGTACACCCCTTCCCCGTCGCGAGTGCGACTCTGCCTCGAAGATCTGATCGAGCGCCGTCTGGAGCTGACCGAAGACCCCCGACGCCCCGAGCAGCATGGTGCCGAGGCTCACGAGAGTGGCCACCACACCCGACGCCGGCCGGCTCGCGCGCACGATCATGCCCTCGATCATCTTCGCGCCGTCGGGACCCATCAGGCCCTCGATCTGCGCCACGATCTCACCCTGCGCTGCCGCGCGCCCGAGCGCGAGGCCGGCGACGGCGATCACCAGCACCAGCAGTGGCGCCAACGCGAAGAGCGTGTAGTAGGCGAGCGCAGCGCCGAGCATGAGGGCACGGTCACGCTGCCATTCCGCGAGGACCTCGCGCAGGAACACGACGAAGGGGTGGCGAGACACATCCTGACCTATCTTCGAGCGTGAGGGTTCAGCGCAGGCTCGACAAGCCTCCGTCCACCACGAGCTGCTGGCCCGTGATGTAGTCGGCCTCGGCCGAGAGCAGGAAGACCGTGGCGTAGGCGACCTCCCACGCCGTCCCCTGGCGCCCGAGCGGAATCGCCGTCGACGCGCGCGACGGCCTCCCCTGCGTCGCCCAGCGTCCGATGGGGGTATCGATCAGCCCCGGCACGACCACGTTGGCGCGCACGCGCTTCTTCTCGCCCTCCCGCGCGACGTGTCGACAGAGGCCGAACAGGGCCGCCTTCGACGCGTCGTACGCCGGGAGGCCGCTGCCGGGCTTCAACCCGGCCACGGACGAGACGAGGACGATCGAGCCGCCCGGGTCCATCGCGGGCAGCGCCGCCTTGCAGCCGAGGAAATGGGCTCGAACGTTCACCGCGAGCACGCGGTCCCAGGCTTCCGGCGTCGTGCCCTCGAGGCCCGCGCCGGCACCGATGCCGACGTTCATCACCAGACCGTCGATCCCGCCGAAGGCTCGCAGGGTCTCGGCAACCATCCGCTGCACGTCCGCCTCGCTCGCGGCGTCTCCGACGACCGCGGCGCCACGGCCTCCCCCCTGCTCGACCAGCTGCAGGGTTCGCGACGCACTCTCCCCGTCCCTGTCCGCGCACATCACGGCGGCTCCCTCCCGCGAAGCGAGGAGGCAGATCGCGCGGCCGTTGCCCATCGGCGGGTCGGGTTCGTCGATCGCTCGCTGACCGGCGCCGACGACCAGTATCCGCCTGCCCCTGAGCCGGTCCCGTCCCGGAGCGCGTCCAGCGGATTCAGGCGAGAGGTCGGACATCAGGTGGTCGCGCCGAGCAGTAGCGCACCGCGTCCAGGAGAAGCAAGTTGCCGAGCCGCTCTGCGTCAGACGGCCATGAGACACCCCTCATGCGTTTTTCGGCGTCGGCTCCCCTGAAGCGGCGATTACGGAGACCAGGGCAGGGCCGGTATTGACTTCGGATTGGCCTACCCCTGACCGGGGAGTTGGTTTCCGCACCCGGGGGGAGTGGAGGCGGATCGGCCGGGGGGCGCCAGGCTTGGATCACGTCGGCAGCGGCGACGTGAAGGAGACGGCCATGAGAGGTGAAGCGAGAGCCGGTTCGGCCGGCCTGAAAGGGCGGACCGACCAGCCGAGCGAGCGGTTGGACGAACGAAAGCTGCTCGAGGTGCTCACCGCGCTCCGCAACGGGAACTTCTCGCCGCGCCTCCCGGTCAAGTCGACGGGCTTCACCGGAAAGGTCGCCGAGACGGTCAACGAGGTCATGGACATCAACCAGCGCATGGCCAAGGAGCTCCGTCGCCTCGCCACCGTCGTCGGCAAGGAGGGGCGGATCGACCAGCGCGCCTCGCTGGCGCATTTCACCGGTTCCTGGGCCGCCTCGCTCGAGTCGGTCAACGCGCTCATCGGCGACCTGGTCCATCCCACGAGCGAGATGGCGCGCGTGATCGGCGCCGTCGCGAAGGGCGATCTCACCCAGAGCATGGCGCTCGACCTCGACGGCCGGTCCCTGCATGGCGAGTTCCTGCGCACCGCCAAGACCGTCAACCGGATGGTCGAGCAGCTCGGCGCGTTCGCGTCCGAGGTGACGCGCGTCGTCCGCGAGGTGGGCACGGAGGGCAAGCTCGGTGGCCAGGCCGACGTGCGGGGCGTGGCCGGCACGTGGAAGGACCTGACCGAGAGCGTGAACTCGATGGCGGCCAACCTCACCGCGCAGGTCCGCAACATCGCCGAGGTGACCACCGCCGTCGCGACCGGCGACCTCTCGAAGAAGATCACCGTCGACGTGCGCGGCGAGATCCTGGAGCTCAAGAACACCATCAATACGATGGTGGATCAGCTTCGGTCCTTCGCCTCCGAGGTGACCCGCGTGGCCCGTGAGGTCGGATCGGAGGGCAAGCTCGGCGGCCAGGCCGACGTGCGCGGCGTGGCCGGCACCTGGAAGGACCTGACCGACAGCGTCAACTCGATGGCCGGCAACCTGACTGCGCAGGTCCGCAACATCGCCTACGTGACCAAGGCGGTCGCCAACGGCGATCTCTCGAAGAAGATCACGGTCGACGTGAAGGGCGAGATCCTGGAGCTCAAGAACACCGTCAACACCATGGTGGACCAGCTGAGCTCCTTCGCCGCCGAGGTCACGAGGGTGGCACGGGAAGTCGGCACCGATGGGAAGCTCGGCGGGCAAGCCGAGGTGAAGGGCGTGGCCGGCACGTGGAAGGACCTGACCGACAGCGTCAACCTGATGGGCACCAACCTCACGGTGCAGCTGCGCGACGTCTCGAAGGTGGCCACCGCGATCGCGAGCGGCGACCTCACGCAGAAGGTCACCGTCGACGTGCGGGGCGAGATCCTCCAGATCAAGAACGTCATCAACACGATGGTCGACCAGCTGAGCTCGTTCGCCGCCGAGGTCACGCGCGTGGCCCGCGAGGTCGGCACCGAGGGGCGCCTCGGCGGCCAGGCCGACGTGAAAGGCGTCGCCGGCACGTGGAAGGACCTGACCGACAGCGTCAACGTGATGGGCGGGAACCTCACCGCCCAGGTGCGGAACATCGCCGAGGTGACCACGGCGGTCGCCAACGGCGACCTCGCCAAGAAGATCACGGTCGACGTGCGGGGGGAGATCCTGGAGCTCAAGAACACCATCAACACGATGGTGGACCAGCTCCGGTCGTTCGCCTCCGAGGTCACGAGAGTGGCACGGGAAGTCGGCTCGGAGGGGAAGCTCGGCGGCCAGGCCGACGTGCGCGGCGTGGCCGGCACCTGGAAGGACCTGACGGACAGCGTGAACTTCATGGCGGGCAACCTGACCGCCCAGGTCCGGAACATCGCCGACGTCACCAAGGCCGTCGCCGCGGGGGATCTCTCCAAGAAGATCACCGTCGACGTGCGGGGCGAGATCCTCGAGCTCAAGAACACCGTCAACACCATGGTGGACCAGCTGCGATCCTTCGCCGACGAGGTCACGCGCGTGGCGCGCGAGGTCGGCACGGAGGGAAAGCTCGGCGGCCAGGCGGAGGTGAAGGGCGTCGCGGGGACGTGGAAGGACCTCACCGACAGCGTCAACTCGATGGCGAGCAACCTGACCGCCCAGGTCCGGAACATCGCCGACGTCACGACCGCGGTCGCCACCGGCGACCTGTCGAAGAAGATCACCGTGCACGTGAAGGGCGAGATCCTGGAGCTGAAGAACACGATCAACACCATGGTCGACCAGCTCCGCTCGTTCGCGGCCGAGGTCACGCGCGTGGCCCGCGAGGTCGGCACCGAGGGGAAGCTCGGCGGGCAGGCCGACGTGAAGGGCGTCGCCGGCACGTGGAAGGACCTGACCGACAGCGTGAACTTCATGGCGAGCAACCTGACGACCCAGGTCCGGAACATCGCCGACGTGACCAAGGCCGTCGCCGCTGGCGACCTGTCGAAGAAGATCGCGGTCGACGTGAAGGGCGAGATCCTGGAGCTGAAGAACACCATCAACACGATGGTGGATCAGCTCGGCTCGTTCGCCTCGGAGGTGACCCGCGTCGGGCGCGAGGTCGGCACCGAGGGCAAGCTCGGCGGGCAGGCGAGCGTCCCGGGCGTGGCCGGCACGTGGAAGGACCTGACCGACAGCGTGAACTTCATGGCCGGCAACCTGACCGCTCAGGTGCGGAACATCGCGGCGGTCACGACCGCAGTGGCCAACGGCGACCTGTCGAAGAAGATCACGGTCGACGTGCGCGGCGAGATCCTCGAGCTGAAGGACACGATCAACACCATGGTCGACCAGCTCCGCTCGTTCGCCGCCGAGGTGACCCGCGTGGCGCGCGAGGTCGGCACCGAGGGCAAGCTCGGCGGGCAGGCGAGCGTCCCGGGCGTCGGCGGCACGTGGAAGGATCTGACCGACAGCGTCAACTTCATGGCGAGCAACCTGACCGGCCAGGTCCGCAACATCGCCGACGTCACCAAGGCGGTGGCCAACGGCGACCTCTCCAAGAAGATCACGGTCGACGTGAAGGGCGAGATCCTGGAGCTCAAGAACACCGTCAACACCATGGTGGACCAGCTGAGCTCGTTCGCGTCCGAGGTCACGAGGGTGGCGCGCGAAGTCGGTACCGACGGCAAGCTCGGCGGGCAGGCGCAGGTGCAGGGTGTTTCGGGCACCTGGAAGGACCTGACCGACAACGTGAACCTCATGGCCGCCAACCTGACCAATCAGGTGCGCGGCATCGCCAAGGTGGTCACGGGCGTTGCCAAGGGCGACCTCGACCGCAAGTTCACGGTCGAGGCGAAGGGCGAGATCGCCGCGGTGGCGGACACGATCAACAGCATGATCGACACGCTCGCCACGTTCGCCGACCAGGTCACGACCGTCGCGCGGGAAGTCGGTGTCGAGGGCAAGCTCGGCGGACAGGCGAGCGTCCCGGGCGCGGCCGGCACGTGGAAGCATCTCACCGACAACGTGAACGGCCTCGCGGCCAACCTCACCAGCCAGGTCCGCGCCATCGCGGAAGTCGCGACCGCGGTGACCAAGGGCGACCTCACCCGCATGATCACCGTCGAAGCGAAGGGCGAGGTGGCGGCCCTCAAGGACAACATCAACGAGATGATCGTCAACTTGAAGGACACGACGCGCAAGAACAGCGAGCAGGACTGGCTGAAGACCAACCTCGCCAAGTTCAGCCGCATGCTGCAGGGCCAGAAGGACATGCTGACGGTGGCGCGGCTCATCCTCTCCGAGCTCGCGCCCGTGGTCGGGGCCCAGCACGCCGTCTTCTACATCGTGGACGCCACGCGGCCGGAGCCCGTGCTGCGTTTGCTCGCGAGCTACGCCTACCGGGCACGCAAGAACGTCAGCAACGAGTTCCGCCTGGGCGAGGGGCTGGTCGGACAGGCCGCCGTCGAGAAGGAGAAGATCCTCCTCACCAACGTGCCGCGCGACTACGTCCAGATCACGTCGGGCCTCGGGGAGGCGACGCCGCTCGACGTCCTGGTCCTCCCGGTGGTCTTCGAGGGCCGCGTGAAGGCGGTGATCGAGCTCGCAGCCTTCGACCGGTTCAGCGCCACCCACCACGCCTTCCTCGACCAGCTGATGGAGAGCGTCGGCATCGTGCTCAACACGATCGAAGCCAACACGCGGACCGAGGACCTCCTGACGCAGTCGCAGTCCCTGGCCCAGGAGCTCCAGGTCCGCCAGCGCGAGCTGCAGCGCAGCAACGCCGAGCTCGAGGAGAAGGCCAAGCTCCTGGCCGATCAGAACGTCGAGGTCGAGCGCAAGAACCGCGAGGTCGAGCTCGCGCGGCAGGCGCTCGAGGAGAAGGCCTCACAGCTGGCGCTCACCTCGAAGTACAAGTCGGAGTTCCTCGCCAACATGTCGCACGAGCTGCGGACGCCGCTGAACAGCCTGCTCATCCTGGCCGAGCAGCTCGGCGCCAACGTCGAGGGCCACCTGACGGCTCGCGAGACGGAGTACGCGCGGACGATCCACACCGCCGGCACCGACCTGCTCAAGTTGATCAACGACATCCTCGATCTCGCGAAGATCGAATCGGGCACCGTCACCGTCGATTTTGCCTCCGTAGCGCTGGGGGATCTCGAGGACTACGTGGATCGGACGTTCCGTCCGGTCGCCGAGTCCAAGGGCCTGGGCTTCCGCGTCGACATCGACCCCCGGATGCCGGAGACGCTGCAGACGGATTCGAAGCGGTTGCAGCAGATCCTGAGGAACCTGCTGTCCAACGCGTTCAAGTTCACCGAGCGCGGCATCGTCACGCTGCGCGCGGGGCTCGCGACGGAGGGCTGGGACACCGCCAACGAGACGCTCAACCGTGCCCCGAGCGTCGTCGTCTTCTCGGTGAGCGACACGGGGATCGGCATCGCGCCCGCCAAGCAACGGATCATCTTCGAGGCGTTCCAGCAGGCCGACGGCAGCACCAGCCGCAAGTACGGCGGGACGGGGCTCGGCCTGGCCATCAGCCGCGAGATCGCCCGGTTGCTCGGCGGCGAGATCGCCGTCGTCAGCGCGCCCGACAAGGGCAGCACCTTCAAGCTCTATCTGCCCCAGTCCCGGCTCTCCGCGCGCGTGAGAGCGACGGTTCGCCAGGAGGCCCCCGTACCGGCGCCGCGAGCCGCGGCCGACTGCTCGCTCGCGCCCGAGGAAAACGTGCGTGACGACCGGCACGACATCCGTCCCGACGACCGCGTCCTGCTCGTCGTGGACGACGACCTGGCCTTCGCCCAGGTGCTGGTCGAGGTCGCCCGCCGGCGCGGCTTCAAAGCGGTCGTGGCGTCGCGCGGCACGGCGGGTATCGCGCTGGCGCGCGAGCTCCGCCCGCACGCGATCACGCTCGACTTGAGGCTGCCCGACGTCAGCGGGTGGCGGCTCCTGCGGCAGCTGAAGAAGGACCTGAGCATCCGTCACATCCCGGTCCACGTGATCTCGGTCGAGGACGAGCTCGAGACGGCGTTGTCCCACGGCGCGCTGGCCGTGGCCTCCAAGCCGCTCACCACCGAGGCGATCGATGCGGCGGTCGCGAGGCTGCAGGAATGGATCAGCCGTCCGGTCCGGCGCCTCCTGTTGGTGGAAGACGACGACGTCCAGCGGCTCAGCACCGTCAAGCTGATCGGGAACGGAGACGTCCGGACGCTGGCCGTGCCGACCGGCGCGGAAGCGCTGGCGGCCGCGGCGCAGGACGCGTTCGACTGCACGGTGGTCGACCTCGGCCTGCCCGACATGGACGGCGTGGAGCTGATCGAGCGCCTGCGACGGCTGCCGTCCTTCGCTAGTCGCCCGATCATCGTGTACACCGCGCGCGATCTCGACCGACGGCAGGAAGAGCGCCTCGGCCACCTCGCGCAGAGCATCATCGTCAAGGACCCCGCCGCCGCGGGGCGGCTCGTCGACCAGACGGCGCTCTTCCTCCACCGCGCGGTCGGGGCGTTGCCCGAGGCGCAGCGGCTCCTTCTGGAGCGCCTGCACGACCCGAACGCGGCGCTCGAGGGCAAGAAGGTGCTGCTGGTCGACGACGACGTGCGCAACCTCTTCGCCATGACCAGCGTCCTCGAGCGCCACGGGATGACCGTCGTCTCCGCCGAGAACGGTCGGGACGCGATCGCGGCGCTGCACGGGACGCCCGGCATCGACGCGGCGCTGATGGACATCATGTTGCCCGAGATGGACGGCCACGAGACCATTCGTGCCATCCGTGGCAGCGCGGGATTCAAGACCCTGCCGATCATCGCGGTGACGGCCCAGGCCATGAAGGGCGACCGCGAGAAGTGCATCGAAGCCGGGGCATCCGATTACCTCGCCAAGCCGATCGACACGGAGCAGCTCCTCTCGCTGCTCCGCGTCTGGCTCGGGCGCTAGGGGCCTCGCATGACGGACGGGACGGAACGCGCCGGCATCCTGATCGTGGACGACAGTCCGGAGAAGATCATCGCCCTCGAGTCGATCCTCGAGGAGCTCGGACAGGACATCGTGAAGGCGAGCTCCGGCCGGGAGGCGCTCAGGCACCTGCTCAACCGGGACTTTGCCGTGATCCTGCTCGACGTCCGGATGCCGGTGATGGACGGCTTCGAGACCGCGGCGCTGATCCGACAGCGCGTGCGGTCGGAGCACACGCCGATCATCTTCGTGACCGCCTTTCCGGACGAGACCCACGTCGCGCGGGGCTATTCCCTGAAGGCGGTGGACTACATCTTCACGCCCGTCGTGCCGGACGTGCTCCGCACCAAGGTCTCGGTCTTCGTCGACCTCTTCCGGATGACGGCGCAGGTGAGGCGGCAGGCGGACTGCCTGCGCCAGCGAGCCGCTCAGCTCCACCGGCTGAGCGCGGCGTCCCTCTCCATCAACGGCGCCCTCTCGCTCGACAAGATGCTCGAGGTCGCGGTGGCGAGCGCCCGGGAGATCCTCGGCGTCGCGTGCGCCGTGGCGACCGCCCGAGTGGACGATCACCGTACCCACCGGGCCGTGTCGCCCGCCTTCGAGTCGCCAGACGCCGCGCCGGGCGAGGAGGCGGTCGCCTCCACCGTGTGCAGCAGGAACCGCCCCTACCGCTCGTCGACCGACGAAGGGGACCCACGACAACCGTTCCTCGCCGTGCCCCTCACCCGGCGCGACGGCCGCAACATGGGTAGCGTCCAGGTGTCCGGGAAGCAGAGCGGCGGCTTCACGCAGGAAGACGAAGACATTCTCGTGCAGCTCGCGCAGATGACCTCGATCGCGATCGAGAACACACTCTACGGAGAGCTGCGCGAGGCCAACCGCCTGAAGGACGAATTCCTCGCGACGGTGTCCCACGAGTTGCGCACGCCGCTCAGCGCCATGCTGTCATGGGTGTGGATGCTGCGTCGAGGGGTTCTCGACCCGGCAGCCTCGGCGCGCGCGATCGAGGCCATGGAGCGCAACGTCAAGGCACAGACTCGGATCGTCGAGGACCTCCTCGACCTTTCCCGCATCGTGACCGGCAAGCTCCGGCTCGACTCCCGCCTGGTGGAGCTCGGGCCGGTCATCGCGATGGCCACCGACGCCATCACGCCGGCCGCGGAGGCGAAGGGCATCACGCTGCACAGCTCCCTCGACCCGGCCGCCGGCCACGTACTCGGCGACGCCGACCGCTTGCAGCAGCTGGTGTGGAACCTCCTCACCAACGCGATCAAGTTCACGCCCCCCGGCGGCCGCGTGGAGGTACAGCTCGCGAGGTCCGGCGCCGAGGTGGAGGTGCGCGTGACCGACACGGGCGCGGGGATATCATCCGATTTCCTGCCCCACGTGTTCGAGCCGTTCCGGCAGGCCGATGCCTCATCGGGGCGGAAGGCCGGCGGCCTGGGGCTCGGGCTCGCGATCGTCCGTCACGTGGCGGAGCTGCACGGGGGGCGCGTCGAAGCCCGTAGTCCCGGCGAGGGACAGGGGTCGACGTTCGTCCTCGCCCTCCCCGTGACGGCTCGCGAGGAGTCGCGCGAGGTCTCGCCCGTTCAACCCGTCGTCGAACCCGCCCCCGCCGGCGTGGCCGTGCGCCTCGACGGCGCCCGCATCCTGATCGTCGAGGACGAGGCCGACACGCGCGACGCGCTCTCCCTGATCGTCTCCCAGGCTGGCGCCGCCGTGACGGCGGTGGCGACCACGGCCGCGGCGCTGGCGGCGCTCGCGGCGTCGCGAGCCGACGTCCTCCTCTGTGACATCGGCCTCCCGACCGAGGACGGCTACGTGCTCATCCGAAAGCTGCGCGCCTTGCCGGCCGAGGACGGCGGCGCCACCCCGGCGGTCGCGTTGACCGCGTTCGCGCAGGCGAGCGACCGGGCACGGGCCGTCGCCGCGGGCTTCGACACGCACATCGCCAAGCCGATCGAGCCCGAGCGCCTCCTCCAGACGCTCGCGCACGCCCTTTCACCGCGAGCGGGAGCGGACGCCGAGCACGACGCGCCCCCGCTGCCGATGCCGTCCGAGGTCCGGAACCTGGCCTAGCGGGCCGGCACCTGCGAGCGCAGGGCCGCCGCGAGCCGTTCGCCGAGATCGTGGAACGCGGCATCCTGGGCGGCGCGGTCGTAGGCGTCGACGTGGGAGAAGATCGTGAAGTACACGTCGGTCGAGGACTGAACGGGGACGCGCGCCGTCTCACGCTCGGCCTCGGTGAGCACCGCGACGGCGTCCAGGTGGAAGCTCTTGTGGAACTGGATGACCCCGGCGGGCGCGAAGAACAGCATGCCGATCACGACGGACTTGAAGACACCCGTCGCCAGGTCCTCTTCGACCGTGCCGCGTGCCGTCACCTCGAGTCGCAGCGACGGCGGATTGCGCGGCTCGACGGGGTAGTAGACCTCGCCGAACGTCCCGGTGCCGAGGAGCGTGTCACGGACGACCTCGCCGAGCCGTCCACCACCCCAGACGATGCCCCCGTCGTTCGCGGTCAGGATGACCCGGTCGGCGACGCGCCGGCCGCCGGACGGCACGTCGAGGCGCTTCGGTCCACGCACCCGCCAGCCGCAGGCGGCCACCGTGACCGCCAGCACGAGCGACAGCATGCGCCGGGCCATCAGCGCGTCTCCTTCGGTGCGGGCGTCGGCTCGTGCGTCACGTTCCAGCGCGTCTGGTTGAGGGACGGCACCTGGCTCTGGTCGACGACCACGACGCGCCGCCCGGGCGACGGGCAGGCGCTCGCCAGCGCGGCGAGCGCGAGCAGCACGAGCGCCCTCATGACACTCCTCGAGGCGCGCGGCGCACTGCGCCGAGTTCGGGGTAGCGGTTCATCAGCGACAGCACCGCCGCGACCAGGTCGCGCGCGATCTGCTGGCTGGCGATCTCGATCGACTTCTGGAAGTTCGCCGCGGTCGCCCCCGCGGACGAGCGCACGCCCTTGACGTAGAAGGTTCGGTCGGCGACCAGGCCCGTCGTCGAGGTGGCGACGAGCGTCACCTTCACATCGGTCTCGAGGTCGACGGTCGAGAACAGGACCAACGGTTCGACGAAGAGCTGCGCGAGCGTGCCCTCGAGCTGCACGGCGCTCGGCTTGTCGCTCGACTCGGCCACGGTGAAGCCGGCCGCGCGCAGCTCGGTCGCGAGCAACTCCGCGAGCCACGTCGCCGGGTCCTCGGAGCAAACCG
>Ga0070699_100002575_pt1 | contig 16256 bp, 18 predicted proteins | sample KBSK1503metaG_FD_65473 | JGI IMG/M metagenome (GOLD analysis project Ga0070699, IMG submission 65473) | Corn, switchgrass and miscanthus rhizosphere microbial communities from Kellogg Biological Station, Michigan, USA - KBS K1-50-3 metaG | ecosystem: Host-associated > Plants > Roots >...
CCGGCCCTGATCACCGGAACAGTCGTTGCTAACTTGCTCGGTGTTCCAATTTCCGGAGCGACCGTCAGCTTGAGCCCGGGCGGTCGCACGACGACGACCAATGGCAGTGGGGTCTACTCACTTCCGAACCTGGCCGCCGGTACGTACACGCTGAGCGTCAGCGCTCCTCTCTACCAAACGAGCTCACAGACGGTCACCGTTGCCGCCGGTCAGACGCTGACCGTCAACGTCCGGCTGCTCAACCTCCTCGGTCTGTAGGGACCCGGCAAGAAAAAGGCCGCCAGCGGGGCGGCCCTCATCGCTTGTTGTATTTCGTCTACGCTGCTGCGATGCCCTCCTGGCTCCCGCCATCGGGGATGGTCCACGAGCCAATCGGCGACAGGGACCCATTGCTGTTGACCGCGAAGGCCTTGACCGAGCCGCTCCCGCCACTCTGCGCGTACAGGAAGTGCCCATCGCTCGAGGCCGCCATGTCGATGGCGCCCGGGATTCCGGTCGCGACGACCGAACTCTTCAGCGTGACGTTGCCGTTGTTATCGATCCCAAACTCGCTCAAGTTCGCGCTTCCGGTGTTGCCGGTGTAGTAATTGCCGCTAACCGCCGTGACCCAGCACGCACCGGCCTGGCCGCTGGTGGCACCGTGGCTGACCAGCGTCAGCGAGCCGTCGCCGTTGACCGTGTAGGTCGAGAGGTTTCCGAAGGCCGCGTTGACGATCACCAGCTGTCCCGCTGGGTCAAAGACGAAGGCGAAGGCATTGCCGCCGACGGCGCTGATGGTGGGCGTGCTGGAGAGCCGGCCGTCAGCCGAAACGCCATACACTAAGACAGAGCCGCCGCCGTTGCCCTTCATGGTGATGACGAGCTTGCTGCCGTCGGGGGTGAACCCGACCTGGCCCGGCGACTGAAGGAACGCCGGCGGGTTGCCGTTCCCGAGACCGAGCGAGCGCAGCGACCCTTCGATCCGGTGCAGGGTGCCGCCCTCGATCCGATAGCCCTGGAGGTAACCGGCGAAGCCGCCGTCGAGGACGTAGGCGAGGTCGCCGTGAACGCCGATGCTGGCGGGGAATGGCCCGCCCGACGCCACCACCTGGTTCAGGTGCAGCGTGTCGCCGCTCACACTAAAGACCGATACCGTGTTGCTGCCGGCGTTCGGCGCGAGGAGCAGCCCGTTCTCGGCGTCGATCACTAGCGCGCTCTGCGAAGCTAACGGGTCGACGGCGGCACCCGCGGCCCGCGCGCCGTTTCCACCGGTCGGATAGGTCGCCGCCCACGTCAGTGTTCCGTCATCGTGCCGCGCGTAGGCGACGATCGAGTTACCGGCGGGATCGTTGGTCTGGACGAACACGGCGTGGTCGGCGCCCGCGCCGGACGCCGCGGCTTGAGCCAGAACCGCAGGTGCGCCCAGCAGCGCGGTGGCCGTGCCGGCCCCGATGATCGACAGTCGGATCAAATGTCGCATGGTTCCTCCTCCGAACGAAGTTTTCGGCGTGTTCGGGAAGGCTAGAGAGGCTGGATGACCGGCGGATGACAGGCCGTCATCCAATCGACACAAACACGCCGCATCTCCCTCCCCCTCTGGGGGAGGGCAGGGTGGGGGCAGGGGCAGGGTCGGGGCGCTAAATGAACTGCAGGTCAGTACTGATCGCGATGCAGTTCCCGATGCTCTTGTAGACCGGGCACCTTGACGCGTGATGCGTATGCGCCCGTTCGGCAGCCTCGCGCTTGTCGGGTGGGCAGCCGGCCAGCGTGTAGTGCACCTTGATCCTCTTGATCACGAGCACCCCGTCTTCGACCTCGATCTCCCCCTCCGCCGTAGAGACCAGCTTGCCGCCGCTCGCATCGATTCCGCGCGCCTCCAGCGCGCCACCAAGGGTCCCGGTCAGTCAACCAGCGGCGGCCGCCACCACGTAGTCAAGCGTGGTCGCGTGCGGCTCATAGGCCCCGGGGGTTGCTTTGTAGTGCTCCGCCACCTCGTCGTGCACTCCGAAAAGGACGGGCGCAGACTCTGTCGGCAGAAACGCCTTCCGCAACGAGCCCTTGACCCGTTCGATACGAACCTTCGAGACGTATGTCGCGTTGCTCATCTACCCAGCATATGACCTCTCTTCATCAAATCGGCAGGCTGAACCAGAATCTGGTTACCCCCGCCTGCGACTCCGCGCCGACCCGCCCGCCAGTTGCCTCGACTAGTTGTTTGACGATCGCCAGCCCGATGCCGGCGCCGCCGTGGGCTCGGTTCCGTGACTTCTCGACCCGGTAGAAGCGCTCGAAGATGTGCGGGAGATCTGGGTCCGGGATCCCGTCACCCGTGTTGATCACGCTCACGAGGACATCGCTTCGTCGCGCTTCCGCTCCGACCGTCACTGTGCCACTGTTGGGCGTATAGCGCGACGCGTTCTGGAGCAGGTTGGCGAGCACCTGCGACAGCTCGTCCGGCACCGCGCGAGCGGGCAACCGCTCGGGAAGGTGGAGCTGCACCCGAATCGCTTTCCCCTCAAAGGTTGGGCGAGCCAGCTCCACGGCCGCGTGTAGGGCGGGGACGAGGTCGATCGTCTCGACCGCCCTCCCGCTGCGGGGACCGTCCTGGGCCAGCGTATTGAGCGATTGGGACAGGCGCACCAGCCGGTCAACTTCTTCGTGAAGCGATTGGAACTGTTGGGTGCTCGGGGCGATCACGCCGTCGCGGAGGGCCTCGAGATATCCCTGCAGGTTGGTGAGCGGCGTGCTCAGCTCGTGCGCCGCGTTGACGATGAAGTCGCGTCGCAATCGCTCCTGCTCCTCGAGCGTTTCCGCCATCTGGTTGAAGGAGTCGGCGAGCGACGCGACCTCCTCTGGTCCCGAGCGCTGCACCCGTGCTGTGTACTCGCCGCGCGTGACTCGCCGGGCGGCCGCGGCGATTTCTTGCAGTGGGCGGGCCAGCCGCAGCGCCAAAAGCGACGCCAATACCACGCTCACCGCCACGGCGATCAAGGCGGCCACCGTGAAGATCGCCACTACGCTGTGATCGAACATGTCGCGAGCGGTCTTCGCTGATTGGCCGGCCTGGATCATGAGCCGGCTGAACGCCGACTCGGCCACGACAAGGACGCCGATGGCGATGACGATGACCGCGGCCGCCGTGACCAGCAGGGATAGCAGCGCAATCCTGACGCCGATTCCTCGCGGCCGCCACCAAGCGCCCACTATTTCCCTCCCCCGCTTACGGGGGAGGGTAGGGTGGGGGCCGCCACCGCCCGAGCGCCCACTATTTCCCTCCCCCGCTTACGGGGGAGGGTAGGGTGGGGGCCGCCACCGCCCGAGCGCCCACTATTTCCCTCCCCCGCTCGCGGGGGAGGGCAGGGTGGGGGCCGCCACCGCCCGAGCGCCCACTATTTCGCTCCCCCGCTTACGGAGGAGGGCAGGGTGGGGGCCGCCACCGCCCGATATCCGGCCCCGCGGACAGTTGCGATATAGCGCGGCCGGTCGGCGGCATCACCGAGCTTATCGCGGAGCCGTCCCACGTGGACATCGATGGTGCGCTCGAGTGCGTCGCCCGGCACCGGTCCGTAGAGAGCGTCAAGTAATGTCTGCCTCGTCAGGACTCGGCCTTCCGCTTGTACGAGCGCGGTCAACAGCCGGAACTCTGCAGCCGTGAGCGCAATCGACGTCAGCCCACGACGGACTTCAAAGCGATCGAGATCGATCGATAGATCAGCATGGCTGATGGCGCCGCGCGCCCTGGGCGCACTCTGGCCGCGTTCGGCTCGACGCAGCACGGCCTTCACCCGGACAACGAGCTCGGCCGGGGAGAAGGGCTTGACGAGGTAGTCGTCGGCACCTTCGTGGATGCCATACACACGGTCGGCCGTCGATCCCCTGGCGGAGAGCAGCACGATGGGAATCTCCGAGCGCTCGCGCAGGATTCGCAGCAGGGCCAGCCCGTCCAGTTCGGGCAGCATGATGTCGAGCACGATCAGCCGGGGTGAGGACGCCGCGACTGTGGCAAGCGCCGATTTACCGTCGCCGGCCGTGACGACCGAAAACCCCTCACGCTCTAAATAGGTGCGAACCAGCGTGACGATCTTCGGGTCGTCGTCGACCACCAGGATTGGCGCGATGCTCATTGGGGGCGTGCCCGTTGACTAAGCGTAGGCAACGAGTGTGACGCTGGGATGAAGGGCTTATCCGTCAACGATCGCGTACGCCCGCACCGGAAAGGTGGCGCCGCCGACCCAGGCAATCGGGACCGCATGCAGTCGGGCGCCAATTGCAGGGAGCGCCTCGAGGTTCGTCAGGTGCTCGCAGATCGGAATACCGGCCCCGAGCAGCTTCGTGTGCGCCGGCCGGGATGGATCGCCGGTGTCGTCGATGTTGAGCGAGTCGATGCCGACGAAGGCGGGTTGCTTCGAAACGAGAAGCTCGGCCGCGTCGGCGGTGAGGAATGGGTTATCCGCGAAATAGGCTGGGGTCCCCCAGTGCTTCGAGAAATCGGTCCTGAACAGGATCGCGCGGCCGGTCAGGTCCAGCGCGCGGAAGGCATCGCCACCGATGGCGCGTCCGGCTTTGGTCGCGTCGATCACCAGTGTCGGCAGGTTCGCGAGCAACTCCAGGGAAAGGCCGGCAAGGTCGATGCCGCTGCGATAGCGGTGGCGGGGAGCATCGACATAGGTTCCGGTATTGCCACATAGATGGAGGCTGGCGATGTAGAACTCGGCCTGGTTCTGATAGCGCTCATGCGAGGCTTCGTAATCGAGCAAGATCTCGACCTTCGGCTCGGGCAATCCCGGATAGGTTTTCATGCCGGCCACGATCTGGTGGCTCACTTCGACAAAGCGTGGCATCATCAGGACCTTCCTACCATAAGCCGGCCCGCGCCCTTTATCCCTCCCCCGCTTGTGGGGGAGGGAGGGTGGGGGCCTGGTGTTCCCCTCCCCCGCCTGCGGGGGAGGGGAGGGTGGCGGTAAAGCCTTTACCGTGGCGGGAACTGCGAGTTCGGTGCAGGCGTCACGAGGTTCGCGGTCGGTGCGAGGTCCGTGAACCCGATCACGGCACAGTTGATGTCGATGCCGACGGTGCCGTACGGAGCGCCACCGGGACCCGTGATCAAGTCGGGGCGAGTCGCAGCCAGGTTGAAGACCACGTTCTCATCAATCTGCCGCGTGTTGAGACCCTGGTCGATCGCCTTCTGGGTCCACTGGCCGAGCTGCGCATCCCACAGCGGGCTGTACGCATCCGCATGCCGGGGATCCTTCAGGGTCGGGAAGTCGCCGAACACGTTGAGCAGGTCGCCACCGTTGCGAAGGGCGTTGATCAACGCCGTGTTGCTTGCGGAGGCGTCCTCTGCGGCATGGCCATCCTTGACGATGTTCACGAAGCCCTGAGCGTTGCGATTGTCGGCTCCGGTCTGCCCGTTGATGAAGCCGAAGAGGCGTTCGCGGGCTGACCCGAGGAAGTCGTCTCCACCGGTGTACGAGGCCCTGGCGAGCGCGGGTATGTAGACGGAGCGCTCCAGCACGGCGGCCAGCGGGTCATCGGCCTCGGTGCTGAGATAGAGGATCGGCTGGCCGGCATCGAAGCCTTTGACCAGCAGCAGGTCGACCCACGAATCGAGGTACTGGCCGGGCGGTGCCGGCGGAGCAATGTGGATGCCGAGCACGCGGTCGGCCGTGTTCGTGTGAGCCACGACATCGAAGGGGCCGTCGCCGGTCGCGACGATCGGCGCGTTGTAGACGACAGACGTCCCATCGATCCGAATGAACGGGCTATAACCCTTCCCAGCCACCGCACCGGGAGAAAACGATGCTGGCGGGAAGCCGTTGGGTCCGGGTACCAGGGTGCGCGTCGGGCTGAAATCCGGCTCTCCCTTGAAATTGATGACCGCCTGCCCGAACTTATTCTGGTCCGGGGTGGGTTGATCCTGGGTAACCGTCTGCACGCAGTCGGGACAACCATTCGCGATGTTGGCGAGCTTGGGCGCATAATTCAGCCCGCTGTTTTTGGCCAGCCCCTGGTCCGATGACTCGGTCAGGATGAACCAGACGGTGTGCCCATTCGCCGTCCCCTTGTAGAGCGGGAGGCGAACCGTCTCGTGCGTCAAATCGACCTGGAGGGCACTCTCGAGTACCAGGTTCTCCCGCGGCAGCAGGCCGCTCAATTGCCCGAGGCCAGTGGAGGCTCCGGGGCCGCCGTCTTCGTTGGCGGATGCCGACGGACCCATGCCGCGGAGGACGATGCCCAGCAACAGGGCCACGAGTGCCACCAACCCGGCCAACAACCCGAGCCGATAGCCGCGAAAATAATGCAGAACTCCTTCTTTCATGCGCACACTCCTTTTGTTCTCGACCCGCGTAAGACGGTGTCGGATGGAGGTGTAGTCGCGCGGGACGACTGGGCGTTACAGACTGTTGACCGGACTACCGCAGACGTGACCGTTCGACCAGATAGGTCACAAGTGCGAGGTACTCCTCGGCGTCGGCAGAACTGATGGCGTGACTTTCTTCGGGTTCATGCCCGAAGAGGGCAAAGAGCTCGCTAAGCGTCAACTTCTCTCTCACAACATTGTCCACCGCCGACCCGAAACCCACGAGTCGGTACCGATGTAGTCGCGGTGGGCGATCAGCCGTTACAGGCCGGTCGAAGAAGCCGTCATACGACGAAACGCGCGGAGCAAGTCGTCGCGAGCGCCGGGAGATATCGATTCGACCGTCAAACGGCCGGCGAGCCGCAGCGTGGTCCGCATCTCCTCGACGTATTCGCGGCACGGCGGGCAGGTCATCAGGTGCGCGTCAAAGCGCGCCCGGTCGCGCTCGGGAAGCGTTCCCTCCAGGTAGTCGGTGATGATTTCCACCAACTCCTTGCAGGCGAGGCCGGTCATGATGTCGTCCATCATTGGGCTGCCTGATTAGTATCGGAAATGGACTGCGCGTTACACATGCCGATCCTCTCTGGTCGTCACTTTCCCTCCCCCGCTTGCGGGGGAGGGGAGGGTGGGGGCGTCGCTGAAGTAGCGTTCGAGCACAGCGCGCAACCGGCTGCGGCCACGGTGCAGCAGGACTCGTTGGTTCGCTTCGGTGAGATCAAGTGCCGCGCAGACATCCGTCGGCGGCCATCCGTGGACGTCACGCAATGCCACCACCACTCGCTGGGCTCGCGGCAGAGCATCGAGCGCGCTTCGTAGGACCGCGAGCGTCTCGCGATCGAGGGCGGTACCTTCGGGCCCCATCGACCACGGTTGCGGCGCGGTCGCCCAGTGGCCCGGCCATTGCGGATGACTCGCCGGCAAGAACCTGTCCGGGTCGACCGCCGGCTCGTCAGCGTTGTCGGAATCGAATTCAGAAAACGGGATGGTTCGCCGTTCGCGCAGTGCGCGTGTTTTCGCCTTGTTCGTCAGGATCTTGAAGAGCCATGTCTTGACCGAGGAGCGGCCCTCGAAGCGACCGATGCCGGTGACGACCGCCAGCCAGGTTTCCTGGACGACCTCCTCGGCCACCGACGGGCTCTGCACGAACGTGACCGCCAGGCGGAGCAGCGGCGCGCTGTACGCATCGATCAGCCCAGCAAAAGTTGCCTCGTCCCCGTTGCGCAGCCGCTCGACCAATTCCGTATCCGAATCACGGACCAGGGTCTGTCCGTGCATTCAGAATTGGTCCCACGGCCAGGGAGCGCCGGCGTAACGCTGAACGCCCGGGCCAGCCGGGGCGGGCATGATCCCGACGAAGCCGCCGTCGACGCGCAAGAGCGTTCTGGGAAATATCCGGGCGAACGGATCGTCTGCGAGGGCGTCCGGAGTCGGGGCGTGGGTGGCGGTGAATGCGCCGCCGATGGTCGATGAATCGCGGACCAGGGTCGACATGACATCGTTTGGTGAACCGCTCAGGACGATCCGCATCGCCTGGCAAACGGCGGGGTCGTCGAACAGGACCCGCGACCGCTCGGGCGCGAGCACCAACGAGATCCAAGCGGGCTTGCCGCCCGGATTGATGGCGCGGGCATCGATGCCTAGCGCGCCGATGGGTTTCCGCCCGGCCCCAACGAGCCACGCCGCCAGGAAACCGAGCTGAGCGCCGTCGGCCCGGAAAGCCGGGGCGGTCGCGAAGGCATCATTTGGTCGCTCGGGTCGAAAGGCGAACCACTGCCACGGCCGGCTCACGCCTGCGGCCCCGTCAACGCGCGGGCGCGTCCCAATCGGCACGGATGGCCCGCGTGATGGCTCGCAAATCAGCCGTCAGCTCGGCGTTGGTGGGCCGGCCCCAAAACCAGTAGCCGTTATAGGCGGTGTGGATTTTCAAATTGGGAAAGAGCGTGAGGACGGTCGGGATGTAGGGACGATGGACCGTGTCTGTGGTCTCGAGCAGCCCAAGTTGCACCTGTATTTCCCTCGACGCGTCGGAGAGGAACGTCCATCGCGCGCCGATGCCGGCTCGGAAGGCGGCCTCGACCTCGGGCGCGTCGACGCTTAGGGAGATCATCCGCGTGTACGCGACTTCGACCTGGTCCTGGAGTTGAACCAGCCCGCGGAAGTGGGCCTGGTCCTTCGGGCACCAGAAGCCGCGATAGAACTGGAGAATGGCCGGATCTCCACCCACCAGCTCAGACAGTCGGCGGCGATTGCCATTGTGATCCGGTAATTCGAAGTCGACGATGCTGTCGCCCGCCACGAGTCTTGGGGTACTCAACGCTGCCCAGCCGGGTAACGGCAGATCGAAAAGGGGGCGGAAGGGGCGGGGGGAGGTGCCCCTTCCGCGGAGTGGAAGCCCGTCGCAGCCGGCATTTGCTTGCTGATATGAATCTTGCTCGCAAGTAAGATATTCCAAAGGCATCGAACTGCTGCGAACGACCATCGGACTCCCGGGGGCTACGCCCGACGGCCCCCGAGTGTCGCCCACGAAGCTGCTTAGCCGAACGCATAATGGCACCAGGCACCCAGATGGCAGCCATTCGCGAGGTGATGACCAAGGAGCTGGTCACGATCGAGGCCGCAAGCTCTGTGGCAGCGGCGGTTACCGTCATGGGGATGCGGGGAGTGGGCGCGGTGCTGGTGATCGAGGAGGGGAGAGTGGAGGGTATCTTCACTGAGCGCGACCTCGTCCGAGCCCTGTCCAACGACATTGGTGCAGCCAGCCAGACGGTTGGGCAGTGGATGACCCGGAACCCCGTCACCGTGGGTCCTGAGGCATCTGTTGAGGAAGCCTTGGAAATCATGCTGAACGGGCACTTCCGGCACCTCCCTGTGATGGAAGGCGAGCGTTTGGTGGGCGTGGTGTCGATCCGTGACCTCTCGCGCGCCACCCTGCGCGAGTGATGCCAAAAGGTCCACCTCCGGGTCCCTAAACCCAACCGCCTATTGCGTTCTAACAGGCGCATACTGCACTTAGAAACCGACGGCCCAGGGGCCTCCTGGTAAACCAGGGCCCTACATGGGATGGACGTTCCTGAACCGTCGGTTTCGCTCAGTCAGCCTTGCGAGCCAGGGAATGCCGCGCGGGCAGGCTCGGCGAGGTCCATCCCGCAATCTGGCGGACAGTCAGCCGTCACGTGATCCGAGCCACTATTTGTGTATCGGACGTCTGTGGAGGTGCAACCGATGTACGCACGATTCACCGAATTGACGATCGATCCGAAGAAACGAGAGCAGGCCGAGACGATCGCCGAGTCGATTTTCACCGCTGCGAGACAGCAGAAGGGCTTCAAAGGCGTGAGCTTCTGCCTCGACCGAAAGGGCGAGGGCGTCTTCCTGAGCCTGTGGGAGTCGAAGGAGGCGCTGCAGGCGAACGAGGCCAGCGGCTACTACCAGGAGCAGGTGGCCAAGCTGAAGGACGTCCTTACCAGGCCGACGACGCGGCACGTGGGCGAGGTAAAGGCGCAGGAGGATACGCACAAGACTCCGAAGGCGGCTCGCCTGACCATTTCGGGAATAGCCAAAGACGCCGAGGCGCAGGCCATCCAGTTGGCGCGCGACGTGTCGCGCGCAGCCCGCAACGAGCCGGGGTTTGTTGCCTGGTTCGGCGCGGTGACCGATGACGGCAATGTCGCGGCCATCAGTTTCTGGGACTCAGAGGACGCCATGACGAAAAGCGAGAGCCGCTACCTCAAGGACGCGCTGGGCAAACTGAAAGAGATCTCGACCGGCGAGGCGCACCCGCAACTTTACGTCGTAATGGCGCACGACTTCCCGGCGATAGCCGCAGTTCGATAGTCGCTCGTCAGTGACGCGCAGGCCGGCCAGCGGGTCGGCCTGCTGGCGGCGGTTTTGATGGCACGCCTTAACGCGACCCGGATTCGCAGCGGCTTTCAGCTGCCCAGCTTTTAGGTCCGCGCTGTGCTCCGGCAGTTTGACTGTTGACGGCCTGGACTATAAGTGATACGTTGCGTCAGCACTTCACTAAAAGTAACTAGTTTGCGGAGGGGAAGCTCTGGTGACTCGTGTTCGTCGACGCTTGGGTGTCGGTGCCGGCCTCATGGGGCTGGGGCTGGCGGTGACGGCGATCACACTGATGGGCTTGGCTACCGGAGCGAAAGTAAACGCTGCCTCGACTGCCTGCGTCGCTCCGTCCGCCTCTTCAGGTGGCGCCGCTAAGGACATCAACACGACTGACGGCTGCGATGTCCCGTCCGGCCAAGCGGCCAACCCGGCGAGCGGCTTCATCACGATCGGCATGCCGCCCGGCGTAAGTTCGGCCAGCTTCGTTGACGCCTTCGAGTCGGTGCCCGACCACACCTTTTACCAGGGGAGCTACTCGATCACCTTTTCAATGTGCTCGGGCGGCAGCATGACCAACACCACGTTCACCGTCGGTTCCGGAGGCAGCTACCCATCGACGCCGCCCAGCACCACTGGCGGGCCAATCCCGGTCACGGCCAGCGCGGCCGGAGGAACGGTGAGCTGCGCATATTCGATCTCGTATATGGGCACACCGCCGAGCGGGGTAAGCGCGAAGAACGACATCTGGGTGACCTTCTCCAACGGACACATGACGCAGACCGCAAGTGCGTCGGTCAAACTTTTCGGGACCACGCCCACCCCGACGCCGACGCCGACGCCGACACCAACGCCGACGCCAACTCCGACTCCGACGCCAACCCCCACGCCGACACCAACCCCGACACCGTCGCCAACGGCAACCCCGACGCCTACGCCGACGTCAACCCCGACAGCTTCGCCGACGCCTAGGCCAACCCCAACGGCTTCGCCGACGCCTACGCCTACGTCGACGCCGACGCCGACGCCGACAACAACTGGGACATCTACGCCAACCTCGACACCCTCGGTGGCCCCGACGTCAACTTCCCCGCCCCCTCAGCTCCCCGGTACTGGGCAGCCACCGGTGGGGCTCGTCGTCGGATTGAGCCTGGCCCTGCTGGGTGTGCTAGTGGCCGCAACCCGCCGCATCCTCCACCGCCGCTAACAGAACGACCCGAACGGGTCGCTCGGCTTCGAGCCCTTACCTGGTGGCGTTCGGTCTAAGGTGGGTGTTTCACCGGGCGTGACCGAGCGCCTTCGCAAGGCCTGGGTGATTGCGGATCGTATCGTCCCAGTCAGGCCCTTTTCCGTGGTCGACATCGGTGTCGGAAGGAACGGGCGGGATTGCGGTGGGGCTCACCGGCGTGGACACCGCCGCGGCTGCCGCAACCTGCGCTGCCAGCGCCTGCGCCACGGCGCCGATCCCGGCAAGCAGGGGTGAGGTGCCCGTTCCGGGAAGCTGGCCACCAGCACCCGTCGAACGGTCCCCGACCAAGGGCCGCAGGCTGACGACGCTCGGAGCTTGTGCCGACGCCGCAGCTCCAATCGGTGCGCGCCCGGAGCTCGATCCCACCAAGGCCGCGATCGCCAGCGGCATGATAACGAAGGCGGCCACCAGCTGGCTCCCATGGGCCAGGTTCGAGCGCCGTGCTGCCCGGCCGAGTTGCGCAAGGCCGAGGATGATGGCCAGCCGAGTAGCCAGGACTAAGGCGCGCTGGCGGGCGCGGGACAGGAGCTTGGCGGCAGCCGTATAGCTCACGCCATGAGAGCGCGCGATTTCGGCGAGGGGACGGCGCTCGACCGCGGACTGCCAGAGCGCCTCCCGGTCCCGAACGCCCAGCTCCCGAAGCACCGCCACGAGGAGTTGGCGGTCCTCAACAGCCTGCACCGATTCGACGCCGGCATCCGCCGTGGCGGCGAGCGTCGTCAGGGCTGATCCGAATCGCTCGCGGCGTCGTAATAGATCGATGCTGTGGTTCCGAGCGACCGTCATCAGCCAGGCGCGAGCCTGCGGGCTGTTCGGAGCCTCGGATAGCGAAGCGGCCGCCCGGAGGAACACCTCGTGAGTGGCGTCGGCGGCGTCTTCGCGGCTGTTCAGCAGCCGCCGGCAGAGGTTGAAGACGGCTGTGGAATTTGCCTCGTACAGCTCCGAGAGCCATCGACGCCGGGTATCGGTGAGGTTGGAAATCAACGGCGGGACTTGGTTACCGGCTAAAAGGGGACATTTGCGTAGGGCGCCTACGCGCACGATAGGGGTCTCGCGATTGGTTGTCAACTTCGGTGCCGATGTTCGTTTGAGTTAGTAGATGGCGGAAGCACGACAACTCAAGGCGGGCAGGTGGCGCATTTACGTCGGTCGCGGTCTCGATCTCGTTCGCGATCCCTCGACGGGATCGATTGCCACATTTGACAGCCTCGCCGCGGCTCGCCAATGGTGGGCCCGGTTCCGTCCAGGCGAGGCGCCTCTTGTGGAGGCAAAGCGGTGCGCCCGGTGTGGCGGCTACTTCGGTCCGGCCGCGGGATCGGTGCTTTATGCCGGTCGCCATTACCATCCCACCCACCGGCCGGCGGCGGACGATCTGCGCCTACGCGCGTGAGATCTAGTTAGCGTCGATCCGGCGGCGTGCGGGTGGCGGTTTTGAGGGCTCGTGGCGTTACCTGACCATGGTGCCCTTGCGGGGCCGCCGCCGGACGATGCCAGGCGCCTGGCTGGTGGCGGTCATCCTCCTGGCGGCGTGCGGACCGGTGGCCGCCGCACCGAGCTCAACCATGATGCCCGCGGTCACGATGCACTCGGAGCTCGATGCGAGACTCACCATCGGGCCGATCGAACCCTGGGTCACGACCATGCCGATTTACATCAGCTTGCTCACCAATCACATCGCCGTGCATCTGACCGCCAGTGACACCCTGGCCTGCAACGGGGCCGCGATCCACGGGAAGGCTGATGACATCGTTGGCTACCACTTCGAAGGCGACGTGCCCCGCGTCAAGGTCGGCGGCGTCTACGAATGCGTCTACACGCACGCGGGCACGAGGGCGGTGATCCGGGCTCCGGCTCTAGCCGGGCCGACGATTCTCTCGCCAAGGGCGGGCGACAGCGTCGCGCGGACGGGGACGCTGACGGTTACCTACGTGCCCGGGATGAGCGCGGGTGTGTCCGGAGAGATCAATCAGAGTCAGGGGCTTTTTGGCGGAGCCTTCTCCACCTCCAGCGGTCAGCCGGACAATGGCAGCTACACAATGCCCAAGGCGAGTGGTCTCCAGCCAGGAGCCGGCTGGATCATTCTGTATCGCAGCCTTGTGAGCGCGCCCTCGGGCACCGGATTCAAGTCGGCCACGGTGGTCGACGATGCCGCTGCAACCGGCGTCGAAGTTCAGTGGCTCTGAGATCGCAAGCGGCATAATCTCGGAGTGGACGAATTCGCCATCGTATTCAATGTCGAGGCCCTGCGCTGGCTCGACGAGCACCCCAGCCGGGATGCACTCGTCATCGCCTACAGCGACACGCGCTGTTGAGGCGGAGGTCACATTCGTGACCTGCGGCTCCGTCGGAGCCGCCCAGGCGATGAGCAGTCCTCGCTGGTCGACATCGGCGAAGTCGCGGGTCGGCGAGTCTTTCTCGACCCGCGAATCATGCCTCGCATGCCGCGCACGATCCCCGTCACGCTAGCTGGCCTCGGACCGTTCCGCGGTCTGCACCTGGACTTCTCCGGCGAGGAGTGGGCGCGATTACTCTACGAACCATGACACCCAACGCCGGCGCCGTGGCCGAGGTCGACGAGTCGACGCTGCTCCCGGCGCTTCGGGCGGGTGACGAACAGGCATTCCAACGGCTGACAGATCGCTACCGCCGAGAGCTCCTGGTGCATTGCTACCGCATGCTCGGTTCCTTCCACGATGCCGAGGACGTCCTGCAGGAGACCCTGCTGCGCGCCTGGCGCGGTTTGGAGTCGTTCGAGGGTCGGTCGGCGCTGCGGCCATGGCTCTACAGGATCGCGACCAACGCCTGCCTGGACGCGATCGCGAGCCGCCGGCGGCGGGCACTGCCCAATGCAACCAACCCGGCCGCGGAGGCTGGAGTACCGCTCCCGGGCTCGACCGCTGAGGCGTTGTGGATCGAGCCAATACGTGACAATCTTGTCGACCTGCGTCCTGCAGTCAACCCCGAAGCCCACTACGACGCTCGCGAGAGCGTCACCCTGGCCTTCCTCGCCACGCTGCAAACGCTGCCGGGCCGCCAGCGAGCCGCGCTGATCCTGCGCGATGTGCTTGGGTGGAGGGCGACCGAGGTCGCCGATCTCCTCGAGACGAGCGTGGCCGCGGTGAACAGTGCCGTGCGCCGGGCCCGGGTCTCGATGAGGGCGTACCAGGCCGACCGGAAGTCAGCAGACGCGTCCGCCGCCGACAGTGAGCAGACGGCGGCGCTGCTTTCACGCTATGTCGATGCCTGGCATGCGGCAGATGCCGCCGGCTTGGTCGCACTGCTCCGCGAGGATGCGCTGATCACCATGCCACCGCTGCCGCTGTGGTACCGGGGCCGCGCCGCGATCCGGTGGTTTTTCGAGACCCAGCTCTTTGGCGGCGAGGCCGTCGGACGTTTCCGCCTGGTCGCCACCGCGGCCAATGGTAGCCCGGCCTTCGCAACCTATCGAGGCGACGAGTCGGGGATCTATCGATTGGGCGCCCTCCAGGTGCTGACGATCGCAGCCGGTCAGGTCGCCGAGATCCACGACTTCCTGGCGGTCAGCGCTCAGCCGTACGCCGGCTTCGATCTACCTCCGGCACTCTGACCGAACAGTTAGACGGTTCTGGCCAGTCTTATCTCACGAGGCGGAATGAGCCTCGCGAACCCAACGGAGGAATGCAAGCATGAAACTACGAGTTGTCGCGGCTCTTGGGGCGATGGCGCTCGGTCAAACGCTGATGCCCGCCCTTGCGAGCGAGACCGCCCGACCAGCGATTGGAGCCACCTCGATATTCGCCACCGTGCCCTTTCCAGGGCATCCCTTCGGCGTCGCCGTCGACCATGCCCGGATCTACATCTCGACCAGTCGGGGCGACTTCTTTGCCTCGCCCCAGACGGGTGGGCAGCTCAACTCGGACGGCGAGCGGATCTTCGCCTACGACCTGGCCGGAAAACTGCTCAATACGACCCACATCGCGACCATGCCAAATTCCGATATGGGGCTCTTCGGCCTCGCGCTCGACGGCAACCCGACGCCGACGCACAACCTCTACATCGCCGACATGAATGGGCGGATCCTTCGTCTCGCGCTCGATCGCGACGCGGCGGCTCCCGAGCTGTTCGCTCAGCCGCCGGCCCCCTTCATCGGCCTGGGCTGGCACGCGACGATGTGGAACGATCTCGTCTTTGACCCGGCGGGCAACCTGTTCATGACCGACGACAAGCCGCGGCTGTGGCGAGTGACGCCGGATGGTCAAGCGTCGGTCTGGTTCCAGGACCCCGCGCTGCTGGGACTGTTCGGCTTCGCCGGCGGGCCACTGGGCGGGCGGATCGACCCCTCTGGAAAATTCCTCTACTTCACGATCACAATTTCCGCAGCGTTTCCTTTCGAGTCGGCGGTGTACCGACTGCCCCTCGTCGACCATCCGTCTGCCGCGGATCTGCAGGTGGTGCACCGCTTCCCGGTCATCCCGAACCAGCCACTCCCACAGGCGACTGGCCTGGCTTTCGCGGCGTCGGGCAATATCTACGTGAGCCTGATCGGCAACAACCAGATCGCGGTGCTGGATCCGGCCGGGAACGAAGTCCGTCGAATCTCCAGTCCGCTTTTCGACTCGCCGTGGGGCCTCGCCTTCATGGGGAAGTCGCTCCTCGTGACCAATGCCGATATCCAATTCCCGGAGAGTCCCAATCGCTGGAACGTCCTGAAGGTCTTTGTGGGCGAGACCGGACTCCCGCTTAATAGGCCGAAGACGCCGTAACCCATCATCATTCGCCTGTGGCTCTTGACCTATCCTGTAAACACGAGCTCGACAGCGGTAAAGCCACAGGGAGGGATTGTGGAATGAG
>Ga0070699_100002576_pt1 | contig 16252 bp, 10 predicted proteins | sample KBSK1503metaG_FD_65473 | JGI IMG/M metagenome (GOLD analysis project Ga0070699, IMG submission 65473) | Corn, switchgrass and miscanthus rhizosphere microbial communities from Kellogg Biological Station, Michigan, USA - KBS K1-50-3 metaG | ecosystem: Host-associated > Plants > Roots >...
GGTAGTTTCATCTTTCTGGCTGAAGTCTGCTACATTGCTGCTCATGACCACCGCCTTGCGCGTGGAAAACGTATCCAAGCAATATCGCATATACGAGCGCCCGGGCGACCGCCTCAAAGAATCACTGACTCGAGGGCGATTGCGTCGCCATAAGGAGTTTTGGGCGTTGCGCGATATTTCCTTCGAGATTGAAGCAGGAACCACCGTCGGAATTGTTGGGCCGAACGGTTGTGGTAAGTCAACGCTATTGCAGATCATTTCCGGCACCCTCGCTCCTACACACGGCGATGTGTGGTACGAGGGAAGAATCGCTGCTTTGCTCGAACTCGGCGCCGGCTTCGATCCGGAGTTCACTGGCGTTGAAAACCTTTTCATGAATGCTTCCCTGATGGGTTTCTCACGCCGCGAGACGGAAAAGCTCTTTCCCGACATTGAACGCTTCGCCGAGATTGGTCCGTTTCTCTATCAACCTGTAAAGACCTATTCGAGCGGCATGTATGTACGCCTTGCTTTCGCCATCGCCGCCAATGTTGAACCCGACATAATGGTGATTGATGAAGCGCTCGCTGTCGGTGACGCCGTCTTCCAACACCGCTGCCTGCGAAGGATCAAAGAACTTCATGATCGTGGCACCACTATCTTATTCGTGTCGCACGACGGCGCGGCCGTACGTGCTCTGTGTGAGCGAGCGATCCTGCTGAGCGCCGGACGAGTCGTTGTCGACGGCCAGCCCTCAGAGGTACTCAACTGCTACCAGAAGATTGTGATGGAACGAGAGAAAGCTTATGAGGCGGAGACGGCCAGTACGAGCGAAGCGACGCAGACGGCTGTTCAGCACCTCGCACCGGTGCGTTTCACCTATCGACACGGAGACGGAAGCGCGGAGATTATGGGGGCGGAGCTTACAGATCCTGTGCACCATCGTATCGATGTAATCGATACCGGTGAACCGTTGCTGGTTCGCACAAGCGTGCGGTTTCTGCGCAATGTTGATGAGCCCATCGTTGGTTTCCTCATTCGAAACCGTCACGGCATACATGCCTATGGAACCAACACGAAAGAGCAGCAGTTAGACCTGGGCAAGATACAACGAGGCACTACGCTGGAATTCAGCTTTGCGTTCAACTGCTGGCTGGGCGTCGACCAATACTCAATTTCGCTGGCTGTCCACAGCCGTGAAGGACAAGCATACGACTGGGTGGATGGAGCGCTCTTTTTTCGGGTCACGAGCCTGCGAGTGACAGAAGGTGTCGCCAATCTTAACGCCAGCGCTAGCGTGCGACACCATGAGGACCATCTGGCAACTGCGACGAACGAAAACACTGAAGCAAAATCGCGCCTGGAGAGCATGAGCCATGCCTGACGCTGAAGTCGAAAGCATCTTGCGCGAGATCCGCGAGCGGGTGCACGAAGACGAAGAACGGAACACCAGACAAAGGCAAAGCGCGGTTACTGCGATCGGCGGGAGCCATTCCAGCACGGCATCAAATGGACAAGGACTTCTTGAAGACAGGCAAGAAGCGGTGCGCATTGATACCCAGTTGTCGACGATTGCCCGCGCCTGGGACAGACTGCCTCCCGTAGTCAGTGATCGCCGCGGCTGGGCTGCGCGCCTCGAACTCTGGATTAAAGGTCATGCCAAAAACGCGATGCGCTGGTTTACATGGGAGCAAGTCAATTTCAACGCCGCCGTGCACCATGCGCTGAAGGACACGCAGGAGGCGCTAACGGTTCTAGAGCAACGGCTGGAAGGCTTGCGTTCGGACGTGCGTGCAGAAAGCGAGGCACGGCAGGCGGACCGCGCGGCGCTTGAGCAGAAAACAGGCGAGCTCAACCGGCAGGTTGCGGCACTATCAGAGCTAGTTGGCAAACTGGAGAGCCTGCATCGACTCGAGCTTGACGCTCAACTGGCCCAATTCGTTCAAGAGGTGCGCGAACACAACGAAAGGCTGGTTGAGGAGCAGCGTGTTTGTTTCAAACAGCTTTCGCTGGAAACCAGCGAGACTATGTTGATGCTGGATCGCACTCGACGCGATCTTGAATCACGTTTAGACAAACTAGCCGGACGCCTCGACAAATGACTCCTGATAAAAGCTGCCTGTTTTCCGGTAATCAGTGTCTTTAGCTGTATGTCACCGCTGTCAAAAAACGATCTCTACAGACTCGCAGGAATTACGGATGTCGGCGAGTTTTACCGCACGAAGTTTGTCTCGGACGAGGTGCTGGATCCTCGTTATTTTAAGGCGCTGGATCGTTTCGATCTCCGCTTCGCAAGGACCATGTGGGTTTACGATAACGTGCGGGCGGATTCTTCTGTCCTCGAGCTGGGCTGCGGCGCCGGAATGCTTGCGCTCTTGAAACGCAAGGGAGTGTTTCTCACCGGTGTGGATTTGTCTCCGGAGTGTGCAATTGCCGCGCATCGTAATGGTTACGATGCAGCGTTCGCGGCCGAACTTCCCCACCTTCCCTTTCCCGATGGTAGTTTCGACTATGTTGTTAGTCTTGATGTACTGGGCCACGTCGGCTTCGAGGAGAAGGATGCCGTACTCGCTGAAGTGAGGCGCGTCCTGAAACCTGACGGGCTGACAATGCACGGCATTGAATGCACCGATCGGCTAACGCAGCAGAGTTATGACAACATGAGCCCTGAAGAACTCCGTCGCTTCATTGAGATCGATGGGCATGTCGGCCTTGAAGAAGAACAAGAACACGCCTCGCGGTTTCAAAGATTCTTTCGCTACGTCGCCTGGGAACCACGCTACACGCTATGCCTCAGCAGTGAGGAGTTTCTCAAGCAGGCCGATAAGTATGGCCTTCCTTTCGAACCGGATTTTCTAGACTACCTGCGAAATCTTTCTTTCAAAGAACGGCGCGCCTTCGACATGGCAATGGGCTATGTCTTTGGCAAGATATCCGATTTGCATATTCAACTGCCTAAAAGTGGTCTTTATGTTTTTCTGAAAGCTGCTAATGTGCCGCTCGGGTCTTTTTATAACGAACATCGCGATCGACGTGAACTGCTTGCAGAGGGTTCCTTGACTGCGGCTGAGAAATCTTTTTGTCTTGATCGAAGCGCCGAGGTTACGTTTGATAATGGTTGGTACGAGCCAAATATCTTACCTCCAGTGGCGCGCTGGATAGGCAGTCGCGGAGTCGTTAACTTCCGGGCCGGTAAGCTTTCCAAAATTACTCTCGATTTGACTACACATATCCCCGACTTGCGCGAGCATCCTCTCGGTCTCGAGATTCTCCTAAATGGTGTCGGTGTCTGCGCTTTCTCACTCTTTCGCTACGGCTGGCTGACTGTGGGCTTTTTGGTTTCGGAAGAGCTGTATGCAACTGCGGAGGGTAAATACCAACTTGAGATTCGTTCGAGCCGGACATGGCAACCGCGCCCAGTGGCCGATGAAACACGCGACGACCGCGAGTTATCTGTGGCTGTTTGCAATATCGAGATCCAATCGGCACTTGAAAACACAACCTGATGCCATGGCCCTGTGCCGTGGAGATTCACGCTTCTGGCTACAAAATACGTCAGGAGGGTTTTGCGGATGCCACGGCCTTGTGCCGTGGAGGTTCACACTTCTGGCTGAAGCTCATTACCAAAAGCATCAAGCCTGAAACTCCACGGCGCAAGGCCGTGGCATCTTAGGGAGTTTTGTAGCTTTCTTTGTAGCTGCGAGCATGAGACTCCACGGCGCAAGGCCGTGGCATCCATCATCTTTCAATGATTCGCAACATTCTTATTTGCACTACGCAGGTTCCCTTTACTTCTGGCGGCGCCGAAGCGCACGTCGAAGGACTCAAACGCGCGCTGATCGTAGCCGGATACACAGCTGACATTATTGCCCTGCCTTTCAAATGGTATCCACCAGCCGAGATTATGCGTGGGGCGTTGGCTTGGCGTCTGATGGATCTCAGCGAGGCGAACGGCAAACCGATTGACCTGGTTATCGGGATGAAGTTTCCCTCATACCTGGTCGCACACGAGAGAAAGGTGCTGTGGATCATGCATCAGCACCGGTCAGCATATAACTTGTGGGGAACACAGTTTGACGATCTGTCCACCTACGCTGACGGAGCCAGCGTTCGAGAGTGGATTCATTCCTGCGACGGCCAGTTCATACCGGAAGCACGAAAGGTGTTTGCAAATTCAAAGGCGGTGGCCCAACGGCTTCGTCAATACAACAAGATCGAAAGTGAGCCGCTTTATCATCCACCACCGCGAGCGGAGCATCTGCGTTCCGGTGAGCAGGGCGACTACATCTTTTATCCAAGTCGTCTTGAGCCACAAAAGAGGCAGGAGATCTTGATCGAGGCCGCCAGATACCTGCGCACGCCGGTAAAGATCATCCTGGCCGGCAGTTCTCGCGACCCGAAGCACTATCAGTCACTGATCGAGCAGCATAGGGTGGGTGATCGTGTAGTCTCACGGGGCTTCGTGGATGAACCGGAGATCGTTGAGTTGTATGCAAACGCGCTCGGCATTTGCTATCTACCCTTTGATGAAGACTATGGCTATGTGACCCTTGAAGGTATGTTATCGCAGAAGCCCGTTGTCGTTGCGCGTGATGGCGGCGGAGCTACAGAGTTCGTCGAGCACGAACGTGATGGCCTCATTGTCGATCCTGAACCTCGCGCTGTGGCCGAAGCGCTCGACACGCTTTACGGCGATCGCCAGAAGGCAAAGCAGATGGGCGAAAACGCGCGAGCGAAGTTACAGGATTTTAATTTTTCCTGGTCGCACGTTGTAGAGCGGATTATCTCTGCGGCATGAATAGCAACCATTCGTTGGCTAACTTTCCTGGGCGTCAGATGGTTGTTCATTAGGCCTGCGGATTTCAGGAATCTTGCGAAACGAAGCGCGCTGGCTACAAAACAGGTTGAAGCGAAAAACAAACCAGAGAGCGGCCACAAAATCCGTCGGACCGATCTTTTTCCCCTCACTGTAAGTGCGCCCGTAATAGCTGATTGGTACTTCGTAAATCGCTGTTTTCAACTTCGCGATCTTCGCTGTAACTTCGACCTCGAACCCAAAACCACTCGAGACAATCACCAAATTGCGAATAATCTCGCCGCGAAATGCTTTGTAACCAGTTTCGATGTCAGTCATGTTGAGGTTCGTCAACGTGTTGGAAAGAAACGTCAAAAACTTGTTGGCGAGATAATGATAGAAGTAGAGAACCCGGGCCGCCCGGCGAACAAGAAATCGCGAACCGTAGACAACATCCGCATGTCCGTCCAGGATTGGTCGAATTACGTCATAGATTTCTCCTGGATCATATTCGAGATCCGCATCCTGAATGATGACCACGTCTCCACTGGTTAGCGCGAATCCAGTCTTTAATGCAGCGGTTTTACCAGCGTTGCGCGGATGACGCACAGTGCGCACCTGTGGATACATCTCGGCAAGTTGACGTGCCAACTCCCGCGTCATGTCGGTCGAGCAATCGTCAACAATGATGATTTCCAGGAGGTAAGGAACGGCCAGAACCCGGTTCACTACATCCGTCAATGTTGCCTCCTCGTTATAAACAGGCATAACCACTGAAAGGCACGCGCGAGACTCGGGTTTCTCCGGGCTCTGCTGAACAGCTGCCGTTTGCGTAATCATGAGATTATTGAAACCTAGTGCTGGCCTTTCCCCTCTCTGTATACTCAATCGATTCCATGAAGGCGGCGGAAAGCTTTCCCGGATTGTGATTACGCTCAAGGTCCTGGATCCAGAAATTAAGACCATCGAGATTGTGGTCGGGTGGGTCGCCAGGATTCCTCCGAAAATATCCGAAGTAGTGAAGTACGACGAGCGAGCGAAACTTTTCCTTCTCGATAAAGCGAGGATCCTCAACGATCTTCATTAGTGTGCTTGTGCGTGTCTGTTGGCCGCTCGATAATTCCTTAACCAGCGCCTCACGCCCCGCCGCATCAAGACTTATAGCCGAATTCCCAAGCAGGCGATCGACGTACTGCTCGTTGGTCAGACGGCCGAATAATTTCAAGTTAGTCTCGCGATTCATCCAGTCCTCCGCAAGCCCATGAAAATTATTCTCGAACTGCTGCTCTTGAGCCTCAGATCCCAACACCACCCCTCGCCCGACTATTTCCAAGTCGCCAATAAAGTCCTTAAATCTTGGTAACGAACCTGAACTCGCCAGGTAGAGTCGATAAAGTTTCTGACTCCAATTGATTGGCTGAGTCAGTAGGTTAACAGGATCCTCACTAATTTTCGCGGCCCAATCGTGAAGCGCCAGGTCGAATGGTAATGAAGCCTCACTCTTGGCGCCAGGTTCATTCTTCACCACAGCGTAAAGATCGTCATGGCCGTCAAAGCGGTTAATGAAACGAAGGCGGCCCGCGGCAATCGACGTGGACAAAAACACCTCGTAATCAATCTTTCGCTCAGGAACAATCGATTGGTTAGCGATAACAAGATAAGAAGCTGGAACTGTTTCGAGTAAGTCCATCAACTGCGGCGAAATTGCTCCGGTGCGTGTTAGCTCCTCGATCCGGTCTTCGATGGGCGAGTTGAAGCCCGATGTACCAACGATCATTGGCTTTTGATGATCGGCGGAACGCAGAGTGTAGCGGTAGTTGAAATCACCTCCAGCAGGAAGTTCCGCAAGGCCACCACGCATCGGCGTCTGCTTTAGCCTCAGAGTTACCGCGTCGGGAAAAACCTCCCCGCGCATGACACGTAAGGGTGCGGCATTTAGCTCGGCCAGTAGTAACGCACAGGAGACCGAGCACACGATACTTGCTCGCAGTCGCGGAATTCGCGCCGGCAAAACCGCCGCGAGATGCTTCACGCCCAAGCCTGCCAACAACGCAAGACCAAGATAAGCGAGTATTGCTCCCCGAGATGCCACTCGCATGCTTCTAAACATTGGAATCAGGTCATAACAAATACGATAAAAGAAAAAATTCCAGCCTAGTGAAAAACAGAAGCCCGTCAACGTGAGAAGCATGCCAAGCCAAAAGGCGTCGCAGCGTCGCCTGGAACGAAGAGTCTCGACAAGGTTCGCGCTGGAATTGATCAGGAACCGAGGATATGCGAGACACAGCCGAGCCAGTACCGCTACAGTCATGACAGCCAGCACCACCTCTGATGTGAGGTGACGAAAGAGTCCCCGAAATGCATCTGTGCGGTCGAAACCGATCGCAGGAATCGAAACAGCAAAGGCGATAATGATGAGCGTATCGAGTCGACGAAGCCAACGCACCTGAGTGATGCCGGCAGCGGTGTCACTTAAAAGATCAACTGGTCGCCTCGCCGCAACAGCATGTCTCGGCATCGCCGCCAGCGAAAAAAGTATCGGGAGCAGACCGGGAAAGAGTTTGAATTTATAACCTTCTGGAATGTTATCTCCCATGGTGCGCCACAATCGGTTTCGACTCTCGACTGACAACCAATGGATCGGCCAAGCTGAGTTGGCCTTTATCTCCTCGATGCTGCGCTTGAAGCCGTAGAGTCGCGACACCATCACATATGGCAGGAAAAATGGAAGCAACAGAAGCATCGCTGTGCTGAGCGCCACTGCTCCACGTCGCCAAAAGTCCCGCTCGCGCCAGAGACCATATCGCGTTGCAAGGATCGCGGCGAATATCGCAAACGGAATCAGCGAGAATGTGAACCACGAGATCGTCGTTAGACCATTCATGAAAAACGCGCAGCCAAGCCAGGCCGCGCGCTTTCTGCTCGGCTCGCGTGTATACAAAACCAGCGCCTCAAAGAGAAGTGGTATCCATGGCGAGAAGACATATGCCACTTGAGACATCAAGTGAAAGCGGTAAGGCACGAAGGCAAAGACAATTCCTGCAATCCAGCCAACTGCGGTTGAGCCCGTAAGCGTTCGGCCCAGGCGGAAAGCACCGTAGCCGCTCAACGCGAAGCCAAAGAACAAAGCGATGCCATGAACAGTGAGCGGCTTGAGGCCTAAAGCGTAGAGTGGGAAGAATAGCAGCGCTATACCGTAGCTGTTTTCGCTGAACGCCAGCGTGTACTTTAGGGGATAAAAGAGGTTCGCATTGAAAAGATGCAAGGGATCGGTAAAAGTCTGATGATAATCCCACCACAGAATCCAGGTGATGAGATAGGGGTCGCCCCGATCCACGACGGCATCGCGCAATCGAGTGACATAAGGCCAGGTCACAGCTGAAGTAAAGAGACAGAAACCTACCACGATCAAAAGTTCGCGCACCACTCGGTAATTTAGAAAACTGGCGGCCAGTCGGCCTCGGTCACTCGGGGTTACGATCTTGTTGACCTCATGATTGCAACTCTCTGCAGCAGTGGTTGGCATTTGAGCTTATGAAATGTTAGCTTTTGCTCTCTCTTTTGGTACGGCAATGCAGACTCGAACTGCTGAAGACCAATAGGTGAAAAGGGGTCGACGAACTGATCGCCTTATCGTCGTTCTGGTTTTCGCAGTTATCATTTCAGAGTGGGGCATTTTGTTGGTCTCGCGGCCTGATGTCAAGAATCCAAATGAGTGCTCGCATAGAGTTGGGCGACGCGCTTGTGTTTTTGTATGCGCTCGTCTTTGTGCGGCAATATTTTTGGGCGGTCCAGGTTAACTCAATCGCCTGGATCGCGAGCTTTCTTGTCGCCAGTGTTTGCTGGTACTTTTATTTCGCAACGAAGCAGTTTCCGCCGGAAAGATTTGGTCGCGAGTTTTGGCTCCTTGTCGGCCTTCCCCTTCTCGCCGCTTATTCGCTGCGAGTTGCCTTCCCCGACCATTCCTTTGATGTCCTCAACTACCGGCTGCTCCATGCCGAGCGTTCCCTGCACGGAACTCTTTTCGCACCGGGCGATTTCTTTCCCACTCCCGGGCCTTACAATCCTGCGCCAGACACCGTGACCGGTTTGAGTCGCATGATTCTGGGATATCGGCTGGGCACGATCGTGAATCTCTTCGCTCTCATCTGGGCCGCGCAGATTGGCGATAAGATTCTTCGCCCCTTTATCGATCGACGATGGTTGCGAGCGGCATGTGTACTCCTCGCTCTTCTGGCTGAGCACCTGCTATTCGAAGTAAGCACCTACATGATAGACCTGCTCGCTCTTCCGCTTCTCTTAGAGGCGACGTCTCTTACTCTGCAGGCCAATGAGGTCAGCGACCGCAGCGCCAACTACGTACGAATCGCACTGCTAATAGGAGCTAGTGCGGCCTTCAAACTGACGAATCTCACAGCCGCCCTGCCAATCGTTCTGATATGCGCCTATCAAGCGTTGCTGAGTAAAGAGCGACTCGCTCCTGGTAAGGTGCCGAGAACTATCCTGTCAACTCTGATCGCTTTCAGCATTCCGCTCATTCCGTTCACTGTATATATTTATCGCGTCACTGGAAATCCGCTCTTCCCACTCGCCAATGTTTTCTTCAAGTCACCTTACTGGCCTACCCACGGCGGTTGGGACAATCGCTGGGGTCCTTCAGGTTTTTGGCAGACGATTGGGTGGCCAATTCTGATTTTTTTCGAGCCTGAACGACATTCCGAGCTCGCCGTCTACTCAGGGCGACTGACAATCGGATTTATGGTCGCACTGGCCGGACTCGTTTTAGCCTGGCGCGACACGCGAGCGCGCACGCTCTGCTTTGTGCTTCTGGCCTCGTGCTTGCTGTGGAGCGCGGGAAGCGTCGGCTACAGCCGTTATGGTCTATATCAGGAATTGTTGGCCGGTCTTACGATTATCGCTGTTGCCTCTGTCTTGATCAGAAACGCTTCGCGCGCAAAGCTGCAGTGGCGGACAGTTTTCGCCACGCTCTTTTTCGTGACTCTTGCTGCTCAAGCAACCCTCGCCTGCGTTTATGTCTCGCGCGCTGAATGGGGCTCGCGGCCCACTGTGCTGAGTAGTCCGGGCGCCTACGCTAAGGAAGCTAAACTCATCCTTCGTGATCATTCGCTAAAAAAGTTTTTGACCGCCGATGAACGCATGCTGTTTGATCGAGTGCCGGTATGGATCGAGAGCTCAGTTAAAACAAGCGGCATCGAAGCACTGCTCAATGAGCGAGCTCCTATTATCTCCGTGCGCCATCCTGAGTACTTCTATACTCGTCAGTCCCGGCAACGATTCATTCGAGCAATCGAAGAATCACCGAGCGACCATATGTTTTCTCTCTGTCTAACGGAAGAACTAGCCTCAGCCAAACAGGCTATCGTCGTGCGTGGACTGGAAATTGGACAAGTGACCAGCGTGGATATTCACTTCTTTTCTCCACGCGATCGGATCGGTATGATGCTGATCGAGGTCCTGCGTCCAAATGATCCGGAAGCACGGAATAGATTTGAGTCGTCATGGATGAACGCGGCATTTCCGGATTCGGATTACCGGGAACAGATCACCGCCTTGAATGCTCCGGCGACAATGCGCGCGGGCGAAAAAGTGATCATCCGTTTCAAGGTCAAGAACCTGGGCTATTCCACATGGCCATCGGTGGGAAACAAAGAAGGTCGATATCAGGTGAACCTCGCCGGCCGCTGGCTTGATATTGGCGGAACCGTTTTAGCTAACGCGAGTGAAGGCCGCGCTGCGATGCCGTCTGACCTTCAACCGGGCGGCGAAGTGGAGTTGCCGCTTTTGGTAACTGCTCCTGGCACGCCAGGAGATTATCTTATGGAGGTCGACATGGTGCACGAAGGCGTGACGTGGTTTTATGAAAGAGGTGCGAAGACGCTCAGGCTGCGAGTTCGTGTCGAACCGTAATCATTTTTCATTTTTCATTTGATAACTGAGAGGAAACGTTTTCAAGCATGAAGCTTAGGACTACTTTTATTGCGCTAGTCATGATCACAGGTATCGTCGCCACGGCGTGCAAACCGAAGCTGGCGTCAAATACTGCTTCGTCGGCGAATGCTAGTCGCCCAGGCGGGAGCAAAACACCGGGCTCGCTGCCGGATAGGGCGTTCAAAGCGCAAATTGCGCTGCCGGATCCGCCAACAAAGCTGCGCGCAGGACAAAAAGAGATCATCACAGTAAAAGCCAAAAACGCGAGCGATGTGGTGTGGTGGGCTCGCGGCGGCGAAGTGAACGACCGCCCAGATAATAAATTCTACATCGCTCTCGGCGATCGCTGGCTCGATAAGGATGGAAAGCTTCTAACCGAAATGGACGGACGCTTGGGGATCTCAAGAGATCTTAAGCCCGGCGCAGAGGTGGAACTGCCACTCGCAATTACAGCGCCGAAAGAACCCGGCGACTATATTCTCGAAGTTGACCTGGTCCAGGAACAGGTCGCCTGGTTTAGTGACAAAGGATCACCAACCGCAAGGACGAAGATCACGGTCGTACGTTAAGTAATGAGACTCGCCTACTTTAGTCCACTCGGACCACAACGCTCCGGTATCGCTGACTACAGCGAAGAGTTGTTGCCTTACCTTTCACAAGGCGCCGACATCACGCTCTTCGTTAATGGCTTCAAGCCGGCTAACCGTGATTTGCTCGCGCACTTCTCTGTTCACGATTACCAGCGCGATCCTTCCTCGCTGCGATCGCTTGCGAGCTTTGATGCGATCATCTATCACATGGGTAACGACCATCGGTACCATGCGGGCATTCTCGATGTCATGCGTGAACACCCCGGTATAGTTGTGCTTCACGACTTTGCCTTGCAGGATTTTTTTCTGGGCCTCGCCAGGGACCGCGGTGATCTTCGTTTATATCTTGATGAGGTGGCCGTTTGTCACGGAGAGAAAGCTCATCGTGATGCGGCGCAGGCCCTTGCCCGCGGCAACACCCCATCAATCATCGAGCGTCCGCTTGCCTTCCCTCTTAATCGACGCATAGTCCGCGGTGCCGAGGCCGTCATCGTCCATTCTCGTTGGAGCCAGTCGCGCCTGAATGAGATTGCGCGCGGCGTTACGGTTTTCCATATCCCGATGCCCGTTAAGCCACCAACAGCGAGGAGAAGACGTTTAGCCTCGAAGGATGAAGTGCAGATAGCCAATTTTGGGTTGATCACGCCTGGTAAATGCATTGAACATGCCTTGCGAGCCCTTTCCGTCCTCAAGTCGACGCACAACTTTCGTTACACGCTCGTGGGAGAGCCAAACTCTTTCTTCGAAGTTCACGAACTAATCCAACGATATGACATGGAGGATCGCGTCAATATCACAGGCCACCTGCCAATGGATCAATTTGAACAACACATAGTCAACACCGATATCGCGCTTAATATGCGTGAACGGACGGTGGGTGAAACCAGCGCGAGCCTCTGTCGCATATTGAGCGGTGGTGTTTGCTGCATTGTCGCGGATGCCGCTTGGTATGCCGAGCTGCCTGCTGACAGCGTCGTCAAAGTGACTCTCGACGCACACACAGACGCGCTCCTGCTCGCCTTTCTTCGTCGCTTGATTGAAGACCAGGAGTTGCGGCAACGCATCGGCGAGAATGCGCGACGCTACGCGCTCGCTGAACACAAGATTGAACGCAGTGCCGCTGCTTACCTCGAGGTTGTCCAATCGGTCGTTGCGAGCCGGCCGCGCCGAAAACTGCTCGCCGAGGTCTCACCCGAAGTCGCACTTCTCAGCGCGAGTGCAGCGCCGGAAAACTTTCTACGCGGCGTTGCCGAGGAGATTGCTTTGCTGACTCCAGTGAAGGTCTTTGCCTCGAACAACAACCGCTCGTCTGGCTCGAATGGCAAGGCATCTTTGTCCAACTCAATCACTTCGATTGCTCTTTTAAGAAATGGCGAAGATGCGAAAACTCATGCTAATTCTAAGCTCGACTCTTCCACGCGCGGGCGCTTGGCGAAGATAGAAGGCGTTGATTATAAGCGCGCGGCCACTGAATATCTCAGCCGTCTCGATGAAGAGCGCAGGCACCATCTACGCACCAAGCCTTTCTATAACATCGCCAATAAGCCGGCGAAGTATAAGGGCGAAGGCATGGATGAAGACATGCACCGGCACTTCTGCGACTTTGCCAACATCGCCACTACGCTCGCGCTACCGCCGAACAGCCGCATCCTTGACGTTGGTTGTGGCTCCGGGTGGTTGAGTGAATACTTCGCTCGCCTGGGTCATGAAGTTCAGGGTATCGACATAAGCTCCGACCTGATAGACATGTCGCGCGAGCGAGTGGCCCGCGTGCCCTATGGAGTAGATCATGAGACTCCTCTACGCTGCAACTTTACGGTGCATGACATCGAACTCACGCCTCTCCAGGAGAAGTTTGACGCGATCATCTGTTACGACTCCCTGCACCATTTTGAGGATGAACGCGCCGTGCTGAGCCACCTCGGTGAAATGTTGGAGGTTGGTGGTCTGCTCTTCATTCTCGAAGGCGAGCGCCCGGCTGCAGGTTCTGCAAGTGAGGAGGAATTGCGCGCCGTGATGCGCGAATTTCAAACGCTGGAATCACCTTTCGACTCGGAATATCTGCAAGAACTGCTTGCCGCTAATGGCTTCGCTATTGTGGGCGACTATGTAAGCGTCAACGGTCTTTTCGAACGTGAGATTCTCGAGGGCAATCGGTTACCACTCAAGAAACTGGCGACTAACTACCACTACCTTTTTTGCAAGAAGGTAGCCAATGGCGGTTCCGCATCGACAGTTCCCGACAGTCGCCGGCCCGGGATTTTGCGCGCGTCTATTCATTTACTTGCACCCGTCGCCGAGCGTCTTGCTCCGCGAGAGACGCTTGCCCTTCCGCTCGCCATCGAGAACACGGGCGACACGCTGTGGCTTGCCGGACAAAGCGATCGTCATGGCATCGTAATGCCTGGCGTCCGTGTCTTCGACAGCTCAGGAGCACTCGTGAGCGAATTTCACGGCGAACCACCGCTGCCGCGTCCGGTCGCTCCAGGGGAAATAGTGAACCTCAAGATCGAATACGCGGGGCCGGAACGTCGCGGGTTGTATACCCTCACGATTGACCTTGTCGATCAGCACATCTCTTGGTTTGAACAGCAAGGCTCCGCACCGCTTTTGATCCACTTCGAGGTGGAATAGAGCTTCCCAAAGCAAACCGCAGCTTGTTGCTTGTAAAAAATGATTGGACCACCACTTCCTAACCAAGTCGAGCGAAGATCGCTCCCTCGTCTGCAGTGGTTCCTCTTTCTCACCATATGGTTTGCATATGGCGCTGCAATCAATTCCGGCAATCTTGTCGCCTTCGGTCTACAGCAAGCAGGGGTCGAAGCGTATGTAGAGCGCCATCATCTTTACCTTGAAGGATCGCACGTTCAATTGTTACAGGTGCAGCCGGTTGTAGACGCTTTTCTGTACAACGAGCATATCTATCCAGGGAAACAACCCGGCCAGTTCATGTTGGGAGCTTGTGTCTACTTTCCGCTGCACGCGCTGGGTCTGAGCTATTCAAGCAATTATCTGCTGACTGCCGCACTCGTTACATTTTTCACAGCTTCGTTGGTGACTGCTGCCTCCGCGATAGCTGTGTTTCGGATCGCCCTTATTTTCACTCCTGAATCGCGGGGAATCTTCTGGCCGTTACTTACAGCTCTTATCTACGCCCTCGGTACCACTGCCTTTGCGTACTCAGGTATTGCTTGGCACGATTCGATAGCTACTGGCTTTCTGGTATTCGCCTTCTATCTTCTCCTTAGAATTTCACGCAAGACTCCGGGCGAGCGTGGAACGAATGCTCTGGCCGTGTGGGCAGCCGCGTTTCTCGGTCTGACAGTGACGACTTCGATGCTGCCTTTTTTTATGGTGGTAATCCTGCTGCTTTACTTCGTCGCCTTACGTCGTTGGAATTCGCTTCCTTACTTTATCCTCGGTGGATTGATCGGTCTGTCTCCTCTCCTTGCTTATAACGCTCTCTGTTTTGGGAATCCACTCCTCTTGCCAAACATCGCCGGCAGATACAGCGACACATTTCTTCACCTGAACTGGAACAATTTTCTCAGTAAACTGAATTTCTATCTCCGAATGTCGACATTGTACATGCCTGTCATCTGGTTCGGGCTAGTTGGACTATTACTATATCCAGGCCGCCTGCAAAGGGAACGGTTTGCAATCCTTGGAATGCTGCTCGCCCTTGCCGCATACATTCTCAATATCGATGCAAACGGTACCTGCCAATACGGGCCGCGTTATTTGCTCCCGGCACTGCCGTTCGCATCTCTGGGATTGATCGGATTTAGTTTTTTTGAACGTAAAGGCTTGCGCTGGTTGGCCGGCTCAATAGTACTGGTCTGCGCGTTGATATCGTTTGCCATCAATCTGGTTGGGGCAATGCAAGGGGCCATGCTTTGCGACTTTCCGCATTCCGCTTTTGCTTTGTATGTCTCACAGATGCTGCATGGTGAGATGCGCTCCTATCCGCTAGCCGCGTTGCTTGTGCTGCCGCTTTGTTTGTCCCTGGTGCTATTTCTGCAAGCTCTACTGAATCGTAATCCTCAGAAAACAAGAGTACTCACGTCTGTCGACGAGAGCTAATCCTGCTGGACACTCTTAGTACCGACTTTCGCTTCATCACTCAGCCTCTTCACTGGGACCGTGGGCGGCTCGCCCGCAGTGAGCGCGCAGCGCGAACAGAACTTTGGACGGTGATCACTTTGCGAGATCCTCGCACCTTGCGGTGCTCGGAGCGGGCGGGCCGCCCGCGGTTCCAGTGAAGAGCTTGAGTACAAGTTTCTCGACGTGCTGCTAAGGAGCAAAAAACATACGAAGCCATTCGGTCTTTGCTAAGCTAACTACTTCACTCTCTCACTGCCACAATTGTCGGTCTCTCTTCCAGACGCCGTTCGTACTCATGGTAGTAGCTCGCGTAGGTGATTCGCTCGATGCGGAAGCCAAGCATCGCCAGCACCTCGCGGTAGACTCCTATCGCATAGGTCCACCACGTAAAATCTTGTTCGGGATTGTTGGCCCGCGGTTCAAAGCGCGCTATACCCTCTTCGGTTTGCAGCAACGGTGTTACTAAAACAAGGGTCTCTTTCGTCAGATGCGCAATGGAGGCGAGGGCAGTGACCTGATCACTCAAGTGTTCAAGTAAGGCGCCGACAATCGCCACATCAAACTGTCCCAGCTCCCGGGGCAGGTCATAAACGTTTCCATAAAACACTTCTGACTTTGAATCGAGCAGCCGATGACAAAGCCAGTAAGCATTCTTCCATTGCTCGATCTCTTTGCCATACTTCATGGCCCATGCCTCACGATCGCGGTAATAGAGTTTGTCTTTAAAGGGAAGGAATGTCTGCTGGTGGACATCGCTCATGTCAACGGAAAGAACGCGTGCGCCGCGCCGCTCTGCTTCGAAACTTAGAAACCCAGTGGCCGCACCTACGTCCAA
>Ga0070699_100002577_pt1 | contig 16250 bp, 17 predicted proteins | sample KBSK1503metaG_FD_65473 | JGI IMG/M metagenome (GOLD analysis project Ga0070699, IMG submission 65473) | Corn, switchgrass and miscanthus rhizosphere microbial communities from Kellogg Biological Station, Michigan, USA - KBS K1-50-3 metaG | ecosystem: Host-associated > Plants > Roots >...
AAGACGCTTACGAGATTCTCGGCGAACGCGAGGCTGTGGTTGCGAGAGAGCTGACGAAAGTACACGAAGAGATCAGACGCGGTCGCTTGAGTGAGCTCAGCAACCATTATGAACGTGAAGATCCACGTGGCGAGATTGTAGTGCTGATCGATCGCAACGTAATCAGTGCTGCGCAACCGCAGTTGAGTGTTGCCACTTTAGTCGATCAGTTCGAGCAGGCAGGTTTGGACCAGCGCGCTGCGCTAAAGAAAGCGGCGCGTGAGCTGGGAATCTCACGCGCCGAAGCCTATCGAAAATTAATCGCCGAAAGAAATATCTGAATCGCGTTTATTCGCGAGAATCCGTGGCCGAAATCTGCGCCGGCAACGGCTTGTCCACTTTCAGTCGCACCGGCCGGTTCGCGATCTCCCATATCGTCATGTAGACCGTCCGCGTGATCTTCTCCATCTTCTGATAATCGATCTTGTCGGCGGTGTCGCCCGCGCGATGGTAGTCTTCGTGAACGCCGTCGAAGAAGAAGATGATCGGAATTCCCTTGCGTGCGTAGTTGTAATGATCGCTGCGATAGAAGAAGCGGTTGGGATCGCTCGGATCGTCGTAACGCGTATCAAAGGCGAGGTTCAGAAACGATTTGTTGACTGTATTGACGAGTTCTCCCAGCTCCGTGCTCATCATCGTCGAACCGATCAGGTAAACCGCGTCCGGACCGGTAAGTTCCGAGTTACGCGGATTGGTGTCGCCTGCTTTCTTGCTGCGGCCGATCATGTCGATATTGATCTGGGCCACGATTTGATTCAGCGGCACAGTCGGAAATTCGGTGAAGTAACGCGAACCCCACAAACCCTTCTCCTCGCCGCAATGCCATACGAACAGCACCGATCGCTTTGGACGCACTGGCGCTTTCGCCAGCGCCTCGGCCATGCCGAGCAGTGCGGTCGTGCCTGATCCATCGTCGTCGGCGCCGTTGCAGATCGTATCGTTGCCAACCGGCGGACAACCGCTGCCGACGTGATCGTAGTGAGCGCCGAGTGCAACGTATTCAGCTTTCAAAACCGGATCGCTGCCTTCCCAAACTGCGACGACGTTCTGCGTCGGCACTGTCTCCGTATTGCTGGCAACGTTCATGGTCACCTTCTTCGCGTCGTTCATCACGAACGCACCGGGCAAGCTGGTGCCGTAGGAAGCATTGAAAATATTTGAAGCCGATTGTCGCTCACCGGCGAAGATCGCCTGGGCTACTTCCGGTGAGATCACGATCGAAGGCAGTGGCGACGACGTGGCTTGCGTTTGAAATTTCGCCACGACGGTCGAGCCGCGTTCCATGATGCGTTGGCGGTTGCGCTGCCAGTTTGCGAGATACTGAAAGTCGGGAACGTAAATCAGACCGACCACGCCTTTACTGCGCGCGTACTCACCCGGGCCCATGAAGTCCTCGACCGGTTTTCCGAAATCAGCGCGGGCGACGCCGCGTGGCGATTGGTTTGGCGTGCCGAAGATGACGGCGATCTTTCCAGCCGGATCGACGCCCTTATACGCATCAATCTCCTTCGACTTGATAAACCAGCCATTGCCTGCGAAAACGAGTTGACCGCTCACATTGCCCGAACCGCCCGCGGGCAAGTAGTCCGTGCCGGCGGTCAACACCCGTCCGTTTAACTCGACCTTCGTTTGACCACTATCCGCACGATCGCGACGCAGCTCGATGCGTTGAAAGAAACTGCCGTTATCGCCGGCAGGTTTGAAGCCCCAGCTCGCGAGATTCATCGCCAGGAACTTGGCGGTTGTATCGAGCCCGCGCGATGGCGTGTCGCGTCCTTCCATTTCGTCCGAGGCGATAAACGTCAGGTAGTTTCTGAGCTGGTTTGCAGAGATACTGTCAACGGCGCGTTGCGTGGTAACAGACGCGGCTGCCTTTTTCGACTTCTCGGCTGTATGTTGGGCGTAAGTTGCGGGAAAGGTGGTGACGAGCAGACTCGCCAGCACCAGGGCGGTTAAAAATCTTCGCATGATTTCTCCGTTAAAAATTGATTTATCTGCGGGCTAGATTACGCGTGTTGTACGGCTTGTACCAAACGCGTCAACGTGTCCTTCGCGTCGCCGTAGAGCATTCCGGTCACGGGTTTGAAGAACAAAGGATTCTCGAGACCCGAAAAGCCTTTGCCCTGACCACGTTTCAAGACGACCACTGACTTCGAGCGGTCCACTTCCAGAATCGGCATGCCGGCGATCGGACTGCCGGGATTGTCGCGCGCATCGGGATTAACAACATCATTCGCGCCGATCACCACGGCAACATCCGTAGTCGGAAACTCAGGATTGATCTGCTCGAGTTCGTAGAGCGCGGAGTAGGGCACGTTCGCTTCCGCCAGCAATACATTCATATGCCCCGGCATGCGACCCGCCACCGGATGAATTCCGTATTTGACTGTGACGCCGCGTTTCTCGAGCACGTCCGCGAGTTCGCGCACGGCATGTTGCGCCTGCGCGGTCGCGAGTCCGTAACCTGGCACGAACACTACTTTGTTTGCGTAAGCGAGTTGCGTCGCGATGTCTTCGAGCCCGACTTCTCGCATCGATCCCTCTTGCTCGCCGCTTGCCGCGGCCGTCGCCGCACTTCCGAAAGCACCGAACAGGACGTTGGTCATCGAACGATTCATCGCGCGGCACATCAATACCGAGAGTATGAAACCTGAGAAACCGTCGAGCGTGCCCGCGATGATCAGCACTTTATTCGAAAGCACAAAACCGGTGGCCGCCGAGGCGAGACCCGCGTAAGAGTTCAGCAACGACATCACGACCGGCATGTCAGCCGATCCGATCGGCATCACCAGCAGCAGTCCGAAGACGAATGCAAGCCCGACCATCACAAAGAACAACGGCATCGAGCCCGGCACGACGACCAGATATACGAAGATGCCGACAGTCATGGCGAGCAGGGCCATGTTGAAAACGTTTTGGCCTTTGTACGTCATCGGCGTGCCGCGTACGAGTCCCTGGAGTTTTGCGAAGGCGAGCAGGCTGCCGGTGGTGGTGAGTGCGCCGAGCATGACTTCAAATCCGAGCGCGGCCATCGTGATGGTTTCGACGTGTCCCTGGTGTCTCCAGAATTCAGAGATACCGACGAGCGCAGCGGCGAAGGCGCCGAACGCGTGTGAGAGCGCGGTTCGTTGCGGCATCGCGGTCATCGGCACCCACAAGCCCATCGCGAGTCCAACCACTGAACCGATCGCGAGTCCCGCGAGGATCCAGATGTAGCTGACGATCTCGTGATGCAGGAGCGTGCCGATGATGGCCATCAACATGCCAAACTCGGCGAGATGCATGCCGCGTTTCGCAGTCTCCGGATGGCTCAGGCCCTTCAATCCGAGGATGAAGAGGATTGACGCGAGCAGGTAGCTGAGTTCGATGAAGTAGGTTTGCATCCGTGGGATCTGTGGGTCTATTCCTTCTTCGCAATCTCTTTCCGCCGAAACATCTTCAACATGCGATCGGTGATTACGAAGCCACCGACGACGTTCGTGGTCGAACAAACTACTGCGATGAAACCGAGGATCGTGCTGACGGTGTTGTACCGCGCGCCGGCGGTAACGATCGAGCCAACCAGCGAGATGCCCGAGATTGCATTTGTCGCCGACATCAGTGGCGTGTGCAGTAGCGGCGGCACACGCGAGATCACCTGGTAACCCAGAAACGCCGCGAGCGCGAAAACGTAGAGCGCGGATATTAAAGTTTCTGCCGACATCGGTTTGCTCCTAGCCTGGTTGAGCTTGCAGTGCGGCGGCGACGCGCTGGTTCACTACTTCACCATTGTGCGTCACGCACGATGGTCCAACCACGTCGTCCTTCATGTCGATCTGTAACTGTCCGTCTTTGATCAGCAACGACAGGAACGAAGTTAGGTTGCGCGAGTAAAGCTGACTGGCGTGCACCGGCACCGTTGCGGGCAGGTTTGTCGGCGCGATGATTGTCACGCCGTCTTGTTCGACCGTGACGTCAGCCTGGCTCAACGCGCAATTGCCGCCGGTCGAGCCTGCGAGATCGATGACGATCGAGCCACGCTTCATTCCGTCAACCGCTTCTTTTGTGATCAGCAACGGCGCGCGCCGGCCTGGCACCTGCGCGGTGGTGATGATCACATCGGCTGTCCTTGCGTGTTCCGCAATCAACGCGCGGCCACGATTCATCGCCTCATCCGAGAGTTCAACCGCATAACCACCGGCGTCTTCGGTTTTGATCCCGCCGAGATCGACTTCGAGAAAAGTAGCGCCGAGTGATTTGACTTGCTCGCCGGCCGCGGCGCGCACGTCGTAGCCTTCGACGACCGCACCCAAACGTCGCGCAGTTGCGATCGCCTGGAGTCCGGCAACGCCGGCGCCGAGCACGAGCACACGCGCGGGCGGCACAGTTCCCGCGGCAGTCATCAACAAGGGAAACATTCGCGGGATGTGCGCCGCGCCAATTAACACGGCTTTATACCCGGCAACGGTGGCCATCGACGAAAGCGCGTCCATTGCCTGCGCGCGCGTGATGCGGGGAATCAGTTCGACGGAGAAAGTTGTTACGCCGCGATCGAGTGCGGGTAGCAGGGCGGCGGGTTCGTCGAGTGGACGCAGGAATCCGATTACGACCGCGCCCTTTTTCAGACGCGCAAAATCGTTGGCGCTGGGACGGTTCACGACCGCGAGCACATCGGCATCCGCCAGCAGCGCTTCTCGATCGGCAGTTACTTCAGCGCCGGCATCGCGATACTCGTCGTCCGTGCGCGCGGCGTTCAGACCGGCGCGGCTCTCGACGTATACGGACGCTCCCAGTGCGACGAGTTTCTTGACCGACTCGGGCATGAGTGCGACGCGTGCTTCACCCTCTTGTGTCTCCCGCAAGACAACTGTCTTCATAGTGATCTCCGCTTGCAGGATGAAATAGAAAAGGGGAGGTGAAGTCTTCGCGCTTTATGGCCGCCAACAACTCCGGAGTTTGGCATAGACTGTCTGTCGAATCGCGTTCGTGGGGATTAGCTAGCGCTCAAGCGCGTGCAGTATAGCAAATTCGGGTTTATTTTAGTTGTAACCATGGAATTCCAACTCGAGCACGCGAAAGACATCCTGCGGCGCACTCCGTTAACTTTGAATCTGCTGCTACTGGATCTTCCCGAATCCTGGCTGATGACGAACGAGGGTCCGGACACTTGGAGCCCTTACGACGTCGTGGGCCATCTGATACATGGCGAGGAAACTGACTGGATTCCACGCGCAAAGATCATTGTGGAGCATGGCGAGAGCCGCGCGTTCACGCCGTTTAATCGCGCGGCGATGTTTGAAGCGTCGCAGGGCAAGTCGATGGCGGAGCTGTTAGAGACGTTTGCTCAGTTGCGCGGCGAGAGTTTGCGTGAGTTGGACGAGTTGAACCTTACGTCCGACTTATTGGAAAGGCGCGGCCTTCATCCGGAGCTCGGGGTCGTCACGCTCAGTCAACTGCTGGCGACCTGGGTCGTCCACGATCTCAGCCACATCGGGCAGGTCATGCGGGTAATGTCGAAGCAGTACGGCGACGCCGTCGGTCCGTGGCAGGCTTACCTTCCGGTCTTAGCGCGCTGAACTTGCGAATCGCTGCGCGCGGCACCTATAATTCCAGTCCGCTGCGGCGCATTGGTGTAGTCGGCTAACACGCTGCCCTCTCAAGGCAGAGACCACGGGTTCGAGTCCCGTATGCGCTACCACGATATGACGAAACGGCCGCTGGATTAACTCCAGCGGCCTTTCTTTTTTCCAAGCCGTGTCAATCTGATTTTTGCATGCAACGACGCGTTGGTTTGTGATAGACGCACTTTTATCAGAATTCCACCATCCTTCCGATCAGTTCGAGCGGCGGCTCAAAAATCTGTGTAGACGTACGTAAAACGCTGGGTAGTCGTCGAGCCGCCGAGGCTGGTGGCAGTAACCGTAAAGAAGCCCCGCACTGTGGAAAGAGAGAAACCGGCTGGGGCCGGCACCGGGCATCCGCTTTGAACAATAGGAGTTGCCACCGCAGTGAGCGTGGCTGGTGTGCTGGGCGGAGTCGTGGGCGTGAAAACAGGCGTGAAGCGCAAGGGTTCTTCAATTAGCCCACCCGTTACCGAACCCGCTTTGCGGCCGCAGTTCGGCTGAGCAGTGCCATTGATTGTCAGACTCGAAATCCCTGACTCGGGGTCGCCGGCAGTGGCGACCACTCTTATGGTCCCAATCGTGGCTGCCAGACCCGACCGATCAATGCCGCTGCTTGCGGCTGCCAAGTCGATCGGACCAACTGCGACGGTCGTCGCGCCTGGTGCCGTTCCAGTCTCCAGTGTCACGTTCACGCTCAGAAAACCCGGTGGAGTGCTATCGCTCGAAGGAGGAGGTACAGGACCCGGACACCCAACAAGCAGGGAACTAGCAGCCATGACCATCGCCACGTAAAAATACTTCTTGGTTTGCAACATGGGACCTCCTTTGATGCAGGCTCGGCTTGAGTACTGTCACCGAGCCCGAGAGGGGGGAGCTACGACAATTCGGTAATCTACGCCGCTGTGGTGAGGGGTGTCAACGTTGCCAACCCTCCTCAAAATTCAGATTCATTTCTTCCCGATTTTCGAAATAAGTCGTAGCAGGGAACGTCCTTTCCACATCCATAAGCCTGTAAAGGCAAGTGCAGGAATGGCGACATACCGAACAACGGGGGCGTAATTTGGAAGTTCTTTAAACGGACTATAGACGTAACCGATGATCGGGATGCTAAAGACGAGGTGAATCGACCGAAGAATCGTACGTTTGGTGGCTTCATTCATGATTGGTTTGTAAACTCCTGCTCTCAGGTAGTTCTCTTAAAACTGAGCACCAGACTCACTACTTCTGGCCTAAACCAGTGCCTTTTGGGATATGTTACGGTTAGGCCAGGCTTTGCGCTAGAGCTACCAATTCAATCACGATTCCATCCTGTGAACAGAGAAACAAAGACAATGACATCATTGGCCCAGTGGCAGTCTGCCTGGCGACGACTTGGTGCGGTGAATGCGGATGAGGAGCTTTATCGTCAGCTCGTCGCGTGTTATTCAGAGCCGCACCGGAAGTACCATACGATGCGGCACCTGAACGAGTGCTTAGCGCATTTGGACAGCATGCGCCCGCTGGCGAACCACGCTGCTGAAGTCGAGCTGGCGCTCTGGTTTCACGACGCGATCTATGACACCAGCCAGAAAGATAACGAGAAGCGAAGTGCGGAGTGGGCGCGCGACAGTGTACTCGCAGCGGGTGGGACGAGTGAACAGGCTGATCGCATCCATGAACTAATCATGACCACGATGCACAACGCGGTTCCGGCGGGTAGAGATGCAGAAGTGCTGGTGGATATAGATCTCGCAATTCTCGGTGCGGATGCGTCGCGGTTTGATGAGTATGAAGTTGAGGTTCGTGAAGAATATTCGTGGGTGCCTGAATCTCTTTATCGAGCGGCGCGCCGAAAGGTACTGGAGGAATTTGCGCGCCGCCAATGGATCTACAGCACCGAGCTTTTCCGATTCGAACGCGAGTCCCGCGCGCGTGACAATCTTGCCCGCTCGCTTGCCCGCCTGTGAGGTTAAAACATCACGCGCAAGAAATGGGAACAACTTCGTTCTTCAGTCGTCTAAGGTAATAACTCCATGAGACGAACTCTCCTAAGAATCGCGATTTTTGCGCTGACATTTGGTCTCGGTGTCGGTATTTCGGTGGGCTGGCAACTGTATCAGTGGTCGCTGGTTCCGTATGAAGTCAGCTCAGTGCCACCCTGGCCGTTGGCGAGCGCAGCGGTGGCGAAAGTTGCGGAGACGGATGTAATCATGATCGTTGGCACCATGCATGCTTGTGGGCCGGAAGCCAACTATCACACGATGGAGCTGTCTGACGGTACGGCGCTATCACAGAGCTGTGAAAGATTCTCGTCGCCGTTAGCCGCCGAACGTGCTCTAAAGGCGAGGCTACGTAATGCCGAGATCGCGGAACGGTCTCTCGATCGGGATGAAAAAGGCCGGGTAGTCGGCGAAAAGATCTTAACGAGCGGTCCGCGTGTCATAAGGTTCAGCCTCAACGGAAACAGTCTTTGCGTAACTGACGCTCCCTCACTGAATCATCTGCGGTTGTATGAAACCGGAGCGCTTTACCATGGCCGCAAAAACTCTGGCAATGACTAACCGGCGAAGGTATGCTGAACAGCATGTCGCCGCTTCGTTATTTCTTCATCGCTCTGTTCTTTATTTCGTCCAGCCTGTTGTCTACGGCAACGATTAGCGCACAGGCAGACGAGGAAAGCCGCTCCTGGAACCAGCCGGTCAAACCCTTTCGCATCATCGGAAACATCTACTACGTCGGCGCGTCCGACGTGACGTCGTATTTGATTGTCACGCCGAAGGGCCACATCCTGCTCGATAGCGGATTCGCCGAGACAGTCCCACAGATCAAACAGAACATTGCGCAACTTGGTTTTCGCCTCGAAGACGTAAAGATCCTAATCAATAGTCACGCTCATTACGATCATGCAGGTGGACTCGCCGCGTTGAAACAATTGACCGGCGCCAAACTCATGGTCAGCGACGAGGATGCCGTGTTGCTCGCTGCGGGCGGCAAGGGCGACTTTGCTTTTGGCGATCGCTTTGTATATCCGGCAGTCAAAGCAGACCGGCTGCTCCACGATGGTGACGAAGTCGAGCTGGGCGGCGTGAAGCTGGTGGCCCATCTGACCCGGGCCCACACGAAAGGATCTACCACCTGGACCATGAAGGTTCAGGAAGGCGCGAAGGAATACAACGTGGTCTTCGCCGGCAGTACGAGTGCTCCCGGCTACAAGTTAGTTGATAACGCGAAGTACCCGACGATAGTTAACGATTATGAGCGGATGTTTCGACTGCTGAAGACTTTGCCATGTGACGTCTTCCTCGCCCCGCATGGCATGTTCTTTTCGTTGCAGGAAAAATCGAAACTGTTGGCGGAAGGCAAAGAGCCAAACCCATTCATCGATCCGGATGGCTATCGAACTTATCTCGCAGAAAGTGAAAGTGAGTTTAACAGGAAACTGCAAATGCAGTCGCGGCTGTTGGGATCCGAAGAATGGGTTGCCGAATGCGCACAACCCGAACGCGAAGCGCTGATGAAGCAGGCGGAAGACGGGCAATTTACGTTGCGGCGAATTGAGTTTCTCAACCTCACGTACACTCCTGACGAAAAAATGCGAAGCCAAATGCGGAACTTCAACGAAGGAGACATCTTCACGCGCGCAGGGCTGGTGCGGAATTTAGAGAACCTGAACCGCCTAACAAGTGAGATCTATCCCGTGCGATTGACTGATCTCTCGCTGCACCTGAACGAAGCGGAAAAAACCGTCGATATGATGATTTGCTTCCGTCCGAAACGCCGCTAAAACGGTTCGTCACATTTTGCGTTCACGATTCGCAGACAGAGGCGTACGATTAGCTCATGCGAGTGGTTCTCGGCGTAGTTGCGATGGGTTTATTGCTGGTCGAGTCGGGCAGCATAGCCAAACCCGCGCGCGGGGCTGGTGACGTCGCCCCAGTTTCCTCATCTGCAAAAGCCCGAGTCGATTTCGAGACTCAGTTAAAACCAATCTTCAAGTCGAAATGCATGCCTTGCCACTTCAGCGGCGGACAGATGTACGAGCGTCTGCCTTTCGATAAGCCGGAGACGATCAGAAAACTCGGTACGCGGTTGTTCACTCGTATCAAGGAAGAGAACGACCGCCGTCTGATCGAAGATTTTCTCACCCAGACTCCGTAAGCCTTTCGGGTATGTTAATTTCTCTCGTGGATGACAACTGAATCCAAACGCGCCGGCGTGTCGCAGGTCGTTGCTATCGGACTGGTCCTATTGCTGGTGATCGTGTTGCTGCGCACTGAAGGACGCATGTTTCTTTGCGACTGCGGGCACTTTGCTGTATGGACCAGCGACACGTGTAGCTCGAATACGTCGCAACAGCTATTTGATCCCTACAGATTCACACACGTGCTACACGGGTTTTTGTTCTTCTGGTTGATTGCGCTTTTGTTCCGGCGTCTGAGTGTAAGCTGGCAGGTTGCGGTGGCACTGTTGCTCGAAGGTGCGTGGGAGGTTGTCGAAAACACACGGTTTGTGATCGATAAGTATCGGACTGAAACGGCCGCGCTCGGTTATCAGGGCGATACAATCGTGAATTCACTCGGCGATATCGCGTGCGCACTGGCCGGTTTTTTGTTGGCGCGCAAACTCGGACTACGCCGATCGCTGATCGTTTTCGTGTTGGTGGAAGTCGTTTTAATTCTCTGGATTCGCGATAGCCTGTTGTTGCAGATCCTGATGCTGGTGCGCCCAGTCGAAGCGGTCAAGTTGTGGCAGATGTGCGTGCAGCCGTGATGAATCAACCGTTCAGTTCGAACTTGTCGCTGCGGGCGCGAGGACGCGACTGTTCAGATCTCGTAACGCCGCGAGGTTCTTGCCGCGCAGTTCCACTACGTCTTTACCGACCTGGATCTCAGCCGATTGGGCCATCGCAATCTTCTTAAACGTCGCGTAGGGAATCTTCGCCTCCAGAGTCTCCACTTTTGTATCCCACGAGCCTGGCTCGTTCGTGCTTACCGGACTCATGCGGCCGAGCTTCAGGGTTTCAATATTAGTCACAACCGAGAGGTGCCTTTGCTCCGGTCCGTGGAAATGAATCCAGTCTTTGTTTTCAAATATGACTTGCAGCGTAACGTGATGAACTGCATTGAGCTGTGCTCCCGGGCAGTGCAAAATCACTTCAATACTCACGCACGAGTCTTTGAACTTATCTTTTAAGCCATCGCAATTGACTTTCATCTTTCGCAGCCGCATGACGGTTTCGTAGTTAAAACCGTCGTATCTAGTCTCGATCTTGCCGCCATGTTTGACTGGTTGATCCTGCGGCTTGACTCCGCCGGGTTGGAGCAACAGCACCGCACAACAGCCCAAAACAAGCACGATATTCTTCATGTTCACTTCTCCAGTAAAATTATCGGGGCTGAGTGAGAAACCGGGGCGACCCTTGAGGCAGGCTCACAGGCAACATAGCTAACCGAATGATAACGTGTCAACGAATTTGTTCTTTACGCGTGGTGCTTGGTACTTTGTAGGCTGCTTCCAATCAAGCACCCAAACTGAGGACAACGATGACATCTTCTCTTTCTGAAGCGTCGCTAACGGATTTAACTGGCTCGCTGCGGCAGGCGAACGAGGAATTCAGCCGCTATTACCCCGGCGAAACCGGTCGCCGGCAGCCGGTTCACACCGTCTACGGTGGTGCGCATCTGTTCAAGTCTGACTCCGCCACGCGACTCGGCTCGCTGGCGCGACGTTCGCTCGATCAGTTTGCGCCCGACTTTCTTATGTTCGCGAAAGCCCTCGAACTGCCGGGCGCAACCGAGCTTCCCGAAGGCGAGGAGGAGGCGAACGAACTCGTTTCGTTGTTAAAAACTGAGCCGGAACAGGCACGCAAAGAACAGAAGTCAGCCTGGCTCGCTTACACGATCTACCGCCGCGTGATCGAGAAACTACAGCGCGAACCGGTTGAAGACTTTCGCATCGATTTCGAAGACGGCTATGGCAACCGTCCTGACGAGGAAGAAGACGGGCACGCTGTTTCCGCCGCCGCCGAAACCGCTGAGGGAAATAAGAACGGTACGTTGCCGCCGTTCATCGGTATTCGCATCAAGCCCTTTAACGAAGAGTTGCGCGCGCGTAGTTTTCGTACCCTGGACATTTTTGTTTCCACGCTGTTGGAGCTGAGCAAGGGCCGCTTACCGCAGAACTTCGTTGTCACGCTGCCGAAGATCACGATCCCGGAGCAAGTCGCAACGCTGGCCGCGCTGCTCGCGCAACTCGAAAAGCAAACCGGTATCAGTGAAGGAAGTTTGAAGTTTGAGATGATGATCGAAACCACGCAGTCGATCATCAATCATCGCGGGCAGATCAACCTGCCGTTGCTGCTCGAGGCTGGGGAAGGGCGTTGTGTCGCCGCTCATTTTGGTACTTACGATTACACGGCGGGCTGCAACATCACCGCCGCGCACCAGCACATGCTGCATCCGGCTTGCGACTTCGCCAAGCACATGATGCAGGTATCGTTTGCCGGCACCGGTATCTGGCTGTCAGATGGTGCGACGAACATCATGCCAGTTGCGCCGCATCGCTTCATCGAAGGTGGTCCACCTTTGACCACGGAGCAGATCGAGGAGAACCGGGACGTGGTCCATCGCGCCTGGCGGCTGCACTACAGTCATATTCAGCATTCGTTGACGAATGCTTTTTACCAGGGCTGGGATCTGCATCCGGCGCAACTGCCGACGCGCTATGCGGCTATTTACGCGTTCTTTCTCGAAAGTCTCGAAGCTGCTTCGGAGCGTTTGAAGAATTTCGTCGAGAAGGCTGCGAAGGCGACGCTGGTGGGCGACGTCTTCGATGACGCCGCGACGGGCCAGGGACTGCTGAACTATTTTTTGCGTGCGATCAACTGCGGCGCGATCACGGAAGCCGAAGCGCTTGAGCTGTCAGGACTGACGGTGGACGAGCTGCGCTCGGCGTCGTTCGTGAAGATACTGAAGAACCGTCAGGCGTTGTAGGTGTGGTAAACTCCAGACAACTCACAAACATCGGAGCGTTATGAGCACCAATTTAAAACCTCTCACCATCGCCGATTGGGATGCGATGCCGTATCGCGACGGAAATCGCTACGAAATTATAGAAGGAGAACTATTTGTGTCCTGCTCACCAGGCCTCACACACGAAATAGTGTTGATCAACCTCATACGCCGAATTGGAAGATTCCTGGATGACAATCCAATCGGATTGATTGTTGCTGGTTCCGGATTGATCCTAAGCAATTTGAGCGGAGTCATTCCTGATGCCGTCTTTTTCCTTAAGGAACAGCGTGACAAGATTGTCAAAGACGATCGGTTACACGCGCCGCCCGCTCTCGTAGTCGAAATATTGTCACCAGGTTCCGCGAACATTCGACGTGATCGAGTACACAAGCTCAACCTTTACGCTAAACATGGTGTCCCGGAGTATTGGATCGTAGATCCAAAGAACAAGAGCTTAGAACGTTACCTTAGAGACAGTTCTTCTTTGATTTTGCAGGAGACTCTTCAACACGAAGATACTCTGACCATGGCAGCGCTACCTGGGTTCTCGTGTCCGGTGAGCCACATCTTCAAAGACATCTAATAGAACATGACTTCATTGAAACTAATCACTGCAACGATTGTAACGATGGCATTACTCTCCACTACGTTGATTGGACAAAAACAAACGGCGGGCAATTCGGAGCTGGCGGGGAAGATCGCACGGTTTGCGCCGACGACCTTAACGGCTGACACGTCGAAGCTCACGCCGAAAGACCGGCAGGCGCTCGATAAGATCATTGCCGCCGCGAAACTGCTCGATCCATTGTTCCTACGCCAGGTTTGGAGTGGAAATGACGCGCTCGAGAAGAAGTTGTTGGCCGACAGGTCAGCCGCCGGGCGGGAGCGTCTGCACTACTTCTACATCAACGATGGTCCATGGTCGCGTCTCGATAGCAACGAGCCGTTCGTCGATGGCGTGCCGCGAGAAAAACCCGCCAATGCCAACTACTATCCTGATGATCTGTCGAAGGATGAGTTCAACTCGTGGCTTCAGGGTCTCTCGGAAACGGATAAACAAAAGGCCACCGGATTTTTCTACTTGATTCGGCGTGGACCGGACCGGAAGCTGACGATCGTTCCGTATAGCGAGGCTTATAAAGAGTATCTCGGGCCGGCGGCGGCGCTGCTGAAAGAAGCGGCTGCGCTCACCACCAACGCCACGCTCAAAAACTTTCTCAATAAACGCGCCGAGGCCTTCGCTTCCGACGATTACTACGAGAGCGACGTCGCGTGGATGGATCTCGATTCGCCCATCGACGTCACCATTGGTCCATACGAAACCTACGAAGATGAGTTGTTTAGTTATAAAGCCGCATTCGAGGCGTATGTGACCCTGCGAGACGACGCGGAGACCGCAAAACTCACGAAGTTCAGCAGTCAACTGCAGGAGTTGGAAAATAATCTGCCGATCGATCCGGGTTATCGAAATCCAAAGCTCGGCGCGGCCTCGCCGATCCGGGTTGTGAACGAGGTCTTCGGCTCAGGCGAGGGCAACAGCGGTGTGCAAACCGCGGCTTTTAACCTGCCGAATGACGAGCGCGTGGTTAAGGAAAAAGGCTCGAAGCGCGTGATGCTGAAGAACGTGCAGGACGCCAAGTTCAATAAGACGCTGATCCCGATCTCGAAAGTCGTGTTGGATCCGGCGGAGCAGTCGGCGCTCTCGTTCGACTCTTTCTTCACACACATTCTTTGTCACGAGCTGATGCACGGCCTGGGACCACACAACATCACGGTCGGCGGCCAGGAGACGACGGTACGCAAGCAGTTGAAGGAGCTCTACTCTTCGATTGAAGAAGCGAAGGCCGACATGACGGGATTGTGGGCGCTCCAGTACATGATCGATCACGGCATCATCGACAAGAGCATGGAACGCACGCTGTACACGACTTATCTCGCGAGCATGTTTCGCTCGGTGCGTTTTGGGATTACGGAAGCGCACGGGCGTGGCGTCGCGATGCAGTTCAACTATCTCACTGACGAAGGCGCCATAAAGTTCAACGAAGCCAAAGGAACCTTCAGTGTGGATCACGCGAAGATCAAAGCGGGAGTGACGAAGCTAACGCATGACTTGCTCACGCTCGAAGCCGAAGGCTCGTACGAGAAAGCGAAAGCGATACTGGATCAGTATGCGGTGATCAGACCGCCGATGCAGCAAGCGCTTGAAAGGCTGAAGGGCGTGCCAGTGGACATCGAGCCGATCTTTCCACTCGCAAAATAAGATTTCACGCAAAGGCGCAAAGTTTTCGCAAAGGCGCAAAGAAAGCTCCGTCTGGTACGGTTGGCTTTTTTCTTAGCGCCTTTGCGAAAACTTTGCGCCTTTGCGTGAAACAAAGATCTACTTGAATTGTTTTCTGAAGAACGTGGCGATCTTCCAGGCGTCGATCGCTTTCCAGGGCAGTTCGCCGGTGGTGTAGTGACCGCAGGGAAGCAAGACGACGTCGAGCGGCAATTTGTGCCGGCGTGCTTCGGCGATCGCTGCGTGTGAGAGATCGATCGGAAAAGTGAGATCGTAACGCGCCACAATAAAGCGAATCGGTCGCTGGCCCATTTGCGCGACGCGCGGCATAAACGGCAACGGACTGATCGGCGACCAGTAGCCGCGCAACTCATCCAGCGTTACTTGATCGCCAAAACTAGCGCGCACGTGCGCGGTCGAGATCCCCTGCCAAACCACATCGGCAAAATAACCCGACACGTGATTGAACGCGCCCGCGTCCAGATCAGGTTCGTGAGCAAAAGTAAGAAACGCAACGCACGAGCCGATACTCGTGCCGAGAATACCGACCTGTTCGTATCCTTCCGCTTTCAACCAACGCACGGCGGCACGCGTATCCAGCACCGACTGCCTGATTGATTGGAGCGTGCGACCGATGTTTGAGCTGACGAGATAATCCGCGCGCTCGAGTTCCGGTGGCTTTCGTTGCTGATGATAGGGAAGCGTAAGCCGCAGCGCCGACATGCCGATCAGATTGAAGATGCGACAGGCTTCGACGTGACTCTCAGGTTGCGCATTCCACTGCGGCAACACGACCACCGCCTTGCGAGATCTCTTTCCATTTTTAACTTTGGCGGGGAAGAAGCGGCCGTGCGCGAGGTTGTTCTCGGCTGACGGGGTTTGCACGGCGCTGGTCCAAGTGAGTTGATCACCTTCGAGATGATAATCGATGACCGGCGGCAAAGCATAGAAATCTTCGCTTGCCGTCATCACCTGCGCAGTGTGTTTACGGAATAATTCGCGCGGGTCGTCGCCGTTTACGTGGTCGACGATGTATTCCAGACCCCACTCGAAGGGCCGTATGAGGCGATTGTTATCTCGTTGATGGTACCAGCGCTCGCGCTGGTGCATGTAGTTCTTCCACAAAGCCACGAGCCGCAGATACTAGCACACAGTTTTACGCGGATGAAAACGGGTAAATTCGCCTTCACCCGCGTATCTGTGGCCGCTATCTAGTTACAAGTCGATAGCTTGAAGCTGTGAATGTACGTAGTCCAGTTGAAGCTCCCGTTAGCCGGTTGGAACTGCGTCGTGAAGACCATCTGGCAGCCATCCACCGGGTCTACGCTCATGGTGTTG
>Ga0070699_100002578_pt1 | contig 16244 bp, 6 predicted proteins | sample KBSK1503metaG_FD_65473 | JGI IMG/M metagenome (GOLD analysis project Ga0070699, IMG submission 65473) | Corn, switchgrass and miscanthus rhizosphere microbial communities from Kellogg Biological Station, Michigan, USA - KBS K1-50-3 metaG | ecosystem: Host-associated > Plants > Roots >...
GCCCCGCGGGGGGCGGCCTGCTTGGTGGTCTGCCTTGCCTCCCCGATCTCCCGCCGCAGCGCGGCGACCTGTTCCTTCAGCCGGTTCTCCCGGGCGCGCACCTGGTTGGCCATGTTGTCGAACACCCGGGCCAGCCGGCCCAGCTCATCGCCCCGCTGCGCCACCGGGGCCAGGGTGCCGTTTTCGTAGGATCCCGCCTCGACCGCCGTCGCCGCCTGGATCACCAGGCTCACTTCCCGGAGGTACTCGAGCTCGACATCGCGGAGCCGCTTTTTCTCGAGGCAGGCGCCGATCCGGGCCCGGAGTAATACCGGATCAAACGGCTTGGGGAGGTGATCCTCGGCGCCGCGCTCGATGCAGCGCACCACGCTGGCGGTGTCGTCGAGCGCCGAGATCATGATCACCGGGATGTCGCGGGTGGCCTGATCCGCCTTGATGCGTTCCAACACGGCGAGGCCGTCGAGATCGGGCATAAGCACATCGAGCAGCACCAGGTCGAACCGCTCCCGTCCCAGCTGCTCCAGCGCCGAGAGACCGCCCGTCGCGGAAACGACCGTATGGCCTTGGCGCCGGAGCCGCCGTTCCAGCACCGCCCGGTTGTCTTCCTGGTCGTCCACCACCAGGATATGCGCCGGCTGGACTGCCGGTCCGGCGAATGCGGCCGACGGATGTTCGGTGGTGACGGCAACATGATTCGCACCGCGACCGGTCGGCAGCTCGACGGTGAGCAGCCGCTCTGCCGAGCTCCGGATCCGCCGCACGTCCCGCTCGAACTGGGGATCGATCCCGCCCTCCACGGCCAGCAAAGCGGTCGTGGCGCTGACGATTCTCCCCTGCGGCTCCCGCAAGGCGTCGCGGAGCGCGGCAAAATCCGCTTCGCTGATTTCCCCCCGGGTCGGCGGCACCGTCGCGTTGATCCGCTCGAGGACATCCCGCCCCGCCGCGAGGGTCTGCTCCAGCGAGGTGCGCTGAGCCGCGTCCGTCGCATCCTCGAGCAACATCTCGCAGTACCCGATGATGAGATTGAGCGGGGTGCGCAGCTCGTGGCGGAGCTCGGCGACCGCTTCCGGCGTGGTGAGTCCGCTCATGCCTGCTTCCCGAGCAGTGCTTCGATTTTGCCCAGCAGGCGCTCGAGCTCCACCGGTTTGGTGTCGTAGTCGTCGCAGCCGGCTGCCATGGCCTTTTCGCGGTCGCCCGACATGGCGTGTGCGGTCAGTGCTATGATCGGGACCCGATGTTCACCCTCGGCCAGCCGGACGCGGCGGGTCGCCTCCCAGCCGTCGAGCTCGGGGAGGCTCATATCCATCAGGATCAGGTCGTACCCGCCGGCCGTGGCCATCTCCACGCCCTGCAGGCCGTCCATCGCGAGGGCCACCTCGTATCCCTTGCGGGCCAGGCGCCGCGAGAGCATGTCGCGATTCATCTCGTTGTCTTCCACCAGGAGAATCTTCGGCATTCGCTACCTCGTGTGCTGGCGTCCGGTGACGGTGGCGCCGATCAGGTGGTGAATTTCGCGCAACAGCTCCTCGCGATTGAAGGCGCCCTTCTGCAGGACGCCCTGGACGTCGCCGTTGAGCGCGCGGCGGTCCTCTGCCGTCAGGTCCTTCGCGGTGATGACAATGACCGGGATGCCGCGCCACTCGTCACGCTTCCTGAGCTCCACGGCGAACTGGCACCCGTCCATCACCGGCATCATCAGGTCGAGCAATATGAGCGAAGGCACGGTCCGCTCGAGGACTGCCAGTCCGGCTCGGCCGTTCTCCGCCTCCATCACCGACCACCCGTCCGCTTCCAGAAGCCGGCGAAGCAGCTCGCGGGTGGGAGGGTCATCCTCGACCAGCAGCACCCCGCCCGGCCCGGCGAGACGGTAGCGCTCGAGCAGGGTGCGCAGGCGGTCCCGGTCGATTGGCTTGGTCATGAACTCGGCGGCGCCGAGCGCGAATCCGAGATTCCGGTCGTCGAGCATGGTGAGCATGACGACCGGGATGCCCGCGAGCACCGGGTCGGCCTTGAGGGCCGCGAGAACCGCCCACCCGTCCATGCCGGGCATCAGCACATCGAGCGTGATCAGGTCGGGAAGCGACTGTCGCGCGAGCGCCAGACCCGCCTCGCCGCTAGCGGCCTCCACCACTCGAAAGCCTTCGGCAACCAGGAAGCGCTTGATGAGATCGCGCGCCTGCTCGCTGTCGTCGATGACGATCACCGTCCCCGCCTGACCCGAACCCGCCGGCTGTGCAGGGGCCTCAACCCGCTCCGCCGTTGTTGCGGGGAGACGGATGGTGAAGGTGGAACCCTTGCCCGGCTCGCTGTCGACCGTCACGTCCCCACCCATCATCCTGGCGAATTGCCGGGTGATCGCAAGACCAAGCCCGGTGCCCCCATACTTCTTGCTGGTGGACGTCTCGGCCTGCGAGAAGGCCTCGAACAGCTTCCCCATCTGCGCCGGCGTCATACCGATCCCCGAGTCCGACACCCGGAAGCAGATCTCGTCGACGCCCTCGCTCCCGGACCCGCGAGCGACGTCGAGGGTGATGGTGCCGTGCTCGGAAAACTTGCAGGCGTTCGAGAGCAGATTGAGCAGCATTTGCCGGACCTTGGTGAGATCGCCGTGCATCCTGCCCGGCGCATCCGAGCGAACCACCAGCCGGTTGGCATTCTTTCCCACCAGCGGACGGATCGTCGTTACCACGTCCTCCACCATGGCGCCGATCTCGAAGTCCTCCAGGAACAGCTCGGTCTTTCCGGCCTCGATCTTGGAGAGATCGAGGATGTCGTTGATCAGGGCCAGGAGGTGGCGGCCCGCCGAGCGGATCTTCCGGAGATCGGGGGCCAGCTCGCCGTGCCCGATGTCCGCCACCTCTTCTTCGAGCATCTCGCTGTAGCCGATGATGGCGTTGAGCGGGGTGCGGAGCTCGTGACTCATGTTCGCGAGGAACTGGCTCTTAGCGCTGTTCGCCTCTTCGGCCGCCTGCCGGGCCCGCGAGAGCTCGGTGATGTCGTGGTAGAGTCCCATCAACCCTACCAGCTTGCCCTCCACCAGCACCGGAACACCCAGGACCTCCACATCCACCAGGGTGCCGTCCTTGCGGCGCCGGCGGCCGATGCTTCGCATGGCGCCTTCCTGCAGGACGTGCTGGGTAATCGCGACCGCTTCCGACCGGGTCGTCGCGGTCGAAATCAGGTCGTCGAGGTTCCGGCCGATGACCTCGTCCTGCTGGTATCCGTACAGCTGTTCGAACGCCGGATTGCAGGAGACGATGTCGTGCCGGGTGTCCAGGGTAACGATGGCCACCGGGCTGTTGAGGACCAGATCCTCGAAATACTGTTTCTGGCGCTGGGCGGCGGTGTACAACCGGGCGTTCTCGATGGCGACGGCGGCCTGAGGCGCAAACAGATTGAGCAGCCGTAAATCGTCCGGTCCGAATTTCCTGGCCGGATCGTCGTGGACGCAGGCGAAGGCGCCCACCAGGCGGTGACCGATGAGGAGTGGCGCCGCCATCACGGAGTGCACTTCCACGTCGGAATATTTGCCGGACCGGCCCAGCCACTCCTGGTACTCCGCGATGCAGATCGGCTCGCGCGTCGTGGCCACATGACCCATGGCTCCCTCGCCGAGCGAGAGACGGGTGCCGGTGGAGTCCACGCCGATGTTGTAGCTGGCTACGATCTCGAGCTCCTGGCGGGCTTCGTCATAGATCGCCAGCTCACCGCCGCTTACGCCCAGCAGCGTGGTGGCACGCCGGAGCACTGCCTGGAGCAGCTTGCTGAGCTCGAGCTCGCCGGAGAGGTCGGCCAGCGTGTCGAGCAGCGCCTGCTGCTCGTCGGCCCGCCGGCGCTCCGCCGCGAGGGAGCGGGCCCGTCCGATCGCGATGCTGGCCTGGGTGGCGGCGGCGGTGAGGATCTCGAAGTCGTTGGGACCGAACGCGTCCGGCTCGGCGCTCTCCACCACCAGGACACCGAACACGCGGTCGCCCAGGTTGAGCGGCACGTCGACCTCCGAGCCGCTGCTCAGGCTGGGCGCATAGTGTGCCTCCCGCGAGACCCGGGGCGAGTAGTGCAGCTGGCCGTCCTGCAGCGGCCGCTCGCTCAGTCCCTCTCCCGCCCGGAGGTGCAGCCCAGGAGTGACCCCCGGCCACCCCACGGTGGCGCGGAGCACCCGGTCGCCCGTCTGTTCGTCCACCAGGAAGAGCCCGAGAAAATCGTATCCCAGCGCGGGATCCCGGAGCCCGTTCACGACCGCTCGGCAGACCTCCTCCTCGTCCGGCGCCGCGGCGATCTCGGCCGAGAGCCGAAGCAGCGCTGCCTGCCGTCGCGCGGCGTGGCCGTTGGATTTCCGCGTCATCGGGCGCCTACCAGGGCGCGCACCTCGGTGAGCAGCGCTTCGGCGTCGAGGGCGTGCTTCTGCACCACGCGCTCGACCCCCCCGTTCAAGCGGTGCCGGTCGGCATCGGTCAATGTTTTCGCGGTGATCACGACGACCGGAATGTCCCGCTGGGTCTTGTCCCGCCGCAGCGCATCGATGAACTCGAACCCGTCCATCTCCGGCATCATGAGATCGAGCAGGACCAGGGCGGGGCGCGACTCCGCGATCCGCTCGAGGGCAACGCGACCGTTCTCCGCCTCGGCGACGATCCATCCCGCCTTGGTGAGGGCGCGTTCCAGCAGATTGCGGGTAGCCGCATCGTCCTCTACGACGAGCACCGGACCCGCGCTCGGACTTGGCACATACCGCTTCACCAGGGCGGCGAGCCGCTTCCGGTCGATCGGCTTGGTGAGGTACTCCGAGGCGCCCAGCGCGAACCCCATATTGCGGTCTTCGAGAATCGTCTGGAGGATCACCGGGATCGCCGTCAGCGCGGGGTCGGCCTTGAGCCCCGCCAGGACCGTCCAGCCATCCATCCCCGGCATGAGAATGTCGAGGGTGATGAGATCGGGACGCAGCTCCTTCGCGAGCCTGAGCCCGGTCTCTCCGTCGGCCGCCTCCACGACTCCGTAGCCTTCACGAGAGAGGACCCGGCGGGTGATGTTCCGGGCCGCCGGATCATCATCGATCACCAGCACCGTGCCGGCGCCCCGCGCTCCCGGCGCGGCTTCGGCCACCGGCTCGGCCGGTGTGGCCGACACGTCCGGCAGCTTGACCGTGAAGGTGGTGCCCTTCCCCGCCTCGCTGGCGACGGAAATCTCCCCGCCCATGAGCTCGCAGAACCGCCGGGTGATGGCCAGGCCCAGGCCGGTGCCGCCGTACTTCTTGCTGGTGGAGGTCTCGGCCTGGGAGAACGGCTCGAAGAGCCGGGTCATCTGCTCCGGTGTCATGCCGATGCCCGAATCGCTGACCCGGAAAATGATGTGCGGCCCGCTTCGCTCGGTGGCGAGAGTGATGACGCCGCCCTCGGTGAACTTGGAGGCGTTGGAGAGGAGATTCAGCAACACCTGGCGGACCCGGGTCAAATCGGAGTGCACCATCCCGAGATCGGGGGCGCACTCGACCACCAGGCGGTTCTGATTCCGCGCGACCAGAGGCTCCACGGTGGTGGCGACATCGGTGACTGTCTGGCGGAGATCGAACGTCTCGAGATAGAGGTCCAGCTTTCCCGCCTCGATCTTGGACAGGTCGAGCACGTCGTTGATCAGGGCGAGGAGATGCTTGCCCGCCGACCGGATCTTCTGCAGATCGGCGACCGAGTCGGGCTGCCCCCGCTCAGCGGCATCCTCCTCCAGCATCTCGCTGTAGCCGATGATCGCGTTCAGCGGAGTACGGAGCTCGTGGCTCATGCTCGCGAGGAACGCGCTCTTGGCGGAATTGGCGGCTTCCGCGTCGCGGCGTGCCTTCAGGAGCTCGGTGACGTCGTGGTAGAGCGCCATCATGCCGACCCGTTCGCCGGCCACGACCACCGGCACAGACAGAAGCTCGACGTCCACGAGCCGGCCATCCTTGCAGCGGCGGCGACCGGTGCCGGAAGCCTTCCCTCCGGCAGCGGTCTGCTTGCTGTAGGCGCGAGCCTCCTGCAGCGTTTCTTCCGTCGTCAGGAGCTCGTCGAGGTTGCGCCCGACGACCTCCGCTTCGGCGTAGCCGAAGAGGCCCTCGAACGCCGGGTTGCAGGACGTAATGGCGTCCTCGAGATCGACGTTGACGATCGCGACGGGATTGTTCTTGACCAGCGCTTCGTGATACCGCTGCGCCGAGTCGAACAAGCGGGCGTTCTCGATGGCGATGGCCGCCTGGGGGGCAAAGAGCTGAAGCAGCCGTAAGTCCTGCGGACCGAAGATGCGCTCGGGGTCGGAATGTACGCTCGCGATCGCGCCGACCAGTCGGCTCCCGATCAGGAGCGGAGTCACCATCACCGACTGGACGGTGCTCTGGGTGTATTGGTCGGAGCGACCGGCCCATTCCTGATAGCGGGGAATGATCAGCGGTTCGTGGGTCTCCGCCACGCGGCCCATCGCGCCTTCCCCCGCTTTCATGCGGGCGCCGACGGCGTTGGTCTCCATGTTGTTGCTGGCCACGACCACCAGCTCGCGCCGCGCTTCGTCCCAGGTCGCCAGCTCACCGCCGGTCACCCCGAGGAGCGAGACGGCCCGGCCGAGTACCCGCTCCAGCGCCTTGGACAGCTCCAGCTCACCGGCCAGGTCCGTCAGCGTGTCCAGCAGAGCGTCCTGTTCTTCGGCCCGGTGGTGCTCGGCGGTGAAGAGGCGGGCGTTCTCGATCGCGATGGCCGCCTGGGGTGCGAACATGGTGAGCCGGCGGAGCTCGCGTTCGCCGAAATGCCGGGTCGGATCGTCGTGCACACTGGCGATGGCCCCCACCAGCCGTTTGCCGATCAGGAGCGGAGCCGCCATGACCGACTGGATCGTGCTTTCGGTGTACCGGTCCGAGCGACCCTCCCACTCCTGGTATCGGGGAATGATCAGCGGCTCATGGGTCTGGGCGACCCGGCCCATCGCGCCTTCGCCGATGCGCATCCGGGTCCCCACCGCGCTCACCGGCAGATTGCTGGCCTGGATCACCAGCTCCTGGGTGTCCTCGTCGTAGATCGCGAGCTCACCGCCCGTCACGTCGAGGAGCGTGGTTGCGCGCTCCAGGACGGCGGTCAGGAGCCGGCCCAGCTCCAGCTGGCCCGAGAGATCCGCGAGGGTGTCGAGCAGGGCCTCCTGTTCGGTGGCCCGGTCCCGCTCGGCGGAATAGAGCCGCGCGTTCTCGATTGCGATCGCGGCCTGGGCCGCAAAGAGGTTGAGCAGCCGGAGGTCGGCCTCGCCCAGCTTGCGGGCAGGATCCGAGTGCACCGCGGCGATCGCGCCGACGAGCCGGGATCCGACCAGGAGCGGCACCACCGCTACGGCCTGGATGGTACTGTGGGTGTACTGCTCCGATCGGCCAGACCACTGCTGATAGTTCGGGATGATCAGCGGCTCGTGGGTGGTCGCGACGTGCCCCATGCCGCCGTCGCTCCGGCGCATCCGCGTGCCGATGGATTCCTTGCCGATGCCCTGGGCCGCGACGATGACCAGCTCGTCCCGCTCCTCGTCGTACACCGCGAGCTCACCGCCGGTGACGCCGAGGAGAGCGACGGCCCGGCTCAGCACCGCCTCGAGGAGCGCGTCGAGCTGCAGCTCGCTGGAGAGGTCCGCCAGGGTATCGAGCAGGGCGCGCTGCTCGGAGGTCCGCCGGCGCTCGGCCGCGAGCAGCCGGACCCGTCCGATGGCAATGCTGGCCTGGGTGGTCGCGGCCGCGAGGATCTCGAGATCGCCCTGGTTGAACGCGCCACCGCCTCCGCGCTGGACCACCAGCTCACCGATCGCGCTCTGATCCACCCGGAGCGGGAGCCGGAGCTCGGAGACTTCGGCGCGGTCGCGGCCGAAACGCCCCGCGCTGGCCTTGAGAGCCGGCTCGAACGATTCGGTTCCCGCGAGGAAGATGCCCACGCCGTCGAACCCGAAGACCTGGTGCATCAGCCCTTCGGCGACACCCTGGCAGATCAGCTCCTCGTCCTGCGATTCGGCGATCCGCGTGCTCAGGCGAAGGAGCGCCGAGCGCATCACGCCAGGATGGGGACCGTCAGCCGGGTGACCGGTCATCGGCGGGCTCCCTGTGCTAACACGCGATGGCGGACTTCCGCGACCAGGTCATCGCTGCTCCGTCCGCCCTTCTGCAAAACCCTCGACACGCCACCGTTCAGCCGCTGCCGGTCGGCATCGGTCAGCTCCTTCGCGGTGATGACGACCACGTCGGGCGTTTCAGCCGTCGGATTGGCCCGGAGCCCGTCGAGGAATTCGAAACCGTCCATCTCCGGCATCATGAGGTCGAGGATGACCAGCGCGGGCTGCTCGGCCTGGACGCGCTCGAGCCCGATCCGGCCGTTCGCGGCCTCGCTCACCCGCCACCCATCCTTCTCCAGCGAACGGCGCAGCATGGCCCGGGTGTCGGCATCGTCCTCCACGATCAGCACCCCGGCGCCCGGCGCCCGCCGGTATCGCGCCAGCACCGCCGAGAGCCGGGCGCGCTCGATCGGCTTGGTGAGATACTCCGACGCCCCCAGGGCGAAGCCCAGGTTTCGCTCGTCCGCGACGGTGAGCATCACCACGGGAATCGACGCCAGCGCGGGGTCGTCTTTGAGCGCGGCGAGCACACTCCAGCCGTCGAGCCCGGGCATCAGCACGTCGAGCGTGATGACATCGGGGTGCTCCGACCGGGCCAGCTGAATCCCCTCCTCGCCGGTGGCGGCCTCGAGCACCCGGAAGGACTCCTTGGTGAGCATGCGGACCAGCAGGTCCCGGGTCGCGGGATCATCGTCGATCACCAGGACCGTGCCTACTTCGGCGCCGGCACCAGCGGCCGGGCGGGGGGTGGCCGCCGCCTTCGGTTCTCGTACCTCGGCCGGCAGCAGGACCGTGAATGTCGTGCCGACGCCCGCCGAGCTGTCCACCGTGATGTCGCCACCCATCATCTGGCAGAACATCCGGCTGATGGCGAGTCCGAGTCCGGTGCCGCCGTACTTGCTGGAAGTAGACGTCTCGGCCTGGGAGAAGGCCTGAAAGAGCCGGCCGAGCTGTTCCGGCGTCATCCCGATCCCCGTGTCGCGGACGGTCAATCGGATGAGCTCGCCGCCGTCCCCGCGCTCCCGGCACCCGGCGAGCGTGATGGTGCCTCGCTCGGTGAACTTGCTCGCGTTAGACAGCAGGTTGAACAGAACCTGGCGGATCCGGGTGACGTCGGCGCGCATGGCCCCAAGCCCGTCGGCCAGCTCGAGCCGCAGGGTGTTGCCGTTCTTCTCGATGAGGGGAGCCACCGTGGCCGCCACGGCGTCGATGGCGGGCCGGAGCTCGAAGGTCTCGAGGTGGAGGTCCATCTTGCCCGCTTCGATCTTGGACAGATCGAGCACATCGTTGATCAGCGCAAGCAGGTGGCGGCCCGCGGCGCGGATCTTCTGCAAATCCGCGACGGACTCCGGGTGGCCGCGCTCCTCTGATTCCTCTTCCAGCATCTCGCTGTAACCGATGATCGCGTTGAGCGGCGTGCGCAGCTCATGGCTCATGCTTGCCAGGAACTGGCTCTTGGCCGTGTTGGCCGATTCCGCCTCTCGCCGGGCTTTCAGCAGCTCGGTGATGTCGTGGTACAGGCCCATCATGCCGACCAGGGTGCCGTCCACGACAACCGGGACGCCGAGCACCTCGACATCCACCAGGCTCCCGTCCTTGCGGCGTCGCTGGGCGATGGCGCGCACCGGCCGGTGATCGAGCGCCTGCGCGGTGTACTGGACCGCCTGGCTCCGAGTTTCCTCGGTGGTGATCAGGTCGTCGAGGTGCTTCCCGAGGACTTCGTCCTCCGGGTATCCGTAAAGCGCCAGGAAGGCCGGGTTGCACGAGGTGACGATGTGGCTGGTGTCCAGCGTGACGATGGCGACCGGGCTGTTGGCGACCAGCTCCCCGAAATACTGCTGCTGGTGCTGGGCCTGGGTGAACAGCCGGGCGTTCTCGATTGCGATGGCCGCCTCGGGAGCAAACAGCTCGAGCAGCCGCAGGTCCTGGGTCCCCAGCTCCCGGCCCGGATCGGAGTGGACGCTGGCGATCGTGCCCACCAGCCGGTTCCCGATGAGCAGCGGCGCCGCCATCACCGATTGCACCGTGCTCTGGGTGTACTTGGAGGAACGGCCTTCCCATTCCTGATAGCGCGGGATGATCAGCGACTCGCGAGTCTCGGCCACGCGCCCCATCGCGCCGTCGCCCATGGCAATGTGGGTGCCGACGGCGTCGGTGCCCATGTTGTGGCTGGCGACGATGACGAGGTCTCCCGCTGCGGCGTCCCAGGTGGCGAGCTCGCCCCCGGTCACGTTGAGCAGCCCGACCGCGCGCTCCAGCACGCGCTGCAACACCTTGGAGAGCTCGAGCTGGCCGGCCAAATCCTTCATGGTGTCGAGCAAGGCCTGCTGCTCCTCGGCGCGGCGGCGCTCGACGGTGAAGAGCCGGGCGTTCTCGATGGCGACGGCGGCCTGCGGCGCGAAGAGATCGAGCAGGCGAAGGTCCTCCTGGCCGAACTGGCGCGACTGGTTCTGGTCCATGAAGGCGATGGCGCCGACCAGCTGCCGCCCCATGAGCAGCGGCGCCACCATCACGGCATGAAAGGCCGCCTGGGTGTACTGCTCGGAGCGCGCCGCCCAGGCCTGGTAGTCCGGAATGATGTAGGGCTCGCGGGTCAGGGCGACGTGGCCCATCGCGCCCTCTCCGACGCGCATCCGTGTACCGGTGGTATCCCTTCGGCCGAGGTTGTAGCTCGCGACGATTTCGAGGTCGTCCCGGTCGCGGTTGTAGATCGCGAGCTCGCCGTGGCTCACCCGAAGGAGCTGGATCGCTCGCTCGAGCACCGCCTGCAGCAAGTCGGAGAGCTCCAGCCGGGCGGAGAGATCCGCCATGGTCGCGCGGAGCGCCTCCTGCTCATCGGCGCGGCGCCGCTCCGCGGCCAGCAGCCGGGCCCGGCCAATCGCGATTCCGGCCTGATTGGCCGCGGCCCGGAGCACCTCGAAGTCGTCAGACCCGAAGGCGTGATGCCGGTTGCTCTCCACCACCAGCACCCCGACGAGCTTCTTGTTGACGAGGAGGGGAATGTCGACCTCCGACCCCTCGTTACGGGTCGGGAGGTAGCGCGTGTCGTGGGTGACCTGGGGCGTATAGTGGAGCCGGCCGTCGAGCAGGGGCAGCTCGCTCAGGCCCTGGCCGGGACGGACCCGGAGCCCCGGCGGCGCGCCCTCCCACCCGCGGCTCGCAATCACGACCCGGTCACCGGTCGCGTCGTCCACCAGCAGGACGGCGACGAAATCGAACCGGAGCACCGGATCCTGGAGCCCCGCGACCACAGCCTGGCAGATCTCCTTCTCGGAGTCGGCCGCGGCAATGCCCGTGCTCAGGAGCAGCAGGGCCGCCTCGCGGTGGCGGTCGTAGGCCGGCTCGGTCCGGGACGAGGTCACGCGGTGACCTCCGGAACGGCGCGGCGGGCGTGGGAGGCGACTCGGATGCGGACATCCTCCAGCATCAGCTCCACTTCCTGCGACCGCTTCTGCACCACATCACGCACCCCGCCGTTCAGGCGCCGCCGGTCTTCGTCGGTCAGCTCCTTGGCGGTGATGACCACGACGGCCGGGGTGTCGGACGGCTCCCGCGAGCGCAGGCCTTCCAGGAACTCGAAGCCGTCCATCTCCGGCATCATCAAGTCGAGCAAAACCAGCGCTGGGCGCTCCGCGGCCACGCGCTCCAGGCCGACGCGGCCGTTCTCGGCTTCGCTCACCCGCCAGCCCTCCTTCTCCAGCGAGCGCCGCAGCAGGGCGCGGGTCGCGGCGTCGTCTTCGACCAGGAGGACGCCCGCCCCGGCCGGCCGGCGATAGCGCGCCAGCACCGCGGAGAGCTGGGCTCGCTCGATCGGCTTGGTCAGGTACTCGGCGGCCCCAAGTGAGAATCCGAGGTTTCGCTGGTCGGTGATGGTGAGCATCACCACGGGGATCGAGGCGAGCGCGGGCTCGCTCTTGAGCGCTGAAAGCACGCCCCATCCGTCCAGCTCGGGCATGAGCACGTCAAGGGTGATCACATCGGGCAGCTCCGCGCGCGCCACGATGAGCCCCTCCTTGCCCGTCGCGGCCTCCAGCACCCGGAATCCATCCTTGCGAAGCATCCGCACCACCAGGTCCCGCGCCGCCGGGTCATCGTCGATCACCAGGACCGTCCCCGCCTCGCCGGCCGGCACCGGGACTTCGGCGAGAACCGGCTCCCGCTGATCGCGGACCTCGGCCGGCAGCCGCACCGTAAACGACGTTCCCTGTCCGGGCGTGCTCGCCACCGCGATCTCCCCACCCATCATCTCGCAGAACTTGCGGCTGATGGCGAGTCCGAGCCCGGTGCCGCCGTACTTGCTCGAGGTCGAGGCTTCGGCTTGGGAAAACGCCTGGAAGAGGCGGCCGAGCTGTTCCGGCGTCATCCCGATTCCGGTGTCCGCGACGCTGAGGACGATGCGATCGCCCCCGCCGGCGGATTCACGGTGCGCGCGCAGGGTGATGGTGCCGCGCTCGGTAAACTTGCTGGCGTTAGACAGGAGATTGAACAGGACCTGCCGGACCCGGGTGACGTCGGCGCGCATGACACCGATGTCGGGGGCGAGGTCGAGCGCGAGGGTGTTCCCGTTCTTCTCGATGAGGGGAGCCACGGTCGCGGCTACGGCGTCGATGGCGGGGCGAATCTCGAAGGTCTCGAGATGCAGCTCCATCTTGCCAGCCTCGATCTTGGAAAGATCGAGCACGTCGTTGATGAGGGCGAGGAGATGCCGCCCGGCGGACCGGATCTTCTGGAGATCGGGAACGTAGCTGTCGTGCCCTGCCTCGGCCGCCTCTTCCTCCAGCATCTCGCTGTAGCCTATGATGGCGTTGAGCGGCGTGCGGAGCTCGTGGCTCATGCTGGCCAGGAACTGGCTCTTGGCGGAGTTGGCCGCTTCGGCCACCTTGCGCGCGCTGAGCAGCTCGGTGACGTCGTGGTAGAGCCCCATCATGCCGGTGCGTTCGCCGTCGACCACCACCGGCACGGCGAGCACCTCGACATCGACCATGGTGCCGTCCTTGCGGCGGCGCTGCCCGATGCCCTGCACCGTCTGGTGGTCGGCGGCCTGGACGGTGTAGGCCACCGCCTCCGCGCGGGTTTCCGGCGTGGTGATGAGATCGTCCAGGTTCTTCCCGACGACTTCCGACTGGGCATAGCCGTAGAGCGTCTCGAAGGCGGGATTGCAGGACAGCACCCGGTGCTCGACGTCCAGCACCACGATGGCGACTGGGCTGTTGCGAACCAGGACCTCGAAGTACTGGCGCTCTCTTCGCCCCGCCGCAAAGAGCCGGGCGTTCTCGAGCGCGATGGCCGCCTGCTGGCCGAACAGGTTGAGCAGCTGGCGGTCTGCTTCGCCGAATAAGCGCGCGGGATCCTCGTGCCAGACGTTGATCGCGCCCACCGGTCGCTTGCCAATGAGCAGCGGTGCCACCACCACGGCGTGCGCGTCGATTCGCGCGTACTGGCGGGAACGGCCCTCCCAGGCCTGATAATCCGGGATGATCATCTGCTGGCCGGTCCGTACCACGTGACCCATGGCTCCCTCGCCTACCTTGAGCCGGGCGTTGCGGGAGTCTTCGCGCATGTTGTAATTCGCGGCGATGACCAGCTCGTCGTGGGCTTCGTCGAAGGTGGCCAGCTCGCCTCCGGCCGCGCCGAGCAGGGTGACCGCGCGGCTCAGCACCGATTCGAGCAGGCGGGAGAGCTCCAGCTCGGCGGAGAGATCGGTGATGGTGGCGAGGAGGGCTTCGCGCTCGTTGGCGCGCCGTCGCTCCGCCTCGACAGTGCGGTGCTGCTCCTCTACCAGCCGAAGCCGGGCCAACGCGAGGCCGGCGAGCTGCGCGGCGGCGGTGAGGATCTCCAGATCCCCTGGTCCAAATGCGTCGGGCTCCCGGCTCTCCACGACCAGCACGCCGAGGACCTCGTCGCCGGCCTTGAGCGGGACATCCACTTCGGAGCCGCTGGAGAGGCCGGGCACGTACTCCGGCTCCCGGGTGACGTCGGGGGTGTAGCGAAGCTGGCCGTCGGCGACGGGTCGGGCGCTGAGCCCGGCCCCGGGCGGGACCCGCATGTCCGGGGGAATGCCCGGCCAGCCGATCGCGGCGCCGAGGACACGATCGCCCGAGGGGTGCTCGAGGAGGAACACGCCGAGGAAGTCGTAGCCCAGGGCCTCATCGTGCAGCCCATCCACCACGGCGCGGCACACCTCCGACTCCGTTTGCGCGGAGGCGATGGCAGCACTCAGCCGCAGCAAGGACGATTGCCGCCGGGCGAGGCTTTCATCCCGCTTGCCGCGGGACGACTGGGGCTTAGCGCGCTGGGACGTGGGGTCCTCCGGGGGATCGCCGGGGAACAGTCCCGGCCGCCCCAAGGGTGGTCGTCAGAACGTACGATTCACCGCAGGCATGTCAAGCGAACCGGGGGCGGGACGGGTACAATACCAGCGGCCGGACGCCGCACGCGCTCTCCATGAAATCGGGCCAATGTGACCAACGCACCGCTGATCGCCAACGTCTCCGACACCGCCCGCTGGGTGGCCTTCTACCGGGCCATTGAGTCGGAGCGCCCCGACGCCGTGTTCAAGGACCCCTACGCCCGCCGGCTGGCCGGGCCCCGGGGTGAGGCGATCGTCAAAGCGATGCCCCAGGGCCTCGCGATGGCATGGCCGATGATCGTGCGAACCGCCCTGCTCGACGAGCTCATCATGCGGCTGCTCAAGCATGACGAAGTCGACTGTGTGCTGAACCTTGCCGCGGGCCTCGATGCCCGGCCCTGGCGGCTCCCGCTTCCAACCGCCCTCCGCTGGTTCGACGTGGACCACGCCGCGATGATCGACGCCAAGCTCGACATGCTGGCGACGGATTCCCCGCGGTGCGCCTACGAGGGCGTGCGGCTCGACCTGACCGACACGATGGCCCGCCATCAGCTTTTCAGCCGCGTGAACGCACAAGCCCGGCGGGTCCTGGTGATCACCGAGGGCCTGCTGGTGTATCTCCCACCGGCCGCGGTGGCCGAGCTGGCCAGAGACCTCCACGGGCAGCCCGGGTTTCAATTCTGGCTCACCGATCTCGCCAGTCCGGGCCTGCTCAAGATGCTCGCCAAATCGTGGGGGCCGATCGTCGCCGCCGGCAACGCTCCGTTCCAGTTTGGCCCGGCCGAGAGCACCGACTTCTTCATGCCGCTGGGGTGGCGGGAGCTGGAGTGGCGGCCGCTGTTCGAGGAGGGACTCCGCCTCAACCGCACGATGCGGTTTGCCAAGTTCTTCAAGCTGCTCGGCATGCTGGCGCCCAAAAAGAAGCGCGAAGAGTTCAAGCGGTTTTCGGGGGTGGCGCTCCTGGAGCGAATCTAGGCGCCGTAGGGCACCCAGATGTTCTTCACCTGGGTCGCTTCGCGGAGAAACTCCTCCCCCTCCCCCTGGTGCGGGTCCAGCCAGTCTACGGCGTGCCAGTTGGTATGAATGCGCTTCATGTTGCCGGCCGAGAGTTTCTCCACTTCGGCGGCTTCCTCGCGGGGACCATAGAACCAGACGCTGTCCACGTCGTCGTGCGCCGCCAGCACCGGAGCCAGCTCGCGTCGGCTGCCGGTGACGATATTGATGACGCCCGCGGGCACGTCCGAGGTGTCGAAGACCTGGTAGAGGTCGGTGGCGAGCAGCGGCCACCGCTCCGACGGGACCGCGACCACGCAGTTTCCCATCGCCACCGCGGGCAGCACCAGCGACAGGAACCCCAGGAGCGGCGCTTCGCTCGGCGCCACCAGGCCCATGACGCCGATCGGCTCGTTCATCGCGAGAGTCACGTTGCGGAACGGCGTGGCGTGCACCCGCCCATCGTACTTGTCGGCCCAGGCGGCGTAGGCAAAGGCGCGCTGGATGGAGGCCGCAACCTCGTCGGACGGTGAGGACGGTGAGGACAGTGAGGACAGGCGGTCGATGAACTCGCGTTCCCGGATGGCCAGGTTCTCGGCGAAGTAGTACAAGACCTGCGCACGGGTGTGTGCCGAGGCCGTGGCCCAGCCCGATTCGGCTTTGTGGGCGGCTTCGACGGCATTCCGGATGTCCTTGCGGTTGCCGCGGCCCGCTTCGCCCACGGCGGTGCCCGCGGCATCGAGTACCGGAGTCGAATATCCCGAGTCGGGACGGGTCTGCTTGCCGCCGATGTAGAGCTTGGCGGTGC
>Ga0070699_100002579_pt1 | contig 16239 bp, 5 predicted proteins | sample KBSK1503metaG_FD_65473 | JGI IMG/M metagenome (GOLD analysis project Ga0070699, IMG submission 65473) | Corn, switchgrass and miscanthus rhizosphere microbial communities from Kellogg Biological Station, Michigan, USA - KBS K1-50-3 metaG | ecosystem: Host-associated > Plants > Roots >...
ACCGAAAAGCCGATCGTTGATTTCCTCAACTACGCCCGCCAGATGCAGTTCGACCCGTCGCGGGGACAGGATCTTCAGCTCCCCGCGGATAGCTTTGGCCGCGAGCCGGTGATCCACCTGGAGCCGCTGGTCAACCTCCGCCGGCTGGACTCGCTCGCGCTGGCCCAGGGCCGGATTCTGGCCCGGATCAGGAGCGACGTCCCCTTCGCGTCGCTGGGATTGCGAAACGGGGAAAATTTTCTCTGGGTGCGTGGCACCCTGGGCAGCTCGCTGCCCGGGGAACTCTGGACCACGTCGGCACTCGCCTCTCCGCGCCAGATCATCCTCAGTTATGCGGCTCGAGCTCCCAGCGAGATTCCGGCCGGCAAGGACGCCTGGTGGGTCGGAGATGACGCGAAAGGGCGGCAGCTGTGGATCGTGTGCGGCCAGGGGTGGTGCCATAACTAGACGGAAAGACGGAAAGACGGAAGGACGGAAAGACGGAAGCGCCGAGGCCCACCTCCCCTAAATCCCTACGCCCAGGCACTAAATGCGCAGATTTGCTGTTCTATCGGTTTTACCTCTCGTCATCCTCGGTTCCCTCCCCCAAGCTGAGTTCGATATCGTCATCCGGAACGGTACCATCTACGACGGCCGGGGCGGCGCGCCGTTCGTCGGCGACGTCGCGATCAGGGGAGACAGCATTGTCGCGGTGGGTGAGGTACCCGGACGGGGAACGACCGAAGTAGATGCCCACGGTCTGGCCGTCGCTCCCGGATTCATCAACATGCTGAGCTGGGCCAATGAATCGCTGATCCAGGACGGACGCTCGCAGAGCGATATCCGGCAGGGAGTGACCCTCGAAGTCATGGGCGAAGGCGAATCAATGGGCCCGCTCAGCGATTCGATGAAGAAGCTGGCGCCGGCGGAGCAGGGCGATATCAAGTACGACGTGTCCTGGACGACTCTGGGACAATATCTGAGCTATCTGGAGCACCGGGGGATATCGACCAACGTCGCTTCCTTCGTCGGCGCGGCAACGATCCGGGAGAACGTGATCGGGTGGGATAATCGCCGGCCTACCGCTGCTGAGCTGACCCGGATGGAAGGGCTGGTGCGCCAGGCAATGGAAGAAGGAGCCCTGGGTGTCGGATCCTCCCTCATCTACGCGCCGGCCAACTATGCCCGGACCGACGAACTGATCGCGATGTCCCGGGTCGCGGCGCGGTACCACGGGATGTACATCTCGCACATGAGGGACGAGGGACGCCACCTGCTCGAAGCGCTGGACGAACTGATGACCATCTCGCGCGAGGCGGGTATTCGTGCGGAGATCTACCACGTAAAGGCTTCCGGCCGGCCCAACTGGGGGAAGATGGACAGCCTCATCGCCCGGGTCGAGGCGGCTCGGGCTCGTGGTTTGCCGATTACCGCCGACATGTACACCTACCCCGCCAGCAGCACCGGGCTCGATGCCACCATGCCGACCTGGGTCCAGGAAGGCGGCCACCGGGCCTGGGTGGAACGGCTCAAGGACCCGGCGATTCGAGCCCGGCTGGGCCGCGAGATGCGGGGTGAGAGCGGCGACTATGACAACTTCTTCGCCAACAGTGGCGGGCCCAGCGGCATCCTGCTCGCCGGGTTCAAGACCGACAGCCTTCGTTACCTCACGGGGAAGACGCTGGCCCAGGTCGCGGCGATGCGGGGCACGTCACCCGAAGAGACCGCCATGGACCTGGTGATCCAGGATGACAGCCGGGTCGATTGCGTGTTCTTCACGATGTCGGAAGACAACGTGCGGAAGGAGGTGCAGCTCCCCTGGGTGAGTTTCGGGTCGGATGGCGCTTCCAATGCCACCGAGGGTGTGTTCCTCAACAGCAACCCGCATCCCCGGACCTACGGCAACTTCGCCCGGCTGCTCGGCAAGTACGTGCGCGACGAGCACCTGGTCCCAATGCCGGAGGCAATCCGCCGCCTCACCTCGCTTCCCGCGTCCAATCTCAGGATCAAACGGCGCGGGACGCTCGCGCCCGGGTACTATGCCGATGTTGTTGTCTTTGATCCGGCCACCATCCGCGACAATGCCACGTTCGAGAAGCCCCACCAGTACGCTACCGGCACGGTACACGTGTTCGTCAACGGAGTGCAGGTCCTGAAGGATGGAGAACACACTGGAGCTACTCCTGGCAGATTCGTTCGCGGCCCTGGCTACAGTAGCAGCAACTGAACTTCAACAGCCAACGCGGAGCCGCGGAGGCGCCGAGTCTCGCGGAGTCAGTCCGTCGGGTCCGACCATGAAGACCAAAACAAAAGACAAATAATTGTTGTCTGCGAACCTCAGCGTCTTTGCGCCTCTGCGTTGGATGTGGCAGAGCTCGAAACTCTCACCGTCCTTAACCACTACTAGTGATTCGGCGAATACTCGACGCCACCTTTCATTACCCAACTGACTTTCTCCGTAACCCTGATGTCCTCCAGCGGATTTCCCGGCACCGCCACCAGGTCGGCGAGCTTCCCCGGAGCGATCACCCCGCGATCATCCACCCCGAGCAGGTCGGCCGCGTTCAGCGTCGCCGTTCGGATGGCGTCCAGCGGCGTCATGCCACGGCGGACCAGCGCGGCAAACTCGGTCGCGTTGGTTCCATGCGGTATCACCGCGGCGTCGGTGCCGAACGCGATCTTGACGCCCGCCCGGATCGCCCGGGTCACGCTGGCCCGGGCCAGTGGGAGAATCTGTTCCGCCTTGCTCCGGATCGGTGGCGGCAAATGCTCCAGGTCGATCAGATCGGCGAGGGACGTCGTGGGCACCAGGTAGGTCCCCCGCGCTTTCATGAGCGCGATGGCCGAGTCGCTCAACATGGAGCCGTGCTCGATCGAGGTGACGCCGGCCCGCACCGCGGCCAGGATGCCTTCGGTGCCATGGGCGTGGGCCGCGACCCGGAGCCCGTGCCGATGGGCCTCCTCCACGATGGCGCGCATTTCCTCCTCGGAGAGCTGCTGCGCACCGACCGGCCCTTCGAATGACAACACGCCGGCGGTCGCGCAGATCTTGATCACCTGGGCTCCGTGCTTGATCTGGTATCGAACCGCGCGGAGCGCCGCATCAACCCCGTCCGCCACTCCGTCCTCCGGTCCCAGCTCCAGTATCCCCGGTGCGTAGCCGGTGACGTCGCAGTGCCCGCCGGTGATCCCAATGGCATTGCCGGCCGGGATGATGCGCGGCCCTTCGACGTCTCCCCGCTCGATCGCGTGCATCAGAGCGATATCGCTGAACCCGCGCGCGCCAAGGTTCCGCACGGTGGTGAAGCCTGCTCGAAGCGTGAGGCCGGCGTTATGAGCGCCCCGGAGCGCATCGTCGGCCGGTCCCTCCCGCACCGCCCGGGTCACCCAGTCGCCCGAAATGTCGTCGGTCAGGTGCACGTGCATATCCATGAAACCGGGCAGCAGGGTGACGTCTCCCAGGTCGATGACCCGGGCGCCGGCCGGCGCCTGGGACGGCCCCACCGCCTCGATGCGGTCACCCCGGATCACCAGCACCGGGTTCGGCACGATGACGCCGCGGGTGACGTCCAGCATCCGGGCGGCGCGGACGACGGTCACCGGGGCCTGCGATCGGGCCGGCGTCGTAGTGGCCAGGGCCAGCGCGGCCAGGGCCAGGGCGAGGCGTTTCATGCTGGCGTCCTTTCATCGGTCGGGTGGTACTTCCGTCTCAATTCAGGCCGGACTAAGATATACCCCCCACACGATCGCATCGACTCCTCAAAAGGCCCTTACATGAAACCGGTGTCTGGCTTCACCTGGCTTTTGGCCGGCGGCTTGCTCGCCGCGGGATGCTCCCATTCGGCCCCGACCACTGCAGCTTCCCCGGCCGGCGCCCGACCGGCCGCCGGTACCCCGGCCGCGCGCGACACCACCAAGCCCAAGGTCCGCATCCGCCCATACCGGGAAGTGATAACCGACCGCGCCAAGACCGACTCCGGCCTGTTCATCGTGCACCGCATCGGGGATTCCCTGTTCTACGAAATTCCTACCGCCATGCTCAACCGGGAGATGCTCCTGGTGAGCCGGATCTCCCGGACCGCCACGGCGATCGGCTACGGCGGCGAGGAGGCAAACGAGGAAGTGGTGCGCTGGCAGCGCCAGGGCGACCGCATCCTGGTTCGCACCGTGAGCTATGTGAACGTCGCCGATGATTCCCTGCCCATCGCGACCGCGGTGCATAATTCCAACTTCGAGCCCATCGTCGCCGCCTATCCGATCGCGGCGTTCAATCAGGACTCCAGCAACATCGTGGTCGACGTGACCGCGCTGTTCACCAAGGACGTGCCGGTCGTCGGACTGAGCCAGGATCGCCGGGAGGCTTACGGAGTCCGCCGCCTCGACGAGGGCCGCTCGTTTCTTTCCTCGGCCCACAGTTATCCCCGCAACATCGAAGTGCGCACCGTCCTCACCTACGAGGCGACCAAGGCCCCGTCCAACGCCGAGACCGGGACCATTTCGCTGGAGATGGCGCACTCGATGATCCTGCTGCCCGACCACCCGATGCAGCCCCGGCTCTACGATGAGCGGGTCGGCTTCTTCCGGATCGAGCAGACCGACTACGGCCGCGACGAGCAACGAGCCGACCGGCGCCGGTACATCACCCGCTGGCGGCTGGAGCCGAAGGACACCGCCGCCTTTCAGCGCGGCGAGCTGGTCGAGCCGGTGCACCAGATCGTGTATTACATCGACCCCGCCACCCCGATGAAGTGGCGTCCTTACATCAAGCAGGGCGTCGATGACTGGAACCGCGCCTTCGAAGCGGCCGGCTTCAAGAACGCCATCATCGCCCGGGACCCGCCGACCGCCGCGGAGGATTCCGAGTTCAGCCCGGAAGACGTGCGCTATTCGGTGATCCGGTATTTCCCCTCGGATGTCGAAAACGCCTACGGGCCCCACGTCTCCGATCCCCGGACCGGGGAAATCCTGGAAAGCGACATCGGCTGGTATCACAACGTGATGAACCTGCTCCGCAACTGGTATCTCATCCAGACCGCGGCGGTCAATCCCAACGCACGCGACATCCGGTTCCAGGACTCGGTCATGGGCCAGCTGATCCGGTTCGTCGCCGCGCACGAGGTGGGTCACACCCTGGGCCTGCCCCACAACATGAAGGCCAGCTCATCCTATCCGGTGGACTCGCTCCGGTCCGCCAGCTTCACCCGTCGGATGGGGACCGCGCCGTCGATCATGGACTACGCCCGCTTCAACTACATCGCGCAGCCGGGCGATTCCGGGGTGACCTTCACGCCCAACATCGGCGTCTATGACTTGTACTCGATTCGCTGGGGGTATCGGCCGATCCTCGGCAAGACCGTGCCGGATTCCGAGCGCGCCACCCTGGACGGCTGGATCCGGGAGCACGCGGGCGACCCGATGTACCGGTTCGGCGACCCCAGTCCGATCGATCCCGGATCGCAGACCGAGGACCTGGGCGACGACGGAGTGAAGGCGAGCACCTACGGCATCGCCAACCTGAAGCGGATCATGGTGGAATTACCCCGCTGGAGCTTCCGGGAGGGCAACGACTACAGCCAGCTCGCCGAGCTGTACAATCAGGTGATCATCCAGTGGAACCGCTACATGGGCCACGTCGCCACGATCATCGGCGGAGTGGATCGCACTCGCAAGGCGCAGGGCCAGGACGGGGCGGTCTATACGATCATCCCCAAGGCCCGGCAGCAGCAGGCGGTTCGTTTCCTGTCGGAGCAGGCCTTCACCACGCCGGACTGGATGATCGATCGCGATATCCTCTCCCGGATCGAAGCCGCCGGCATCGTGGACCGGATCCGGGCCCGGCAGGTGGCGGTGGTCAACAACGTCTTCGAGCCGGGCCGACTCCAGCGGCTGATTGAATCGGAAGCGGCGCTGGGCAGCAGTGCCTATACCCTGGCGAATCTGTTCACCGACATGCACCGCGCGGTGTGGACCGAGCTGGCCGGCGGCCGGACCATCGACGAATATCGCCGCAACCTCCAGCGCGGCTACATCGAGCGGATGGAATATCTGATGACCCAGGAGCCGCCGCCCATACCGCCCGCGATCCTGCCATTCGTAACTTTTACCAGCGTGGACGTGAGCCAGTCCGATATTCCGGCGTTTGCGCGGGGAGAGCTGATGGACCTGCGGCGGGAGGCTCAGGCTGCACTACCGCGGGTCACCGACCGGGCGACCCGCCTGCACCTTCAGGATGTAGTAGCGCGGGTCGACCGGATCATGGATACGAAACGGTAACCCGCGAAAGGACCTCACGCACCGCCAGCGAGAGCTCGGCGATGTCGAACGGCTTGGGCAGGAAAGCTTCGGCGCCGGCGTTCATGAGCTGCTGGCGCTCGGCTTCGGCGGTATAGCCGGAGCAGACCAGCACCCGGAGATCGGGCCGCAAGGCGCGGAGCTTCTTGAAGGTCTCCGCACCACTCAGGTCGGGCATGATCACATCGAGCAGGACAAGGTCGAAACCGGCCTGGTCCTGCTCGACAGCTTTGATAGCCTCCCAACCGCCTTCCGCTGCGACCACCGAGTATCCCAGTCGGGTCAGTGAACGGCATACTACCGGGCGAAGCGACGCGTCGTCGTCAACTACCAGGATCCGTTCGGTGCCTCCGACCGCCCGGGTTGGACCGGTATCCTGGGCGGGCGCCGCGGCGGCGGTCGAAGGCGGAAACAGCAGCTCGAAGCTCACTCCGCTCCCCGGCCGGTTGGAGAACCCGATGGTGCCGCCATGGCCGCGGACCGTAGAGAGTGCCGTGGGCAAGCCAAGTCCCGTCCCTTCACCGTGTTCCTTGGTGGTAAAGAAGGGCTCGAACAGGTGCTGTTCCGCCTCGGCAGTGAGCCCGCGCCCGGTGTCGTCCACCACCAGGGAGACGTGCATCCCGGCTGCCAGATTCCCGTCACGCTGAACCTCCGCGTCGTTCACCATCCGCACCCGGGTGATCAGGGTCAGGACACCGCCACCGGGCATGGCGTCCCGCGCGTTGATGCAGAGACTGAGCACCGCCTGCTCCAATTGGCCGGCGTCGCCAATCATCGACGGGAGGAGTGGATTCAGCCGGGTCTCGATCCGAATGCCCGGATTGAAGGTGCGCCGGCACAACGCAACGACCCGATCGACCACGTCGTTCAGGATCAGCGGCACGTTGCGTGGCTGTTCCCGCCGAGCCAGCCGGAGCAATTGCCGGGTCAGCTCCGATGCCCGGCGGGCCGCCCGGTCGACAGTATCGAGCGAATAAGCAAAATCGAGCCGGTGACCCAGGTCGGCCCGGAGCGAAGAGTTCGCCACCAGGATGGCTCCCAGCAGGTTGTTGAAATCATGCGCCACACCCGCGGCCAGGGAGCCGATCGCGTCCATCCTCTGGGCCTGGCGAAGCTGGGTCTGCACCTTTTCGTAGTGCGACAGGTCGCGGATTGACACCAGCGTACGGGAGATCCCGGCCAGCTGAATCTCGGTGGTCACCACGCCCACGGTGCCCGCGCTGCCATCGGGCCGCCGCAGGGTGAAGGCCCCGGCCTGGTCGGAAGCGGACGAGAAATCGATGATCGAGGCCAGCGGACGCCCCACCATCTCGGATTGGCTGCAACCCGCCAGCGCTTCGGCCGCCGGGTTGGCTTCGAGGACGGTCTTGCTGAACGAATCGATCAGGAGGTAGGCGTCGACCGAGCGTTCGAACAGAACCTGGTACCGCTCCTCGGAGAGCTTGAGGGCCTTGACCGTGGTGTTGAACGCGCGGGCAAAGAGCTGCCACTCGGTAGCCGGATGCGCGCTGTTCAGCGCCCGCATTTCCCCTTCCAGCTGCATGGCCTCCAGCTCGCTGGAGAGGTTGCCCAGCGGCTGGATAACCACTCGCTTCAATACCAGCCAGAGGACTCCCAGGACCAGGATCCCGCCCAGCAGTGTCGCGCTGAGGATGACATAGGCAAATGATCTGATGTGCCGCATCGCGACGTGCGACGCCCGCAGCTCCACGATGCCGACGACGCTACCATCGATCCCCCGCAGAGGGAACCGGATGCTGGTGGTATCCCCGTTGGCTACCGTGCGGCTGACCACCGAATCGCCCGCGCCCCAACCCGACGCCGGGAAGATCCGGAAGCTCTCCTGGAGATCGTTGCCCAGCTCCTGTTCCATCTCCCCGTAGGCCGGCTGGCCGGCGAAGACATAGCCGTTGGGCTCTCCTGCCAGGTGCTCGTCCGTAGAATGAAGAATGACCGACCCGGCGACCAGAAACAGGCCGCGCGGCGTGGAGATGAACCCTCCGAGCGTGCGCCGTCGCTCGGTCAGGGCAATCACTTGTTCGGAAGGTATCGTTGCTGCGAGACCGGAGAAGCTCGAGTCCGACCAGCTTAACAGGACCTCGTGTTTCCGGTTCCAGATCTTGATGATTCGGTCGCCATATCGGGCGGGGAGCCAGCCGGTGTAGTTATCCCGGATGAACGCCGCGGATCCGGAAGCGCGGGGGTTCGACGCGAAATTCCAGGCGTCATCCCAGATGGCGAATGGAGTTATGGTGCCGATCTTCTGTTCCGCTCGAAGCTCCAGCGCCCGGCGAGCCCGGGCAGCCCGATGAATGACATCTTCGGACTCGATCCGGGAAAGCAAGCCGCGAAGGGCGACAAGCTCGACCAGCAACGCCGTCATGACGGCGAGCACGCCCAAGGTTCCGAGGAGGGTGAGCTTCCCCCGGATAGAGCTCAGTGCGCCGCGCCAGCCTTTTCGGGAAACTACCTGGGAATTCATTCCCTATATGTCGGCAAAAGGGACCGAATACATGAGCATTGGATGGGAGGGAGATACGGGGATAGGATTTGCCGGCCGATATATTACCCGGGTGAATTACATAATCATATACAGCTTATTGGCTTATACCGCAGCCCGTTCTAGTCGGTAACCTGAATCCTCACGCTGTCTACCGCGCCCGTGGAAGTTCGCGCGATGAAGGTGAACTGCCCCGGCTCCAGCCCCCAGCGCTGCCCCGCATAGGGCCGGCCGTTGATCGACCAGCGCAGCCTGCCGTTAGCCCCAGCGCCGGCCGCCCGCAGGGCCACGGTCGCGTAGCGCGTCTCCACGCCGGGCGGCACCTGGTACACGTCGCCGTCGCGAGGAGAGGATATCCTGAACCCACCGCCCGAGGAGTCGTCCGCCGCAGCCGGCGCGGACGTGAACTCCGCCTGCACGGCGTGGGTCTGATCCGCCCACTCCTGGTACTCCGCCGGCAGGACCATCCCGCTGGGCCGGTGCCAATCGCACTCTCGCTCCGGTGCGGTGCCCGGCGTGAACCATTCCACCTGATGCGGACAGCGCGGCCCGGCGCGCAGACCGGACAGCGCGCAGATCGTCACCGGGATGGCCCCGGCATCCTGCGGCCGGGTCAGTACTCCGGGGGGATACCGCTGGGCAGTGAGCAGCACGGCCCGATGCAGCAACGGACCGGCCCCGGTAATTCCGCTGACTCGATCCATCGGCTGACCGTTGAAGTTCCCGACCCATACCGCTACGGTGAAATTCCGCGTCGTCGCTACCGCCCAGTTGTCCGTGAAGTGGCGGCTGGTGCCGGTCTTGGCGGCCACCGGAAACGCGAAGTCGAACGGCGTCTCCAGTCCGAACCCGGGGATCCGCGCCACCGGATCCGACAGGATGTCGGTCACCAGGGCCGCGGCGCCCGCCGTCATCACCCGGCGCGGCTCCCCGGTCGTGACCTGCCGCGGATCGCCAACTTTCCGCCACGTGGTGGGCTGCCACTCGCCGCCATTGGCCAGCGCGCGATACCCGTTGGCAAGCTCGAGCAGGGAGACGTCTCCGTTGCCGAGTGCCAGCCCCAGCCCGTAGTAGCCCGGGGTGCGTGCCAGGCTCTCGAAGCCGGCCCGATGCAGGACGTCGAGCAGCGCGGCGGCGCTCAGCCGATCGGTCAGCTCCACTGCCGGCACATTGTACGAGCTGGCCAGTGCCTCGCGGGCGCGTACCGGGCCGTGGTACCGGCGATCGTAATTTCGGGGACGATATGGACCCAGCGAAGTAGCGTAGGTGTGAGCGATATCGGGCAGCACTGACGCCGGCGAGTAGCCACGGTCGAATGCCAGGCCATAAAGAAACGGCTTGAGCGCGGAGCCCGGCTGCCGGGGCGAGGTCACCATGTCGACCTGTCCGGCTGTGTCGGCCCAGAAATCGGGAGATCCGACCCAGGCAAGGATCTCACCGGTTCGGTTGTCCAGCACTATCGCAGCGGCCTGGCGGGCGCCGGAAGTCTTGAGCAGGTCCACCGTATGGCGGACCTCGGCTTCCAACGCGGTCTGCAGGCCCAGGTCGAGCGAGGTGCGCCACACTCCATCGGCGGGCATGGCATCCTCGTGCGCCAGCAGTCGCGAGGTGAAGTGGGGAGCCTGGAAAGAACCGCTGCGCGCCGGAACCAGCAGCGGTTCCTGGCCCGCCCGCTGGATGTCCGCTGTCGCGGCATACCCGACCGCGGCCAGCCGCATCAGCCCGACCTGGCGGCGCTCGGCCGCCCGGCTCTGCGAGACCAGCGGGTTGTTGGATGACGGCGCGCGGGCCAGCCCGGCCAGCAGCGCGGCCTGGCCCAGGCTGATGTCGCTGGCAGCGCGGTCGAAGTAGAGCGCTGCCGCCGCCGGCACGCCCACCGCGCCCTGGCCCAATGGCACCCGGTTCAGGTACTGCTCCAGGATCGTAGCCTTGTCGAGATGCCATTCCAGCCGCCAGGCCTGGAGCATCTGGCGGAGCTTTCCGGTGAAGCTCCGGGGAGTTCCGTAGTAAAGCCGGGCCAGCTGCATGGTGATGGTGGACCCGCCGGACAGCACCCGCCCGCCGCGCAGGTTATCCCTGAGCGCCCGGCCGATCGCGCGAAGATCTACGCCCGAATGGCGATAGAACCGGTGATCCTCTACCGCCAGAAACGCCGCGATGATATCGGGATCCATGTCGCCCAGAGCTACCCACCGTTGCAGGCTCCCGTCCTGCGCCCGGGTGGTCCGGAGCACCAGGCCATGCCGGTCCTCCAGGCGGACACCGGTGCCCGCTGACCGGGTGACTAGCCCCCCGGGCAGCGGCCACAGGACATACGTGAACGCGCCGGTAGCGGCCAGCACTATGCCGGCCACCAGACACCACAAGGCGCGCTTCAAGATTCTCTTCACGTGATCTCCAGTTTTCCTGCCGCCACTACCGCCCATTACCGCCTTCTACCGCCCTTTGCTGTTCACCGTGAACACTCCGCCATCGCTCCGTCCGTGGACGTCCGGGTTGTACATCTCCTCGGCCTGGGCCGGTGGGCGCATGAAGATGCCGGGCGTGGTCGCCCGGGCGAGATAGGTCGCGGTATAGCTGCCCTTCCAGAGGATCGTGGCGAAGTAGACCACCCGGTCGTCCCGCAGCTCGCGGTGGTCGAACGGCGACCACCAGCCGGAGTCCCAGCTGCCGTAGTACCAGTGATAGCCGGGGCCCTCCTCGGAGTTTTCCTCCGGCTGGCTCTCCTCGGGGATCGTAGTGCCGATACCGGGCGGCGCCGCGGTCCGGAGCGAAAGGTCGATCGCCTCGAGACCGGCCGGCAACGCATCGTCCAGGATGACGAAATGCCGGGTGTTGGGAACCGTGATCCGGAGCCGGACCCGCACCAGGTCGCCCTCGTTCACTTCGACAATCGGTTTGCCGTCGCCGTACGATTCGTACCAGCGCTCGACGCTGATGCCGTTGTCGTCCGGCCGCACCGGCCGGTTGAGCGGAATCTCCCTCACGGTCAGGTAGTAGTACACCGGGGCACTGCCGCTGCCACCACTCAGCGTTACCCGGAGCGGCCGCTCGGGTCCGGCGGCCGTGCCCAGCAAGCCGCGAAGCGTGGTACTGGAGTCCCGAATACCGCCCAGCGAATCCACCCGGATCAATACCCGGTTGTTCGACCGGACCACGACTCCGCCGGCCGCCGCGCTTCGTTGCCGCTGCTCGAAGTCGGCCAGCGCGTAGACCACGGCACCGTAGTCCTGGGTGTTCCACTCCCAGGGCCGGGCGCTGCGGCCTTGCTGAACCAATGCCTCGACCAGCGGGCCGATCAGGGGATGGATCGAATCCACCGCCAGCACCGACCGGAGCAGTTGCGCGGTCGGCCGGATCTGGGAGTAGAAATAGAATCCCCGGCTCAGTGAATCGGGGACCACCGCGATCCGGCCTTCCACCTTGATCGGGATGATCAGCGAGTTGAGCAGGGCCCGGGCCGGCGCCTTGTCGCGGCGGCGGGAAAGAACTTCCACCAGCCGGGCGCGGTCTTCCCAGTCCATCTGGGCGGCGAGGCGAAAAAGTTCGTTCTCCTGCGCGACATCGGGCCGACCCAGCCGGCTCAACAGGTCCGCCGCCGCCACTCGCTCGGCCAGCGTCAGCGTCCGCTTGTCGTACCAGTGCGAAATCAGCGAGAACACCGGCTCCTCGTTGTCGATCGCGTCGCTCAGGTAGTCCGCCAGCTTGTGCAGGGCGGTGTCGCTCACCGCGATCCCGGCGCTCCGCGCCTCCAGCAGCACGATCCCGGCGTAGGCGCTGAGCCAGGGCGTGGTCCAGTCCGACGAGCTCCAGTAGCCGATCCCGCCATCCTGCCGTTGCCGCCGAATGATCGTGGCGACCGCCAATTCGATGTCCGCCCTGGCGTTGCGGGGCGCGAGACTGGTGGACCCGATCCGTTTCTGCGCCCGGTACAGCGCGATCAGCGGAAGCGCAGAGCTGGAGATCTGCTCGGTGCAGTAGTAGGGATAGACCCGGAGTGACTGGAACGCGCCCTTGATCACGCTGAGCGGCGAAGCACCCAGGCTCAGCAGCAGCTCGGACCGGTCGGGATCGATATCGGCCGGCAGCCGGAACTCGGCGGTGGCCGTGTCATAGAGAACTCCCGCGACGGTGTGAAAGCGGGGCCGGAACGCTTCCCGTACCGCCAGCCGCGATTGCACCGCGTCGGAATCTCCCGCCCCGCTGACATTGAACCGGAAAGTGGCTGAGTCACCGGCGAGCCCCCGGAAATGGAAGCGGACCTCGCGGCCCCGGCCGGCTTCCAGGGTCGCCTGCTGGATGGAATCACCGATCAGCTCTACCCCGCGGGCTCGCGAGGTAACCGTGGCCACCGGCGTACCGCCTGCCCGCTGGTTTACCACGACGCCCGCGGTGAAATCGTCTCCGGCTCTCACGAACCGCGGCAATGCCGGCCGGGCGATGAGTGGCCGGGTCACCAGCATGCTCGACTGCCCCTTTCCGTAGCGGTCTCCCGACGTCACCGCGACGGCCATGATCCGGAAGGTGGTGAGATTGTCCGGCAGCTTGGCCCGGGCGATGGCCACGCCTTGCGAATCGGTCACCACCGAGCCCAGGAAGAACGCGGTGGTCTGGAATCTCGAGCGCAGGATGTCGGCGTTCTCTCCGCCGCCGCCGCCGCCCGGATGGCGCTGCCCTTTTTCTCCTTCCGGCACCTGGGGCGCGACCGTCACCACGTTGCTGGCCAGGCGGACGCCGAGTCCGCGCTCGCGGTAGATCAGGTCGAGCGGATCCGGTGTCTGGTACCCGGTGAGCGCCAGCACTCCCTCGTCCACCGCCCACAGCGTGACCTCGCCCTGCTGCCCCGCCCCGCGGCCGTCCCGCATCCGGATTCGCACCCGCGCGGTGTCACCCGGACGGTATTCCACCTTGAGCGGCTCGACCTCGAGGGCCAGCCGTTTGATCTCGGGCGTCACCCGGAGCTGGGCATATCCCACCCGCATGGTCGGGCGGCCCGGATCGTCCAGCGGGCCCGGCGCGGCGCTCCGGCCCCGCGCCACCACGATCCCCACATACGCATTGGGCGCGAAGGCCTCGGTGATCGGGAGCTTCAGCATGGTCGAGCCCGAGGTGAGCCGCATCCGCCGCTGCTGGATCAGGCCTTCCCGCTCCACCGTGATCCAGGCCTCGGCGTCGGTGAAGGGCGAGGCGAACAGCACGGTGGCCGTGTCGCCCACCGAGTAGCGCTCCCGGTCCGCGATGACGTCCATCTTGAACTGGTTCTCGTCGTTCCACGGCACCCAGTCGCTGCCGGAGGCCCAGCGCGCGAAGCTGGTGAGGACCGGGCGGCCCTTTCGGTCTTCCGCGGTAAGCGAGATGATGTAGATCCCGCCGCTGGGCGGCGTAAACGTGCAGGAGACCGGGTTGTCCGCGGTCGTCACGTTGCAGCTGGCGACCGTGTCCATCACCCAGTCCCCGATCTGTTCCGCCATCCCGTCCCGCTCCCGGTGCACCTGATGCCATTCCCGTCGGATTACCGAGCCCCGCGCCTTCACGTTGCTGACCCGGCGGCCCTCCGGCGTCAGGGCAACCACGGCGATGGTCTGGCTGGTGCCGGCTACCCAGAAGTAGTCCTTGCCCAGCGGTTTCGCCCCGATGTAGAACTCGGCCGGATGCACGATCACCGACGTCGCCGCGCCCACCGCCTGGCGGTTGACGTCGGTCACCACCGCCTCGACCGTGGCGCGCGCGGCCCGGCCTTTCGCAACCCCGGTGATGGGCACTTCCAGCACGAAGCGGCCCGCGGCATCGAGCGTGTCGGTTCCGGTAGCGAGGATCGTCACCGCCGGCTGCTGGTTGCTGTCATCCCACCAGTATCCGGTCTCGCCGGTGTAGTAACCCTCCGAGCCCGGAACCTGGAACTCCCATCCGGTAATCGGCTGCAGCCGCGCGGTCCAGGTCAGGGCCGCGCGGGCCATCGGCGCACCGAAGAGGTATCGCGCCTCCAGCTGCGTCCTGACCTTGTCGCCTGGGTACCGGGTGCCGGAATCGGCGGAGATGTTGACCAGGAATTCGGGCGGGCGGTACTCCGCTACCCGGTATGAGGTGACGGCGACGTCGCGCCACTTGTTGAGCCACTTGTACTGCACGGTGACGTTGTACGTCCCGAGCGGAAGATCGGCGGGAAGCCTCAGGGTCTGGTCGGAAGTACCGAACCGGGAAGGCGCGACCGTTTTCTGGAAGAGGACGCCGTTTTCCCGGTCGCCGAAGACCCAGTTGATCGAGTCGCCGCGGGCCGGTGCGCGCAGCGACCCGAGCGGCCCGCGCCGGATGATGGCCTTACTGTAGACCGGCTCGCCGGGCCGGTAGATCCCGCGTTCGGTGAAGACCGCCGCCGCCACCGGAAGCCGTTCCTCGCCCCACGCACCCCCCACGTCGAAGCGCCAGGGACTGAGGTCGGGATCGTACTGGTTGATTCCCACCAGCGAACGGTCGGTCCCATACCGCACCGAGATGAAGGCCTCGAGGTTCCCCCCGCTTTCTTCGCCTTCCTCGTACCCATTGGGTACCGCCTGGTAATTGCGGAGCCGCGCCAGGCCGGTGCTGTCGGTCGCGCCGGTGGCGAGCAGTTTCCCTTTCAGGTCTCGAAGCGTCACCTGGGCGCCGGTCCGAGGCATCCCGTCGCTCAGGCCCGTCACCCAGACCGCTCCCTCCTGGGCTCCGATCTTGGCATGCACGCCAAGGTCGGTCACCTGGACCAGGGCGAGCGGACCCATCGGTCGATCAGCGCCTTTCTGGACCGGCGGGAGTTGGGGCGACGTGATCCGGACGGCGAGCAGGGTCCGGCTGCCGGGACGGCCGGCATTGCTGACCGGGAGCTGAACGCCGTAGATCCGGGCGTGATCCCGTTCGTTCTTGACCACGACACGCCGGGTGGTCGCTTCGGCGGCAATCTTGGCCCAGAGATCGTCCCACGCCCATTCGGAGCGGGCCAGGAACTGTGCCTCAAGCGAATCCGGTACCGGCGCGATCAACACCACCAGGGTGTCCACGTTGATATGGCGGACGGCGAGCGTACGGAAGCCGACCCGCTCTACCACCATGCGGCCGTACTCGTAATCCACTGTCGGCTCGTAGCCGGTGGTGACCATGGTAGCCACCGGGTTCCCGGTCAAACCCTGACCGAAGACATCCCGGATCGCCGCATCTACCACGATCGCGTAGCCGGTTCGTGGCTTGAGTTCCGCCTGAAGCGTCCAGCTGGCCCGCTCATCGGTGCTGTCACTCAGGGTGAACGCCACTTCCGGCTGCACCCGAATTCGGCGCAGCACCTCGGCCCCGCTTACCGGTGTGCTGAACTCGAGGTCGATCGGACCGGTCGGGCACGCATTATAGGAACAGGCCGTGCGCTTGACTCGGAAGTCGCCGTAGGTGGCAAAGGCGAATCGGCGCGGCTTCCCGGTATCGCTCTCCTCGTCCAGGACCGGTGG
>Ga0070699_100002580_pt1 | contig 16238 bp, 15 predicted proteins | sample KBSK1503metaG_FD_65473 | JGI IMG/M metagenome (GOLD analysis project Ga0070699, IMG submission 65473) | Corn, switchgrass and miscanthus rhizosphere microbial communities from Kellogg Biological Station, Michigan, USA - KBS K1-50-3 metaG | ecosystem: Host-associated > Plants > Roots >...
ATTGGCGTGGCCGTGATGGGCACGATTTTGACCAACGCCTTTCAGAGCAATTTGCAGCGCAACATGCCCCAGGCGCTCACGCGGCTGGCGGCAGCAAGACACTTGCCCCTGACCCAGCTCAATCCACAGGCGCTGCTCGATCCGAGCCAGCTCGTGCAGTTGCAACACAGCTTCGCGGTGTTCGGCGCCCAGGGCCTGGCACTCTTTCAGCAGTTCATTGAAGCCATCAGGGTGAGCCTGTCATCGGCCATCACCAATGTCTTCTTCCTGGGGTTCCTCATCATGCTGCTGGGGTTGTTCTCGGTGCTTTTCCTGCGCGAGATCCCACTGCGCAAAAGTAACGCCGCTCAACCGGCAGAGGCAACTCCATCCGGCACGAATCGCAGCCGGGCTTTGCTCGGCTTGACCCTGGCACTGGTTGCCCGCGAGGCACAGAGGCCTGATGCCAACCAGCAGATCCTGCAGACACTCTCGTCCACCGTCAATGGGCGCTACCCTCACACCTGGAGCGACGAACAGCGCGGTAGGGCCGTGGCTCAAGACATTATTGAACCGCTGTCCATCTCACTGCTGGCCTCCTCTCTCAGCAATGGAGGGGCATATACCAATGGAGCAGTACCACAGGTCTCGGAGGGAACGTCTTCCGAGGCGAGCGACACAGCAAACAGCTTTATCGGGTAACGTACGTGCAATGAGCGTATGTTTCTAGAAACACGGAGGGGTTTCACACATGCGAACAACGCAACCGGCTCTTGGCAAATACATCTGCGGAATGGTGGCAAGCCTGATCATCTTCCTGGCCGGGGGATGGTTGATCCTGGCCCCGTTCGCACTCGGGTATCAGCCCTATGGAGCCGACTGGGTGAGCCAGACAACGAATGACTTCGCGACGGGCATTCCTGTCGCCGTGGTTGCCCTGGCGAGCTTTGTCCTCTTTTTCTACTCACTTCTCGGTTCCTTACGTGCCGCTGGAGTGCTCACCGCTCGCGTGCGGCCCGTGGCGCAGGTTACAGCGCCATACCAGGCGCCTCAGGCCCTGGTCCCCTATCAAACTGATCTCGACAAGACGCTGGCAACGCTGGCGGCAGCTCTCGCTGCAGATCTGACGGCACGGCGCCAGACCGGCAGCGACCAACAGAGCGGCCAGACGATTGACCAGGCTGTGAATTAGGAGGGAAGCATAATGCGTATAGGAGATGCTATGAGGCGGCTTGTTCCGCCCGGAAGTCTCGTATTATTCCTGTTCTTTCTCGCAGGCATCTGGCTGGCCATCTCGCCATTTGCCATGACAACGCAGCTATCCGGGCAGCACTGGACCGCTGCGACGGTCAATAATGTCACTCTTGGCACCATCATGATGGTTGTCTCGCTCCTGGGCATCCTGGGCTACATGCTGTTCGCGCTGCGCGATCTCATACGCGAGACACAGGCGAAGCATGGAGTGGCCGAGGAGCAGGCATCCTAGCATACATCGTAGGGGTGGGGATGCTTGCATCGCCCCCTCGCCGCTAAAACGTCGTAACTTTGACTGCATCTTCGTATAAGCCGGGCAGGGTTTGTCCCTGCCCGGTTCGCGGTCTCACGATAGTTCCCCACCCATGAATGCTCGTACCACGCGCGTCAGTTCCACTGGTGAATCGTAGTTGACATCATGGGCTGCCCGCGCAATCACGACAAGTTGCCCTTGCGGCAGCAGTCGTGCCGCCTCCTCGGCCCAGCGTTCTGGCACGATTGTATCATACTCCCCGCGCACAACCAGCCCTGGGACCCGTACATGAGGAAGATGCTCTTCAATTCGATCTTGAAGCGCATCCCGAAACGTGAGGGCAAATCGGCGCAAACCTGCAGCCAGGTAATCGCGTGCCACGATGGGAAACAAAGAAAGTGGCTCGCGAGGAGCATTAAGCAGCCATCGAACAATCACCTGGTAAGCCGTTCTTGCCTGCGGGTCCATCGTAGGCCCCATCAGTATCACCCGCGAGACGCGCTCAGGGTGGCGCAGCACCAGGTTCGCTATCACCTGGCACCCCATGGAGTTGCCCAGGAGCGTCGCCTGCTTCAGCCCAATTGCCTGCATCCAATCCGCCAGAACATCAGACAACTCAGTGATGTTCAGCACATGTGATGGCTTGTCGCTTTTGCCAAACCCGGGCAGGTCAGGAGCATAGACGTGATAATAGGGAGCCAGCCGTATAGCAGTCGGAACCATGTAACGGCTCGAAACGACCAGGCCATGAACCATTACTATTGCGGAGTCCTCAACAGGTACCGGATCTACTGATACACGAGCATAGATTGACAGACCATTTACGCTAGTCCACTTGCTCTCCAGCCTTCCGATTTGCTCGGTCATACATGTTTTCCTCCTTCATTATCCTGATATAGTAACACATCAAGACTCTTTATGCCGGAGGTTCTCTAGCTTGCACCTGTAGCATCTGCCCTGATACAATAAAAGCACATTGGTTAGCTGGGTATCGTCTGGGGTATCCCAACAAGACCCTGTATATCGGGTCGAGAGAAGCACGAGACCTGATCGATGCCATGAGAAGTCATTTGAGAAGACTGGCCAGCTTTGTGCACGGCTGGATTTTTGTACTCTGGATTTATCTAAGCGTGGGCTGGCGCTTCTATAGCTGGCGTTTGCAGCTCCGGTTCAGGCAATCTTATAGAGCGGAAAGTACTCAGACAGGTATGAAACAAACCCTGCTTTTTATCCGGCATGGGCAAACCACCTGGAATGTTGAACATCGTCTTCCTGGACAGTTGCCAGGAGTTGCGCTTAACGATACAGGGCGAGAGCAGGCCGCCCGGCTCGCCGGTGCGTTGACAGTTCTCCCAATCAGCGCCATCATTAGCAGTCCACTCGAACGGGCAAGGGATACCGCAGAGATCATCGCCAGTCCACACCAGCTCGACATTCAATTCGAGCCTGCCTTGATGGACATCGAGTTAGGGCGCTGGTCAGGACAAAACCTTGACGAACTCGCCAAAATTGACCCTGAATGGAAAGCCTTTGTGCGCAATCCCACGGTCGGTCCAGAGGGGGTCGAAACATTTCCCCAGGTACAGGAGCGGGCAGTAGCGGCTGTTGAAGGCTGGCGCAAGCAAGAGTCTTCCGGTGCCTATCCAACATTCGTAACCCATGCAGACGTTATCAAATTGCTCATCGCTTACTATACGGGCCTGGAGGTAGGGCGAGCAGGAGCATTGATCATCGATAATGCGTCTGCTAGTCTTGTCGAACTGGATTCAGAACACCGGCCCCGGGTTATCGCTCTCGGCTGGAGTCCCCAGCCAGGATGGCTCAAGCCGCCCACTCCTGAAGCAGAGAAACCGCGAGCCGAAGAGCAGGTGGAGGGTGAACAGAAGGGGTAGATAGTCCAGTACTACCTCTCCGACCGGCTGAGCGAAGCGCACTCCTTACAGCTTGCCTGAGCGAAGCTAGGACGCAGTCCGTTGGCAAGCTGGCTTTCAAGAAGGACGCAGTCCGTTGCCGGTCGGAATAAGATCGAGTACTACACCGAAGGGAATGAGAGCATGTTTGATCCGCGTGACCCATATGAACGCTATTGGTGGCACTATGATTCGAGGCGCCAGCTCTCGATAGCACAAATTATCGCGCTAGGCAGTGTTGATACGAGGACGGCTGCGCTGGCCTGGCTGGCGCTGGAACACGGGGCATCGCTTACCGTAGCCGGCCCGACTGATCCACAGCCGGGCATTGGAAAAACCACCACGCTCAATGCGCTGCTCCAGTTTCTACCGGAAGGGACGGCGTTGGCCTACATGTCAGGCATGTATGAGGATTTCGCCTTCACCCAACTGCCGGATATTGACCCCGCTCACACCTACGCGTTGTGCAACGAGGTGAGCGACCACCTGCCGATTTATATGTGGGGGCGCGTAGCCAGGCGCTATTTGACCCTGCCTGCCAGGGGCTATCACATAGCCACAAGTGTGCACGCGGATACTATCGACGATGTAACTCACATGTACCAACACGACCTGCGGGTAAATACCGAAGATGTACGCCGCCTGGGACTGGTGATAAACATTGGGCTGGTGGGCCGCGTCTACCCGCTGCGCCGTCGCTGGCTCACCATGCATTTCCTGCAGCCCTACGCCGACCCCAAGTGTCCTGATAGAGTCATCCCGGTACCACTTTCGCTTTGGAACGAATTCGATGACACCTTTGAACATGCAGATCAGTCCATCCTGGACGAGCTGGCAGGTTGGGCAGGTATCACCCCTGCCGAGTTCGCTGTTGCTCTCCAGCAGCGTATTGAATGCCTGGAAGATATATCGCTGGGGCAGGGAGTCGATCAGCACCGGATGTACGAGTCAATCCACGCTTTACGGGCACGCGAAGAAAAGCCTTCATCCTGAAGCAAGAGAATTTTTCTTCTCGTAAAGTTGTTCGAGTATAGAGAGGAAAGGAGGCAGCCATGCTCAATACAAAGCACCAAACGCAAAAAGCAAGCGAAGGACGCTGGCCACGCATTTGCGATGAACGTTACTAACAATCGAAGAAGAGGAGCCTACTCGTTATGAGTTTTTCTGTAGCTATGCTCAGCGTCCACACGTCTCCGCTGGATACTCCAGGGCGAACCAGGGATGCTGGCGGTATGAATGTCTATATACACGAACTTGCACGCGAACTGGGTCGCTCCCAGACTACAATCGATATCTTCACTCGCCGGACCAATGAACACACACCTCAGATCATAGAGCTTGGCCCGCATGTGCGGGTAGTTCATATCACAGCCGGACCTCCAGCCCCCATTCACAAGCATGATCTCTATCAATACCTGCCCGCTTTCGCACAAGGTATCGATGCATTCCGCCTTGATGAGGGAATAGGCTACGATGTATTGCACAGCCATTACTGGCTTTCGGGCGTTACTGGCATGCAGCTGGCGCAGTCCTGGGACGTACCACACATCAGCATGTTTCACACGCTCGGGCACTTAAAGCAGCTCGCGAATCCATGCGAAATGGAACCCCCATTGCGCCTGGAAATGGAACGCCGGCTGATCCAGCAGGCTGACCGCATCATCGCCTCTACCAATGAAGAGCGCCTGCAGATCATCCGCCATTGCGGAGCCACACCGGGCCAGGTGCACGTTATTCCCTGCGGCGTTGATCTCAAGCGGTTTGTGCCACACGAGCGGCAGCTGGCGCGTGAAAGGTTGGGGTTAAAGCGCCATCAGCCAGTACTCTTATTTGTTGGCAGGCTTGACCCATTCAAGGGTCCCGATCTTTTATTAAAAGCTGCGGCAATGATGAAGAAACAGGCCCAGGTGGTAATCGTTGGGGGAGAGACGACGGGCGATAAAGAGGTAGAGCAACTGCGCGAAATTGCAGTGCAATTAAAGATCAGCAAACGCGTGCTTTTTCTTGGCGCAAGACCACAGCAAGAACTCCCGGTGCTGTATAGCGCTGCCGATGTGACCGTAATACCTTCCTATCATGAGAGTTTCGGGCTTGCTGCCGTGGAGTCGCTGGCCTGCGGAACGCCGGTTGTGGCTACGCGAGCAGGCGGACTCACGGCGATCGTTTGTCATGGCGAGACAGGCTACCTGGTTCCACGCTCCCCGGGCTTCTTTGCTGAACGGTTAGATACGCTGCTGCAAAATCCCGATATGCTCGAGCAGATGCGCATGGCAGCGCGCCCCTCAGTACTCCAGTTTAGCTGGAAGTATGTTGCAAGCCAGGTGCGCGACGTTTACCTGGATGCGATCAGCGAGGCAAGGTGCCTGGTTGCACAGTAATATGCACTCACCGCTATAAACCTGATTCAAATGTTGGCAGGTGGTATAATCCACCTGCCATTTTTGTGTATACTTCCAGATGTAAGCCACCTTTTCCCTGCTTGTTACCTCTAGCAGGGAAAGTCCAAGCATATCACAATGCGCTCACAAAGAAAAAGAGGCCAGATGGGGGCTAGATTTAGGCTCCCAAATTCCCCAAAGGGGTGGACATTCATGATTTGATATGGTATAATCAATCCAATCAAGAACGAGAACTAGATGTTACTGACGAGGTTAGTTGCTTATGGACTCGGTTTCATCGCTATCACTGGTTGCATCACTGACACAGTCAGTTGCAGATCAGGATGCTACATAGACAATAGGACTAGGGACAGTTTGCCCTGGTTTTTTTTTAACCTTTTCCAGTTTTATACGCACACGGTTGCCGGGCTCATCGATTTTTCTTCATTCTTTGGGCCAACTCTCTGAACACTCGTCGTTTACGAGTGTCAGCATTCTACGAAAGGAGGAAAGAAGAAACCCAATCGAGCTAACGGCGTGCTCGTACGTAGATTTAGACGTGCGCGTCAATGTAGACGACGCACCTACATGCGTATAAGGAAAACAACGAAAAGTGGCCGCGGAGTGGTTGCTAGATTTTAAGGAGAGTACCCACATTGAATTCAAGTATGATCAATAAGATCGCGAAAGCTAAGCGTTACGCGGAGGAACCCGAACGAATTCAGTTTACTCGTTTTGAAGCGACGTTCCGGGGTGAGAATGATGTTCACACCACCACCTACGACAACGGTGAATGGCACTGTACCTGTCGTTTCTTCCATGACTGGGGTGACTGTAGCCATACGATGGCAATGCAGCGAGTATTAGGCGTGACTATTCCAGCAGCACACCGACACGGTATTCCTGCTGGCCTGGGCACCGGCCCCCTGTTGCACTAACCCGGGCTTCCTATATCTGGCTTGCTTTGAGGTCGATCCTGCCTCTACGAAAGCCACTCGTGAAATATAAAGAAGCGCTGAATCTACAAGACCGATCAGCGCTTCTTCATTTTTGATAACATCCTCACCCTCTATCCAGCAGGAGAAACTCCTGCTTCCCCGGTGAAGCCGCCAGACTTATCCGCCTATCGCGGGCACAAAATGCAGTCCAATAAGAACTGCGAACATGACCAGCGCCAGGATCGCGATATAAATGAGGTCTCTACGCACGTAGCCGTAGTGCTCTGCCGTAATGAGCGTCATGGATGAACGCTGCTGCGCCTTCTGTGCTGCCTGACGGCGAGCAGCCAGCCGTTCCGAAGCGCTTGCATTGTGCGTGGCAATAGCTTTCGTACTCTCGCTTTCATCCATTTCTTTGGGAGCCGGGACTGTGGCTGTCTTTTTACGTTCTTTTTCACTCACGGAGTTCGCAGTTGTCAATGTCACTACGTCACTGTTTGCCGGCTCCGGGCTGTCTTCTAGCTCAGCTTCTTTTTCTATTGCAGTTTGACGCACAAGTTCAAAACTCTTCTGTGCTTTTGGTCTGTTGCGCTGTGCTGTGCTGCGCGTACGCGCAGTTTTTTTCGCCATTGTTACATACTCCCCGCCCGGCAGACCTCTAGGCTTTTCGGGCTTGTTTTTATTGTGCTATTCGCTAAACCTGTTTGCAAAGTTTGCAACGCCCCTATGACCTGGAACGTCTCGTCTCGTCTTTCCTCAACTACTACCTCTCCGACCGGCTGAGCGTAGCGCACTCCTTGCAGCTTGTCTGAGCGAAGCTAGAACGCAGTTCGTTGACAAGCTGGCTTCCAAGAAGGACGCAGTCCGTTGCCGGTCGGAATAAGATCAACTTAGTAATGCACCACGTTGATCTGTTAGCGCCATTATACACGAAAGGGGGGCCTGCGTCGAGAGGGATGCAAGCCCAATACCATTTGACAACGCAAGCTCTCTGTGCTAACCTTTACGTGGCACAAAAGGGCATCACCAGCCAGCACACACAAAAATGTAGGTAGGCGTAACATGCGAAGACTAGCCCAGGTGGCTAGTCATTTTTCTATACGATTTTAAGGAATCCTCACATATATCTCAGGAGCAGGAATCATGGCGAGAATAGTCGTCGCAATGAGCGGCGGCGTAGATAGTTCGGTAGCTGCCGCGCTACTCAAGGAACAGGGCCACGAAGTGATTGGCATGATGCTACGCCTGTGGTCAGAACCCGGCGTGATCGAAGACGACGGCGTCGAGCGCGTGGTGCAAAATAAATGCTGCTCCCTCGAGTCGGTAGATGATGCGAGGCGCGTTGCGCGTAAGCTCGACATCCCTTTCTATCTCATCAACGTTGAGCAAGAATTCAAGGAAAATGTGGTCGATTTCTTTTACCAGGAATATGTTGCAGGCCGCACACCAAACCCGTGCCTGGTCTGTAACCGCCATATCCGTTTTACTTTGCTGCTCAATCGCGCCCTGGCACTCGACGCCGACTACCTGGCAACGGGTCATTACGTGCGCGTTGATACTCACCCGGTCACAGGCAAGCGCAGGCTGCGGCGCGGGCTTGACCAGGGCAAGGACCAGTCCTATGTGCTGCACGTCCTTAACCAGCAGCAGCTTACTCACGCCTGCTTTCCCCTGGGACCCTACACAAAGCCCCAGGTGCGGGCAATGGCAGCGGAACGAGGATTGACCGTGGCAACCAAGGCTGAGAGCCAGGAAATCTGCTTCGTGGCGCAAAACGATTATCGCGGCTTCATTGACCGCTTCGCAGCATCTCTGGCGGAGAAAGAGCCTGTTGGGGCCGGCGTTGGTATGCAATCACAAGCCAACGGCACCATCCAGCTACCGAAGCCCGGACCAATCTATGACCTGAATGGAAAGTCGCTGGGCCGTCACCGTGGCCTGGCCTACTATACTATTGGGCAGCGCAAGGGCTTGGGCATCACCTCTCCAGAGCCGTTACACGTGCTCAAAATTGATGCTGAGCAGAATACCTTGATTGTAGGCCCGGCAGAGGCGCTGCAGAGGACAGGCTGTACCGTCGGCAAGATGCATTATGTCAGCGGCGAAACGCCTGGAGAACCATTCGAGGCCCTGGTACGAATACGCTACAAGGCGCCTGAACAAGAAGCAGTGGTAATCCCCCTGGAGGGGCATCGTGCGCAAGTGACATTTTCACGCCCACAGCGCGCCATCACTCCCGGACAGGCAGCCGTCTTCTACGGCGGTGAGGATGGTGATGAGGTGTTGTGTGGAGGAATTATAGAAGCATGACAGACCAGGCACATATTAGAAATTTCTGCATCGTTGCTCACATAGATCATGGTAAGTCTACGCTCGCTGATCGGCTGCTGGAATATACAGGCACGGTATCCAAACGCGAATTGATAGAGCAGACACTCGACCAGATGGAGTTGGAGCGAGAGAAGGGCATTACCATCAAAGCCCAGGCTGTGCGCATGCTCTACACCGCGCTCGATGGTGAACAGTACGAACTGAACCTGATCGACACCCCTGGTCACGTTGATTTCACCTACGAGGTATCACGCAGCCTGACCGCCTGCGAAGGCGCCCTGCTGGTGATCGATGCTACCCAGGGCATCGAGGCGCAAACGCTCGCTAACCTCTACCTGGCGCTTGAAGCCGAACTGAATATCATTCCCGTAATCAACAAGATCGACCTGCCGAGCGCTGATCCTGAGCGTGTCATGCAGGAGGTCGAGGATGTCATCGGCCTGCCCAGAGAGGAGAGCATCCTGGCTTCGGCAAAAGAGGGCATAGGTACGCAGGAAATCCTGGAAGCCATCATCAAACGCATCCCACCTCCAAGGGGCAATCTGCACCAGCCACCACGCGCCCTGGTCTTTGATTCCCATTACGACTCGTACAAAGGGGTGATTGCTTACGTGCGTATTGTCGATGGCGAGCTGCACGAAGGCGAACGCATTGCCATGATGGCTGTAGGCAGCACCACAGACGTACTGGAGCTGGGCTACTTCCAACCTCGTTTGATTGCTACCAGCACGCTGAGCGCCGGTGAGGTGGGATATATTGCCACGGGCTTTAAGAACGTGAAAGATTGCCGCGTGGGAGACACCGTGACTGTTCCCGGCGCGCTAGGCCAGGTCGAACCGCTCCCAGGCTACAAGCCTGCCAAACCAATGGTCTTCGCTGGCATCTACCCGGTGGAGGGCAATGAGTATCCGCTGCTGCGCGATGCGCTGGATCGCCTGCAACTGAATGACGCCTCGCTCTCCTACGAGCCAGAAACTTCAACCGCCCTGGGCTTCGGCTTTCGCTGCGGCTTCCTGGGTCTTTTGCATATGGAAATCTTCCAGGAACGTATTGAGCGCGAATACAACCTGGACATCCTTGCCACTGCACCGAGCGTGGAATACTACGTCACTAAGACGAACGGCGAGGTGTTGAAAGTCGACAATCCGTCGGAAGTTCCCGACGCGGGCGAAATCGAGAAGATCGAAGAACCCTGGATGGATATTTCTATCTTCTCGCCCAGCCGCTACATTGGAACAATCATGGACCTGGTGACAACGCGGCGCGGCACTTTCAAAGAGATGAAATATATCGAAGCCGAGAGAGTGTTACTCACGTACAGTATCCCCCTGGCCGAACTGATTACCGATTTCTATGACCAGCTTAAATCACGCACCCAGGGCTACGCCTCGCTCGATTACACGTTCGGCGGTTATCAAGAAGCGGACCTGGTGAAGCTGGAAATTCTCGTTAACGGGGTGCCTGTGGATGCCCTGTCGCTGATTTTGCACCGCGACAAGGCCTATGTGCAAGGTCGCACACTGGTGGAGAAGCTGCGCAGAATAATCCCGCGCCAACTCTTTGAGGTGCCTATTCAGGCGGCTATTGGTTCGCGCATCATTGCACGCGAGACGGTCAAGGCGATGCGTAAGGATGTGCTCGCCAAATGTTATGGCGGCGATGTCACGCGCAAACGCAAGCTGCTCGAGAAGCAGAAAGAAGGCAAAAAGCGCCTCAAAATGGTGGGCAATGTGGAGATACCGCAAGAGGCATTCATGGCGATTCTGTCGCTGGAGGATTGATCCTGATTTGCGAGCCGGAAAGCAGGATATAGTTCCAAAAAGCAGAAGGGCCTGGACAAGTCGCAGTCCAGACCCTCTGTGTTTTCTTCTGCACAACTCCCGTGGCACGTTCAACCGAGTTCTATTACATTTAAGGGGCATGGAGTTATAGATATGCCCTCAGTAATTTCCTCTGGATACCTCTGCCAACCTGCAGCGAAAGCCGCCGAAAGACCGGCTACTCTGTGCAACCAAGAGATAGACGCGGTATGCCAGGTACTGGCTAACTAGCCCAGAGGCCCGGTATGCCCGCCTTCACGGGCCCTACTGGTCGATCTGAAATACCATCCCTAAGAGGCGTATTGGTTTCTTCATTGGCATACTTGTTCTCCTTTCGGATTACCAATGCGAGTCCGCTCGCCAAGTGCCAGGGTCTCTTCGCTTCCCTGGGGTTCCCTTTGTGGGAACATACAAATCATACCACGGGGTGCGGTGAAAGTCAAGGCAAACGTCAGTTCCAAATTGCACAGGACAACATGAAACTGAAGATAATGACACAGCGTGCATACTATCTTCAGTTCAATCTCTTGGATATCTCCCTCTAACACCCGGTATTTATACCGTGGTCTCGAGGCGGCACTCTATCACGCGTTCCTGTCCGTGTAATCATCTGCAGGGCGCGTAGGATCCGGAGAAAATCCCTTGTCAGGGCCGCCCTGGATGATGTCCTGGTCCGTCACAGGGCGATTTGTAGGAGTGCCAGTAGTACCACTGTCTCCCATGGTAGCGTTTTGACGACTGGTGGTCTGACCTTTAGCAGCCGCGCTACCGCTATGGAAGAGATAGTTAGATGACTCGGGGTCCAACGCTCCCGGTGGGGCCTGATCCACCATGCGGGCAAAATTGTCCAGGTCATGCTGTAGAGACTTCTCAAAGCGGCTGCCGGCACCGAGCCTCTCACCAAGAGCGCCCAAAACGCCGGCGGGCGGATTATAGTCGATGTAAACGTCTACCCGGGTCTGCATAGGTCCGGTAGCCTGGAACGTTACCCTGCCTTTGTTTTCAAAGCCGTTGGTGGAGCGCCAACCAACCTGGCGATCCTCAATCCAGTCCTCGTTCACAGCATCCCATTCGTGATGGCCAACGATCTCGGCTACCCAGTGGCTGCGCTGGTCATCGTAGTACTTTACCTCCTTCACGAAGCTCATAAACTTCGGGAAGTCGTTGAAGTGTGTGAAAAGGCTGTACACCTGGTGAACCGGTGCATTCACTGTTACTGATGCATGATGCTGCACCCAATTTTTTACATTACTTTGTGTCATACTATTTCCTTCCTTTCGGAGTTGCATGTTTCGCCACTTCAGATTGAGATCAACCCGCTCGGCTGATGCTCAAAGCACATTTACCCTGCACAAGGTTTCTTCGTTCTGCGTCCCTGATAGCAAGGACATGCATAGCATACCACAATATATGCTCATAGATCAACTATTTAAACACTTCAATAGCGATCTCTAATTGTATTCTAATCATACGTAATTATAGAGATTGCTATTGTTTAGTTCGATTAGTACTGATGGCCTGGCGCAGCTTTAACAAAGGGGGTATTCACGTTATAATTATTGCTCTGTAAGAATCGTAGGCTGTGAATGACGGCCCCACGAAATATCGGGTAATTGCCCTATCCAAATATCGGGTAATTGCCTATTCCTGGGAACTTGCACATACTCTTATAGTATGCAATAGAATAGGTTATAGTACAGTCATCGCAATGGCAGCCTACTGTCATTGCGGATATGAGACGCATACCAGGAACTAAAATTTTCTTTGAGAGGAAGTAATACGATGAGTAGCAAGCGATTTAAAGCCGTGGTCATGATGCTGGCCGTACTGGCGCTTGGTAGTATTTTGCTGGCGGCCTGTGTACGCCCGGGCACTACTACTACCACCAGTACCGGAGGAGGAAGCACCGCAACCAGTACACCGAGCGGCGGGGGAGGCGGAGGTGGCTGCGCGAGCGGGACTGTGCATATGGATGCGAACAATTTTGTGCAAAGTTGTGCCAATATCTCCAAAGGCTCGAAACTCACGCTTATCGACGATGTCCAGGTTCTGCACCTGATTAGTAATGGCATGTGGGATAGTAGCGGAAATGTAAAACAGGTGACCGAGCCTGGAGCACCTGCCGTCAACAATGTGTCGATCGCGAGCGGGAGCGCTGATATTGGCCCATTCAATACGGCGGGAACGTTTCATATCTACTGCTCGGTTCACCAGGGCATGAACCTGGTCGTTAATGTAAAGTAAGGAAAAGCACTGTGAGAGGGTTGTAACAGAATTGAGGGTAAAGCCACCAGGTTACAGCTCTCTCAGGTCTCCTACCCCCGGGTCCAATGGTACCTGGTCGCTGTTGCAATAGGAATGTGGTACCCCCATTTTTGGATTTTCGCACATCTACTGTACTATAGACGTTAAAGAGATTAGATGAATTGGAACCATGCCATTACTCAAGTGTAACCTATTGCCCCTGGTTAACGTATTGAGTAATGAAAGTAGGTTCGTAGCGAAGCGCGATAGCTCTGGTAATTGTATTTGTCGTTTGTTTGTATAAACTGTCTCGTCAAAATCGTAGTCAAATGAGGTAAGCGATGATGGCAACCGCACCTGACACAACTGAAACCAAACTGAATCGCGCATTAGAGCTGGTCGGTGGTTCTATTGACCCTGAAATTGCCGAATCGTATTCCTCTCTCGAGGAGCGTATTCTGGCCCAGGCACTCGAAAATGTGGAACTGGCTGAGCGCCGTTTGCGCGAGATTCAAAAACTTGTGGGCGACCTCGCCGAAGTTCTGGTCTAATTACTGTGTAATCCGCTAAGAGGCCGTGAAATTTTTCTCATGCTGCCTGGACTCTCTTGCTTCAAACGGCCTCAGTGAGCAGCAACCCCTCCTCATAGATGCGGCGAATCACATCCTCAATCTCTGGCTCTTGAAAAGTAACATCCCGCAAACGGTAACGCGCTCCCAGCCAGGCCACGAGTTCATGGGCGGGTAGAGCGTCCCGGCCAAAGCCGAGCCAGATACGCGGCACTTCGGCTTGCACCTGGCGCACCCCCTCCGGCAATTCACCCAGCACAGGCTGGCCCTGTGCATCACGCGCTATAGCCGCAATTTCGGCAGCATCCAGTACCGCGATGAGTGTGCGTTCGCCACCGAAGCGCTCACGAATCTCACCGACGGTCCCGTCATAGAGCTTGCGGCCATGATCGATGATCACCATGCGCGGGCAGAGCATTTCTACCTAAGGACATAATAAAATAGGCAAAAAATTGTAGGGGCTGTTAAATGCCAATATCGACTTATCTCACTACTGCTACCGACATTAACTGGGAGTATGCCAGAAGATGATAGTACTTTCCTGTTTGTTTCTCTAAGTTGCTCTTCTCCTACCAATAGGCTATACTCGGGCAGGGAGTTGCGCTAATGGGAAAGCAGCGCAACTAGACAGCAACAGAAAGAGGTGGTAGACTTGGGGCAAGTCCAGGGCTTGGACCGAAAGAGAAGGAGCAGCGCCAAGCTGCCAAACGGGGGATAATCGAGCAGAGGAATAGGGAAGCATAGGTGCAAGATAATGACGGTAGTCTCAGAAAATCTGGCGCCTTCCACGACCGCCTCCAGCAGGTCTGGGAAGCTAAAGGCGCTTTATTCTCCTTTATGGCTTTGTTTTCTACTCGCGATCCTGGTGCGGGTGTGGTTAATTGTGCATACGCACGGCGTCATGGCGGGGGACGAAATGGAGGTGGGTCTACAAGCTGAGCATATTTTGCGGGGTGAACGCCCTGTCTACTATTTTGGCCAGCCCTATATGGGTAGCCTGGAAGCCTATTTAGCCGCGTTTATTTTTCTGTTTACCGGCCCCGCGGTCTGGGCTATGCGCCTGGAGACGATTCCGATGAGCCTGCTCATGGTCTATCTCGCCTGGCGTTTCGCCGCCGTTCTGGCGGAAACCGCGCACCTGTCTGCCCGGCTGAAAACGACTTTCATGACGACCGCCGCCCTGGTAGCCGCCTTTCCTCCTCTCTATGACATGGCCGAGGAGATGCGCGTACAGGGGGGATATATGGAAGCGTTTGTCATTATGCTCTGGCTCCTGTTTTGCGCGTTTCGCCTGACACAACGCTGGGGCCAGCAGGCGTCCCAGCGTGAGCTTGCTCTGCGCTGGGCTGGCATTGGGTTGCTTGTCGGCCTGGGTTTGTGGATTGACCAGCTGATTATGTATGCCTGTGCGGCCATCGCCATCTGGATTGGTGGGTATTTTGTCTTAGAACTGGTGAAACTGCCCCGTCAACCTTCTGGGTGGTCGCGGCTGGCGCTGCTCTATGAAGAAGGGTTGCTCGTTCTGAGTGCGGTGCCTGCGCTGCTGGTTGGTTTTCTCCCCGGCCTCATCTGGGGTGCGCAAAACCACTGGGCGAATGTGTTTTTCTTCTTCCATCTTGGAGGAACGCTCTCTGCTAGCCGTCTGCTGACCATAGCGAGAGTCACAAAAATGTATACCTCCTGTTTAGCTCCGCGAGCCCTGGGTGGATCTTTGCCGACACAGCCGGATGTCACGACGGCGAATCCGCATCTTGTGACCTTTGGGCTGTTCGTTGTTTTCTCGGGTCTTGTGCTCGGGGTGGCCGGTCTCTTTCTCGCCAAACGGCACCCGGTGTTTGTGCGCGTCCGGCAGCTCACTGCGCTGCCCCTGCTCTTCATGCTCTGTGTATCAATCATCTTCTGCATCACGCCTAACTCTGCTGCTGCACTCGGATCCGGCGGGTGTGGCCCATCAGATGGCGCGGGACGCTATGTAGTGCCATTGGTGGACGCGCTGCCATTTCTGATTGCCACGCTCATCGTCTTCCCTGGACTGGTCTTGCGAGAGAGGCAGCGGAGCCAGGCTCAACAGGGTGAAGATGCGCAGCGTGCTCTCAGATTCACCACTTCCAGGAGATCACAGTCGTTGGCTGTGACCCAGATTGGCCTGCTGGTGGTGCTGGCGCTCTATTTCGGTGCGCAAGGGATTGCCTATGCGCAGGCTGACCCGAACTATACATTCCAGGCCACCGGCTGTCTCTCGCGAAATCCAACAAATGTTGATCCTATCGTAAATTACCTGAAGAACCAGCATATTCATTACGTCTGGGCCAACAATTGGGTAGGCGATCATATCACATTCGAGACCGACGGTTCGATTGTGGCGACGAAAACTGGCATACGTATTATGTCCGATTATCAAGCCCTGATGCACGCGAATCGCGCCAGTGTGCTCGCGCTGGCGGCGCATGACGATCATCATCCGGATTTCTTGCGCGAGTTGGATGCCAATCATGTCACCTATCGGGTTGCGCGTTTCTACTCTGCTCCCGGCGTTGACGCGCTGGTCGTGACTCCGCTGAA
>Ga0070699_100002581_pt1 | contig 16238 bp, 14 predicted proteins | sample KBSK1503metaG_FD_65473 | JGI IMG/M metagenome (GOLD analysis project Ga0070699, IMG submission 65473) | Corn, switchgrass and miscanthus rhizosphere microbial communities from Kellogg Biological Station, Michigan, USA - KBS K1-50-3 metaG | ecosystem: Host-associated > Plants > Roots >...
CCCCAGTGCGAAGGCATCTGGCGGCCGCCGGAATTCGGATCGTCGGCGGCGGCGACGGCGGAGAGCAGCTGTTCGGTCGCGGTCATTCCGAGGCCGAGGCAGAGTGCCCGGTCCCGGTAGTAGGTGTAAAACCAGTCATAGGACGCGCGGAACACCCGGGCCGCCGCCACGAGCACAGCTTCGTGCCCGGCGCCGGAGATCTGGAAGAAGATCTTGTTCTGGCGCTTGAGCTGGATCTCCTTGTCGTCGAGGCTCCGCGAGAGGAGCATCAGACGCAACATGTCCAGGAGATCGGCCTTTTCGAGTCGGGCGCTCGGACGGGCGCGGGTCGACGGGGCGGGACGAGTGGCCATGGACCAGGGGCTAGGGAGCTAGGGAGCTAGGGAATCAGGAGCCTGCCCGAAAGATAATTGCCCCGGGTCGCGCCGCCGCCGTTACGGCGCCGGCGCGGTTTCCCAGACGACCCGGCCGCCCGATACCGTGACCTTGACACGCGCGTGCGCGATGCTGTCCGGGGCGATTCTCGTGAGATCGCGGTCGAAGAGCACGAGATCGGCGCGGTACCCCGGCTTCAGGATCCCGCGGGTGGCTTCGGCGAACACGCCGTACGCATTGTTCACGGTGTAGGCCCGGAGTGCCTCGTCGAGCGTGATCTTCTGCTCGGGGACCCATCCGCCGGGGTTTCGTCCATCGAGCGTCTGCCGGGTGACGGCAGCCTGCATGCCCAGCCGCGGGTCGAGTGGCGCCACGTACCAGTCGGACCCGAACGCAAGCCGGGCCCCCGCGTCGAGCAGCGAGCGGAAGGCGTAGGTGCCCCGGATCAGCTCGGGTCGGATTCGCTTGGCCGCCCAGCGACCGTCGTCCGCAGCATGGTACGGCTGCATCGACGGGATGACGCCGAGCGCGGCAAACCGCGGAATGTCCGAGGCACGAAGGTGCTGCGCATGCTCGATCCGGAACCGCCGGTCGCGCGGGCCGTGTGCCGTCGCGACGCTGTCGAAAATGTCGAGCAGCAGGGTGTTTGCCCGGTCGCCGATCGCATGCACCACGACCTGGAGTCCGGCCGAATCGGCCGCACCGATCCAGCTGCGCAGCGAATCTTCCGGCGTGACGAAGAGTCCCCGCGTGGCGGGCGCATCGAGATAGGGTTCGGACATGAGCGCCGTCGTCGAGCCGAGCGAACCATCGACGAAGCCCTTGACCCCGGCGGTCCGGATCCAGTCGTCGCCCGGACCCGCGGCCCGCACCGAATCCGCCATGGCGCGCCAATTCGCGAGGGGGATGTAGTTCGAGACGCGCAGCGTGAGCGCGCCCCGGGTGCGGGCGCGGCGCAGCGCCGCGATTTCCTCCCACCCGGTGCTCACGCTGGCGACCGCGGTGACACCAAGGGACGCGGCATGATGCATCGCGCGGGCGAGCGCCGAATCGAGCTGCTCGGCGGTGGGATCGGGGATGGCGGCATAGAGCGGCCCCATCGCCTCGTCCTTGAAGACTCCGGAGAGCTCTCCATCCCGCCGTCGCACGATCGCGCCGCCGGGGATCTCCGGCGTGGAACGATCGAGGTGCGCCGCCTCGAGCGCGCGCGAGTTGGCGAGCGCCATGTGGCCGTCGAGCCGGAGAATGAATACCGGATTCGCCGGCGTGACCGAATCGATCCAGGCCCGGTCCGGCAGCGGCGTACCGGCCCACTTCTCGTGATCCCAGACCCCGCCGAGGACCCACTCGCCCGGGCGCAGCGTCGCGGCAAACGCCTTGATGCGCCGGGTGAATTCGGCAGGGCTGTCCGCGTCGCGGAGATCGACGCTGGTCAGCTGAAACCCCCCGGTGAAGAGATGGACGTGATCGTCCATGAATCCCGGAGTCACGAACCCGCCGGTGACCATTCGCACCGCGCCCCCCGGCTCGAGGTAGGGAGCGAGATCGCTCTGACTGCCCACGGCGAGGATGGTGTCACCCCGGATCGCGACGGCTTCGGCCCAGGGATTGGCGCTGTCACCGGTCCAGACCCGTCCGATCAGGACGAGATCGGCTGTCGGCGCGGCCGTGCAGGAGAGGGCGAGCCCGAGAAGCACAACGGAGATTTTTGGAGGCATTCGGCAAACGTACTCGGTGGGGCCCGCAGGAGCCAGCGCTCAGTGGATCAAACCCGCGTTCACTTCGTCGGCCGACAGCTGCAGCAGCAGCGCCTGATCGGCAGTGAGCTGGAAGGAAGCCCCCGGCATGCTGAGACCGCGTGGAAGCCCCACGACGGAACGGTGAAAAATGCCTCCGAGGATGGTAAGCGCGGCGAGGTAGCTGCCCTGGATGGAGGGGTGGAGCCCGTCACCCGAGTAGAGAGCAAGGGCGGCGTCCCGGAGCCAAGCCGCTCTCCACGCGTTGCCCGCGGCCAGGAGGAGGCCGTTCACATCCAGGGCCGCAAGCCGGTAGGACTCGGCCGACGCGTCGAAGTCGGAGAAGTTGACCAACTGCGGCCAGACTTGATAAAGGGCCGGCTCCCCTCCCTTGGCGCGAATGCGCGTCGAAAAGGTTCCGACCCATTGTCTCAGATTGGCCCGATTCGCGAGCACCGCGGAAGGGCCCTGCTGCAGGACGACCCAGTGCCACCCGCCCGCCTCGATGACGCGACGGGCCTGCCCGTCGTTCCAGTGATCCTCGAGTGCAAAGTCCGGTTTGGCAACCTGCGCGGTCTGTACTCCGGCGATGCCGGCGGAATCGGCCAGTGCCTTGACCATCCCGGGGAGGTCGTTCGCATAGGTGAGGCTGTTGCCGACGAAAAGAATGCGCAGCGAGGCCGAGGGATCAGGGGCGGGATCCTCGCTCGGCCCCGTGCCCGGAAGACCGCAGTGACTGGTGCCGCTCACGAAACAGAGGGCGCAGAGGAGGGACCGGAGGAAGGACACACCTTCCCGACGGCAGCATCCTGACCGCAGTTTCACGGCGCGGAGGTGCCACGAGGTGAGGGCGCGGGGACTCGAAGACGCCGGGACGCGTCAGAGTTTGCCCCGGGCGAGTCGACGAAGCGACTCGAGCTTTTCGAGGGCACTGGTGCCTTTGGCCGGCGCAGCGGGAGCCACGGCAAAGAGATCGCGAATATCGAGGAGAATCTCGAGCATCAGCTGGTCCCGCATGTAGCTGTTCTCGAGGTCGGCCATCCGGCGATCGTCGGCCGCCTCTTTCGCCCGATCGAAAGATTCGCGGTAGATGGCTTCCAGATTGCCGAGGATTTTGTCGCGGGGGCGCATAGACACAGGGAGCTAGGGAGCCAGGGAGCCAGGGAGCCAGCGGAATTATACTTCCCTCAGGACCCTAGCTCCCTAACTCCCTAGCTCCCTGGCCCCTCGAGTCATGCTCACCGGTAAACGGATTCTGTTCTTTGCCGCCGCGCTCTACGAGGATCTCGAGCTGTGGTACCCCAAAATCCGGCTCGAGGAAGAGGGCGCGCGGTGCGTGGTCGCCGGACTCGGCGAGAAGACCTATGCGGGCAAACACGGATATCCCGTGACCCCGGACGTCACGGTCGACGATGTCTCGGCCGGGGAGTTCGACGCCCTGGTGATCCCCGGCGGATTTGCTCCCGACAAACTCCGCCGCTCGCCCAAGGTGCTCCAGCTCACCCGCGACATCCATCAGGCCGGCAAGCCGGTGGCCTTCATCTGCCACGCCGGCTGGGTGCCGATCTCGGCGGGCATCGTCCGGGGCAGGCGTGGCACCAGTGTGGACGCCATCAGAGACGATCTCATCAACGCGGGGATGCTCTGGGAGGACGCGCCGGTGGTGGTCGATGGCAATCTCATCACCAGCCGGAAGCCGGGAGACCTGCCCGATTTTTGTAAGGCGATCATACGATCTTTGAGTGGTTAGTGGTTAGTGGTTAGTGGTTCGTGGTTCGTGGTTGGTGAAAATCATCTTCCGGACGGCTGATCCATGAGCACTCACCACTAATCACGAATCCCATGTCACTTTCGGAATCCCAGCAGCGCGTAGACGCCTGGATCTCCCGGTTCAAGGAGGGCTACTTCCACCCTCTCACGAACATGGCGCGCCTCACCGAAGAGGTGGGTGAGCTGGCCCGGGAGATCAATCACCGCTATGGCGAAAAGACCAAAAAAGCGGATGAACCTGCCGGTGACATGCCGATGGAGCTGGCCGATATCCTGTTCGTGCTGATCTGCATCGCAAACCGGGAAGGGATCGACCTCCAGGCGGCGTTCGACCGGATGATGGACAAGGTGGACACACGGGACAGCAGCAGGTGGACCCTCAAGGAAGGACACGGCTAGGCCGCGCCAATTCCCGGCCAGGTCATTCCCAGTCGCGGGGGGCGTCGCGGAGCTCGGCCAGCAGGGTCAGATAGCTGTCGTAACGCGCCGGCGCGATCCGGCCCCCGGCGACTGCGGCGCGCACGGCACAGCCGGGCTCTCCACGATGGGTGCAGTCGGCGAACTTGCAGCGATCGATTTCCTCGCGCATCTCGGGAAAGCATCGTGCCAGCTCGCGAGGCTCGATCCCCCAGAGGCCCACCTCGCTGAATCCGGGTGTGTCCACCAGCCAGCCTCCCCCGGGCAGCGGCACCAGGATCGCGGCGACCGTCGTGTTCTTCCCACGGCGGTTCTTTTCGCTCACGTCCCCGGTCCGGAGCCGGAGTCCCGGTGACAGCTTGTTGAGGATGGTGGATTTCCCCACGCCCGATGCCCCGGTCATGAGCGATTCCCTTCCGCGCAATTCGGCAAACAGAGTGTCGAGGCCTTGCCCGGAACGGGCGCTCACCGGATAGACGTCGTAGCCGGCGTTCCGGTACGTCCCCGCGAGCTGTTCCGCCGGGGCGAGCTCGCATTTGTTCACCACGATCGCCACCGGAATCTCGTTCGCTTCGGCGATCGCGCAGAGCCGGTCGATCAGCTGCGGCACAGGATGGGGGTCGGCCGCCGCGGTCACCACGAAGACGCGATCGAGATTTGCGGCGACGGGCCGATTGGCCCGGCCCGACGGGGTGCGGCGCTCCAGAATATTCCGTCGGGGCGCGACCGCGGAGATCCCGAAGGTCTCCTGTGTGTCGCCGGGGTCGAGAGTGACGCGGTCGCCCACGACGACTCGGTCATAGCGATCGCGCTTGGCCTTGCCGCGGAGCACCGCGGAGACCTCTCCCTGCTCCGTCGCCACACGGAAGGTGCCCCCTTCCCGCTCCAGCACCAATCCGGTCCGCTCGCTCACCATTCCCCCGGCTGGGCGGCGATCGCCTCATCGAGCGCGGCCTTCACGTCGTACAGTGAAAAGGCCTTGAGTCGCTCCTCGGCCTCCGCCGCCGTCCTGCCCCATGCGAGCGGGCCGGATTCGACGTGCCCCGCCGGCGCATCCCCCGCGGGAGTCCACCGCACGAAGAGCAGCGAGGCACCGTATCGCCCGCGGGCGTCCGGCTCCTCGTCGACCCAGATGGCCACCGAATAGGCGTGCCCATCGTTGCCGCCGAACGCGGAGGCGCGCTCGTGCCGGGCCATGTACCCCCCCAGCGTCAGCTCGGGATCGATCGGCGGGATATGCCCTCCCGAATCACGCTGCCAAGAATGAAGGCGATGTTGGCGGGACGCTCGGCGAGCCGTCGCATGAGGTATGGATACCATTGCGTCCCGAACGGGACGTAGACGCGCACACGCCATCCCGCGGACCGGAGCTGATCCTGCAGGTCGCGCCGGACCCCATAGAGCATCTGGAACTCGAACCGCTCCCGCCCGATCCCGTTCGACTCGGCAAAGCGCTGGGCATGGCGGATCAGCCGCTCGTCGTGGGTCGCGATGCCGGGATAGTTCCCGGAGACGAGCAGTCGCTCCATGAGCCGCTGATAGTGGGCGTCGACGTCCGCCTTCTCGGGATATGCCACGGCCGCGGGCTCGAGATATGCGCCCTTGCAGAGCCGAACGCGGGCCGAGCGGGAGATGAGGTGTTCGACGTCCTCGGTGGAGCGCCGCAGGGCCGCCTGGATGACGACGCCCACGCCGCCGTCCGCCTCCGGGCGCAGGCGCTCGAAGAGATCGAGGGTGCGCTGGGTATACGCCGAGGATTCCATGTCGAGGCGCACGAATCCCTTGAGCGCGCGGGCACGGTCGATGATGCACTGCAGGTTCCGCTCGCAAAGCGCGGGGTCGAGATCGAGCCCCATCTGGGTGGGTTTGACCGACACGTTTACCTCCACGTCGGCCGCGGCCATGCGATCCAGCACCGTCCGGTACTCGGCCGCGGCCGCGTCGGCGGCGGCCGCTTCGCTCACACTTTCCCCGAGGACATCGAGCGATGTGGTGATGCCCTTGGCCTTGAGCGCGACCGCGGCGGCCACCGCCGACTCGGGAGATTGTCCTGCGACAAAGCGGGACGCGACGGAACGTGCCAGCCGGTTGGTACCGGCAAAGCGCCAGATGCGAGGCTGTCGGGACAACCACAGCAAGGTCTTGCGGAGCATCAGCGCGACCTCCGCAGGCGGAGCCGGGCAACGCATCCACGGCGGTCGGTCCGGTTGTGCAGCGTGAGTCCGCCGCCGTGCGCTTCGGCCACCTGGCGGGAAAACACCAGGCCGATCCCGCTTCCGTTGGGTTTGGTGGTGAAGAAGGGCACGAAGAGATTCGACATCGCCTGGAGACCGGGCCCTTCGTCGCGCACCTCGACCTCCACGGCGTCCTCCGCCACCGTCCAGGTCACCTCCGCGCCGCCCCCGGTCTCCCGCGCCGCTTCGGCGGCATTCTTGAGCAGGTTGATCAGCAGCTGGTCGAGCTGATCGCCATCCGCCAGGATCGACACGGCCGGACCTTCGATCAGGCGGATCGGGGACCGGCCCTCGAGCTCCACCGACCGGCGTATCCACTCGCCGACATCGAGCGGGGCCAAGGTCGGCGGCGGAAGCTTGGCGAGTCGCGCGTACGTGGCCATGAAACGATTGAGCGCCTCGGAACGCGCTTCGATGACGTCGAGTCCTTTGCGGAGATCGTCCTCCCAGTCGGGCGGTCGCGGGGTGCGATCGAGCAGCGTCGTCATGGTCGCGGCGATGGACTTGATCGGCGCCAGCGAATTGTTGATCTCATGGGACAACACCCGCACCAGCCGCTGCCAGACCTGGCGCTCTTCGGTGCGAAGCACCCGGCTGATGTCCGCCAGCACGACCATGTCGAGCGGCAGCCCGCTCTGGCGGAAGGGCCGGCGGCGGACCTCCCACTTTCCGGTTCCCGCGCCGGGGACGACCATTTCCAGGATACGGGGCGTGTCACCTTCGAGGGTCTGCTCGAGGCCGAGCTGCGTGGCGGTGCGGCCGATGAGCCGCTCGATCGGCTGGCCGAGCAGCCGCTCGCCGGCCCGGTTGGCCAGGCGCAGGGCGCCGCCGGAATCGAAGGCAAAGACCGCGACGTCGATTTCCTCCATGACGCGCCGCAGCAGCGCATCGGCTTCGAGTGCGCCGAGGCGCTGCTCTTTCAGCGTTTCCTGCAGGGCGTTGACTTCGCGCCGGACGGCGCCCAGAACATCCTCGGTCTCTTCCTCGCGCGCCCGCAGCGTGAAATGCCCCTCGCGAAGCCCGGCGAGGAGATTCGCAATCACCTGCAGCGGACGAATGACGCGGAGCTGAGCGGCGCGCGCCGCGATGAGCCAGCAGAGCACGAGTCCGCCGAGGACGGTGACGCGCAGGAGACCCGACGCGGGGACCAGCCAGAGAAGAATCGCGGCCGCCGCCAGCGCCGGAAGCCCGGCCAGCAGGGCGAGGAGGAGGATGCGACGGTCGTGGCCGAGGTTCACGGGGGGAAAGGTAAGCAGTGAGCGGTAAGGGGTGAGCGGGACCTGCTCTTCCCGCTTACCACTCACCGCTCACCGCTCACAGGCCATAACGCTGCAGGCGGCGATACAACGCGCTCCGCGAGAGCCCGAGGGCTTTGGCGGCGAGGCTCACGTTGCCGTCGTGGCGCGCGAGCGCCTGACGGATGGTTTCGCGCTCGAGCTCTTCGAGGTTCATCGGCGACGCTGCCGGGAGCCCGGCGCGTGCGGAGGGCGGGGCCAGCGAGAAGTCGGCGACTTCCAGGCTGTCGAGGCGCGCGAGCAGCACGGCACGCTCGACGGCATGATCGAGCTCGCGCACGTTTCCGGGCCAGTCATAGGCGCGGAGCAGCTGTGCGGCATCGTGGGAAATGCCGGCCCGCTGCTTCCCATAACGCGCCGCGTGGCGGCGCAGGAAGTATTGCGCCAGGGGGAGAATGTCCTCCCGGCGTTCCCGGAGCGGCGGGAGCTGCAGCTCGATGGTGTTGAGACGGAAGAGGAGGTCCTCGCGGAAACGGCCCGCCGCCACTTCGGCGCGCAGGTCGGCGTTGGTGGCGGCGATCAGGCGAACATCGACGCGGCGGGTCTGCGACGAGCCGACTCGCTCGAGCTCGCCGGTCTGCAGAATCCGGAGCAGACGAGACTGCTGTGCCAGACTGATATTGGCAATTTCGTCGAGGAAGAGCGTGCCGCCGTCGGCGAGCTCGAATCGTCCGGCGCGATCGGTTTTGGCGTCGGTAAACGCGCCGCGCACGTGGCCGAAGAGCTCGCTTTCGAACACGCCCTCCGACAGCCCGCCGACATTGACGACGACCATCGAGCGGTCCCGCCGCCGGCTGGCGGCGTGGATCCAGCGCGCCACCACCTCCTTTCCGGTTCCATGCTCGCCGGTCACCAGGATGTTCGCGTCGCTCGGCGCCACCCGTTCCATGAGCGACAGGACGGGCCGCATGGCCGGGGATTCGGCCACGAGGTCCGGCAAGCCGGAGCGGCGGAGGAGCTGGTTCTCCTGCTCCAGTCGCTGGGAGACCCGGAGGGCCCGCGCCAGCTCCACCTGGGAGCGCAGGGTGGTGAGCAGCCGGGCGTTGTCCCAGGGCTTCTCGATGAAGTCGCTGGCGCCGAGCCGCATCGCCTCGACGGCTTTGTCGACGCTGCCCCATGCGGTCATCACGATGACGGGGAGCGTCGGATCGAAGGCGCGCAGCCGGGAGAGCAGGTCGAGACCCTCCCGGCCGGAGGTGGTATCGCGGGTGTAGTTGAGGTCGATCAGGGCGGCGTCGGCCTGCTCGCGCTCCAGCAACGCCATGACGCCTTCGGGAACGTGCGCGGTGACGGTGCGGTACCCCTCGGCCTTGAGAAGGAGGCGGAGGGCTTCGACGATGTCGGCCTGGTCGTCGGCGATGACAATTAGAGGGTGAGACAAGGGAGCTAGAGAGCTAGGGAGCTAGGGAGCTAGGGATACGCCGAGCGGACGCCGACGGCTGCTTCAGGCGATACAGGAGCGTCGATAGCATGCGTCCCACCTCATTCGCAAGCGATTCCGCAGTGGCGCAGCCACCCTGCGGTAGCAGCGCGAGACGCCACGTCAACTCGAAGTGCGTTTCCATTTCCGCCAGGGAGCCGCGAGCTACCGAGACGTGCCGGCGATAGTCTCCGCGACTGCCTCGGGAGTGACCTTCGGCAACATTCGCAGGAATCGAGATCGCGGCGCGCTGAAGTTGCGAGACGATTCCAAATTGCTCTCGCGCGGGGAGCTTGCGGGTCAACCTATAGGTCTCAACGACCAACGCCATGCTCTTTTGCCAAACAATGAGGTCGCGGTAACTCTTGATCATATCTCCGGCCAGAAGAAGTGAACGGCTCATTCTGAGGCCGACCATCAACCAGGCGTCAAATACCCCCTAGCTCCCTAGCTTCCTGGCTCCCTAGTCCCTGACCACCCAGCCATCCTTCACCTGCACGATCCGGTTGCTGTAGCGCGCATTTTCTTCCGAGTGGGTGACCTGCACGATCGTGGTGCCGTCGCGGTTGAGTCCGCGGAACAGCTCCATGATTTCCCGCGCTTGCGCCGAGTGGAGGTTGCCGGTGGGCTCGTCGGCCAGAATGAGCCGCGGCTTGGCCACCACCGCCCGGGCGACGCCCACCAGCTGCTGCTGCCCGCCGGAAAGCTGGTTCGGATACAGGTCCTTCTTCCCCACGATCTGAAACCGGTCCAGGATATCCGCCACCATCGCCTGACGCTCCCCCTTGGGCACATCGCGATAGGAAAGCGGAGTCTCGATGTTCTCGTACACCGTGAGGTCGTCGATCAAATGGTACTGCTGGAACACGAATCCGATGTACTGCCGGTTGAGCTCCGCCCGCTGCTTCGGCTTGAGCTGATGCACCGGGTGATCCATGAAGTCGTAGGTTCCGGTCCAGCCGGCATCCAGCATGCCGAGGATCCCCAGCATCGTCGACTTGCCGGCCCCGCTCGGGCCCATCACCGTGACGAACTCGCCCTGTCCGATCGTCAAGTCGATCTGGCGCAGTACCCAGGTCCGGGTCGGGCCGGTCTGGTAGAACTTTTCGACGTTACCGAGTTGGATCATATATCCAGGGACTAGGGAGCTAGGGAGCTAGGGAGCCAGGGAGCCAGGGAGCCAGGGAGCCAGGGAGCCAGGGAGCCTTGAATCCGGAGGTACCGGGAGAATGTAACGCTCCTACTCCGCCCGCAGGGCTTCCAGTGGATCGACTCGCGTGGCGCGCCGGGCCGGCAACCAGCAGGCCGCCACGGCAACGCCGGCGAGAAGCAGCGCGGCGGAGGCGAAGACCACGGGATCGGCCGGGCTCACGGTAAAGAGCATTCCCCGGAGAAGACGACTGAGCCCGAACGCGACGGGGAGACCAATCGAAAGCCCGATCGCCGCGAGGCGAAGCCCGCGTCCCAGTACGTACCGGCGCAGATCGCCCGCTTCCGCGCCGAGGGCCATGCGAATGCCGATCTCCCGCGTGCGCCGCGCGACGAGATACGACATGACCCCGTAGATGCCGAACGCCGAGAGCAGGAGCGCAACCGCTCCGAGTGCCGCGAGCAGCCAGACCATGAAGCGCACGGGCGAGATCCATCGCGCCAGGCCTTCTTCGACGGTCATTACGTCCTCGATCGGCTCATCGGCATCCACGGTTCGCGCGACGGCGCGGAGCGTCGTGGCGAGAGTCGCCGTCTCCCCCCGGTAGCGCAGCAACACCTTGAACGGGCGGGCACTGCGCTGCGTGGCGCTCATGTAGAGGAGCGGTGTGTTGCCCCGACCCAGGGGACTCGCCACGATGTCGCCCACGACGCCGATCACCGTCATCCACGGTTCACGATCCAGGCGGAGGCGTTTCCCGAGCGGACTCGTGCCGGGCCAGAGCAGGTCGGCGGAGCTCCGGTTAATCAGGGCGACCGGCGGCGCGCCGGGTCCATCGGTCAGGGTGAAGCGGCGCCCCGCCTCGAGCGGAATCTCCAGAAGCGCGAAGTAGTCCGGGGAGACCGCGTAGCCGAGGCGCAGCCCCTGGCCGAGTGGCACCGGCGTCTCGCCGCCTTCCACCGTCACCCGGCTCGAGCTCCCGGCGAACGCCCCGAGAAATTCGGGATGCTCGATCGCGGCGGCTTCGACCATCGGCTGCACCCGGAGACGCTCCATCAGCAGCTCCTGCATCAGGCGCACCTGTTCGGGCGCATCGTACCGCGGCGCCTGGAGCTGAAGCTCTGCCGAGAGCACACCACGCGGATTGTAACCGAGATTGTCGGTCCGGCGGGCGATGAGGAAGGATTTCACCAGGAGGCCTGCGCCGGCGAGCAGTACGATGGCGAGCGCGATCTGGCCGGCGGCGAGGGTGCCGCGAATCCTGCTGTCGCGCCGGCCCGCGGTCGCCCCGGCGCCGCCGGTCCGGAGCACCTCCTGAATATCCGCGTGGGCCATCCGGAGCACCGGAACCAGACCGAATGCGGCACCTGCCGTCACGGAGAGCAGAAAGGTGAAGAGCACGAGCCGCCAGTCGGTGCCCAGCACGAGCCAGAAGGGCAGCTCGGTGCCGATCAATCCGGTGACGAGGCGCACCCCCCAGAGCGACAGCGGGAGTCCCACGACGCCGCCGGCGAGTCCGAGCAGCATCGATTCAGCCAGGAGATGGGCGGCAATTCGCGCCCGGCTTGCGCCGAGGGCCACGCGAACCGCCAGCTCGCGTGAACGCGCGGTGGCGCGGGCGAGAAAGAGGTTGGCGAGGTTCGCGCAGGCGATGAGGAGCACGAATCCCGCGGCAGCGAGCGCGAGCAGGAATCCCTGACCGCTTCCGTCCTCGGTGAGGTCGGCACGCAGCGAATGCACCCCGGCCGTCCACCCGGCGTAACGAGCCGAGTCCTGGCCGGCGATGCCGCGGGCGATACCCGCCATCTCGAGGTCCGCGGCGTGTCGCGAGATGCCGGGCGCAAGGCGGCCCACCACCGAGAGCGAGCGGTCGTCAGGCGCCATGCGCTGGACCTCGGGCGCCATCGGGAGCCAGATCGCGGCAAACTCGGGGAAACGGAACCGGGGCGGCAGGACGCCAATCACCGTGCGCATGGTGCCGTTGATGCGGACGACGGAACCGACCACGCCGCTGTCTCCTCCGAATCGCCGAATCCAGAGGCCGTGACCGATCAGCACGACCGGCGGCGCGCCGGGCCGGTCGTCGGACTCCACCATCGCACGCCCGAGAACCGGCCGGACCCCGAGGAGCGGAAAGAGTCCCGCAGTGACGACCGCCCCGCCAATCCGCTCCGGCTCCTGCGCCCCTGCGAGGGCGTAGCTGTCCTCGCGATAGGCTTCCAGTCCGGCAAAGCTCCGAGCCGACGTGCGCCAGGTCAGATAGGCCGGCCAGGAGGTTCCGACGCCACATCCGTCACAGAGTGCTTTGGAGTTGGTTTCGCTGACGTCGACCAGCCGCTCCGGCTCCGGAAAGGGAAGCGGCCGGAACTCGATGGCATTGACGAAATTGAAGATGGTGGCGTTGGCGCCGATCCCGAGCGCGAGGGAAGCGACGGCCACGGCGATCAGACCGGGCGCCCGCGCGAGGGCGCGGGCGGCGTGCTGGAGCTCGGAAAGAAGTGACATGGCTCCGGTAAGAGCCATCAGCCATCAGCCATCAGCCTTCAGCTCGGAATAGCTGACGGCTGACGGCTAAAGACTGACGGCTCCTAGTGATGCACGTCGACCCGCGCGCCCGCTTCTTCTTCCTCCACCACTTTCCCATCGAAGAGCTTCACCTCACGGTCGGCCCACTTGGCATAGCGCGGATCGTGGGTCACCATGCAAATGGTCGCGCCGCCGCGATGCAGCTCGCGGAGCAGCTCCATGACCGCTTCGCCATTCTGGGAATCGAGATTTCCGGTGGGCTCGTCGGCGAGGAGGATCGCCGGTTCACCGGCCACCGCACGCGCCACCGCGACACGCTGCTGCTGGCCGCCGGAGAGCTGCGAGGGATAGTGCTTCATCCGGTGCGCCATCCCGACCCGCTCCAGCGCGCTGGTCACCCGCTGCTGGCGCTCCGACGAGGGCATGCCCCGGTAGGTCAGCGGGAGCTCGACGTTTTCGTAGACGGTGAGGTCGCCGATCAGGTTGAACGCCTGGAAGATGAATCCGATCTGGCGGTTGCGGACCCGGGCCCGCTCGGACGGCGTGAGGCTCTCGACCGAGTGTCCCGCCAGCGTATAGGACCCGCCGCTCGGCGTATCCAGCAGTCCGAGGATGGAGAGAAGGGTCGTCTTGCCGCACCCGGAGGGGCCGGAGATCGAGACGTACTCCCCCTTCATCAACTGGAGGTGAATGTCCGCGAGCGCGTGGGTCTCGAGCTCGTCGGTGAGGAACACCTTCTTGATGCCGTCGAGCTTGATGAGGGTTTCGCCGGGCGCCGTGCTCATGTTGAGTTCCTTCGTTAGGGGCTAGGGAGCTAGGGAGCTGGGGAGCTAGGGAGTCGGGGAAACACTGGGAGCACCCTAGCTCCCTAGCTCCCTGACCCCTACTTGATCCTCACGCGTTCCACATTATCCCACCGCGACATGTCACTCAGGATCACCACGTCGCCAGGGTTCAGGCCTTCCTTGATCTCGACGCTGTTCACCGACGTCCGGCCCAGGCGCACCGTCACCCGCACCGCATACTTGCCGCCTTCGACCAGCTTGAAGATGCCGATCGGCGCGTCGCTCTGGCCGTAGGGCGGCCGACCCATGAACATGACGTCCTTCATGCGGGCGATTTCGATGACCCCATCCACGCTCAGGTCGGGCCGCGCGCCAGCGGGGGGAGTGCCGTCGAGCGCGACATCGACCGTCACGGTCCCATTGAGTGACGAAGGATCACTCCGTACGACGTGTCCGGCGGCGATACCGTTGCGTGTGTCGATCGACGACTTCTGGCCGATCGCCACGTCCTTGGCCTGCACCTCCGGAATGCGGAGCACCGCCTTGAGGCGGAGGGGAGTGGGAACCACCTTGGCCAGGGTCACCCCGGCCTGAGCGTACTGGCCGACCTCGAGCGGGAGCTCCGACAGCACCCCCTTGGCCCCGGCGCGGACCACCATCGACGCCCGGAGCCCATGCTGGAACGCGGTGATCGAACGCAACCGCCCCACCTGCTCCGTCTGCACCCGAATCTGCTCGTTGATCGTCCCGGTGAGGATCTTGAGACGCTCCTCCTCGAACTCGACCTGCTTTCCGAGCGCATCGGCCCGGTCCTGCGCCTGCTGCTGATCGAGCGGAATGATGAGTCCCTGCTTGAGGAGCTCGGCGCCGGATTCGGCACGGCGCTTGGCGTCGAGCCATTGCGAGCGCAGGTTGGCCACCTGCGACGCCTGGCTCAACCGGTTGTTGGCCAGCGAGGTCCGAAGCTGCACCAGCTGGGACTCCGACTCGGTGAGCGCCCGGTCGGCGTTCAGGGTCTGAATCTCGACGTCCGGATTGGTGAGCTCGAGCAAGACGGTGTTCGGCTCGACGGAGACACCAGGCTGGAGGTGCTTCTTCTCGACTCGCCCGGCGGTGACCGCGGTGATAAACCGGATGTCCTCCGGGACCAGGGTTCCGGGTCCGCGCACCTCGAGCACCATCTCGCCCCGCTCCACGGTATCGAGGTAGATGGTGCCCAGCTCGACGGTCGGTGATGCCGGCTTCAGGCTCATCAAGGCAAAGGTGACGGCGACCAGTGCAGCGACTCCGGCGCCGATCATGATGTACTTTTTCCGGTTTTTTTGCGGCTCGCGCTTGATGTCCATTTGGCTCCAGCTATCGGCTATCGGCTAGCAGCTATCGGCCTCCCTAAAGGAAGAGTCGTGCCGCAAGACATATTGAGTTAAGTCATTCACAACAAATGGTTTAGACAGTTTGTGGTGGGAGGACGGTGTCCGGGCGTGGGATATGCCAATCCCAGGACCGGACAGTACGGGAGGGAGGAACAGCCGCTTCGCTACTCGCGCTTCGCTATTCCCTGGTCATTGTAGAAAGTCTCTCCCGTGCGGGCACACTCGACGAGAACCGGCGCGGGGGTAAAGCGGGGACCGTGCGCCAGCGTGAGCGCTTCGAGCGTGCGCACGACTTCGGCCGCGCCCAGGGTGTCCATGTAGCGGAGCGGACCGCCGAGGAAGGGGGGGTACCCGATGCCGAAGATCGCGCCGATGTCACCGTCGCGCGCGGACCGGATGACACCCTCGGAAGCGGCGAGAGCCGCCTCGTTGAGCATGATGTACACCAGCCGCCGCTCGATCTCGGCCCGGTCCACCGAGGCGAGCGGCCGCACGCCAAGCAGCCGGTAGGCTTCCGGATCGGGATCGGTCTTGTGGCCATCGTGGTAGGCGTAGAAGCCTTTGCCTGCTTTGCGCCCGAGCCGTCCCGCCTCCACCATCATCGCGATTCCGGGACCCGGGGTCATTCGGTCGCCGAAGGCGGCGTGCATGACGCCACTCGCCTTGACCGCCACATCGATGCCTACCTCATCGAGGAGGGCAATCGGACCGACCGGGAAGCCGAACCCGGTCATGATCCGGTCCATCACCTCGATGGGGGTGCCTTGCGCCAGGAGGAGTCCCGCTTCGTTCAGGTAGGGCGAGAGGATGCGGTTGACCCAGAAGCCGGGGTGGTCCCGCACCACGATGACCGTCTTTCCCATCCGGCGTCCGAACTGGACGGCCGTCGCGATCGCATCGGGCGAGGTCCGCTCGGTGGGGATGACCTCGAGCAACGGCATCTTCTCCACCGGCGAGAAGAAGTGCATCCCCAGGATGCGCTCCGGATGCCGGGCACCCTCGGCGATGCTGCTGATTGGAATGGTCGACGTGTTGCTGGCGACGACGGCGCGCTCGGGAACCACGCCCTCCAGCTCGGCCAGCACCGCACGCTTGACGCCGAGATCCTCGAAAACGGCCTCGATGATGACGTCGGCGCGCTCGAATCCGTGCCAGCT
>Ga0070699_100002582_pt1 | contig 16237 bp, 14 predicted proteins | sample KBSK1503metaG_FD_65473 | JGI IMG/M metagenome (GOLD analysis project Ga0070699, IMG submission 65473) | Corn, switchgrass and miscanthus rhizosphere microbial communities from Kellogg Biological Station, Michigan, USA - KBS K1-50-3 metaG | ecosystem: Host-associated > Plants > Roots >...
CAGCAACTCCATTCCCTGACCGCCGCGCGGACCTGTGCCATCGACGATCAACCTGCGAACGAGATCGGGCGCCTGCAAAGTGATTTCCTGCGCGACCATGCCGCCGATCGAGAAGCCAAGAACATCAACTTGATTCAGGCCGAGCGCCTTGATGAAGGCGATGGCGTTAGCACCCATCTGCCCGAACGTCGTCGGGACCTCGCCGGAGCTGCTGGAGACACCCGCGTTGTCGAACAAGATCACCTCCCGGTCGCGAGCCAAGCCATCCGTCACCGCTGGGTCCCAATAATCCATGGTGCCGATGTAGTGCTGGTTAAAGACGAGCGGCACTCCTCCGTTCTTGCCGAAGCGGCGATAGGCGAACCGGATGCCGTTAGCCTCGACGAACTGCGTCGGCGCGGTCTGGTGTGTGTAGTTACGCATAAGCACTCCTTCTGTGGTGAGTCAGCTGGCATTCCGCATCCACTGCGATGGATGCGTCTTCGAAGACTTCAGACTACGAAATGGGCCTGAACGCTTCTTGCACGATTCGGCCGGTTTTGTCAGTTGTTGCTTCGCATTTGGAGGTGGTCACGACCAACAAGTCGCCTCTCTTGGTGTGGTGTGTGCGAGCCGGCTTCAAAGGCGATGTGAGGTAGCGGAGAGACGTTTCGATCCTCCGAGCGAGCGTCAAGGGAGGCGCTCCAACTCCAGCGCATCACTTGTTGGTCTACGCTTGAGGACGAACGTCTCAAATGCACAACGTCGAAACGACCTCAGGGGGTGTTCGGTCATCTCGGTCTTTGATCGAACCACCGCACCGGACAGAAAATTTGGTAGGAACCGCGCCAGATCGGCGCTGGTCGACACACAAGTCACACGCGAACACCCATTGCGCAAGTGGAAGACGCGATCATTTGCGCTGATGATCACGTCTCCATCGACCGGACTGACTCGTCCTCGATTTCGAACGCTATCGCATGACGTCGAGGCTGGCCTATTGCCATCCTCCACCGAGCGACTTGTAGAGTTGTACTACCGTGAGCGATTCTTCTAACCGGATCTGAGCCAGTACCAGCTCGGCCTGAAACAGATCACGATCAGCATCCAGGGCGTTGAGTTGGGTGTCGACGCCGCCTCGATATCGGACGTAGGCCAGGCGTAGCCGATCCCGGAGCGTACCGACCAACGCTTCCTGCTTCTCACGGCTCTCGCGCACTTTTTGGTGAGCAATCAGGCTGTTCGAAACTTCGGTAAATGCCGTCTGGATGACTCTCTCGTATTGAACGAGTGCCCGAGTCCGCTCGGCCTCCGCGAGTTTGACGTTGGACTTGATACGGCCAGCGGTGAAAATCGGCTGTGTCAGTTGCGGCGTCAGGTTCCACACTCCGGCCGGCCCGCTGAACAGACTGGCCAACTGGGTGCTCTGGCCGCCGAGGATTCCGCTAAGACTCAACTGCGGGAAATATGCCGCTTTCGCGACACCGATCTCAGCGTTGGCGGCGACCAGATCTTGCTCCGCGGCACGGATGTCCGGCCGCCGTTGGAGAAGCTCCGAGGGCAAACCGGCCGGAACCTCCGGGGCCAAGCCCTGATCGACGAGACTTCGCCCCCGGGGCACCTGACCAGGGCTTTCGCCGAGCAACAGGCGAATCTGATTCTCGGTCTGCCCGATCGCCTGCTCGATGGCCGGAATGACCTGAGCGGCGGTGTCCACGAGTTGCTCGGCCTGTCGCAGATCGAGCAGGGTCGCAATACCGCCTCGCTGCCTCGATCGCGTCAATTCCAACGACTCTTCGCGAGTGCGGAGTGTGCGTACCGAGATATCGAGCACATCGTCGAGCTCACGCAGCGTCAGATACGCCGACGCGACATCACCAACGAGCGTCGTCACGACACCCTTGCGGTTTTCCTCTGCACCGAGAAGAGTCGCTCGTGCGGCTTCGGTTGCTCTGCGCAACCGGCCCCAGATATCGACCTCAAAGGACAGCAAGTCGAGCGAGACCGTACCAAAGTTCCGATTCTGTGCCGGCAGTACTGCGGGCGACAAAGCCGTCGCGCCGTCGCGCGACAACCGATTGATCGCGACGTTAGCGGTGGCTCCCACATTGGGAAACTGGCTCGACCGGGTGATTCCGAGACCAGCTCGTGCCACGTCGATTCGCGCGACCGCGTCGCGCAGGTCGTAGTTCTTTTCCAGCGCTGTACGAATCAGCCCCTGCAGTTCCTCGTCCTTGAACACCTCGAACCATTTGAGGTCCGCGAGCGAAGCCGCCTGCGCCGGTGGTAGCGGCGCCGAAGCACGAAAATCGAGAGGCATCGCCACGGGAGGACGTCCGTAGTTGGGACCAACCGTACAGCCCGAGAGAAAGACAGCGAACGATGTGAGGAGGGCTCGAGGCGTCATCCCCTTCAATGTCCCGGGGTCGGCGCGGGCCGTTCGGTAGAGAGCGCGGTGCCTGCCCCCACAACCGCTCCCGACAGGGTCTCGACCGCACAGAAGATCGCCGGTACCAAGATAATGCCGATGAGGCTCGATGCCAGCATTCCGCCGATGACCGTTGTTCCCATGATCTGCCGTGACACCGCCCCGGCCCCGGTCGCGGTCCACAACGGAACGCATCCGAGAATGAACGCGAACGAGGTCATAATGATCGGACGCAACCGAAGTCGAGCTCCTTCAAGTGCCGCGTCCTTGAGCGGCCGCCCTTTTTCAAACTCGTCTTTTGCGAATTCGACGATCAGAATGGCGTTCTTCGCGGCCAGTCCAATGAGCATGACCAAGCCGATCTGCGAGTAGACGTCGTTTTCGATTTGGACCATATACGGCGGCGAGAAATATCCGATTAGCGTTCGGCGTAGCCACAGCACGCCAAAGGCGCCAAAGACCGCAACGGGCGTGCTCAGCAACACGCTGAATGGCAACGTCCAGCTCTCGTATAAGGCCGCGAGAATCAGAAAGACAAACAGCAGAGAGAATCCGAAAATGACTGAGGGCGGCACGCCTTCTGAGGCCTTCTTTTCCTGAAACGACATGCCAGAGTAATCAAAGCCCATTTCGGCCGGCATCGTGTGCGCAAAGACCTCCTCCAGGGCCTTCGTCGCTTGGCCGGCGCTGTAGCCAGGCGCAGCGCCTCCATTGACCTGGGCCGAGCGGTATTCATTGAAGCGCATGGTGAACTCCGGGCCGTTCCCGAATTCGAACCTGGTCAGGGCGGACAAAGAAACCATGTCACCGGTTGCGTTCCGTACGTAGAACAGCCCAACATTGTCGGCCTTCGTGCGGTAGTCACCCTCCGCCTCCACGTAGACCTGCCACTGGCGTCCGAATCGATTGAAGTAGTTGACGAAGAGACCACCCATGAACGCCTGGATGGTCCGGTACACTTCGTTGATCGGCACGCCCTGCTTGAGAGCCTTGTCTCGGTCGACCCGAACGAATTGTTGCGGCACACTTGGCAGGAAGGTGGTGCTCAGACTCCCGATTTCCGGTCGTTTTCTCGCGGCGGCCATGAACGTGCTGAGGTTGGCCGACAAGAACTGCACGTCGCCGCCAGAGCGATCCTCGAGGATGAAAGTGAATCCTCCAGACGTGCCAACGCCCGGAATCGCCGGCGGTGAAAACCCGAATGCGACTGCGTCCGGGAGCGCCGCGAGCTCCTCGTTCACGTGCGCCTTGATGGCTTGATATTGTGCGGCCCTGTCCTTGCGGTCTGCCCAGTCCTTCATGCTCACGAAGGCAAATGCGTTGTAGCTCGTGCGGACGAAACTCAGCAGGCTGAATCCGATGACGGTGGTGACGTGCTCGATACCGGGCGTGTTCCCTAGGATGCGGTCGATTTTCGATACGACCTGCTCCGTTCGCTGAAGGGATGCCGCGTCTGGAAGCTGGACATTCAGGTAGAAGTACCCTTGATCCTCGTCAGGCAGGAAACTCGCCGGAAGCTTGCTGCCAATGAACAGACCGACTGCGCTGAACCCCGCAACAAGTGCCACAAGCATCGCCGTCTTTCGTACCAGCGCTCCAGCGACCCGCACATAGCCGTCGGTCGTGCGGCCGAACATGCGATTGAACCAACGGAAGAATCTCCCGACCAGGCTGCTGCTTGGCGTTCTCGGCCTGAGTATCAGTGCGGCCAGCGCCGGGCTCAGTGACAGTGCATTGAAGGCCGACAACACCACCGAGACGGCAATGGTCACCGCGAATTGTTGGTACAACCGACCCGTGATACCGGGGATGAACGCCGTCGGAATGAACACCGCGGACAGGACCAGAGCGATACCGATCACCGGGCCTGAGATCTCCTCCATCGACTTGATTGCCGCTTCTTTCGGAGGAAGGCCCTCGTCGATGTGACGTTCCACGGACTCGACGACGACGATTGCATCATCGACCACGAGGCCGATCGCTAACACCAGGCCGAACAGAGAGAGCGTGTTGATCGAAAAGCCGAACATCGGAAAGAACAGAAACGTCCCAACCAGCGAGACCGGGACCGCCAGCAACGGAATAAGCGTGGCTCGCCATCCTTGCAGGAACAGGTACACCACCCCAATCACCAGGACGACTGCGATCACGAGGGTCTCGACGATTTCCTTGATGCCTTCGGTGACGGCCCGTGTCGTGTCGATCGGTATCGCGTAGTCGACGTCGTCCGGAAAACGCTTCTTGGCTTCTCCGATCAACTGTTTCACAGCCGCCGCTGTCTGGACCGCATTCGATCCAGGGAGCTGGTAGACAGCGATGATCGCGCTCGGCTTCCCGTCTAAGTGGCCGGCCACACTATAGTCCTGAGAGCCCAGCTCCACTCTGGCCACATCGCGCACGCGCACAACGCCTGTTTCGAGAGTCTCTCGAACGACCAAATCCTCGAACTCCTCGGGCGTAATCAAGCGGCCTTGAGCGCGCACCGAATAGGTGAACTGCTGTCCTTGGGGCACGGGCTCGCTGCCAACCTGCCCTGCTGGATTGACCGTGTTCTGCGCTTGAATCGCCGCAACAATATCGGGGACCGTGATCTGAAGCTTGGCCAGCTGATCCGGCCTGACCCACAAACGCATCGCGTACTGGCCGGCGCCGAACACTTGCACGCTGCCCACGCCCTTCACCCTCGTGAGCTGGTCGTTGAGGTTGATATACGCATAGTTGGCCAGGAAGCGCGAATCGCGGCTGTTGTTCGGCGACGAGAGCGCAATCAGCATCAGCGGCGCGAGCACCGATTTCTGGACGGTCACACCGTAGTTGGTGACGTCGACCGGGAGCTGCGAGGCCGCCTGCGTCACCCGGCTTTGAGCGAGGATGAAGTCGGTGTTGGGATCGGTCGTGACGTCGAAATTGACCGTCATCCTCATCTGTCCGTTGGCTGTGGCATTGAGCGAGGACATGTAGTTCATGTTGTCCACACCGCTCATCTGCTGCTCAATGGGCGTTGCGACCGATTGCTCAACGGTCTGTGCGTCCGCACCCACGTACGTGGCATAGATCTGAATCTCCGGAGGCGCAATCGCGGGAAACTGCGCCACCGGCAACCCCACGATCACCAGCGCACCCACAATGACGGTGAGCAGGGCAATGACGATGGCCACAATGGGCCGGTCAATGAAGAATCTTGACATCGTGACTCACGGGTTCCTGGCGGGCTGTGGATCGACCACCATCCCTTGGCGAATCTTTTGGAGACCTTCGACCACCACACGTTCGCCCGGCTTGGCACCATCGCGGATGATCCAGTCGACGCCGACCGTGTCGCCAAGCGTTACGGTTCGAATCACCACTTTGTTGCTGGCGTCTACGATCGCGATCTGGCGTGCGCCCTGGAGGTCGAGGATGGCCCGCTGCGGCACCAGCAGCGCTCCACGCTGAACGTCTGTGGCCGCGCGAACTTTGGCGTACTGGCCCGGCCGCAGACTGTTCCCCGGATTCGGGAACAGTCCTGCCAGCCGGATGGCGCCGGTCTTGAGATCGACGCGACGGTCGGCGAAATAGATCCGGCCCTTTTGCGGATAGAGGACTCCATCGCTCAGAATCAACTCGAGCTCCCACTGCTGGAGGTCGGCCTGGCGCAGTGTGGCCGTCGGAAAGCGCCGCGCAAACGCGAGGTAGCGCTGTTCACTCGCGGTGAAATAAACCTTGATCGGATCAAGTGTCGACACAGTCGTAATAGCACCGCTCGCAGGACTCACCAGCGCGCCCACCTGGAGCTCCGCAATTCCCGGGATGCCATCGATCGGAGAGGTGAGCCGGGTGAAACCGAGATTGATCTGCGCCGTTTCAATGGCGGCTTTGGCTGATTGAACCGCGGCCTCGGCCGCGGTGATCTGAGCCTTCGCGGTCTCGACTTGCGCCGTGGCGGCCCGTAGCTGCGCCTTGGCGGCCAGGTTGTTCTGTATGGCGTTGTCCAGATCTTGCTGCGTGATCGCTTCCTGCCGAGCGAGCGGAGTGTAGCGATCCACGTCCAGCTGTGTGCGACCACGGTTCGCTTCCGCGACTTCCACCTGTGCTTCGGCCTGCGCCAATTGTGCGCGGGCCTCCTCCACTCGGCCTAGTGACTGCGCGAGTTGGGCTCGCGTCTGGTCGAGCGTGGCCTGGAAGGGTCTCGAGTCAATTTGAAAGAGCAGTTCGCCCTTTCTGACAAAGGAGCCTTCCGTGTAAGCCTGCTGGATCAGGTAGCCGGACACCTGCGCTTTGATATCGGCGTTGACAAAGCCATCTAACGTCCCGATCCACTCCTGGTAGAGGGGGACATCCCTCTGCTGCACCTGTACTACGCGGACTTCGAATGGTTTAGGAGACTTCGCCTCAGTCGCTCTCGGAGAACAGCCCGCGTTCAGAACGATAAAGCCAGCGATCAGTGAGCAGAACTGAGCGCGCAACCCGAATGCTGGTGATAAGTCGGCGGTCGAGAAGATGTCAGAAATGTCGTCGGCGGCCATTGGAATTCGATGCGACGACCGTGAGGCTACCGCTGCGTCGCGCAGGATCGCGCGCCGCGGCTCCTCAATCAACGGCCGCCGCGTCTTTCAAAGGTAGCCACGCTCGTAACGCTCGGTCTTGAACCAAATGACTTTTTTCTGTCGATTCTGACCATCAAGAGCATTTCGGAATGCTAGAAGCAACTGGCGCCTACAGAGGGTATGAGGCTCAGCGGCTGAGACCGTGGGCGATGCCTAGCTTGTCGAGCAAAGCCTGAGGCTCGAAATAGGCGACCCAGATGGATGTGGCCCGGCCGTCCCTGACCGTCCAGTGTTCAGAGATCTTGATCATCGCGTCGATGCCGATGATGCCGAAATTCACCAGCGCCGCCACTCGCTCGTCCGCGGCAATGAAGACGTCGTAGCTGAATCGTCCGAAGTCGAGTAGGTCCGGCAGATTCGGCAGCACTTCATCGCGGAAGAAGGCCGCTCCAGGATGCACGCCTCCCCAGGGGAGATAGTTCGGCGCTGTGGTCGAGAAGTCTGGATGCAGGTACGGAGCGAAATCGGTGAGACGCCCCCGTACGCCCGCCTGGTAGTAGGCGTCTACCGCAGCCTTGCTCTTCTCACTTGCGGTTTGATTGACCATGACGATGTTCCATCGCCGCCGGCGCTTGATCGACCGACGCCTTAGGGCTCGGGGTGGAAGAGGCGCCCGTCACAGAACCTCGAAAATGCTATAAATCGGGCCATCCGCGACGCGGTGGCCGATGCCGATCGCGACTACACGATTCAGCCAGTCGTACCGCGCGTTCGCCGTCTCGAACAGTGGGTTGAGTCTGAAATAGTAGCTCTTCGGATCCACCACTTCTCCTCTCTCGATTCTCGCCACGACATCAGGCGGCCCATAACGAATGGCACGATAGGTCATGCCGATCAGGGCTTCATCCTTGGTCTTCAGGACCAGCCGCACATTCAACGTCGTGGCGCCATCGGGGCGGACCGTCTGCCAGTCATTGCCTCCGTCCAATACTTCGCCTGAAAGCCTCTCTCCATCGAACGAGCCACCCGGCACAACGCCAATGCGGCGATATCCATCCGGGGTGGCGCCGACAATCTGCAGTTTTCTGACATTCAAGCGCATCACGAACAACGGTTGGGTTCTGAGCGTCCTGAGAACCTCGGGCAGGTTATCGTCGAGATCGGGGGACACGATTGCTCCATTGCTTCACTGTTGTTCACAGCGTCGGGCAACGACCGCGGTCGGTCAAGAAGCTGTCTTGCCACCATTGACTCCGATGATTTGGCCGGTGAGGTAGTCCACCTTATCGGAGGCGAGAAACACGATCGTCTGAGCGATCTCTTGAGCTGTTCCAGCACGTTTCACTGGCACACCGGCGACCAGACTCGCTTTCCGGTCGGCATCGCCCGTAAAGCGGTTCAGCAGTGCGGTCTCCACAGGGCCCGGTGCGACCGCATTGACGCGCACGCCGGCTGCCGCGCCCTCGAGCGCCGCAGCCTTCGTCAGGCCTTCGACCGCGTGCTTGCTGGCCACGTACACCGATGCGCCCGCCGCGCCGCGGCTGCCCATGGTCGAAGATAGATTGACGATGTTGCCGTGCCGTTGGGCAAGCATCACGCGCATCTCGTGCTTGAGGCTCAGGATCGTCCCGAGCACATTGGTATCGAAGGTGGCGGCGTAGGTCTCGGCAGATTGCTCGGTTAGCGGTCCTGGCTTTCCTTCAGTGCCAGCGTTGTTCACGGCAACATCCAGCCGGCCAAAGCGCTCGACAGTCCGGTCGACGAGATTGCGCACGTCATCGTCGTGGCGGACGTCGGCGCGCACGAATTCCGCGTCGGCGCCAAGAGCGCGCAGTTCAGCGACCAATGCCTGCCCATCATTGTCGCGTCGCCCGGAAATTACGATGCGCGCACCTTCCTGAGCGAACGCAACAGCGGTCGCGCGGCCGATGCCGGTCAGCGCGCCCGTGATGAGTACGACTGGGTGGTTGCTCATGTGTTCTGTCCTTTGGGTGGTTGACCTTAGTCAGTCGGCACTGCGTCGGGCACGAGCGCTAGGGCGGCTCTCGCGCAGTCAACGTCGTTCTCCACCTTCGGCGCCCCGCTCACGCCGATCGCCCCGACAGTTTCGCCATCCACTTGTATGGGAAACCCTCCTCCCCACGCCGCCGTACGCGGAAGGGTGGGAATGCCGGCCAACAGCGACGGGTCGCTCTGGATAAAGTTGAAAAAGTCTTGCGTGGAGACGCCGAAGAGAGCTGTGTACGCCTTACGCTGCGCAATCTCGATGGTTGGGACAGAGGCCCCATCCATCCGGCCAAAAGCCTTGAGATTCCCGCCGTCATCGAGAATCGCCACGTTCTCTGTAACGCCAAGTTGTCGCGCTTTTGCAAGCGCTGCGTTCACCATGTTCTGCGCCAGTTCGTGAGAGATGCTGTGTTTCTTCACCACGTTAGTCATTGTGTTTACCTCTCCTCGTGATATGTGTTGTGTGCTGATCGCCTTCACACTTTGCCCTCAGGAACCGAGGCAATGCTTGATCCCGAGTGCCTCGAGCACCGCCTGCGGCTCGAAATAGGCGGCCCACAACGAGATGGCCTTGCCGTCCCTGACCGTCCAATGGTCAACGATCTTGATGGTCGCGTCCGTCCCGGTAACGCCGATGTTAAACACCGCCACGACGTGGCCCTCCTCGGCGAGGACGTTGTCGTAACTAAACCGAGCGAAATCGAACACGTCGGTAACACTTGGCAGTACATGGTCTCGGAAGAACGCTGCCCCGACGTGTCGACCGCCCCAGGGAAGGTAGTTGGGCGCGGTTACGGTGAAGTCGGGATGCAGATATGCTGCGAAGCTCGTGAGGCGGCCCTGGACACCCGCCTGGAAATACTCGTCCACGACCGCCTTGCTTCGCTCGGTCTCGGATTGAACAGCGGTTCGATGTGCGTCGTTATTCATAAGAAAACATCCCCTCGCTCCATTCAGGTGGCGTTCGCTAAGCAGGAAAGCGATCGCCGAACATGGGCCGACCGCTCTTGGATTCGGCCTGCGACGCTTCGTCCTCGACCACGTCCCAATGCTCGACCAGCATTCCATCGACCACACGAACGAAGTCCGCGACGACCCAGTTCTTTGCCTGGCCAAAGCCAGAAAAGCGGCTGTGCACGATCACGAGCTCGCCGTCCGCCACAATCTGCTCGTGCTCGTGCTTGAATGTCGCCGGCATGCTCTTGATCAGGTTGAAGAGACCGTCGCGGCCGGGCTCGATGTGGGCGCTGTGCTGCACGTACCTCGGTGACCAGAAGCGCTCTGCAGCGGCATAGTCGCGTTTGTTGAAGAGGGTATCGAACGCCTCGAGGACGATCGCCTTGTTCCGTGCTTCTGTGCTCGGAGTCATGAGATTTCTCCTGATGGGCTAGACTCGATGTTCATTGGTGATGTGACGGCAACACCTTCAGGACCTTCAGTGTCGAGCAAGAACACCCCGAACGACGGTGCGTCGCTCGTCCAAGCGGTCTTGAGGCGCCATCCACCCCGCTCAACGAGAGCCTCAAACACCTCAGGTCGATACTTGTGGGAGCTTTCCGTGTGTATGACCTCTCCCTCGATGAACACGATCGTGCGGCTACCGATGCGCGCCGTTTGATCGCGGCTGCTGACCAGGTACATCTCGATCCGGCTCTCCGCCTCGTTCCACACGGCCCGGTGTTCGAACGCATCCAGTTCAAGGCTGGCACCGAGTTCCCGATTGATCCGAGCTAACAGGTTGCGGTTGAACGCCGCGGTCACACCACCGGCGTCGTCGTACGCAGGCAAGAGCACCTCGGGCGCCTGGGCGAGATCAGCACCGACGATGAATAGCGCGCCATCGCCCACTAGCGCTCGCACCCTCCGAAGGAAGCGTTCCGCTTCAGCTGACTCGAAATTTCCGATTGTCGAACCAGGGAAGAAGCCGACGATTGGACGACTCCGGACAGCCGAGGGCAGCTCCAGGACGCGGGTGAAGTCCCCCACGAGAGGTATCACTTCCAAGCCGCGATAGTCGGCTCTGATGGTCTCGGCAGCATGCGAAAGAGCGACTTCGCTGATGTCGATTGGTATGTACACGTCGATCTGCGGCGACGCATCGAGGATCAGGCGAGTCTTGGCGCTGGCGCCACTGCCGAACTCCACGAGGGCTGCACCGTCGGCGACGAAGGCGGCAAGCTCGGGCGCGATATCCACGAGAAGGGCCGTCTCCGTTCGGGTTACGTAGTATTCGGGCAGTTCGCCAGATGGCCTCGAACAACCGCGAGCCCTCGGCGTCGTAAAAGTACTTGCTGGGCAGGGTCTTTCGACGAGCAGAAAGGCCTCGGAGCACGTCGTCGAGAAAGCGACTGCCGGCCGATGTTTCGTGCTGTTGGGTGGGCGGGATCATGGACACTGAAGTCATTCAGCGCCTCTAGCGATCTTCCGCAAGCCTGAAGCCCGAGAATTGCCAGCGCGCCTGCGGCGGGAAGAAGTTGCGATACGTCACGCGCTCGTGATCGGGAGGTGTTGCGCAGGAACGCCCGCGCAGGACCATCTGGTTGATCATGAACTTGCCGTTGTACTCACCGAGTGCGCCTGGCTCCGGCGTATAGCCGGGGTATGGCGAATATGGACTCGCGGTCCATTCCCAGACGTCCTGACGGATACCGCCGCGCAAAGACCGCGGATGCACACAGATGTCCTTCGGGCTCCTCTCGCCCGCCCCGAACTGGCGTGCGGCGACTTCCCACTCAAACTCGGTCGGCAGACGCCGCCCAACCCACCGCGCGTAGGCGGCGGCCTCAAAGAAGCTCACGTGACAGACCGGTTCGTCGAGACGCAAGCTCCGCAGGCCGTGGAGCGTGTATACCCACCAATCCTCGCCGTCGCGGTACCAGTACCCTGGCGCTTCCCAATTTGCCGCTCTGGCTGTGGTCCATCCTTCGGAGAGCCACAACTCGGGCCGCTGGTACCCCTCGTCTTCGATGAAGGCCACGAATTCGGCGTTGCTCACCGGACGATCGGCGATCGCACAGTCGCGAAGGAGTGACGCATGCGCAGGACGCTCGTTGTCGAACGAGAACTCGATGTCCTCACTGGGTCGGTAGCCGATCTCGTAGACCCCACCATCGATGGTCCACTGCTCTGGTGGCGTGACAATGGAGACAGGCCGTGCGGCAGCCTCTGGAACGTATTGAGGAAAGATCGGTGAACTCGAAAACGCATGCTTGATATCGGTCAGCAGTAGCTCCTGGTGCTGTTGCTCGTGGTGTAGTCCCGTGATGATCAGATCGAGGACGTCCCGATCTGCAGACTCCAGCAGCCCCTCCACAGCGGTGTCCACATATGCGCGGTACGCTGCTACCGCGTCGATGCCAGGTCGACTGAGCACGCCACGGGACGGACGCGGATGACGGGGTCCGACGGATTCGTAGTAGGAATTGAAGATGAAGCCAAATGCGTCATCGAATGGGCGATAACCCGGTGCGTGGGGAATCAGCACGAATGTTTCGAAGAACCACGTCGTGTGCGCGCGATGCCACTTGGTCGGGCTGGCATCCGGCATGGATTGGACGGTCTGGTCCTCAGCGGAGAGCGGAGCAGCCAGAGTCTCGGTGCGACTCCGGACGTCGCGATAGTGTCTCGCGACATGACCGCGTCGATCGCGGACCGTACCCTGCAATTCGATCTCTTCGATCGTCTGCACACCGCGCGTCGCGTCGCGGCCGTGCACGGTCACGTCGGCGCCATCCCGTGCGATCTGAAATGCGTTAGCGCGGCCCGGCCCGGACGTGGCTCCCGTGACCAGCGCTGTCAGGCCGTGGAGATCGCGTTGTTGGTTCGCAGTCATCGTCCTCCCTCTTCGCACCCTTGAGCCTATGAGGAGACGTTGAACGCTTCTTGAACAATCGCGCTGGTTTTGTCGGTTATTGCTTCGCATTGCATCCATCATGATCACTGGAGAGATCTGATGAGCGCAGATGTGGACGCCTACCAGCTGCGGTTCTGAGAAGGCCGCGTGATGAACGAATCAGGTAGATTCGACGAGCGACGGCGGGCGCTACACGGATCAGAGCGCGGACAGCCGTCGATCTAAATCGCGTTCTCGCCGCCCATCTGATTCAGGGCGTTGAATTCGTCTTCCGTCAACGTAATCGCCGCCGCCGCGACATTCTCGATAAGGTGCGCGACTTTGGAGGTTCCCGGGATCGGCACAATGACTGGCGATCGCGCCAGAAGCCATGCCAACGCGACCTGAGAAGGCGTCGCGTCCTTTTGCGCTGCCACACGGCGAAGAGGACTATCCGCGCCGGTTAGGCCACCAGCTGCTAACGGGAACCAGGGGATGAAGACGATGTCGTTCTGCTCACAGTAATCCAGAACGTCCTCCGCTCCGCGATCAGTCACGCTATAGCGATTCTGCACGCTCGCGATCGGCGCGATCGTTCGCGCGTGCTGAAGCTGGCGGACAGTGACTTCCGACAGGCCGATGTGCTTGATCTTGCCCTCGGCCTGCAGATCCTTCAGAGCGCCGAGCTGATCCTCCACGGGGACCGTGGGGTCGATTCTGTGCAACTGATACAGGCCGATCCGATCGAGGCGCAGCCTGCGGAGGCTCGATTCGCACGCCGACCTCAGATGTTCTGGCTTTCCGTTTTCAACCCACTGATCAGGGCCTGGCCGCTCGAGGCCACCTTTTGTGGCGATGACGACGCCCTCCGGATAAGGATACAGAGCCTCAGCAATGATGCTCTCGCTCACGTTCGGGCCATACGAATCGGCCGTGTCGATGAAATTGACTCCGAGTTCCGCTGCGCGTTTCACGACGCGAATGGCCTCGCTTCGATCCGCGGGTTCGCCCCAGATTCCTTTGCCGGTGAGCCGCATCGTACCCAGTCCGAGCCGAGCCACGAGGAAATCATTGGCGATCAACAATTCGCCGTTGTGGCCCCCGGGCTCGCCTCCGCCATTGTCTGATGCGTTCGTCGGTATGCGGCTGCTCATCTTCACGTCTCCTCGCAAGCAAGCGAGCGCGTGCCCGCGTCACCGAGGACGCGCCAGCCAGGGACGCAAGCGTACATGCGCACGAACCCGCAAAATTGATTTAAATGACCGTTCTTGTTAATTCAGACCGTCGATCGCTGCTTCGATTCGGCCAAGGCGATCGGGCCGGCTTTCGGCAGCCGCCACGTCGCCGGCACGATGCGAAGCGATAACTGACAAAACCAGCAGAATCGTGCAAGAAGCAGTCGGCCCCCTTCTCGTAGGCTGAGATCTGCGAGGAGGGATGTCACTCTCGCTCAGAGTGTGCACCTGACGCAGCCCGAGAGTTACGGTCGCCTTCGATCTCGATCGGCAGCCAGTGTCGACCACGCGCAGACGATTGATGCCGAGCGTCAACGGCAGAGACATCTTCACTGCGGCGCCTACGTGGTATTCCCGGCTATCGGAGGCCTGCGGCAAGGTGGCGAGAGCCACGTGTGGCAAACGGCCATGTACAGCGATGAATGGGTCTTCAGGTAATAAGCGCCTTGCGCCGTGACGAGAAGGGCAAACAAGAAAGGTAACCGACATGGCCGATCTCCTTAGTTCCGTTATCGCGGCACACGGCGGCCTCGACCGCTGGCGCACCGTTCGCGCGATCGATCTGACGTTCAACTTCTCCGGTGGGCTGCTGGATATCAAGGGTTTTCCTGGTCATCACCGGCCTTCGGCTTCGATAGACGCCGCGACACCTCGGACCGTCTTTCAGAGGCTGGGCGATGAGTCCGACGATCGTTGGATCTTCACCCCGAATCGGGTGTGGATCGAACGCCGTGACGGTACGATCGTCGAAGATCGCTCCGATCCGCGCGCGGCCTTCGCGGGGCATGTGCGCGAAACACCCTGGGATCGCCTGCACCTGACCTACTTTCTCGGCTACGCCGTCTGGAACTATCTGACGGCGCCGTTCCTCTTTGCTCGGACGGGCTTCATCACGCGTGAGCTCGAGGCGCACGTCGAAAACCGCGAAACCTGGCGCGTCCTCGAGGTGACCTACCCGGACGACGTGCCTGCGCACACGAAAGTGCAACAGCTCTATTTCGGCGACGACTTCCTGCTGAGGCGCCTCGACTACACCACTGATGTGCTCGGCGGCGTCGCCGCACACTATTGTTATGACCTCGTGACGACAGACGGACTCGTCTTTCCAACTTTGCGGCGCGTTGTCAGGCGCACCCCGGAGGGCCCCCTCCTGTCGGGGCGTACGGCGTTCATTCTCGACTACAGCGACCTGGCGGTCCGCAAATGATTTGGAAGACAAGCAGGGATTCAACTCGGATCCCGACGAAGGACGGATCGTTGGCGGTTCGGGTTGACGGCGATCCGAATAAAGGTCCGCTGCTCCTTTGCCAGCGCTTTCGCGGGACGATGGATGATTGGGACCCGGAGTTTGTCGCGCGGCTCGCGACCGCGCGGCAGGTCATTCGATTTGACAACTTGGGCGTCGGCGATTCAAGCGGCGAGACGCCAAATACGGTTCGGGGAATGGCAGAAGTCGTGCCCTCACTGCTTGATGCGCTCGGAGTCGGCGAAGTAGACCTGCTGGGTTGGTCCCTCGGTGGTTATGTCGGGCAGACAGTCGCGTTAACGTGGCCTGAGCGTGTACGTCAACTTGTGATCGCGGGGTCGGGCCCCGGTGGCCCTGACGGCCCACCGCCTCATTCACGCGTTGCGGAAATCGCGGCAAAGACCGCGGCAACTCGCGAGGATGTCCAGTTCCTGTTCTTCACGGAAACGGAAGCTGGGGCTGCGGCCGCCCGACAGCACTTCGACCGCATTCGCCTTGGGGAGCGCCCGCCCATTGCGGCGGAATCCGGTCGCCGACAGCGCGAGGCGATCGCGTCGTGGTGGAAGGGCGATGGAGCGGCACGGCCGCATCTTGGCAAGCTCAGAATGCCGGTACTCGTAGGAAACGGCATTGCCGATGTCATGGTCCCCGCCGAGCACAGCTTCGCCATCGCGCAGAAGGCGCCAAGGGCGAAGCTGGTTCTCTACCCCGATGCAGGTCATGCCTTTCTATTTCAGTACGCGGAGGACTTCTGTGCCGAGGTGCTGAGGTTTCTATCCTAACGCCCGGCACGGACGCGGATGTCCCTTGGTTCCGAAGCGTGGCGTGGATTGTCGTGTGGATCGGACTGTGGCTTGCGCTGGGGCTGGGGGGCGCGGCGACCCAGGGGCGAAGCGTCCCAACGGAATACTTCGCGGCGTACCTGTCGAGGAGTCGCTGTCGGTCGACAACATCTTCGTCTTCGTCGTCATCTTCTCCGAGCTG
>Ga0070699_100002584_pt1 | contig 16223 bp, 13 predicted proteins | sample KBSK1503metaG_FD_65473 | JGI IMG/M metagenome (GOLD analysis project Ga0070699, IMG submission 65473) | Corn, switchgrass and miscanthus rhizosphere microbial communities from Kellogg Biological Station, Michigan, USA - KBS K1-50-3 metaG | ecosystem: Host-associated > Plants > Roots >...
CCGTACGACGCGCCGACGGAGAGCAGGTTGAGGACGATCGCCTTGAGCGGCACGACGATCGAGCGGAAGGCAACCAGCAGGAGTACGAATGCAAGCAGGAGCACGAACACGAGGACGAACGGGAGCCCGTGTTTCAGCTGGCGGGTGAAGTCGACGTCCTCCGCGACATCGCCGGTCACCGCCGTTCTCGCGCCGGGGATCGAGCCGATCGTCCGCGGAATCAGCTCGTTACGGAGAGTCAGGATTGAGCGGCGGCTCGCCTTGTTGTTGCCCGAGCCCGTCAGCGGCAGGAAGAGAGCCGCCGCGGTGCCGTCGTCGTTCGAGGTCGCGAGCACTGGGCCGTGGCCGATGCCGCCCGCTAGGGCAAGCTGCTCGAGGCGCCGCCCCTGCCTACGGAGCGACGGCGCGCCTCCGGTGGGCACTGTTGCGACGATCTTCGCCGTCTCTGCTCCTCCGGGAAACTCGCGCCGGATATCCGTGAGCGCGCGAAGTTCGGGAATGCTCTGCGGCGAAAGTGTGTTGTCGCCCGGCTTCGCGACCTTCAACCCGAGCGCAGGCAGCGCAAGCGCTATCAGCAGGCCCGCCGAGAGCACGCACGAGAGTACGGGGCGCTTCAAGACCCGGTCGATCACGGCGGTCCAGAAGCGCGAGTGCGCCTGGTCGGTCCGGAGGTGAGGCAGGAACGGAATCCGCCCGCGATCGATGCGGTTCCCGAGCAGCTCGAGCACGCCGGGCAGCACGGTGACCGAGCCGGCGACCGCGCACGCGACCACAGAGATGGTTGCGGCGGCAAGGCTGTTGAACACTTTCGCGCCGATGAGGAACATCGCCGCCATCGCGATGATTACCGTCGTCCCCGACAGGATCACTGTACGGCCGGAGGTTCGGATCGTTCGCTCGAGCGCCTCATGCGGCGGCCGTCCGCGTCGTCGTTCCTCTCGCGAGCGCATGACGTAGAAGAGCGCATAGTCGACGCCGACCGCCATCCCGATCAGCACCAGCACCGTGCGCACGCTGTCGTCGATCGGAATCGCCTGGCTGATCGGACCGAGCAGCCCGAACGCCGCGGCGACCGCGGTCAGCGCGAGCAGCACCGGCACGCTGGCAGCGACCGCTGCGCCGAATGCGAAGAGGAGCACGAACAGCGTGACGGGGACGGAGAGAATCTCTGCACGCTGCAGGTCGTCATTGATCGAGCGGTCACGGGCGTCGCTGGCGGTGATGTCGCCGGTCTCCTCGATCGTCACGTCAGGGTGGGCGGGCGCGGCGGCGAGGATCGTGTTACGCACCTCGTCCGCATAGGCCCCGGTGAGCGTCGCGACGACTAGCGCCGAGTGCCGGTCGCGCGAGACGAACCGCGCGTCTTGCAACGGAGTCGTGATCTGGACCTCCTGCGAGCCGAGGCGTTTGACGACGTCGGTGACGGCCGCGCGGAACGCCGGATCGTCGACCGTCAGCGTCGTGCTGTGCAGGTAGCCGATCTCGCGCGGGGGCGGCCACAGGTTGTTCGCGTCCAGCAGCTCGTAGCCGCGCGCAGACTCACCGACCGCGCCGTTCTGGAGCGTCTCCGTCCCGGTTGCAACCATCGCGGCGACGGCGACCGCGACGAACGCGAGCCAGGCCACGATCGCGCGCCACGGGTGGCGCGTGCTCCAACGGCCGATCGTCGCCACGGACCTCAGGCCATCGAGTGTAGGACGGTCCCCCGGCTTTGCCTAGCCCTCGCGATGCTTGAGCTCGGACTCCTTCAGCTGAGCCGATTCGAGTGACAGATCGCCCGAGCAGACCTGCGCGTTCAGGTCGTTCTCGATCGAGTCGACTTCGGACGCACGCGGGTATGGCTCGGGCCAGAGGTTTCGCGGATCGGTCGGATGCCCGCCGAGCTCGAGGCTGATCAGGTGGTCCTCCTGGTAGTCGGACGGCGAACCGCCGACGCCGTATTCACGCATCTGTTTCCGTTTCAGCGCGTTCGTGTACGAGCTCGGCGGCCGGATCGTCTTCGTCCACCCGTGCACGCAGATGGTGGAGTCGATGTTCGCCTGCGTGACATCCGGGTGCAACACGCCGGGTGTGCGTGCGATGTCGGCGTGGTACGGACCCTTCGACGAAGAGCCGTGCGGCGAAACGATCGCGATTGCGAGTAGCAGAAGTGCAATTGCGACGAGCGCGGTGCGCGTCGACATCGTTCGAGCGTGCGGACGATGTTGTTGCGGCGCAAAGTGTCCAAACAGGACACGGCCCAGCCGAGGTCGTTGCTAGCTTCGACAACGTGCTCACAAGCGATCAGAAGGGCGCAGTTGCGGAGACGGCGATCGTCCACGCCGCGATCAAGCTCGGCATCAGTGTCTACACGCCGGTGGCAGAAGGAGGACGCTACGACATGATCTTTGAGCTCGGCTCACGCCTCGTGCGCGTGCAGTGCAAATGGGCTCCACGACATGGCGATGTCGTTGTCGTGCGGTGTTATTCCAGCCGAAGAAACTGCGATGGTCTCCTGCGGAGGCTCTATTCCGCTGATGAGATCGATGCGTTTGCCGCGTACTGCGCCGACTTGGATCGCTGCTATTTCCTGCCGCTCGAGACGTTCGGCGAGCGCAGCGCAATCCAGCTTCGTCTTGCCCCAGCGCGGAACAATCAGAAGGCTGGCCTCAACTGGGCGAAAGACTTCGAATTCGCCGCTACACTTGGCCCTCGCGGGGCCATAGCTCAGCTGGGAGAGCGCGTCTCTGGCAGGGACGAGGTCGCCGGTTCGAGCCCGGCTGGCTCCACTGAATCAGCCTGCCGCTGACTGTGGCCGGCTCGCCGGCCCTACGCGGCGGTCTCGCCGAGCGCCGCGACCTCGCGCCGCTCTGCCAGCCGTTGCAAGGCGCGCGCCTCGATCTGTCGCACCCGCTCGCGTGTCAGCCCCATCTGACGTCCGATCTCCTCGAGCGACTTGGGGTCGGGATCGCCGTTCATCCCGTAGCGCAGCTTGACGACCTCGCGCTCGCGCTCGGGCAGGGTCTCGACGGCGCTGCGGACGGCGGTTTCGGCGAGGCTGACATGCACTTCCTCGGACGGCTCGGCGTCCTCGCCGGCGATCAGGTCGCCGAAGCTCGTGTCGCCCTCGGCGCCGACCGGCTTGTCGAGGCTCGTCACCGCGCGGGCAGCGGCGCGAACCTCCTGCACGTGCTTGAGCGAGAGCTTCGACGTTTCCGCGATCTCCTCGTCCGTCGGATCCCGCTCGAGCTTGGCCATCAGCGCCCGTTCCGCGCGTGAGATCTTCTGCTCGCGCTCGACGATGTGGACCGGAATGCGGATCGTGCGCGATTTGTTCGCGACGCCGCGCTGCACGGCCTGCCGGATCCACCAGGTCGCGTAGGTCGAAAACTTGTAGCCGCGGCGCCAATCGAATTTCTCCACCGCGCGGATCAGCCCGATGATGCCCTCCTGGATCAGGTCGAGCAGCGAGATGCCGTGGCCCTGGTACTTCTTCGCGATCGAGACGACGAGGCGGAGGTTCGAGTTGATCATGAGATCCTTCGCCTCCTTGTCGCCGCGCTCGAAGCGTTTGGCGAGCTCCACCTCCTCGGAGGCGGTCAGCAGCTTGTAGCGACCGGCCTCGTTGAGAAAGAGCTGCAGCGCATCGGTGGTGGCGACGGCGAGGTCGCCGTTCACGTACGTGCTTCCGATCGCGTCCGGGCGTGCGCAGTCGTCGGTGAGCACGATCCCCTTCTCTTCGAGCTGCTCGAAGAAGCCGGTCGTCTGATCGTCGTCGAGGTCCGCCTCCTGGAGGAACTCGCTGACCGCGGATAGGTTGAGGCAGCCGAGCTCCTCTCCATGTTCCAGCAGTGCTTGTAGCCGTTCGTCTACGACCATTTCGCGGGTCTCCCCTGTTTGGACTCTGGGCTAACGCGAATTTTGCACTTCTGTTCCAAAGACGTCACCCGGGCGTCGTAGTTGGGCGCGTACCGTCGGGGCGATCCCGACCAGGAGGAATCCCATGCGCCGACCAGGAATCCGGTCGCTCGCGGGGGGAGCGGCCGGGATCGTCGCAGGCGTCATCGGGGGAATCGCCTTGACCTCGACCTCGACCGCGAGCGGGCCCGCGCTCGCCGTTCCAGGCCTCGATGCCGTCCACATCCCGCCCGTCCTCACGACGAAGGACGAGCCGGTCACGCTGCGCTTCGCGGTCGTCTGTCCCCCGAGGGCCGATGGCGAGCCCTGTGACGGCTCCGGCTCGGTCTACGTCCGCGCGGGTCAGAGCGGGGCGTTCCGCCGGTTGACGCTGAGCCGAGGCGAGGTCTCCGGCGAGGGCCGGTACTTCGTCGAGCTGCCGCGCGAGATCGCATCTTCCCGCGAGGGTTTCTCTTACTACGCGGTGCTCAGGGACGACGCAAACGGAGCGACGGTCACCGTCCCGGCGGGCGGGGAAACGGCGCCGCAACGCAGCTTCCCGCTGGCTGATGCAGCCGAGGTCGTTCTCGGCCCGCACACGTTCGGCCGCGACCGCGCGCAGGACGAGCGGGTCGTCACGGCCCCGTGGGGGAGCGAGGTCGGCGAGGTCGGCCTCGCCGGCTCCCGCGAGCTCGGCTTCAGCGGCCCTTCGTCGTTCGACGTCGCCGCCGACGGCACGGTCGCGGTGCTCGATCAGGTGAACGGTCGAGTCGAACGCTGGTCACGGGCGGGCGTGGAGGCGACGAGCCTGCAGGTCAGTGGTGGACTGGCGGACTTCGCCCTCGAGCCCGATGGGACGATGGACGTTCTCGAGCCGCCGAACCGGACGATCCCGGCCCCCGTGCTGCGGAGCTTTCGTGGCGACGGGTCGCCGCGCTGGGCGCAGAGGCTCTCCGACCGGACGTGGGCCAAGCTGGCCGCCGGGCCCGCGGGGCCCACGGTTCAGCAGCAGCCGTCCGAGCAGTGGTTGCCGGTCGCCGAGCACGGCTCCGCCTTGGATCGGTCGGCGCAAGCCGGCCGGGGCCGCCCGGGACGCCCGTTCGCCAACGGGCGCGAGGTGGTGGTCGAGCGCGTCGGTGCAGGCGAGCTGCGGCTGGCCGAGCTCGTGGGGAACGCGGTGGTACGTAGTTGGCGCATCACGAGCGCCACACCGCTCGGCGAGGTGCAGCTTGCGGAGCCGCAGGGAAATCGTCTGGTGGTCGTGACGAAGACGTACACGGCCGAGCGCAGCGAGTACGTCGTGCTGGTCCTCGACCGGTCCGGAGTCTCGAACAGCTTCGCAGTGGAGTCGCTCGAGTGGGCCGAGTCCGCACCGCTGGCGCGCTTCCGGCTCGTCGGCTCTTCGTTGTACCGGCTCGGCTCTACTCGTGCCGGTCTGTCCGTCGACCGCTTCGACGCGGAGGTGTCCCGATGAAGATCTTTCTCGTCGCCTTCGGCGTCGGCTTCGTGCTTGCAGGCGCGAACGGCGCTGACGCATACCATCGTTTCTGGGCCAACTGCAACTACGACGCGCCGACGTTCATGACCACGATGACGCGTGACGCCGCGCAGGACTACGCGAACGCCGCGCGCTACGAGGGCTACCAATGGGGCGGAGGCTGCTGGAACTACGACGACGTCGATTCGTACCCGTACGACGCGCCCGGCAATCCGTCGGCGCACGGCGAAGGCGGAGACTGCTCGGGCCTCACGTTCAAGACGTGGCGCGAGTCCACCGACGACTGGCGCGACGGCCGCTACTACTGGCGTGCCCTACGCAACGTGCACGGCCCGTACACCGCAGGAGACTTCAAGAATGGTCTCGGCGCACCCAATCACGTCGTCGCAAAGTCGACCGCGGGGGTGATGGATGCGTTCGCGAGCTCGACCCACATCGGCATGATCTTCACCCGCTCGCTCTACGGCGGCGATCAGATCGTCGAGGCGAAGTGCGAAGCTTGCGGGACGAACATCTTCTATCGCACGTATCGCAGCGATCCGGGTTACAGCGGAGTGGCCAGGTGGGGCTGGACGGGGTGAGACTCACCATGCTGCTCCTCGCCGTCGGACTACTCGCCGGTTGCGACAGCAGCGGCGCTCGCCCAGAGCGCCTGCTCTACGGAGAAGCGGCGCAGGAGTTCAAGGCCGTCTCGGGAAGCGTGCTCGCAATCGGTCGCGTGCTCGACGGCACGACCCTCGGCCGCCGCTTCACGAGCTGCCGTCCGGCGGTTGCGGAAATCGGAAACGACGCCGTCGTGGTGGAGCGCATCGGCGTCTTCGCCGAAAGCCTGACCTTCGCGGACTCCGCTCACAAAATGGTGTATTCATGTGACGGCGGCGCGGATCCGGCGGGCGAGCGCAAGCTTCCGTGGTGCGGCAGCTCGGCTGGGCGCCTTCTGCGCGGGAAGCTGCTCGACCCACGCCTCGACATCCTGTGCCGTGACCGGAAAGGACGGGCGCTGGCCTACGCGTGGGTTGAGCCGGCCGCGGGCGTGCGCTGGATCGGCGTCGATCAAGGCGCATACACCGAGATCTACGAGGTGCTGGCGGCGCTGCCCGTCCGGATCGCGTCCACGCGCGGGATCGAGATTGACCGGGCCCGTGCGACCTTCGACGTGACGCAGTACGACAACCACGGAAGGGTGGTGATCGAGGGAAGGCTCGAGGCCCAGGTTGCGGGCTGATTTCAGGGGGGTACACTCGGCTCATAGTGTGGGAGTTGATCTGGCTGATGGTGATCATGAAGATCCCCATCCTCTATCTCTGCTGGGTCGTCTACTGGGCGATCAAATCCGAGCCGCGACCCGAGGAATCGGCTGCGCTCGTGAAGGTCCCCGACGACACCGATCCGAAGCCGTGGCGGCCAAGGCGCAGTCGCCCGCGCAGGCTCGGGCCTCACGGTCGGCCCTCACGCGGTTACGCGCGGACGGGTCGCGCCACGGTGCGGACGTGAGCGCAACACCTCACCCGCAGGGCCGGCCGGCCGAGACGGTGGCGGGCTTTCTCGCGGCCGCTGGGATCTTCGTCAGCCTCGTGGGGATTGCCTACCGGCCGCTGCGGCTCATCCCCTTCGCGATCCTGCTCTCGCTGATCGCCGCCGGAATCGGCGGCCGGAGCGAACGGCTGGCGACCTACGCAGTCGCGATCGGGGCTGCCTCCTTCGCGATCGGTCTTGCGGTGGCCGTGATCACGAGCCATCCCCTCTGGTAGCACCCCTCGTTGCTACAAAGGACGTAGTGACTGACGTCGACGGCCTGAACGCGGGCTACGCGCGCGATCTCTTCGAGGAGTACCTCGACAATCCAGAGGCGGTCCCGAGCGAATGGCGGCTGCTCTTCGAGAGCGGGGACAGCGAGATCGTCGCGACCCATCCCGGTCTCGCACGCCTACTCGAAGCGGCAGCGAACGGCCGGACGGCCCCGGCTCCCGCGCCCGCCGCCGGCCTTGCCGCAACGGCGCCGCCACCCGAGGTCGAGCCGGTCTCCGACGAGCTGCTCGGCGCCGTCGCCGCTGCGATGGCCCTGGTGAAGGCGCACCGGATGCACGGCCACCTCGCGGCGCATCTCGATCCACTCGGGTCGGAGCCCCCCGGCGACCCCGCGCTCGAGCCCGAGCGCTTGATTCCGAAGCTGACTCCCGAACTCCAGGCGAGGGTGCCGGCCGCCGTCCTGCGGATGTACGTCGCGGGAGAGACGCTCGCCGACGCGCTGCCGCGTCTGAGCGCCACCTACACGGGGACGATCGCGTACGAGATCGAGCACATCGCCGACCACGAGAAGCGCGTGTGGTTGCGGCAGGCGATCGAGTCGGGCAAGTACCGCACACCCCTCTCTGCCGAGAAGAAGAAGGAGCTGCTCGCGCGGCTGTCACGCGTCGAAGCGTTCGAGCAGTATCTGCGGCGTGCGTTCCTCGGACAGAAGCAGTTCTCGATCGAAGGCCTCGACGTGATGGTGCCGATGCTCGACGAGGCGATCGAGCTCGCGGCGGAGAACGGTGCGCACGAGGTCGTGATCGGGATGGCCCACCGCGGCCGGCTCAACGTTCTCGCGCACACGCTCGGGCTGGGATACGACTCGATCCTCCGCGAGTTCGAAGGCGAGCGCACGATCGAGGCGGTCGTCGCGACCGACGAAGGTGGAACCGGTGACGTGAAGTACCACCTGGGCGCGGCCGGAACGCGTTCGACTCCCGCCGGAGACATCACGGTCACGCTTGCCGCGAACCCGAGTCACCTGGAGGCAGTGGATCCCGTGGTCGAGGGACGAGCTCGTGCAGAGCAGACCGATCGCTCGACGCGCTACGGCCTGCACGACCCCAACGTAGCCCTGCCGGTGCTGATCCACGGAGACGCCTCGTTCCCCGGCCAGGGGGGCGTCGCGGAGACGTTGAACCTGTCCGCGCTCGAAGGCTATTCGACCGGCGGAACGCTCCATCTGATCGCCAACAACCAGGTCGGTTTCACGACCGATCCCAGCGAAGGGCGTTCGACGCGCTACTCGAGCGACCTCGCCAAGGGCTTCGATGTCCCGATCATCCATGTCAACGCCGATGACCCGGAGGCGGCGATGTCCGTGGTCTCTCTCGCGCTGGCCTTCCGCCGCCGCTTCGAGAGCGACGTCGTCATCGATCTCGTGGGCTATCGCCGGCACGGTCACAACGAGCAGGACGAAGCCGCCTACACGCAGCCGTTGATGACCGCGCAGATCGCGGAGCACCCGACCGTGCGCGACCAGTTCGCAAAACTGCTCGTCGCGGGGGGAATCGTCACGGAGGACGAAGGCGACGACCTGTTTGCGCAGGTCACTTCGGAGTTGAAGCAGGCTCACGAAGCGTTGAAGGCGACCTTCGGCGTGCCGCTTCCCGCAGAAGGGAAGATTCCGTTCTCCAGCGGCGACGGCGTTGTCACCGCCGTCTCGGCCGATCGGTTGCGCGAGTTGAACGACGAGTTGCTGCGCGTCCCCGAGCACTTCACCGTCCACCCGAAGCTGCTGGGTCAGCTCCAGCGGCGCCTCAAGACGATCGATGAAGGCGGGATCGACTGGGGCCAGGCCGAAGCTCTCGCGTTCGGGTCCCTGCTCGTCGAGGGAATCCCGATCAGGCTCACGGGTCAGGACACCCAACGCGGCACGTTCTCTCATCGCCACGCCGTGCTGCACGACGTCCACACCGGTGAGACGTTCACGCCGCTGCAGAACCTCGACGAGGCAAGCGCGTCCTTCGAGATCTACAACTCGCCGCTCTCGGAATACGCGTGTCTCGGCTTCGAGTACGGGTACTCCATCGCTGCGCCGGAAGCGCTCGTGCTCTGGGAGGCCCAGTTCGGCGACTTCGTCAACGGCGCGCAGATCGTGATCGACCAGTTCATCGTCGCGGGACTGGCGAAATGGCGTGAGACGACGCGGCTGACGCTCCTGCTACCCCACGGCTACGAAGGGAACGGTCCCGAGCATTCGAGCGCACGGCTGGAGCGGTTCCTCCAGCTCGCAGCGCAGGAGAACATCCGCGTCGCCAATCCGTCGACGTCCGGCCAGCACTTCCACCTGCTCCGTCGTCAGGCCCTCGACGCAGCGGGCCGCCCGCTGATCGTGATGACGCCGAAAGGGCTCTTGCGTCTGAAGCAGGCCTCGTCGACGCTCGCCGACCTTGCGGAAGGGTCGTTCCAGCAGGTGATCGACGACCCGAGCGCAAAGCACGCCGAAGTGACTCGGCTCGTCTTCTGCTCGGGGAAGGTGTACTACGACATCGCCGGACACGAGGCACGCGCGCAGGCCACGCAGGTTGCGGTCGCAAGGCTCGAGCAGCTCTATCCATTCCCCGTCGACGCGTATGCGGCACTCATCGCCCGTTACCCGAGCCTACGCGAGGTCGTCTGGACGCAGGAGGAGCCGCAGAACATGGGCGCCTGGCGGACGATCCGGCATCGGCTGGAGGCGCCGCTGAAGGAAGCGGGAGTCCCGCTCAGCTATGCCGGCAGACCCTGGCGGGCAAGCCCGAGCGAGGGCTATCCAACCGCCCACCTGCGCGAGCAGGACCGCATCGTCCGCACTGCCCTCGGAACCGCCTAGCGCTTACGTGCTCGGCGCGAACGCGCCCGCGCGCTCGCCTGCAAAACACGCGACGCGACCTTGGGCCCATGCTTGCGAGCCACGTTCAAGACCTGGTTGCGCTGTTTCGGCGGGAGTCGTCGCCAGATATCCCAAGCGGTCAGCGCGAGACCGATGGGCCCAAGGCGTCTGGTGAGGCGTGGCCGCACGGGACTATCCTCGCACAGGCCCTAGCCGTCGTGCCCTTTGTCCTTGTCTTTCCCCTTCTCCTTGTCCTTGTCGTTGCCGTGACCTTTGTCGCTCTCGGGCTCCGGGGTCGCTTCCGCAGGCGTCGTCGTCGTCGTCGTCGTCACCACGGGCGCGGCTGCCATCACGGGTTCCACGGGCTTACTCGTTTGCGTGGCTTTGTCGTGCCTCTTGGTCTTCCCCTTGCCCCTGTCGGCACGGGCCGGCGGTTGGCTCGGGGCCGGCTGCGCGACGGGAGCCGCCGGGGTGTCGCTGGCGAGCGTGCGCGTTTCGGTCACCGACGCCGGCGGTGGCGTCGGCTGGGGAGCGGGCCTCGGGGCGGGCCTCGGCTCGCGCGCAGGACTGGAACCCCGACGGGAAGCCGGAGCGCCCGCCGCGGGGACGGCGCGCACGATCGAACGCCTGTCCTCGACTCGCCCCGCGCGCACGGGACGCGACGGCGCGGATGCAACCAGCTGCACGGAGCGCTGAAGGGATGACGGCGGCGCCGTCAGTGATCGGACGGCGTCGTGCGCCGTCGCGAACAACGCGGGCATCGCGAGTGTGAAGCCGATGGCTCCCGTCATCAGCGCGGCGGCTAGGACGCGCGCGCACTTTTCCCTCATGTTTCCCCCTGCGGTTGTCGATACCTGGCTCAATCGAGGGTATCGGCACCGGGGGAGAAAGGCTTGAAGGGAAGTCGTGGGTAGTTTCAAAGTCAAGCTCGTCGCCTACTTCCTGCTGTTGTCCCTGCTTCCACTGGCGGCCGCCTTCTGGGGTTTTTCCACGGTCGCGTCGCAAAGCGAGGCCCGGCGGGTCGATGCGCGCCTCCAGGCCGGGCTCCGCGCGACGTTGGCCGCCTACCAGGAGGCGCTCGGCTCGGCCGACAGGGCTGCGGAGCGGCTCGCCCGTCAGCCCTCCTTCCAACGGGCGCTCCTGGCTCACGACCGGGCCGCGCTGCAGCGGATGCTCAAGGGGCAGCCACATCTCGCCGTCGTGGCGCCCGGGGGCTTTCAGGTAGGCAAGCCTGACCCGATCGCGCCCCGGCGGCAGGTCGCGGTTCTGGCGGCCGGGGGCAGTCAGGGTGCCGTGATCGCGTCCGTGCCCCTCGACGGCGCCCTGGTGCGCCGTTTGGAGGCCCGCTCCGGGCTCGAGACCGCGGACCACGTCCTCGTCGTGGAGGACGGCCGGATCGTGGCCGGGCCTCCGGGCGTTCGCGGCCGTTTCGATCTCCTCTCCGGCAAGCCGGGCACCGTCTCCGTCGGCGGAACGAGATACCGGGCTCTGGTCGCGAGCACGCTCGAGGGACGGCCGAGCGCGACGCTGGGCGTGATCAGTCCGCAGGGGCTCATCGACGCCGCCAACCGCAAGGCGACGAATCAGCTGCTCATCGGCCTTGTCGCCGCGCTCGTCTTCGTCGGTTGCGTCGCCTATGTCGAAGGCCGGGCGATCGTGCGAACGATCCGTCGTCTGGTCGACGCCGCCGCCGCAATCGCCCGCGGCGACCTGAAGGAACGCGTCCCCGTTCAGGGCCGCGACGAGTTCGCGCTGCTCGGCCGAACGTTCAACCAGATGGCATTCCAGCTCCAGACTCGACTCGAGGAGCTCGAGGCGGAGCGCGGACGCCTGCGGGACGTGACCTCGCGCTTCAGTGAGGCGCTCGGAGCGACGCACGACGCCGAGCAATTGATGCCGCTGATCCTGGAGGCTGCAATGGAGGCCACCAGTGCCGCGGGGGGCGTGCTCGTCGGGACGAGCGGCTCGCTCGTCAAGGCCGGGTTCCCGGAAAAGGGCACAGAGCGTCTCGAGGTGCCTCTGCAGGCCGGGTCGATCAACTTCGGCTCGCTGCTGCTCTTCGGCGCCGAGTTCAGCGAAGAGGACCGCATGACCGCCGTCTCACTCGCTTCGCATGCGGTGGTCGCGCTCGACAACGCACGGCTGCACCGAATCGTTGAACGGCAGGCGCTGGTCGACGGCCTTACGGGTCTCGCCAACCGGCGCCAGTGCGAGGAGACCCTCGAAGACGAGCTCGCACGTGTCGAACGTTTCGGCGGCTCCCTGGCAGTCGTCGTGGCCGACCTCGACTGGTTCAAGGACATCAACGACCGCCACGGTCATCCCGCAGGCGACGCAGTCCTGCGTGAGTTCGCCGTGCTGCTCGAGGAGACCGTCCGGGACGTCGACCTCGCTGGCCGCTGGGGCGGGGAGGAGTTCGTCCTCGTCCTGCCGGGCACCGACGTCGCGGGCGGGGCCCAGCTCGCCGAGCGGATCCGGGTGGCCCTCGCCGGCCGGACTGTCCTCGCCGTCGACGGCAGCCGGATCCCCGTCACGGCCAGCTTCGGGGTCGCCGCGATCCCCCCGGCCAAGACCGCCTCCGAGCTCTTCGCGGCGGCCGATGCGGCCATGTACCAGGCAAAACGGGCCGGCAAGAACCGGGTCGAGGCGGCGCGCGAGCCCGTCACGCACTCGTAAGCCTCCTGCAGTTTCTGGGGAAAAGGCCGCCCGAAGGGCTACAATCTCGCCCCAGCACCTGACCCCGACCCCAGGAGCCTCTATGCAAGTTGAGACGCCGTCGATCTTCGCCAAGGTCATCCAGGACCATCTCGAGCTGAAGGAGCGGAACGCCAAGCTCGAGGGTGCCATGCCGCTCGGTCACTACAAGGCCGCGGATCCTTTCGACAACCACCCACTGTTCAAGACCGAAGAGCAGGCACGCCTCGAAGAGACCATGGACGGCGAGGAGCCGGTCGTGGCTTCCGAGCCCCCGGTGCCTGCGTGGCCCGGCGAGGAGACCGCCGAGCAGGCCGTCCCGGATTCCGAGGAAGGCCTCTGGGGCCGCAGCCGCGATTTCGACTGGGGCGACTAGCGGTTCGTCAGGCTCGGTCCCGGCGTCGTAGGGTAGGTCCTTCGGAAAGCGACGACGGGAGGCTCGACATGAAGCGACTACTGCTGGGATTCGGGCTCGCGACGGGTTTCGCCTATGCCGTGCGCGAGCTCTTCGGGGAGCCTCAGCCTCAGCCGCAGCCGAGCTGGGACGAGACCGACAACGATCCCGAGGATCTGAGCCAGGACCTCGCGCAGCGGGCACGCCTAGCCGAGGGCGCGCAGGCCGAAGAAGAAGCCCAGACGAGTTAGGGAAGCTAGAGCAGGCTCGCGACGAACCGAAGGTCGTCGACGAACGCGGCGAACTCGGTCTCCCTCTGCTCGGGTTCCCCGCGCAGGATCGCAGAGGGATGAATCGTCGCTGTGACGGCGTCGGCGAGATTCGACTCGACCAGAGTGCGCCGGTTCTGCGTCACGCGGAACTCACGGCCGAGCAGCGACTGCGCCGCTGTCGCGCCGAGCAGGACGAGCACCCGCGGGTGGACGATCGCGAGCTCGGCCTCGAGCCACGGGCGACACGCGGTGATCTCCGCCCAGGTCGGTTTCTGGTGGATCCGACGCTTGCCCCGCGCCTGCCATTTGAAGTGCTTCACCGCATTCGTCATGTAAGTGGCGGAGCGATCGATCCCGGCCTCCGTGAGCGCCTTGTCCAGCAGCTGTCCGGCCGGGCCCACGAATGGCTTCCCCGCTCGGTCCTCCTGGTCACCCGGCTGCTCGCCGACGAACATCACCCCGGCTGACTCCGGGCCTTCTCCGAAGACCGTTTGGGTGCCGAGCCTCCACAGGTCGCAGCCCTTGCAGCCGGCCGACGCCGCCCGGAGCGCGGGCAGGGACAGCTCGGCGGGCAGGAAGTTCGCGGCAGATGTGGTCGCCCGAGGCCTGGCCATGCCTCCTCTATGACCGCTCGTAAGGAAGAGGAACCCCTCGACCGGGGGATACCAGCCGCTTTCCACGGCGCTTTGCTGTGTGTCGGTTCTGAAAAGGGGGCTCCACTGCGGCTGCACAAGCGAATCCAACCTTGCCGATGAGCGACCATGCTCTCCCACTCCGCCTGATCGGGCAGGACCTCCTCGCCGATGCGTCGCAGGGGACCGCGCGCGTCGAGTCGTATCGGCGCCTAGCGGACGTCTTCCACGACGTGCTCGCCGAGCAGAGCCTCGACGCACTGCTGGACCGGATCGCGGATGCGCTGGCCGAGCTCGTCCCGCACGACTCGCTGACCATCTACGAGGCCGACGAGCCACGGCGCCTCCTGATCCCCGTGTGGGCTCGCGACAAGTGGGCGGACAAGATCCTTGCCGACAGCTGCCCGTTCGGAGTCGGGTTGACAGGCTGGGGCGTCGAGCATCGCGAGCCCGTGTGGGTCAATCGGGCGCACCTCGACCCGCGTGTCATGACCGTGGCGGGTACGCCTGCTGACGAACCGGAGGCGCTGATCACGATCCCGCTGATTGCGCGCGACTCGATCAAAGGTGCGCTGAACATCTATCGGCTCGGCGACGACGCTTCGTTCGACGAGAACGATTTCGAGCTGGCCAAGCGCTTCGGCGATGCCGCCGCGCTTGCGCTCGACAACGCCCAGATCCGCGCGCGGCTCGAGCACCAGGCGCAGACGGATCCGCTCACCGGCCTCTTCAACCATCGCGCATTCCACGAGCGTCTCCGCCAGGCGCTGGCGAACGCGAGCCGGTCGCACGACGCGGTCTCGCTGCTCATGCTCGACATCGACGACTTCAAGCGCGTCAACGATGTCTACGGGCACGGTGCGGGCGACGAGATCCTGCGCAGCCTCGCCGACACGTTGAAGGACGCGATGCGCACGTCGGATGTGGTGTATCGCCTGGGAGGCGAAGAGTTCGCGATCGTGATCGCCTCGCGCTCGCCGCAGAACGCCGAACGTCTGGCGCACCGGCTCGTCCAGCGTGTCGAGGCGACGGAGTTCGATCCGGCCGGCCGCATCACGATCTCGGTCGGGCTCGCTCGTGGCCCTGAGCACGCGATGAACCCGCGCGAGCTGATCGCCTGCGCGGAGGCGGCGATGATGACCGCGAAGGCACGCGGCAAGAACCGGATCATCCTCTACGACGACGCCGAGCTCGAGCGTCCCGAGGGCGAAGAGGTTCCGTCCACACGCGACGTGCGCTCCGTTGCGCACATGAAGATGCTGCAGAGCCTCGGCGGGAAGCTGAACCGTCTCAACGACGTGCGCCGAATCGGCAACGTGATCGCGACCGAGCTGCGCTCGCTGATCGATTACCACAACTGCCGAGTTTCTGTGGTCGAAGGCGACGACGTGATTCCGATCGCGTTCGTCGGCCAATTCACGTCCGAGACTCAGGAGCCGCTCGAGATCCTCGCGTGCAAGGTCGGCCAGGGCATCACCGGCCGCGTTGCCGAGACGGGCGAGTCGCTGCTGATCGGCGACGCCGCGAACTGCGAGTTCGCGCGCGTGCTTCCCGGCACCGACGCGATCGACGAGTCCCAGGTCGTCGTCCCGCTGACGTACGGGACGCGCGTCGTCGGCATCATCGTGATCTCGAAGCTCGGCCTGAACCAGTTCGACGAGGACGACGTCCGGCTGATGGAAGTGCTCGCCGGCCACGCGGCGGTGGCACTCGAGAATGCTGGGCTCTACGAGGCTGCGCGTCGCGAGGCGGAACGCGCCACGGCATTGCTGGAGTTCAGCCGGCAGCTTTCGACCGCGGAGGGCATGGACGAGGTCGTCGATCGGATCGTAGAGCGGTCGGCGCGAACGCTCGGGTCTCCTCGTGCGTCCGTGTGGTTCCAGGAAACGACTGGGGGAGAGCTCAGGGTCCACGCAACCCACGGCTACTCGGAGCTCGACCACGGACGCCTCGCCCGGATGCACTTCGACCACGAGTCCACGGAGGCTTTCTTCTCCGGAAAGGAGCCGTTCGTCGTCACCGACGAGCAGCGGCGCGCGATCAAGGGCGCGGACCAGGTCGGAACGGGGACGCCGTTCGCCATCGCACCGCTCACGCTCGACGGGGGCCGGCTGGGCTGCGTTGCGGTCGCAGCACCCGAGGACGGCGGGTTCAGCGAACGGCACCTACGCCTGCTCGCAGGCGTCGCCCACCAGGCCAAGCTGGCGCTCACGAACGCGGGCAACTTCCAAAGCCTCGAGAAGACCTTTCT
>Ga0070699_100002587_pt1 | contig 16216 bp, 14 predicted proteins | sample KBSK1503metaG_FD_65473 | JGI IMG/M metagenome (GOLD analysis project Ga0070699, IMG submission 65473) | Corn, switchgrass and miscanthus rhizosphere microbial communities from Kellogg Biological Station, Michigan, USA - KBS K1-50-3 metaG | ecosystem: Host-associated > Plants > Roots >...
CTTGAGGAGCCGGGCCGCCTTCTCGATCGCTTTCTGGAGATCGCTCCCCGAGAAACCGACGTCGCCGGCGCCCGATGATTCGATCAGCGACACGAGCCCATCGAGGTCGGTCGAGAGCGGGCTCAACACCTGGGCTTCGCCGGCGAAGCCGACGAGACCGATGGAGGAGCCCTCGAGCGCGGTCACGAGCGACGCCGCCTCCCGCTTCGCCGCGCGAAGCCGGTCCGGGCGCACGTCGCGCGCGTCCATGCTTCGCGAGAGATCGAGCGCCACCACGAGGTCGATGCCGCGCGAGGTCGTGGTGACGGAGCGAAAGCCGGCCTGCGGCCGCGCGAGCGCGACGATCGCGAGCGCGAGCGCCGCGATCACGAGGAAGCGGCGTCCCCACCGCGCGGCCGCCCCGGCGGCCCCGCTGCGCTTCCGAAGCGCGGACGGCTCACCGAGCGCACGCTCGAGGGCAGCGCGGCGGCGCTCGATCAGCCACCCCCCGAGCACCGCGACGGGGAGAAACCAGAGGAGCCTCAGGAGTTCAGGGTCGGCCCAGCGCAATCGTTCCTCCCCGTCAGGGATAGCGGCGCAGCACGACGGCGCCCAGGAAAAGGTCGAGGGCGAGGAGCGCCAGCCCGATGCCGAGCACGCGGGGGCCCGCCTCCGCCCACTTGGTGTAGGAACGAAGCTCGACCTGGGACGGTTCCAGGGCGTCGATCTCCCGATAGACGTCGGCCAGGAGCTCGGCCGTGGTCGCCCGGAAATACCGCCCACCCGTGATCTGGGCCACCGAACGAAGCGTGGGCTCGTCGACGTCGGACCGGACCCAGACGTAGTGGCGGCCGAGAAGCGGATCGTCGACCGGGAAGGGCGCCTCGCCCTTGGTTCCGGCGCCGATCGTGTAGATCCGCACGCCGACCGCCGCCGCGAGCCGCGCCGCCGTGATCGGGTCCACGGCGCCCGCGTTGTTGATCCCGTCGGTGAGCAGGATCAGGACGCGGCTCTTCCCCTTCGTATGGCGGAGTCGCTCGGCCCCCTGCGCGATCGCCGCGCCGACCGCGGTTCCGTCGGGAAGCATCCCGAAGTCGAGCCCGTCGATCAGCGAAGCGAGGCCGTCGTAGTCGAGGGTCAGAGGCGAGATCAATTCGCTCCGGCCCGCGAACGCGATCAGCCCGATCCGATCTTGTTTCCGCCCCCGTAGGAACTGCTTGGCCACCTGCTTCGCCACGAAGAGGCGGTTCTGGGGTCGAAAGTCCTCGCACCGCATGGAGCCCGACACGTCGACCGCGAGGGTCATGTCGATCCCCTCGCTGACCACCTCCCGGATCTCGCGCCCCGCCTGCGGCCGCGTCGCCGCGACGATGAAGAGCGCGGCGGCGATCGGCGTCAGGAGCGGCGCGACTCGCGCGAGCCAGAGGCGCCAGCCCCGGGCGACGGGGACTCCGATCGCGGACGCGACCGGAAACTCCGCTTCGCGAAGTCGCGCGCGCCGGCGCGCAAGCCAGAAGACGAGCGCAGCGGGAATGAAGAGAAGGAGGAACCAGGGCTCGGCGAGTCGCATCGGCTACGTCCCCTCGGGCGGCGCCGGAGGCGACGCGGCCGACGGTGGTGACGGGGGCGACGGTGGTGATGCGGGCGACGATGGTGACGCGGGCGGCGCCGGCGCCGGCGCCGGGGCCGGCAGTCGCTCGGGCAGCCGCTCCGCCTCGGCGAGCGCGGCGCGCGCCTCCTCCCATCCGCCTCGGATGCGCGCGAACTTCACGAGGTCGGCCCGTCGAAGCGCGCTGACGAGGGCCTCCGTTCCTTCGCGGCCCACGGCTCCCGTCGCCTTCACTTCCCGCTCGATCTCCGACGTCGTCCGGTCGCGCGCCGGGACGCCCGTCACCGCCGCGGCGAAGTCGCGGATCGCTCCGGAGAGCCGCTCGTAGAAGACATCGAACGAGAGCGTCTCCCCCGTCTCGCGGAGCGCGGCGAGCGCCAGACGGTACGTCTCCTCGGCGGGAATCGGGGCCGCCGCGACGGCGATGCGGTCGCGCTTGTGTGCGCGCGCGCGACGCACCGCGGCGATCGTGGCCCAAAGGATCGCGAGTGCGACGACGAGGAGACCCACGGCGACGGCGTAGTCGATCGGGCGTAGTTCGGTCGGGACGGGTCCCCGGTCGGGAAGGAGCGAGTCGGCGCGTGCCTGGGTCAAGGAGTCGATCGCGAGCGTGTCCGGCGGGAAGAAGAGCGAATCCCGCACGCCGTTTCCCGAGACCGAGATTCGCGCGGCGGGGAGCGGGAGCGAACCGAGGTCGAAGCCGCGGACGTCCTGCGTCCACGTCCACCGCCCCCCGTTCGTCGCCTCGCCGCGGTGCGGCGCGGTTCGCGGCTTCACTTCCAGCGCCAGGCCCGCCGAGTCGAGGACGAGCGGACCGGGTGTCACCGACCGCGGTAGTTCGGCGATCAGCGTCCAGCGAACAGGATCGCCCAGCGTGGCCCGTCGGGGGGATACCTCGCTTCGCAATCGGTACTGAAGTCCGCCGCGCGACTCCTCGCGAACCGCGGCGTTCCCGCCGGTCGAGCGAGGCTCGAAGCCGCAGCCGCCGAGGGTCGTCGCGAAGAGTACGGCGCCGAGCGCGCCCGCGGTCAGGGGCCCTGGCTTCATCCGCGATGACGCGTCCGCTGCTCGAAGTGCCGGATCAGGGCCGGCGCCGCCGGGACGCCGACGTCGAGCGAGATGCGGCCCGCTCGCGCCCGAACGAGCGACTCCGAGAGCGCACGAGCGCGGCGGGCCTTCGCCGCGCGCCACTCCGCGCGACCCGCGCGAGCGCCGAGGTCCATCCAGACGTTCCGGCCCGTCTCCAGATCGCGGGCACGGACGAGGCCCGTCGCCGGCAGGTCGCGCTCGAAGGGATCGGTCACCTCGAGCGCGACGACCTCGTGCCGGCGGGCGAGAAGCGCGAGGGGCCGGTCGAAGTCGGAGGCGATCCAGTCGGAGACGACGAACACGATGGCGTGCTTCCGGAGCACACGGCCGAGGAAGGCGAGCGCGCCGGCCAGGTCCGTGCCCCGGCCCTTCGGCTCGTACGCGACCATCTCCCGGACGATCCGGAGCGAGCGGGCGCGGCTCTTTCCCGGAGGAAGGTAGAGCTCGACCAAGTCGGTGAAGAGCAGGAGCCCGACCCGGTCGCGGTTTCGCGCGGCGGCGAGCGCGATCAACGCCCCCGCCTCGGCCGCCGTCTCGCGCTTCGTGCGCGCGCGGCTTCCGAAGCCGAGCGAGCCCGAGAGGTCCATCGCGACGACCACGGTGAGCTCGCGCTCCTCGTCGAAGCGCTTCACGAACGGCTTGCCGGCGCGCGCGGTCACGTTCCAGTCGATCGATCGCACGTCGTCGCCCGGGACGTACTCGCGCACCTCGGCGAACTCGATGCCCTTGCCGCGAAACGCGCTCTTGTACGAGCCGGAGAAGACTTCCTCGACCGCTCGCCGGCTCCGGATCGTGAGGCGCCGGACCTGCGCGAGGAGTTCTGGAGTGATCACGGCACTTCGACGCGGGCGAGGATCCGGCGGGTCACTTCATCCACCGGCACGCCTTCGGCTTCGGCCTCGTAGGTGAGGAGGATTCGATGGCGGAAGACGTCCGGGGCGAGGAGCTTGATGTCGTCGGGCGTCACGTAGGCCCGGCCGTCCAGGAACGCATTCGCGCGCGACGCGCGCGCGAGCGCCAGGGTGGCGCGAGGGGACGCGCCGAACTGGATGAGCGGCCTCAGGTCGAGCCCGAACCGCTCCGGTTCGCGGGTGGCGTGCACGAGGTCCACGATGTAGCGGCGGATCCGATGGTCGAGGTAGATCGCGTTCACGGCGACGCGCGCCGCCTTGACCCGTGACACCGGCACGACGGCCGCCGGCGGCGGCGGCGCGGCGCCGCCCATGCGGTCGAGGATCGCGCCCTCCTCCTCGGGGCTCGGGTAGCCCACCTTGATCTTGAGGAGAAAGCGATCCATCTGGGCCTCGGGAAGCGGATACGTGCCCTCCTGCTCGATCGGGTTCTGCGTCGCGAGGACCCAGAAGAGCCCGTCGAGCGGGTAGGTCGTGTCGCCGATCGTCACCTGCCGCTCCTGCATCGCCTCGAGGAGCGCGCTCTGAACCTTGGCGGGCGCGCGATTGACCTCGTCCGCGAGGAGGATCTGCGTGAAGACGGGGCCGAACTTGGGGGTGAAGGCGCCACTCTTCTGGTCGTAGATGAGCGTCCCGGTCAGGTCGGCCGGCAGGAGGTCGGGCGTGAACTGGATGCGGTGAAAGCGCGCCTCGATGGTCTGGGCCACCGTGCGCACGGCGAGGGTCTTCGCGAGGCCCGGCACGCCCTCGAGGAGGAGGTGGCCGTCCGCCAGGAGCCCGATCAGGATCCGGCGGACCATCTCCCCTTGCCCCACGATCGTGCCTTCGATCTCGCGGAGGAGCGGGAGCACGAACGCGCTCTCCTCTCGGACCCGCGCGGTCCGTTCTTCCAGGGTCAGTTCCGTCATCGGGGATCCCTATTATCTGGAGTGAGTTATCCGGAACGATTCGGGTAAAGTGGGAAGGTCGCGCATAGCGCCTCCACCTCACCGCGGATGCGGGCCAGCGATGTCGGTTCCTCGCGCTTCCGGAGCGCCTCGTCGATCCACGCGGCCAGTCGCCGCATCTCGGTCTCGCCGAATCCTCGCGTCGTGACCGCGGCCGTGCCGATCCGGATCCCGCTCGTGACGGCGGGAGGCCGGGGATCGCCGGGCACGGCGTTCTTGTTCACCGTGATTCCGGCGGCGTCGAGCGCGTGTTCCGCGTCGGCCCCCGAGAACGGCGTCTTCCTCAAGTCGACCAGGAGGAGGTGCGTGTCGGTGCCCCCGGTGATCAGGTTGTAGCCGGCGGCGTTCAGCTCGGTCGCGAGCGTCTTCGCGTTCGCCACGATCTGCCGCGCATAGTCGCGGAACGAGGGCTCCGCGGCTTCCTTGAGGCAGACCGCCTTCGCGGCGATGACGTGCATGAGCGGGCCGCCCTGCATCCCCGGGAAGACGGACTTGTCGATCGCCTTCGCGAACGCGGCGCGCGAGAGAATGAGCCCGCTCCTCGGGCCGCGGAGCGTCTTGTGGGTCGTGGTCGTCACGACGTCGGCGTGCGGCACCGGGCTCGGATGAACGCCAGCGGCGACGAGGCCGGCGATGTGCGCCATGTCGACCACGAACCGTGCCCCGACCTCGTCGGCGATCGCCCGGAAGCGCGCGAAATCGATCACGCGAGGATAGGCGCTCGCTCCGGCGACGATCGTCTGCGGCCGGGATTCGCGAGCCATCCGCGCCACCTGCTCGTAGTCGAGGAGCCCCGTGTCTTCCGAAAGCCCGTACTGGACCGCCTTGAAGACGATGCCGGAGTAGGAGACCTTGTGGCCGTGGGTCAGGTGGCCGCCGTGGGCCAGCGCCATCCCGAGGAGGGTCGACCCGGGCGGCATGAGGGCCATGTAGGTCGCGAAGTTGGCCTGCGCGCCGGCGTGGGGCTGGACGTTCGCGTGCTCGGCCCCGAAGAGCGCCTTCGCGCGCTCGATCGCGAGGGACTCGGCGACGTCCACGTGCTCGCAGCCGCCGTAATAGCGCTTCCCGGGATACCCCTCGGCGTACTTGTTGGTGAGGGGCGTGCCCATCGCTTGGAGCACCGCCTCGCTGACGAAATTCTCGGAGGCGATCAGCTCGACCGTGGAGCGCTGGCGGCCGATCTCCGCGCGAATCGCGGCGTCGATTTCGGGATCGACCGCGGCGAGCGGCGCGTTCATCGAACCGGCCACGTTTCCGGGCGCGGCGACCTCGGCGCGGGGCGTCATTCGATTGCGGGCCGCCCGACCGCGGGTCGGCTCAGCGCGCCTTCTTCGCGGCGCGCTGCACCTTCGCGCGAGCCGTGATCGGGAAGAGCCAGCCGTGGCGATCCCGAGCGCGTCCCTCGATCACGTCGAAGAACGCCTCTTGAAGCCGCCGCGTCACCGGACCGACCTTGGCGTTTCCCACGGGGAGCCGGTCGATGGTCGTGATCGGCGTGATCTCCGCGGCCGTCCCGGTCAGGAACACTTCGTCCGAGATGTAGAGGCATTCGCGCGGGATTTGCTCCTCGCGGACTTCCATGCCGAGGTCGCGCGCGAGCGTGATCACCGTGTCCCGCGTGATGCCGGGGAGGATCGCGCTCGCGATGGTCGGGGTGTGCAGGACGCCGTTTCGCACGAGGAAGATGTTCTCGCCGCTTCCCTCGGCGATGAAGCCGAAGGAGTCGAGGGCGATCCCCTCCTGATATCCGTCCGTGATCGCCTCGAGTTTCACGAGCTGGCTGTTCATGTAGTTGGCGCCGGTCTTCGCGAGGGACGGGAAGGTGTCCGGAGCCGCGCGGCGCCAGGACGAGACCTTGCAGGCGATTCCGTGATCCAGCGCGTCCTTGCCCAGGTACTTGCCCCAGTTCAGCGTGGCGATCGCGACGTCGACCGGCACGCCGGTGGGATTCACCCCGAGCGTCTTGTGGCCCCGGTAGACGACCGGCCGGATGTAGCAGGCGATCCCGCCGTTCGCGCGAACGGTCTCCGTGGTCGCGTCCATCAACTGCTGGTAGGTGTACGGGACGTCGATCCGCGCGATCTTGCACGAATCGATGAGGCGCTGAATGTGGAGGTCGAGGCGGAAGATCGCGGTCCCCTTCGGGGTCGCGTAAGCGCGAATCCCCTCGAAGGCGCTCGAACCATAGTGCACGACGTGGGAGAGAACGTGGATCTTCGCGTCGTCGTAGGCGACGAGCTTTCCATTCATCCAGATGACCGGCTTCGCTTCCACCGCCATGGGGCCTCCCTGTCCGGGCGCGGCTCGCCGCCGTGCCGGCATTATCGAACGCCCTCGCTCCGCTCGACGGCATCCCGGATCAGGGGCAGCCAGCGGAGGAGATGACTCCGAATCTTGTTGAACGTGTCGTCGTATTCGTCGAGCGCCCCGCCCATCGGATCGGCGATCCCTTGAGCGGCGGCGCGGCCGGCCTCGGCCCCCTGCGCGGTGATCAGATGGGTCCGTTCCGCGGCGTCGGGAGCGAGTTCCAGGAGGCGCGCGATGTGCCCCGGATCCATGCCCAGGATCAGGTCGGCCTCCCGCGCCATCGACGCGGTCAGCTCCTGGGAGCGGTGTCCGGTCAGGTCTATACCACGTTCGGCCGTGGCCTGGACGGCATACGCCGTCGCCGGCATCCCGTCATAGGCCGCCGTCCCCGCCGACAGGACCACCACCTGGTCGGTCAGATCCGGAGGCAGAATGGCGCGCAAGATCCCCTCCGCCATGGGACTTCGGCAGGTATTTCCAGTGCAGACCACGAGAACTTGGAACATGCGCCTCGCGAGCGGTTTGGGCAAAAACTGCGGACCCCAATAAGTTTAGGGGGGGTCGCGGGTCCGGTCAAGGGTGGCTTGCCACGACCGGCACCGACCCCGGACGAACGACGATCACGCGCTCCCCTTCGAAGCGAACGATCGTCGAAACCTCCCCGGAGAGCGCCCCTGCGTCCACCACCAGGCCCACCCCGGCCGCGTCCGCGGCGGGACCATCGGCCGTCGTGGCGGGCGGAGCGCCCGGCTCGTTGGCGGAGGTCGAGAGGAGAAGCCCGCCCGCGGCCAGGACCACGTCCCGGAGGAATTCCGATCCAGGGCACCGGAGCGCCACCGTGCCGCCCGCAGCGCGGAGGGCCTCGGGAAGGCTCGGACCGGCCTCCAGAATCAAGGTGACGCCCCCGGGCCAGTGGGTGCGAATGATCGCCGCGGCGGGCGCGGGAACGGATCGGACCCATCGGTAGGCGTCCTCCGACCGACCGACGAGCGCGATCCAGCCCTTGCCGCCCTGGGATGGGTTCCGCGCCTTGAGCGCCGCGAGCCGCGCGACCGCCGCCTCGTGGGTCGGGATCGCGTGGTAGCCGTAGACGCCCTCCGCCGGGAGGAACGCGACGGCTCCCTCCTTGAGCGCGGCCGCGACCCGCGCGACGGTCTCGCCGCGGGCCGCGTCCCGATACTGGATTCGAGGCGGCGGAGGCACGGGAGACGTCCCTAGAGCCGCTCGCCCCGCGCGAGCCTCGCCTTCAGGTCGTCCAGCTGGAGCGCGAGCGCGTTGTCCGAGAGCGCGAGGATCTGCGCCGCCAAGACCGCCGCGTTCTTCGCACCCGCGGCGCCGATCGCCACGGTCGCGACCGGAACGCCTGGCGGCATCTGCACGGTCGAGTAGAGCGCGTCCACCCCGTGGAGCGGCGATCCATCGAGCGGGACGCCGATCACCGGACGCGTCGTGTGCGCCGCGACGGCGCCCGCGAGATGGTTCGCCATCCCCGCGGCCGCGATGAACACCTGAACGCCCCGCGCGGGCGCCGCCTTGACGAATTCGCGGACCCGGTCGGGGCTCCGGTGCGCCGACGCCATTTCCATCTCGTGCCCGATGCCGAAGGAGCCGAGCACGCGCGCCGCTTCCTCCATCGTCGCGCGGTCCGACTCGCTGCCGAATAGAATGGCCACCTTCGCCTTCACGCTCATTTCGGTTCGCTCCCGATTGGAATGGGTGGCTGCGCGATGTCCCGCCGATAGTGCATCCCGTCGAACCGGATGCGCGCGACGGCGGCATAGGCGGCGGCGCGCGCGAGGCTCAGGGTTTCCGCTCGCGCGGTGACGCCGAGCACGCGCCCCCCGCTCGAAACCCAGCGCGTTCCGTGCCGCTCGACGCCCGAGTGAAAGACCCGGATGCCGTGGGGCCATGCCGTGTCGAGCCCCTCGATGGACGCGCCCGTCTCGGGGCGCTCCGGATAGCCCCGCGCCGCGAGCACCACGCAGACCGCGGCGCCGTGGTGCTGGACGAAGGTTCCGTGCCGCTCCGGCGGGAGCGACCCCGCCGCGGCGGCGCGAAAGAGGGGGAGCAGGTCCTCGTCGAGGAGCGGCAGCACGACCTGCGTCTCCGGATCGCCGAACCGCGCGTTGAATTCGAGCACCGACGGGCCCGCGGCCGTGAGCATGAGCCCGAGGAAGAGCACGCCGCGATAGGGCGTCCCGGCCGCCCGCTCCGAGGCCAGCACGGGATCGATGATCCTCCGCGCGATCGCGATCGCCTCGTCGCGCGACGGTGCCAGGGCCGGGGCGAACGTGCCCATGCCGCCGGTATTCGGACCCACGTCCCCGTCTCCGACCCGCTTGTGGTCCCGCGCGGGCGGAAAGAGGACCCACCGCTCGCCGTCGGTCAGGGCGAGGAGCGACGCCTCTTCCCCGACGAGGCATTCCTCGAGGATCAACGTCGCACCCGAGTCGCCGAGGGTGCGCCGCCGCATCCAGGCGTCGATCGTCTCGAGCGCCGCCTCTCGGGTCGCCGCGATCGCCACGCCCTTCCCGGCCGCGAGGCCGTCCGCCTTGATCACGACGGGGAGACCGAACTCGGAGAGCGCCGCCTCGGCGGCCTCCGGCGATTCCGTGACGCGAAAGCGCGCCGTGGGCAGGCCGAGCCGCGCGAGCAATTCCTTCGCGTACCGCTTGCTCGTCTCGAGGCGGGCCCCGCTCGCGCCCGGCCCGACGGTCGCGATGCCGGAGGCGCGGAGCAGGTCGGCGAGCCCCAGTTGAAGCGGCGCCTCCGGACCGATGACCACGAGATCGATCGAATTTCGCCGGGACCATGCCGCGATGCCCGCCGCATCGCTGACCGCGAGCGGGACGCGCTCGGCGAGGTCCTCCATGCCGGCGCTTCCGGGCGCCACGTAGAGGTGCGGGTGCACCGGCGAGTCGTGGAGGGCGCGGACGATCGCGTGCTCCCTCCCGCCTTGGCCCACGACGAGAATTCGGGCGCCGTCCACTATCCTTCCTCCGCGAGGACGGCGCGAAGGGCCGCCTGCAGTTTCTCGGGGTGCGCCCGGCCGCGCGATTGCTTCATCGCCTGCCCGACGAGGAACGCGAACGTCTTCTCCTTCCCCGCGCGAAATTCCGCCGCCGGGCCCGGATTCGCCGCGAGCACCTCGCGGGCGAGCGTGCGAAGCGCGGCCTCGTCGTCGATCGGGAGGAGCCCGTGCTTCTGCACGATGGCCGCCGGGCCGTCCGGATCCTCGAGCATCCGCTCGAAGACGGTCTTCGCGATCTTGCCGGAGATCTTCTCCCCCGCGATCATCCCGACCAGGTCGCCGAGCCGGGCCGCGTCGATCGGGAACGATTCGATCGGCTGGCCGGTCTTGTTCCGGACCGCGTTGACCTCCGTCATGATCCAGTTCGAGGCGAGCTTCGGCTGCCCCGATCGTGCGGCGACTTCTTCATAATAGGTCGCGAGCGACCGCGTTTCGGTCAGCACCTCGGCGTCGTACTCGGGAATCCCCTGCTCGCGCACGAGGCGCTCCCGAAGCGCGTCCGGAAGCTCCGGAAGCGATTCGCGAATCCCCTCGATCCACGATTCCGTGAGGTCGAGCGGGAGGAGGTCCGGCTCCGGGAAGTAGCGATAGTCGTGAGCCTCCTCCTTCGAGCGCATCGTCTCGGCCACGTTTCGCGCCGAATCCCAGAGGAGCGTTTCCTGCACCACGCGCTCGCCCCCCTCGATCCGCGCGATCTGGCGATCGATCTCGTACGCGATCGCCTTCTCGACGTACCGGAACGAATTCAGGTTCTTGATCTCGGTCTTGGTTCCGTACTCCTTCGCGCCGCGGAGCCGCACCGAGACGTTCGCGTCGCACCGGAGGCTCCCCTCTTCCATGTTCCCGTCGCAGACGTCCAGGTACACCAAGATCTGCTTCAGCTTCGTCAGGTAGTGATACGCCTCCGCGCCCGAGCGGAGGTCCGGCTCCGAAACGATCTCGATGAGCGGCACGCCGGCCCGGTTCAGATCCACGCGGGTCGTCGAAACGCCCTCCTTGCCCTCGGGATGGAGCGACTTGCCCGCGTCCTCCTCCAGGTGGATCCGGACCAGGCCGATCCGCTTGCGTTCGCCCTCGGCCAGGATCTCGATCGCGCCCCCTTCGCAGAGCGGCCGGTCGTACTGGGAGATCTGATAGCCCTTCGGGAGGTCGGGATAGAAATAGTTCTTCCGCGCGAGGACGCTCCGAAGGCGGATGGACGATCCCACCGCGAGGCCCGTCATGACGGCGAAGCGAACCGCGCGCTCGTTCAGGACCGGAAGCACGCCGGGGAGGCCGAGGCAGACCGGGCAGACCTGCGTGTTGGCGGCCGCGCCGAATCGAGTCGAGCAGGAGCAGAAGATCTTGCTCTCGGTCTTGAGCTGCGCGTGGACTTCGAGGCCGATGACCGGCTCGTACCGGGCTCGGACGGCGGCCTTCGGATCGTCGGCGACCGGTCGCGCGGCTTCGGTCACGATCCCTCCTTGGCGATGGCCGGACGGCGCGCCGCCGCATCGTCCGTCGCCTCATAGGCACGGGCCACGCGGAGGAGCGTCTCCTCCTGGAAGGGTCGCCCGGCGAGCTGAAGGCCGATGGGAAGCCCTGCCTCGTCGAATCCCGCCGGGAAGGAAAGCGCCGGCACGCCCGCGAGCGAAGCCGGGACCGAGAAGATGTCGTTCAGGTACATCGAGAGCGGATCGTCCACCTTCTCGCCGATCCCGAACGCCGTGGTCGGCGTGACCGGAAAGAGGAGCGCGTCCGTCTTCTCGAGCGCCTCCGAGAAATCGCGCCGGATCAAGGTCCGCACCTTTTGCGCCCGGAGGTAGTAGGCGTCGTAGTAGCCGGCCGAGAGCGCGTACGTGCCGAGCAGAATCCGCCGCTTCACCTCGCGGCCGAAGCCCGCTCCGCGCGTCGCCTCGTACATCGTGGTCAGGTTTCCGTCCTTCGCCCGAAGGCCGTACCGGACGCCGTCGTACCGCGCGAGGTTGCTCGACGCCTCGGCCGTCGCGACCAGGTAATACGTGGCGATCGCATGTTTCGCGTGCGGGAGCGTCACGTCCCGAAGCGAGGCGCCGCTCCGCGTGAGCGCGGCGACGGCCCGTTCGAAGCAGGCGCGGATGGCGGGTGCGATGCCCTCGCCGCTCAGGATGTCGCGCGGGATGCCGATCGTGAGCCCTTTCACGCCCTCCTCGAGCGCCTCGAGCCGAACGGGCGACGCCTCCGGCCGGCTCGTCATGTCCCGAGGATCGCGGCCGCAAATCGCGTTGAAGAGGAGCGCCGTGTCGCGCGCGGTGCGCGCGAAGGGCCCGATCTGGTCGAGCGAGGACGCGAAGGCGACGAGGCCGTATCGCGAGACCGCCCCGTAGGTCGGCTTGAGTCCATAGACCCCGCAGAAGGCCGCGGGCTGACGCACCGAGCCGCCCGTGTCGGAGCCGAGCGCCAGGGTCGCTTCGCGGGCGGCGACCGCCGCCGCCGAGCCGCCGCTCGATCCGCCCGGAACGCGCGCCAGGTCCCAGGGATTCCGCGTCGGCGCGTACGCGGAGTTCTCCGTGGAGGAGCCCATGGCGAACTCGTCGCAGTTCGTCTTGCCGACGACGACGGCGCCCGCCGCGCGGAGCCGCTCGACGACGTGCGCGTCGTAGGGCGGATGATATCCCTCGAGGATTCGCGAGCCGCACGTGGTCGGGATGCCCCGCGTGCAGATGTTGTCCTTGAGCGCGATCGGGACGCCGGCGAGCGGGCCCAGCGTGGTACCGCGGGAGCGGCCCTCGTCGATGCCGCGCGCGGAGGCGAGCGCCTCCTCGGGCATTCGATGAAGGAAGGTGGCGAGCCGGGAGGCGGTCCGATCGGCGCGCGCGAGGGTGGCGCGCGTGACCTCCTCCGCGCTCACCTTCCCGCCGCGAACGGACTCCGCGATCTGTTCGGCGCTCGCTTCCGCCCAATCGGCCGGGGCCGGCGTCATTTCGGTCAGACCACCTGCGGCACGCGGAAGTAGTCGCCGTCCCGATCGGGCGCGGCGGAGAGCGCGTCGTCGCGCACCTCGCACGGGCGCGCCTCGTCGGGCCGGAGCGCCGGCGGCGCGCCCTCGGTCACCTGGCTCGTCGGGTCGATCCCTTCGAGGTCGAGCGCCTGGAGCTGCTCGACATAGGTGAGGATCGCCGCCAGCTCCCGGGCCATTCGCTCCTCTTCGGAGGTCTCGACCCGGAGACGCGCCAGCGCCGCGATCTTTCGAACCGTCGTGACGTCAATCGGCATGGCTCAGCTCCGCGAAGGCCGCGAGGATCTTCTTCGTTCCGCCCCGGCGGAACTGCACGGTGAGCTTGGCCCGTTCCCCCATCCCTTCGCTCGCGACCACGACGCCCTCCCCGAATTGCGGATGGATGACCCGCACGCCGATCGGGCTCGGTCCGCCCCGGGAGGTTCCGGCCGTCGCGGCGGCCGCCGAGCGGCCCGGCGCCCTCCGCCGCGTGGCGGGCCAGAGATCCCGCTGCTCCACCACCACGCAGTCGGCCGGAATCTCCGAGAGGAACCGCGACATTCCGCCGCCGCTTGCGTTCCACGAGCGCCGGTAGGACGCCTGAAGAAGGTGGACCCGCTCCCGCGCGCGCGTGAGCGCGACGTAGAAGAGCCGGCGCTCCTCCTCGAGTTGCGCGGGATCGTCGAGCGATGAGGAATGTGGGAGAAGGCCCTCCTCCATGCCGACGACGAAGACGACCGGGAATTCGAGGCCCTTCGCGGAGTGGATCGTCATGATGTTGACCGTGTCCTCCCCTTCTTCCCAGAGATCGACGTCCGTGAGCAACGCCACCTCCGAGAGGAATCCGTCCACGGTGGGCTCTTCCGCGCGCCGCGCGTAGGCCTCGGCCCCCGCGATCAGCTCCTCCACGTTCTCGATCCGCTCCGTCGCCTCGCTCGGTTCCTCCTCGAGCAGGTACTCCCGGTAGCGGATCGCGGCGAGCACCTCCGCGACACAGGCCGCCGGCGAAAGGGCGAGGAAGGGCCGCATTCGGTCGAGGAGGACGCCGACCTCCATCAGCTTCCGGGCCGGCGCGGGACCCAGGGCCCCGGGCAGCTCCGGATGCTGGAGCGCTTCCGGCACCGTCAGGCTCCGCGTCTCGGCGAATTCCTTGAGCCGGTCGGTCGTCGTCTTTCCGATTCCGCGCGTCGGGACGTTCAGGATCCGATACCACGCGACCGAATCGCGCGGCTGCACGAGCGCCCGGAGATACGCGAGGACGTCCTTCACCTCGCGCCGCTCGTAGAACGACACGCCGCCGGTGAGTTGATACGGGATCGCCGAGCGGCGGAGCGCGTTCTCGATCGCGCGGGACTGCGCGTTCGTGCGGTAGAGGACGACGAAGTCCCGGTTCGTCCGCTCGAGCCGACGCCGCTCCTCGAGAAGGATCGAGACGACCATCTCCCCCTCCGACTCCTCGTCGGACACGACGTGGAGCGTGAGCGGGTCTCCGACGTCGTTCTCCGTCCAGAGCTCCTTTTCCTTTCGCGCGGTGTTGTTCCGAACGACACCGTTCGCCGCGCGAAGAATGGTCTGCGTGGATCGGTAGTTCTGGACCAGGCGGAGCACGGTCGCCGTGGGGTATCGCTCCTCGAACGAGAGGATGTTCCCGACGTCGGCGCCTCGCCACCCGTAGATCGACTGGTCGTCGTCTCCCACGACCATGAGGTTCTGGTGAAGTCGCGAGAGGCGTTCGATCAGCTCGAACTGGATCGCGTTCGTGTCCTGGTACTCGTCGACGAGCACGTGGCGGAAACGCGACGCGTAATACCGATGCGCGCCCTCGTCCAGGTCGAAGAGTCGCACCGTATAGAGGAGGAGATCGTCGAAGTCCATCGCCGCCCGTTCGCGGAGCGCGCGCTCATACCGCTCGTAGACCTCCGCCAGCTTTCGGTCGACCGGCGAGAGCGCGGTCTTCGCGAACTCCGCCGCGGACACGGTCTCGTTCTTGAGTCTCGAGATCCGCGCCCCCGCGCCGGCCGGCGTGAGCCGCTTGTCGTCGGCGCCGACCTCTCGGAGGAGTTCGCGGAGGAGCGACCGTTGGTCGTCGGTGTCGTAGATCACGAACGCTCGCGGGTAGCCGATCGATTCGGCATGCCGGCGGAGGATCCGCACGCAGGTGCCGTGGAACGTGCCGAGCCACACGCGGAGGTCGGCGCCCGCGCCGAGGAGGGACGCGGCGCGCTCCTTCATCTCGCGCGCGGCCTTGTTCGTGAACGTGAAGGCTAGAATTCCCTCGGGAGCTTCGCCGCGCTCCTGGACGAGGTGGGCGATCCGTCCGGTCAGGACGCGCGTCTTTCCGCTTCCCGCGCCCGCGAGGACGAGGAGCGGCCCGCCGGGATGCTCGACGGCTTGGCGCTGCACCGGATTCAGTTGCACGGGCGGATCAGTACTCCAGTCGAATCTTGAGGTCGAGGTTGTATTCCTGCTCGGGCCGCTCGAGACCCGAAGCGCGCTGAATCTGCTGCCCTTTCAGGAGGAGGCGCCGGGTCACGCGGTACTCCGCGCTGAGCTGATTTTCCGCGCGCCCGGAGAAGTCGCGAGAATAATTGAGAAAGAGGTCGCTCGTCACATACTTTCCGACCCCGACCGTGCCCAGGTCGATCGGTCCTCCGGCCGCCCCTTCCGACGATCCGGATCGCGCGCCCGAGCGGAGATCGATCGTGTCGATGAATCCGCTCGAGGAAAGCCACCGCTCCGCGTTCCGGAAGAGATAGTCGCGAATCGGCACGTTAAGGCCGGAGCCCGACTTGGATTCGCCGCCCGCGATCCGGTCCTCCGAGCCGCCAGACGAGAACTGACCAAATGTAAGCGCTTTCCAGAGGTCGGCCTGCGCGATGCCCTCCATTCCCTTGCCGCCCCAGAGATTCACGACCGGCTGGCTCGCGCGTCCGGTCAGGGAGACGTTGATGATGTGGTCCTGATCGAGCTTCGTCTCGCCGTCCACCGCCATTTCCGGATCGATCTTGTCGACGCTGTTGAACGTGAAATCTCCGGTGAGATTTCCGATCTCCCTCGTGAAGAAGTAGTACCGACCCTTCTTCACGCTCATGACGCCGAGCGCCAGGTCGCCGTCTCCGTCGTTCATCAAACGAAGTTTCCCGGTCAGCTCGACGTCGCTGTCCACGGTTCGGTAGAAGAGCCCGTTCGGCACGTCCACGGTCACGTCGTACAGGAACGGAACCTCCGGCGGCTCCTCGGAGGGCTCCGTCAGCTTGAGGGTCAGATCTCCCTTCGAAAGAACCGCGGTCCCCGAGATGCGCGGCATCACTTCACCGAGGCGCGAGCGCCCGTTCTGGACCAGGAACGTCCCGGTCACCCTGAAGAGATAGCTCTCCCGGTCGCTGG
>Ga0070699_100002588_pt1 | contig 16213 bp, 11 predicted proteins | sample KBSK1503metaG_FD_65473 | JGI IMG/M metagenome (GOLD analysis project Ga0070699, IMG submission 65473) | Corn, switchgrass and miscanthus rhizosphere microbial communities from Kellogg Biological Station, Michigan, USA - KBS K1-50-3 metaG | ecosystem: Host-associated > Plants > Roots >...
GCGCGGGGACCCCTGGCCCGAGCGGCGTGCGCGCGGTGTTGAGCAGCATCGCGACCATTGTGTAGTAGCCCGAGATGCTCACTGCGTCCACGATGGCCTGCTCGCCAAACTTCGACACCGCCCGGGCGTAGGTGGAATCGCTGACCGTTCGATTGTGAAGCAGTTCCTGGATCAGGTCGTACAGGCTCGCCTCGTCTTCTGCCATCTGCACGGGTCGGCGGCCCTCCGCGACAGCTTTGGCAACCTCGGGATTCAATCCGCCTTTGACCGCGAGCGGATGATGAGCGTTCCACTCGTAGTTCTGACCCCACTCCCGGGCGGTCATGAGTATGACGAATTCGCTCAGTCTGGGCGGCAGCGAGCTGTTGAACCGCAGGTGGTCACTCAGCATCAGGGTACGGGCCATCAGTTCCGGACTCCGTGTCAGCACAGCCCACGGGCCGCCGGGCTCCCCGCCCCGTGCCTTTTTATATTCATCAACCGCCTTCTTCTGCGCCGGTGTCAGCTTGTCGACGGGTATGGGCGGCATTCTGCCTTGCGCGCTCGCGAATGCCCCGAAGACCAGTCCGAACACGAACGTGCCTGCCAACAGGCGCACGATTGTATTGGTGCTGCCGCATGCCATCGGAACCTCCAGGCACGGCGTCCCCGCATTCGGGGGAACGCAGCGCGGTGATGTTGCCGGAATTCTACACGCCTTAGCCGGCCCAGGCCCTGGATGTCTCACCCGCAACTTATCATCGGGTGCGCGAAGTCACGCTCGGCCGACTAAGTTCCACCCATCTCCTCGACAAGCCTCCCTCAAAGCCGACCGAAAACGTCGACCGACAAGAAGGCTGCCGCCGAGATTCCAGGGTCGCACTCACGATTATCGTCCCGGGGTGCCCGCCGACAGCAGTAATCGACCTCGTTAACGCGGTCACAAGTTCCTCGACGGTGAGGCCGTGCTCGTGCACGCGCCGGTCGGTCTTGGGGATCAGGCACGTCAGGATGTGGCTCTCCACGTGATTCGCCTTGCCCGCCAGGGATGCGCGCTGCCCTTGTGACGTCGGGACGATCAGCACCTGGGTCACGTGACGGTCTAGCGAAGTTTCGTCGCCTCGTTCACCAGCGCCATGCTGTCTGCCGCATCGGAGTCGGTTGACACGCCCAGCAGCTGGCGTTGGCGTTCGACGCTGACCACGTCGGTGATCGCCGTCCGAAGCTGTTCCTCAGTCACCGACGCCCGTGCGCGCGTTGCCTTCTCGATCAGGTGCTTGAGGACCGTGTTTCTGCGGTCGGCAGACGCGTTCAATGCGTCAGCGAGCAGCAGCATGGTTTCCGAGTTGTCGTCTGACTCACCCATCAATTGACGCTGCCGTTCCATGCCCAGCAGCACTTCAAGGGCTTTCTTCAGTCGATCCTCCGTGGCCACGCTGCCGGACTTTCTCAATTCCTCGGTCAGAAGACGCACCTGCTCAGTGGCGTTTCCAAAGGGTGACTGCGCTTCCTCGATCAAGGCGCTCATGCAGTCAACCGTGGCCTGCTCGAACCGTGCCGCCCAGGACCCCGGACCAGATTCGCGTGCGGCCGCTGCCTGCCGCTGGAGATGCACTTCGCGCAAGTGCTGCAGTTCGGCTAGCGGCTTCCTGGCGCCTCCAATCGTTTTCCCAGCGGTGGTCTGAATGAATGCGAGGTCATGGTCGCTCAGGCTCTGAGTCGACGCGGTGCCGACCGTGCCTGGACTTGGGGACGTGGTGCGGGCGAGCGTGCCCTCGTCAATCGGCGACGCATTGGTCACCGCACCGGTCACGCCCGGTAGTTGATACCCTGCCATGGTCACGCTCCTCCTGCTCAGACGTGTGATGGCGCGATCCGCTGCTCCGGGCCAAGTTGCCTCCCGCGTGGCTCTGGCCCCGACCAGATCGCGGCGACTGTGCGCGGAATTGTGCCCAACTCCTGTCAGAAGTGGGTCATTCGGCACCCAACAGCAGCCAAGTTATCATGCAGATCGCCTCACTGAATTGTGAATCTTTCGGCCTGTTTTCGCGTCACTCTGGCGTTCGGGTTCCCAAAGCTTGATGTCGCGGGGTCGATCCCCGTCTCCCGCTCCATTCGCCTTCGCGCGTGAACACTACCGCGCTATGGCGTAATGCCCAACGCCCAACGCCCAACGCCCAACTCCCAAGGCGCACTCGTTCGCTACGCGCTTCTTGGGAGTTGGAGGTTGGAAGTTGGGAGTTGAAGCGTCGGCGAGCGCGGGCGTCATCGAACGGATAGTCCGACCGACGCCACCACGAGCTTTGCCACGGGCCGAGTCCCGACGGCCGCGATCCGGTGGAATCGGAGATCGAATCCGACAGCCACGCGGTCACGGATGAACCATCGCGCCCCACCGCCGTAATTGATCGACGCGCTTCGGCCATCATCTCGAACCAGCGTCGTCCGGCCGGTCAATGGACTCTCCTGTTCTCCCGTTGCCTCGGTACGTATCTGTGCGACGCCGTAGCCACCGCTCAGATAGCTCCACCCCTCGCGCGTGCCGAAATTGAACGACACTTGCGGCGCGACGGCAGTCATCGACATCGCGACGTCGATCTGACTGGCGGCGCTCAATGACGTGCCACTGGATGAGGGTGTGCCGGCCTCTTTCGTGGACGTTGACGCTGTCACAGGCGTGACGGCAGTGCCGCGGACGCGCAGCGCGTCGACGCCGATGCCGACGCGCGAAACCCCGAGACGTGCCACGTAGACATGGCCGCCAACCCCGAGGCCGAAGCCGCGCTTCGGCACAAGCGTGTTTGCCGGAAGTACGGGATGAAACCCGCTGGTCGATGGAAGGCCAGACATCGGCGCACGAATGTCGATGACGTAAGGGCCTGGCGTGGACGGCGGCGACAACTGGGCGGCCGCCGGCGTGGACATCAGAAGGGCGGCAATGGCCACAGCCATCGCCGCCGCACACTGCGGCACTACTTGGCCGCTTTCGCCTTCCGGCGCTCCGCCCAGTACTTGCGCATCCGCTCCGACACCGCCTTGCGTCCAGCGGCCGACATGGCGGCGCGGACGCGTTGTGCTGCACCACCCCCAGCCTGCCCGGTGCCCGCAGCGCCCGACGGCCCTTTCCGGCGGCGGCCGAACAGATCCGGAAACTCCGCGCGAATGGCCGCCTCTTCCTGGCGCAGCTGCTCGAGGCGCGCCGTCGCGCCCAACCGTGCGAGCCGTCGCAACTGGTCCTGACTCAAACTTGCCATGTATCCTCCGAACCTAATATCCCTTCGTGGTGGCCGTCGGCTGCTTTCCTTCCGACTCCTGCACGATCCGCACGCCGGCGCTTGCGCCGACACGCGTCGCGCCGGCCGCCACCATCGCCTTCAGCCCTTCGAGGTCGCGAACCCCGCCGGCAGCCTTCACACCCATCTCCTCGCCCACCACGCGCCGCATCAGCATGACATCGGCTGCGGTCGCGCCACCGGGACCGAAACCTGTGGACGTCTTGACGTAGTCCGCGCCGGCGGCCTTTGCCAGCGTGCAGGCGGTCACCTTCTCATCATCAGTCAGCAGCGCCGCCTCGATGATCACTTTGCTGAGGGCGCTCGATTCACGGCAGGGCACCGTCACCGACTCGATGTCGCGCTCGACGAGGCGGAGGTCACCCGATTTCAACGCGCCGACGTTGATGACCATGTCGATCTCGCGCGCCCCGTCGAAAATCGCCCGCCGCGTCTCGAAGTGCTTCGTGTCGGCCGTGGTCGCGCCCAGCGGAAAGCCGACTACTGAGCAGACCTTTACACCACTGCCCCGCAGCAGCGTCGCGCAGAGCGCCACCCATGTGGGATTCACGCACACGCTGGCGAACTTGTATTCCGCGGCCTCGCGGCACAAGGACTCGATGTCCATACGCGTCGCATCCGGCTTGAGGAGCGTGTGGTCGATCATCGAGGCAACCCCGCCCGGGGCGCCGCCCGTCGCGTGCAGGCCGAGCCGCGTGGCACCCGCGTCCAGCACGCCGCGAAGACGATCCGGGCAGCACTCGTAGAGGAGGGAATGGCACACGCACCGCGTGGGAACCGGCGAGGCCGCGGTCGCGGCCAGCTCCTCGACGATGATCTGAATGAGGCGTTGGACGTCGAGCGGCTGCATCAGGTCTGGGGCCGGCGCTCGAGATCGCGCACCTTCGCGAGCCGCCGGATATAACGCGCTTCACGCATCGGTGTCGCCAGGAACGTGTCGACAATCTCCAGCGCGTCCGGCGTGGTCACGAGCGTGGCTCCAAGGGCCAGCACATTGGCACCGTTGTGCTCGCGCGCGTACCGCGCCAGCGTGCGGTCGGTGCAATTGGCGGCCCGCACCCCGTGAAGCTTGTTGGCGGCAATCGTCGAGCCGAGTCCGGCGCCGTCGATCGCGATGCCGGCATCCGCCTCGCCGCGGGCCACCTGCAGCGCCACGGCGCCCGCGGTATCGGGATAATCGACCGGCTCGCTGGTGTTGGTGCCAAGGTCATGGACCGCGAGGCCGCGTCCTCTCAGGTGCGCGATGATGGCGTCCTTCAGTTTCAGGGAAGTGTGGTCGCCGGCGATGACCACCGTATGAATGTCGGACCGCGGCGCAAGCATCTCGGCGTCGACATCAGTCCCTTCGCGGACCAAGGCAATCCGCCTGGCCTTGAGCGTATCGGCCGCCAGCGGCGTCACGTGCCCGCCGGCCACGAGCATGACCGTGCTGCCGTATTCGAGCACCCGCGCGTCCGCCTCGGTGATCATCTGAAAGCGTTTCATCGGAAACGACGCTTATAGTACGGTACTTCGCGATGAACGTCCTCATTTCGACAGACGACATTCAGCAGCGCGTGCGGGAGTTGGCGCAGGAGATCCGTGGCGATCATCCGGACGGAGTCCACCTGGTCTGCGTGCTGAAAGGCGCGTTCGTCTTCCTTGCCGATCTCGCGCGCCATCTTCCCGGAGAGGCCACGCTCGATTTCATGGCGGTCTCGAGCTACGGCTCGAGCACGAAATCATCGGGCCAGGTGCAGGTGCTGAAGGATCTCGACACCGGCATCGAAGGACGCGACGTCGTCATCGTCGAGGACATCGTCGATACCGGGCTGACGCTCACCTACCTCCAGGACATCCTGCGCGCCCGGTCGCCGCGCACGCTGAGGACGGCGTGTCTGTTGAGCAAGCCGTCGCGGCGCAAGATCGACGTGAAGGTCGAATATATCGGGTTTACGATCGAGGACAAGTTCGTCGTCGGTTACGGGTTGGACCACGCGGGGAAGTACCGCAATCTGCCCTACATTGCGGTGATCGGAGACTGAACACGCCCCGCTTTCCTCCAGGCCCGAAGCTGTCGCTTCTCAGCACGCTGACCTACCGACCTGGCCGTAATCCGCTCGAATTCTTCACCCAGCTGGCCCGCACGTACGGCGACCTCGCGTATCTGCGGATGGGCGGCGAGCACCTCTTCATCGCGAGCGATCCGGCGGTGATCAGGGACGTGCTCGTCACGCACAACCAGAACTTTCACAAGAGCCGCGGGCTGGAGCGCACCAAACGGGTCCTCGGCGAAGGCCTGCTGACCAGCGAGGATGCCTTTCATCTCCGGCAGCGGCGGCTGATCCAGCCCGCGTTTCATCGCGAGCGAATCGCGGCCTACGCAGCCACGATGGTGGAGTACGCGAATCGCGTACGGAGCGGATGGACCAACGGCGCAACGCTCGACGTCGCCAGCGAAATGTCGCGCCTCACGTTGCTCATCGTCGGCAAGACGCTGTTCGACGCTGATGTCGAAGCCCAGGCACGCGAGATCGGCGACGCGATGACCGGTCTGATGCGGTCGTTCTGGACGACGATGCTGCCGTTCGGCGAAGCGCTCGAACGGCTGCCAATCCCCCACCTGCGGCGCGGCCGCCATGCACGCGAGCGGCTCGACAGAATCATCTACGGGATTATTCGCGAGCGTCGCGCCAGCGGCGCCGACCGGGGCGACCTGCTCTCGATGCTGCTGCTCGCGCAGGACGACGAGGACAAAGGCCGCGGGATGACTGACCGCCAGGTCCGCGACGAGGCGATGACGATCTTTCTGGCGGGCCACGAGACGACGGCAAACGCCCTCACGTGGACGTGGTACCTCCTCAGCCAGGCGCCCGACGTCGAACGTCGTCTCCACGACGAGATTGCCGCAGTGCTGTCCGGGCGTCTGCCGACGGTCGCCGACGTTGACAGGCTTCCCTATGCGACCCGCGTCGTCACCGAGTCGATGCGCCTGTATCCTCCGGCGTGGCTCGTCGGGCGCCGCGCCGTCAACGAGTACAGCATCAACGGTTACTACGTGCCGCCTCGCTCCATCATCGTGATGAGCCAATGGATCGTGCACCGCGATGCGCGGCACTACGCCGACCCGGAGCACTTTGATCCCGATCGCTGGACGCCCGAATTCAAGGCGCGGTTGCCGCGCTTCGCGTACTTCCCGTTCGGCGGCGGTCCGCGTCAGTGCATCGGCGAGTCGTTCGCGTGGATGGAGCTGGTGCTGCTGGTGGCCACGATCGCGCAACGATGGCGATTCGAGTTGGTGCCCAATCACCCGGTCGTCCCACATGCCGCGATCACGCTCCGGTCGAAGCACGGGATGAAGATGGTGGCGACAGACAGGGGGATGGGGTTAGGGGTTAGGGGTTAGGGGTGAGCGAGCTACGGCGGCGCGGACCTTCTCGGCCCACATCCTCGCGTCTTTCAGTACCGCTGCCCGATCGAGCGTCGCCACTTTCCTGTTTCGCATCAGGACCTTGCCGTTGACGATCGTCGTCTGCACGTCGTCGCCGCGCGTGACATACACGAGGTGAGAGATCGGGTCGTACATCGGCGTCTGCCGTGCGGCGCTCATGCCAACGATGATGACGTCGGCGCGTTTGCCCTGCTCGAGCGACCCGATTTGCCGCTCCATGCCAAGCGCCCTCGCGCCGCCGATCGTCGCCATCTGAAGGGCGGTCTTCGCGCTCACCGCGGTCGGACTGTTGCTGGTCACCTTCTGCAGAAACGACGCGACCCGCATCGCCTCGAACATGTCCAGATCGTTGTTGCTCGCGGCGCCGTCGGTGCCGAGCCCGATGGGGATATCGGCCGCCAGATAGCCTAGAACCGGCGCCACTCCACTCGCCAGCTTCATGTTGCTCTCGGGGTTGTGTGAGACCCCGACACCGCGTGCCTTGAGGATCGCGATATCCGCGTCATTCACCCAGATAGCGTGAGCCGCGACGACGCCGGGTCCCAGAAACCCGAGGCTGTCGAGGTACGCAACCACCGACGGCGACCCTCGCTCCTTTGCGGTATCGGCCTCGGCCCGGGTTTCCGCCATGTGAATCACGGTCGGCACGCTGTATTTCCTGGAGAGGTCCCGCGCCGCCTTGAGCGTCTGTCCGTCGTTCGTGTAAATCGCATGCGGCGCAACTGCGGGCGTAATCAACGGGTCGTTCCTGAAGGTCTTGATGAACGTCTCGGCGCGGGCGAGCGAGTCGGCTGGCGTTTTTGCATCGGCAACGGGGAACTGGATCACCGTTTCACCGAGGACGCCGCGAAGCCCGGCGGCCTTCGTTTCCTTCGCGATTTCCTCCTCGAAGTAGTACATGTCCGCGAAGGTCGTCGTACCGGACTCGATCATCTCGAGCGCGGCCAGCCTGGTTCCGGCACGGACGAACTCCGGCGAGACGGTCTTCGCTTCCGCGGGGAAGATGTAGTTGTTCAGCCAGTCCATCAACGCCAGGTCGTCCGCAAGCCCTCGGTAGAGGACCATCGGCGCGTGGGTGTGCGTGTTTACGAGCCCGGGCATCACCACCTGTCCAGCCGCATCAATGGTGTCGCGGCTCCGGAACTGCCGACGGATCGCGTCCGTCGTGTCGACGGCGACAATGTTCGCGCCGTCGATGGCGACGGTCCCGCCGCCGATCACCCGACCAGTGCCATCCATCGTCACGACGATGCCGTTGGTGATCAGGAGCGATACCTGGCGCGGGCCCTGGGCCGACACGGCGGCGAACGCGGCGGTCACCATCGCAGCGACGGCGACTATCCTTTTCATGAATCGATTCTACTCACTGCGCACCCTTCGCACCCCTCGCACCCCTCGCACCTTTCGCACTAGGATCACCCCGTGCCCCTCCACATCGTCAACCATCCACTGGTCCAAGACGCCTTGATGGAGCTGCGGGACGTCACGACGCCGCCGCCCGAATTCCGCCTGGCGGCAAACCGCATCTCGGTTCTGCTGGCGGCGGAGGCGCTCAGGAATGTTCCATCGCGGCGGTCAACGGTGACTACGCCGCTCGGTCCCGCGGACGGACTTGTCGTCGCGGGCGACGTGGTCGTTGTGCCGGTACTGCGGGCCGGTCTCGGCATGCTCGACGCCGTGCTGGAGCTGCTTCCGTCTGCCCGCGTGGGACACATCGGGCTCCAGCGCGACGAGGCGACGGCGATCGCGTCGAAGTACTACACCAAGCTTCCACGGAATCTGGAGGACAGCTTCGTGCTGATGATCGATCCGATGCTGGCGACTGGCGGAAGCGCAGTCGCCGCCATTGATCTGATCAAAGCTGCTGGCGCACGCGTGCTCCGCATGATCTGCATCGTTGCGGCACCCGAAGGGGTGACGCTCGTGGAGCAGCATCATCCGGATGTGGAGATCTACACGCCGGTCGTGGATCGCGAACTGAACGCGCACAAGTACATCGTGCCGGGCCTGGGTGATTTCGGCGATCGGCTGTACGGAACGACGTAAAAACGCTGTGATAAACTGCCGTTTCGGCTGGACGCGTGGCTCAGTGGTAGAGCACCCGCTTCACACGCGGGGGGTCGATGGTTCGAACCCATCCGCGTCCACCAACCTTCGCTCGCCTGCATCCGTGGGCGAGCTACGGTTGGCAAGCCACACCAACCTTCAATTCACCAACACACTGGCGACGGTCGGTGAATCCGCGCAAGGAAGCGCGGGGTCGATGGCCGCTTGGGTTGCAACGGGATTGCAACGCAGGGCGACCGCCCGCTGATGCTCGTCACGACACACCTCGCCGCCTTCCGCCGCTGTGAGGTTCGCCTCCAACGTGGTGAGGGACATCTCCAGTACGGCGACGAATCGGGTCGAGACCGGGATCATTCGCTGCGTTCGCGTCTTCGCGATCTCCGCGCGTACCGTCACCTCCTTGCGCGCAAGGTCGACGTGGGCGAGGAGGTCTTCGACGTCGCGGAAGTTGAGGGTGAACCGGTAGTAGAGCAGACGGCGTGACTGATAATCGCTGGCGGGAACCGGTAGCGTGGGTCGTGCGCGACATCGTCGGCCATCTGGTTACTGTGCCCGCGGTCGCCTCAAGTTGACAATGCCGTGACAAGCTGAGCGGGCGCGGTTGCCGGATCACGGTCGGCGCCACCGAGCGCCTCGACGAGGCTGATCAGCCGCCTGGAATCGAGCGGTTTCGGCAGGTATTCGTCCATGCCGATCTTGAGACACTCGTCCTGATCGCCCTGCATGGCGTACGCGGTGAGGGCGATAATGGGGATGTGGCCGCCTTGCGCGGCCTCGCGGGCACGAATCACGGCGGTCGCTTCGAGGCCGCCCATCTCGGGCATCTGGACGTCCATCAGTACGACGTCGAACGGACAACGCTCCACAGCCGCCAGCGCTTCCCTGCCGTTTCCGGCGACCACGACCGTGTGCCCGCGCTTTTCGAGCACGCGAGTGGCGAGGAGCTGGTTGACGCGATTGTCCTCGGCGAGCAGCACGCGCAGCACGCGCACCGGAACGTCTGACAGGACCGCACATGACGGAGGGATGGGCGACCGCGGGACGATGTCCGTGCGAAGGGTCTGCGCGACGGAAAGCAGCAGCTCGTGCTGCTGGATTGGTTTCATCAGGTAGCACGCGATCCCGAGCCGCCGGCAGCGATCGGTCTCGCCCAAGTGCCCGCCCGAGCTGAGCATCATGATCGTCGCATGGTGCAGGCGTCCGCCGTCACGGGCCCGCCGCGCCACTTCGAAACCGTCCATGTCGGGCATGTTCGCGTCGAGCAGCACGAGCGCGAACGGATCGTCGGCGGCTTCGGCGAGCGCCGCGAGCGCCGCTTCGCCGCTGTCGACGGCCGTCGGCCGCATGCCCCATCGCGAGGCCCACGCCACCAGGGTGTGCCGATTGACCGTGTTGTCGTCGACGATGAGCGCCTTCAGACCCGCCAAGTCCACGGGCGCCGCCTGGCGTTCCGGCGCGTCGGCCGTCCCGAGGCGGACGGTGAAATGGAAGACGCTGCCGCGGTCCGGCTCGCTCTCCACCCAGAGGCGGCCGCCCATCAGCTCTATCAGGTTCAGCGAAATCGCCAGTCCGAGGCCTGTGCCACCAAAACGCCGCGTCGTCGAGCCGTCGGCCTGCCGGAACGGCTCGAATATCGCCTGCAACTTGTCGGCGGCGATCCCGATCCCGCTATCACTCACGCGGCAGTGCAGCACCACACCAGCCTCGTCGGCTTCGGTGACCGCCACGTGCACCATGATTTCCCCACTCTCGGTGAACTTGATGGCGTTGCCAATCAGGTTCGTGAAGATCTGCTGCAGCCGTCCGGGATCTCCCATCAGCAGTTCCGGCACGTCGGCGGCGATGTCGCACACCACCTCGAGTCCCTTTTGCTCCGCCCGGAATGCCAACGGCCGTACCAGCTCGGCCACCGCTGCCCGCGCCGAGAACGGGACCGCTTCGATCTCGAGCTTCCGCTGCTCGATCTTCGAGAAGTCGAGAATGTCGTTCAGCACCGTCAGCAGACCGTCCGCCGACGTTTTTACCATCGTCAGGTATTCGCGCTGCTCCTCCGTCAACGTCGTGCCCAGCGTCAGGTCGGTCATCCCGATGATCCCGTTCATCGGCGTGCGGATCTCGTGGCTCATGTTCGCCAGAAACTCGCCCTTCGCCTGATTAGCCGCTTCGGCGACGTCCTTCGCAGCTTCGAACTGCCGGGTCCGGTCCGCGACCACGCGCAGTAACTCGGTCTTGCTACGCTGCATGTGCCGCATCCGTAGCCGGTGGAACCCGCCTGTCGCGCCGATCATCCCCAGCGCGAGCAGGCCGAAAAACCACGCGGTCTGATAGAGGTGGGGCCGCAACTCGAGCGCCAGCGCCGCGCCGCTCTGGTTCCACACGCCATCGTTGTTCGCCGCCTTGACCCGAAACAGGTACTTGCCCGGCGGCACGTTCGTGTAATACGCCACCCGCCGTGTCCCCGGATCAACCCAGTCCGCATCGAAGCCTTGGAGCTTGTAGCGAAACTTCACCTGACGCGGCGCGACGAAGCTCAGGGCTGAGTATTCGAATTCGAGTTGGCCCCGGCCGGGCCGAACCGCGCCGTCGGGCTGCACCAGCTGGCCGTCGGCCTTCGTGCTTTCGATCATGACCGGCGGCGGGATGTCATTGAGAATAATCCTGGCGGGATCGATCGAGACGACGCCCTTCAAGGTCGGGAACCAGAGTCGCCCATCGCGTGTGCGCCAGGCTGGCGGGTGTGCGCGCGTGTTTCCTTGCGCCGTGGTCGACCGCAACCCGTCGTCGAGACCGTACACGACCGATTGGATCGCTGGCGATTTCCCTTCGGCGAAGGATTCGAGCGAGCGCTTATTCACGCGCCAGATTCCCTTGTTGCTGCTCATCCACAGATGGCCGGCGTCGTCGTCGAGAATCGCATACACGGTGTCATCGAACAGGCCATCGCGCTGCCGAAATGCCGTGAACGTGCCGTTATTCGCTCGTACGAGGCCGCCCCCGAATGTGCCGAGCCAGAGGGTCCCGGCCTTATCTTCGTATACCGTCGTGATGGTGTTGTCCGACAGGCCATCTCGCACGTTGTACTGCGATACCGTCCCGTCTCGGTAGCGCGCCAGACCGTTGTCCCGCGTGCCAATCCAGATGTCGCCGGCACGATCCTCGTACAAACTGACAATCGCGTGTCGGCCGACACCGCCGAGAAGTCGGAATTTGCCCGCGCGATAGATCACGACACCCGAGTCGGTCCCCACCCACAAGTCGCCGCGGCGATCCTCGAGAAGGGCGCTGACATCATTCGACACCAGACCGTCGCGTGTCGTCAGCACGCGGAACCGCCCGTTGCGAAAGTGGTTCAAGCCAGACGCCGTGCCGACCCACAGCGTGCCGTCGCGGCTTTCGGCAATCGCAGCGATACGATTGCCGAAGAGACCCTCCTTGACGCCGTAGCTGGCGATGCGACCGTCCGCACCACGCCTGTTGAGACCGCCGTCGGTGCCGAGCCACAGCGCGCCGGCGTGGTCCTCGATCACCGCCCCCACGACATTCGACGAGAGGCCCTCGGGCTCTCCGAAAACTGAGAATTTTCCGTCGTGCAAGCTGTTCAGGCCGCCACCGATTGTGCCCACCCACAACGTGTGCTCGCGATCTTCGAACAGCGAAAACACTACATCGTCAGTCAGTCCTTGCGCCTTTGTGAAGGATGTGATCGAGCCGTCGTGCCACCGCTTGAGTCCGCCGCCCTGCTCGCCAAACCACATGCTGCCGTCGCGGTCTGCGACGAGCGAGCGGATGCGGACGCTCGAAGCGGTCACCAGTTCCCACCTGCCGTCGACGCGGCGGAACACGCCCGCCTCACTCGCGACCCAAAGACCGAGGCGAGGGTCCTCGAGCACGACTCGAACTTCAGCGCGCGGCGATCGGCCCGGGAGATCAACCGGGCGCGCCGATTCACCCACGAGTTGATAGAGACCGGTTTGTGTGCCGGCCCAAAACGTTCCCGACTTGTCGCGGAGCATCGTGATCACGCGCGTTCCGGCCAGCGGCGCGAGCACCACAAAACGCGTCGGATCGCCGGCAACGAGGCGGCTCACGCCATTGTCGGTTCCGACCCAGAGCTGGCCGTCAGGATCTTCGTACAGCCCACGCACGCGGCCATGGCCCAGACCATGCTCGGTGTCGAAGCGAACAAACGATCCATCGGCAAAGCGAACTAGACCGCCATCGGTGCCGATCCAGAGCGCGCCGTGCCGATCCTTCAGCAAAACGTTGATGCGGTTGCTCTGGAACGCGGGCGTATTGCGCTTATCGAAGACGGTGAACCGGACGCCGTCGAAACGGCAAAGGCCTTCCCGTGTTCCCACCCAGAGGTAGCCATCGTCGGTCTGCGCAATGGTGAACACCGATTCCTGGGGCAAACCGTGAGCGATTTCCCACGAACGGTGGACATACTGCCCGATTGACTTGCGCGGATCGAGCGCCTCGGCTATGGGCGCGCAGACGCCCAGCATCAGCGCAGATATGACGAACGCGACCAGTCCCTCTGCCGGACACCCAAAAACACATTTGGACAACGCCTGCAGAGGTGGCAAGCCTCGTGCCGCTGCTGGGAGTAGTCGCGCGCCGCGGAAGACGGGTGCAAGGTCGTTAATTTGAGCAGGAACCTTCGGGTGCGTGTACGAACACCTTCATCGCGAGTGTGCCAGTCCGCACAGTGTGCGCACGCATCGGGCGTGGGAACGGAACGGATTCTCGTGGAGGATACCGCCAGCGTGCGACGCCGAGCACGGCGTCCTGGAAACCGGCGTCGAATTGCTTCATAACCGTTTCCTCTGCGACAACTGCTCGAGCGTGTTCGAGAGCTGTTAACTCGCCCAGAATCGGCGTTTTGATTCGGGAGCGTGGGGCTGCCCTCCTGAGACCATCAATTTCCGCGTGGCAGGCCGCCACGGTCACGCGCATCTCACGGGAACTGGTGACTCTGCGGCGTTGAGCATGGGTCTCGACACCCCTCTCGGCGTCCACGAAATCATCGCGGCGATGGGCGCCCGCGCACCCGTATACTCCAGCCATCTGGAGGGCAGCCTGTGATCGACGTGTTCCTCAGTTACGCGCGGGAAGACCGGGAGCGTGCTGGGACGGTCGCCTCCGCGCTCGAGAGCCAGGGGTGGTCCGTCTGGTGGGACCGCAAGATCGTCGCGGGCCAGAGCTTCGACCGCACGATTGAGGAGCAGCTCAAGTCGGCGCGCGCGGTGGTGGTGCTCTGGTCCATTCACTCGATTGACTCCGAGTGGGTACGTAATGAAGCTGCCGACGCGTCGGAGCGCGAGGCGCTCGTGCCGGCACTCATCGACGACGTGAAACAGCCGTTGGAGTTCCGCCGCCGTCATGCCGCGAACCTGACGGCGTGGAGCGGAGATCCGGCCGACCCCGAGTTCCTGGTGTTGCATCACGGAGTGAAGGCCAAGTGCGGCCTCCCTCGCGCAGCCTCGGACGGAGCCGAGGGCGAAGCGCAGGCGGGGCTTACCGCGCCTGGCGTGGCGAAGATTGCGGCGTCATCACCAGGGCGGCCCTCCGAGGCGGAGTCGGTTCGGCGCTCAGGCATTCCAATGACGATCGCTGCATGGCCGCGCCGCTACGTCATCGTGGCCGCGAGCATCGCCGTCTCGGTTGCGCTTGTTTGGATGATCAGTCGGCTTGGTGAAAACACGGGCGGAACGGCCGACCTCCAGCGCGTGGAGCTTCGCGCGGTCCCACCGGGTGAAGAGAGCACGTCGCCGCGGTCCGCAAGCCCGGCTGGGGCACCGTCGCCGGACCTCGCGGCCGACTCGCGGTCTCTGAAGGCCGGTTCGGAGATCGGACGCGACGCCGATCACCCCGCCCCGATTGCGTTCGACACGATTTCAAGGGTCAGGCTGCTTACAAACGAGGGGTTCTACCTGCGACTTCCGACGCCTGCCAGTGATGTGGACGTCGTGTTGGACATGCGACTGGTGGATGACGTGATGAGCAACCTGCAAGCGAGCCTGTCGGTGCTCGACGAGAATGGCGGAGTGGTCCGCGATTCGATCATTGGGTTCAACGAGGTCGATCGGATGTGGCGCAAGACGGCCACTTACTCGGCGTCGCAGCAGGCTCGCCACGGTTTCCGGATGATGAATACCGCAGGAGCTGCCGACTTCTGGCTCACCGTCCGCCGGTCTGGGGCGCCCGGGCTCGTGCCGTTCTTTGGGCAGACCGTTCCCCAAACGCTCGAAGTTGGCGCCGCGCACAGAGGCCGGCTTGCGACCAATGAGGACGCCTATTATCGCGCATCACTGCCTCGCGGCGATTATCAGGCCGTGCTGGAGTTCGCGCTGCAACCCGCCCAACAAAGCAACATTGGTGGTTCTCTGAGCACGCTTGATGCGTCTGGTGGCAACGCGACGAGCGTCATCACGCTCAACGAAGTTGACGTCTCGTATCGGAAAGCTGCGCGGTTCTCTGTCAGCAGACCGGAGCCGGTCATCTTTCGCGTGCAGAACTCGCACAACGTGGTCGGGTACCTGCTCCGCGTGGAACCGGCGCCGGCGGGAACGGCACACTAGCACCGGCGCCTCGCCCGATCCAAGCTTCGTGCGACGATCAGGCCAAGGCGCCCATTCGCATCATTGTGGCTGCATTTGAAGAGGCGGTTAGTCCGCCGTGCGTCTTCGACACGGAAGTTGCGCGGACAGATGACCGAGCCGATTCGTGACGTTCACGACGTGGCGTTTCATCTTGGGCCGACCCTGATAAGCGTGTTGGTCCGGCACGGCCCGTGGCTGTCGCGCACATCACAGCTGTCCGACCAGCGGTCGACGTAATCACCCCGACTCGGGCACTTCAATCCAGTAGGGCGGCTGGATATGTGTACAGGCTTCTTGGCAAGACTGTTTTCTGCCGTCCGCCAGATTCCTCATCTGCTGTTCTACGCGCAAACGTGAAGACCTCTGAATTTCTGCGTAGGCGCCTCCGTTGCAACCCGTGTTTCAGTGCCTTGCAAGTTTTGCGGTTTGCCAACCGATACCGGGACGAATCACCTGACCCCGGACCTGTGCATTGCGGCCCTGCAAGGCGAGGTTGAAACGCTGCGCCGCGCGATTGCGATGCTCACTCTCGGCGAATCTAATTCAGAGACCAAGAAGGACTCAGCGCCCTCACGGTCTCCGCAGAAGCGAACCACGAAGTAGCTCAGGATACGGCCGTCGCCGTTCGGACGGTGTTAGCGCAGGGCGCATCGGACATGATGCATCGGCTCCACCCAAGATTGCGTGCTTCTCAGCGTCCGGCCCACTCTGCGTGGACGCCGGAACTTCGGTGTCCGCCTCGCTCCGGTGTCTGCCCTCGCCCGGCGCGGTGGCCCCATAGAGTCGATATGGAGTGCAGATCCAATGCCGCACTCCAGTGGCTATAAGCGCCTGATCACAGA
>Ga0070699_100002591_pt1 | contig 16208 bp, 13 predicted proteins | sample KBSK1503metaG_FD_65473 | JGI IMG/M metagenome (GOLD analysis project Ga0070699, IMG submission 65473) | Corn, switchgrass and miscanthus rhizosphere microbial communities from Kellogg Biological Station, Michigan, USA - KBS K1-50-3 metaG | ecosystem: Host-associated > Plants > Roots >...
CCGCTCGCCCCAACCGCTCCAGATATTCCCCGAATCGCGCCGCCTCCGCTCCCCGCTCCGCCATGACGCCTTCCTGTCATAGCAGAGTCGGCGCGGCAACTTATGACACAGTAGTACTAGCCGCGCGTCGTCCAGTAGACGCCGCCGAGGACCGCCGAGCCGCCCACCGCCTGGGCGAGACGGAACGGCTCGCCGAGCAGCGTCGTCGAGAGGGCGGCCGTCAGCACCGGCACGAGGTAGACGAAGACCACGGTCCGGCCGACGCCGAGGGTACGCACGCCGATCAGGAAGAGCTGCCCGGCCATCACCGAGGAGAGGAGCGCCATGAGGACGACGCCGCCGCGCGCCGCCGGCGTCGCCGCCGCGAGCTGAGCCCATGGGGCGTCGGCGCGCGCCAGGACGTAGAGCGCGAGGCCGCCGAGCCCGTAGACGACGCAGTTCGTGAACGCCGGAGCGAGCCGTGCGGCGACCGGACGTGACGCGAGGTTGAAGAGCGCCCAGCTCGCCGCCGCGGCGACGGCCAGGAGATCGCCGCGCTGCAGGGTGAGCCCGAACAGGCGGTGCGCGTCGCCTGCGGTGATGACGACGACGGCTCCGGCGAGCGCCAGCGAGACACCGCCCAGCCGGCGGCGATCGAGGCGCTCGCCGACCAGCGGGGAGAGCAGGAGCGTGAAGGCCGGGTTCAGCGCGATCAGGAGGGCCGCGTTGGTGGCGGTCGTATGCGCGAGCGCCAGGAGGAAGAGCCACGGATAGAGGACACCGCCGCAGACGACCATGAGCGCGAGCGGCGCCGCCGTGCGCCCGAGGCCGCCGGCTGGTCGCTGTCGCATGGCGAAGGGGAGGAGAACCGTCGAGGCGAGCGCATAGCGCCACACCGCGACGGAGAGCGGCGTCATGTCCGCGAGCGCGACCTTGCCGGCGATGAACGCCGCCGCCCAGCCGACCGTCGACAGCGAGAGGCCCGCGTACGCGAGCGTCCGCGCGTCGCCCGCCAGCCCGCGCGTGGTGAGGGAGGCCATACGATCGGATACCACTCCCGATCACCTGGCGGGAGCGGGATTCGATGAAGATGGGAAAAGAGTCGCCGGCTCCGGACTCTGCGCACTTGCTCTGCGACGACATCGCCGACGTCCAGGTCTGAGCAGACATTTCCGAGTGTCTATGGACCGGACATGTCCAATGTCTGCGACAAAAGGCGAGTGTCGACTTGGCCCCTGGGAAGCGATTTGCTAGCACCGTCGACGTGACTAGTAGCGTACGAGCAGCCCTTTTGATCCTAACGGTCGTCGGATGCACCCCGACCGTACTCAGGCCCTCTACTCCGTACAATCGAGAGGAGATCCTGCGCGCTCTACGACGAGGGACTTCGGCAGTAGTTGGCCAAGCTTTCCTGAAAACTGTGGGTGGGGACGTAAAGTACGGCGCTGGGAACACCATCTCGTTGCTGCCTTTGACGTCGTACCTGCGAGAAGTGCTTCTGCTTCGGGCGAGGGCGACTACACTTCCGTTCGCATATGTCGAATCCAACCCGGATATGCTGACTCTTGTGAGGAGTGTGACTGCGGATGCAGAAGGTCATTTCAAGTTCATGGAGCTGGCCCCTGGAACATACTATGTCGAGACGACGATCACTTGGGGCATCCCGTCCGCAGGGGGGATCCAGACAACCGGCGGAGTTGTAAGTGGCATGGTCACCATCGAGCGAGAGGGGCAGATCGTCGAACTAATTCTTCATTGACGCCGCTCGGAGCGCGGCAGCGGCTTCGTCCGAGAGCGTCCTCGTCGAGCGGTTCTCGGCCGTGTTTCTGTGGTCGGCGCGCGGCAGTGTGACTGCCGCGCATTCTCCCAGCGGGCTAGCCCAGCTATCGGAACTACTTGACGATCTCGAGCAGTTCGACCTCGAACACAAGCGTGGCGCCCGGCTTGATAGTCGGAAGCTTGCCGCCATCACCATAAGCGATGTTGCTTGGGCAGATCAATTTCGCTTTGCCGCCGACCTTCATCTTCTGCAGGCCTTCCGTCCAGCACGGAATGACTCCGTCTACCTTGAACGTGGCGGCCTGCCCGTGCTGTTCCGAGCTGTCGAATACGCTGCCGTCGATCCGTGTACCCTTGTAATTGACGCTCACCTTGTCCGTCGGTTTAGGCGTGTCGCCAGTGCCGGCCTTAATCTCCGAGAATATGAGCCCGGACGGCGTCTTGGTGGCACCCTTCTCGGCTGCCGCCTTGGCGAGGAACGCCTCGCTCGCCTTCTTCTCGCCCGCGGCGCTGGCGGACGCGCGCGCCTGGGCCAGCGCCTGGATCTTCGGACCGAAGGTCTCGATGTCCACCTGGGGCTTGTGGTTGAGCACCCCGTCGCTGAGGCCGCTCTTGACGAGATCGAGCTCCTTCTCGGTCAGGTTGAAGGGGCCGAGGTTGCGGGCGAGCGCCAGGCCGAGGGCGTAGAGCGTCTTCTCGTCGTCGGTCTTGAGCTCGGGACCGGCGGCGCGCGCCGGGGAGGCCGCGACGAGGACGGTCAGGACCACGAGCAGGGATCTCCTCCACATCACGTCGGCTCCTTTCGCATGCGACGCGCGGCGGCCAGCGTGACGCTGCGCCTGGCGCCCGTCCGTGGGACGGATCAGTCCTCGTACTTGAACGAGACCTTCACCTTGGCGCGATAGGCGCGCACCTTGCCGTCCTCGATCTGCAGGTCGAGCTGGGCGACCTCGGCGATGCGCAGGTCGCGCAGCGTCTTGGACGCCTTGTTGACGGCGGCGGCGGCGGCCTTCTCCCACGAGTCGGTGCTCGTCCCGACCAGCTCGATCACCTTGTACACGCTCTCCGGCATGGCTCCTCCTTTACGCATGCAGGGCCTCCCGGCCCTAGTGTGCCGCTTCGAACAGCCCCGCCGCTCCCATCCCGCCGCCGACGCACATGGTGACTATGCCGTAGCGCTTCTTCTGGCGGCGGAGCTCGAGCAGGATCGACCCGGTCATGCGCGACCCGGTCATGCCGTAGGGATGGCCGATCGAGATCGAGCCGCCGTTCGGGTTGAGCTTCTCCGGGTCGAGGCCGAGCCGGTCGCGGCAGTAGACGACCTGCGAGGCGAAGGCCTCGTTCAGCTCGATGATGTCGATGTCGGTGAGCTTGAGGCCCGCGATCTTCAGGAGCTTCGGGACCGCGAACACGGGCCCGATACCCATCTCATCGGGCTCGCAGCCGGCGACGACGAAACCGCGGAAGAAGCCGAGCGGCTGGATGCCGAGCGCCTTGGCGCGGCTCGCCGACATGATCACCGTCGCGGACGCACCGTCGGAGAACTGGGAGGAGTTCCCGGCGGTGACGGTGCCGTCCTCTCTGAAGGCGGGTGGGAGCTTGGCGAGGCCCTCGAGGGTGGTGTCGGGACGGTTGCACTCGTCGCGGTCGACGGTGACCTCCTTCTGCGACTTCTGGCCCGTTGCCTTGTCCGTGACCTCCATCGTGGCTTTCATCGGCGCGATCTCCTCCCGCAGCCTGCCCGACTTCTGGGCCGCCGCGGTGCGCTGCTGGGAGAGGAGCGCGTACTCGTCCTGCGCCTCGCGCGTCACCTTGTAGCGCTCGGCGACGACCTCGGCCGTCAGCCCCATGGGCATGTAGATCGCGCGCTTGTGGTCCATCAGCCAGGGGTTGAAGAGGTTCGTCTTGTTGAAGTCGTTCTGCAGCATCGTGATCGACTCCAGGCCGCCGCCGATGACGGCCTCGGCGCCCTCGTTCTGCACCATGTGCGCGGCGATTGCGATCGCGTTCAGGCCCGAGGAGCAGAAGCGGTTGACGGTGCTCCCTGCCACCGTGACCGGCAGACCGGCCATCACGGCCACGTTGCGGCCGACGTTGAACCCCTGGGGCCCCTCGGGGAAGCCCGTCCCCATGACCACCTCCTCGATCTCGCTCGGATCGAGCTGGGGCACCTTGGCGAGGGCGGCCTTGATGCAATGGCAGGCCATGTCGTCGGGGCGGGTCAGGTTGAAGGAGCCGCGGAACGACTTGGCGAGACCCGTTCGCTGGCTTGCGACGATGACGGCTTCACGCGTCGGCATGATGGTTTTCCTCCGCAGGGCGGAAGCGCGCGCCCGGGTCCGCTATCTCGCATCGCGGAGCCGCCTAGTCAATTGTATCCGGGGGCCCGTCCAGTGCTCGCGCCCTGCGGGCGCTGCGCGCTTCCGATGCCCCCGGACCCCCGGCGGGGCTCGGCAAAGCCTCGCCCCGCCGGGCCCCGCCCCGGTAGCCGTGCCGCTCCGGTAGCGTCACGCTTTTGGGCGAGTTCGCTCTCACGGGTTGCGGGCGAATCGGGCTCCCCTGGGGCGGGACTCGCGCGCGTTCCCGGGGCCACCGTCTAATCGAGACGGGAGGTGAATCACATGGCGATACCAGAGGAGGAGCTCCGACGCGTAGAACGGGTAGCGATCGCCACGACGCCTGTCGTGCCGACGACGATCGAGTTCGCTCGGGTCTCGTGGGGTGGTGTGTGGAGCGGGTTCTGCGTGGGTTTCGGCGTGCTCGTCCTGCTCGGCGCACTCGGCGTGGCGGTGGGGACGACGATGGCCGGGCCGGGCGTGCCCGACCCGCAGACGTTCGGCACGAGAGCAGGGCTCTGGACGATCGCGAGCGCGCTCCTCGCGCTCTTCATCGGCAGCATGGTCGGGTCGCGGATGGGCATGGCCACCACGCGCGGCGCGGGCGCGATCCACGGGATGCTCGTCTGGGTCCTCGCGCTCGTGTCGGTCGCTGCGGTCGCGGGAGCGGGGCTCAGCGCCGGCGCGGGCGGCCTGTTCGCGGCAACGAACATGCGCGCGATGGCGGGCGACCTCTCGAGCCTCGCGGCGGGCGACCCCGATCAGATCATCGCCCGGCTCGACGACCCGCGGACGCTCGACCTGGTCGCCGCCGCCACCGGCATGCCCCGGGAGGAGGCGCGCGCGGAACTCGCGGCCATCGGCGTCCGGGTCCGGGCGGCTCGTAGCGACCCCGCCCGTGCCACGGCGGAGGCGCGGGCCGGCCTCGAGGAAATCGCCTCGCGCGCGGCCGCGCGGTCGGAGCCGTTCGTCCGCACCGCTAGCTGGGTCGCGTTCGCCGGCCTCATCGTGTCGCTGGTCGTGGCGCTGCTCGGCGGGACGGCGGGCGCCCGGCCGCTCCCGATGCACGTGCCCGTCTGAGGGCTCAGACGCAGGTCGAGATGCCGCCGTCGACCGGGATGACGGCGCCGGTCAGGTACGCCCCGGCGCGCGACGCGAGGTAGATCGCCACCCCCGCCATGTCCTCGGGCTCGCCGATCCGGCCAAGCGGGCAGGAGGAGACGATGGCGTCCCGGAATCGTCGAAGCGTCTCGGCCATCATCTTGCTCTCGAAGGGACCCGGCGCGACCGCGTTGACCGTGACGCCGTGGGGTGCCAACCGGCGGGCGAGGGCCCGCGTCATGTGGTGCACAGCGGCCTTGCTCGCGGAGTAGGCGTAGGTCTCGAGGACGGGCACGTGGAGCCCGTCGATCGAGCCGATGTTGATGATGCGGGCCGGGTCGCCGGGGCGGGCGGCGCGCTCGAGCAGCGGGAGCAGAAAGCGTGAGAGGTGAAAGACGCTCTTCACGTTGAGCGCCAGCACCTTGTCCCAGGCGGCGTCTGGATACTCGGCGAGCGGCGCCCCCCAGTTGGCGCCGGCGTTGTTCACCAGGATGTCGAGCGCCTGCTCGCGGGCCCCGAGGGCGTCGGCCAGCCCGCGCGCGCCGGCCTCGGTCGAGAGGTCGGCAGGCAGGGAGATGCACGTGCCCGCCTGCGTGAGCTCCGCGGCTACCCGGTCGCTGACGTCGGCCTTGCGGGAGGAGATGTAGACCTTGGCGCCGGCCTCGACGAAGCCACGCGCGATCATGAGCCCGATGCCGCGCGAGCCACCGGTCACGAGAGCCGTCTTGCCCGCGATGGAGAACAGGTCCTGCATGGGTGTCTCTATAGCTGCGCCGGCGCGGGCAGGGGAAGGGAGCGACCCACGGGTGGCGGGAGGGCCTTCGGGACGCTAAAAGGAATGCCAAATGTACAGCCTCGACGGGGTGGCGCTGGCGAACAAGGATTACGTGGCGGAGCTGTACCGCCGGTACCAGGCCGATCCCTCCTCCGTCGACGAGCGCTGGGCGGCTTTCTTCGCCGGTTTCGAGCTCGCGAGCGGTAACGGCGGGGCCCCCACAGCCCTGATCGAGGCGGCCGGGCCGGCGCCCGACCGCGTGCTGGACGCCTCCGACCTGGTGCATTCCTTCCGCGAGCTCGGCCATCTCGTCGCCTACCTGAACCCGCTCGAGCCGCGTCCCATGGGTCATCCGCTGCTCGACCCCTCCGAGTTCGGGTTCACCGAGGCCGACATGGATCGGATGGTGGAATGCGGCGGGTTCCAGGGTCTTCGTCGCGTGCCGCTCCGGGAGCTGATCGAGCGTCTCAGGCGAACGTATTGCGGGACGCTCGGCGTCGAGTACCTCCACATCCCGGACAAGGAGCAACGCGAGTGGCTCCAGGAGCGCATGGAGCCGACGGAGAACCGGCCCGAGCTCGCGGCGGAGGATCGCATCCGCGTCCTCGACGGCCTGCTCCAGGCCGAGGCCTTCGAGCAGTTCCTGCAGGTCCGCTACCCCACCGCCAAGCGCTTCTCGCTCGAGGGCGGCGAGTCGCTGATCCCGATGCTCGACACGCTCATCGAGGACGCGGGAACGCTCGGCGTCGAGGAGATGGTCTTCGGCATGCCGCACCGCGGCCGCCTGAACGTCCTCGCCAACGTGATCCGCAAGCCCTACGAGATGATCCTCTCCGAGTTCGAGGGCGCGCTGCTCGCCCGCGAGGCGACCGGAGACGGCGACGTCAAGTACCACCTCGGCTACTCGCGCGACCACACCACGCGGGCGGCTCGCAAGGTGCACCTCTCGCTCAGCCCCAACCCGAGCCACCTCGAGGCCATCGACCCGGTGATCGAGGGCATGGTGCGCGCCAAGCAGGACCGCTACGGCGACCGCGAGCGTTCGCGTGTCGTCCCCGTCCTGCTGCACGGCGACGCCGCCTTCAACGGGCAGGGCGTGGTCACCGAGACGCTCGGGCTCTCCGAGCTGCCTGGCTACCACGTGGGCGGCACCATCCACATCATCGTCGACAACCAGGTGGCGTTCACGACGCCCCCCGGGGCGTACCGCTTCACACGCTATCCGAGCGACGTCACCAAGATCATCCTGGCGCCCGTCTTCCACGTGAACGGCGACGACCCCGAGGCCGCCGTGCAGGCGGCACGGCTGGCGATCGGCTTCCGCGAGCGGTTCAAGAAGGACGCGATCATCAACCTGGTCTGCTACCGCCGCCACGGGCACAACGAGCTCGACGACCCGACCTTCACCCAGCCCCTCATGTACAAGGCCATCGCCGCGCACCCGACCGTGTTCGCTCAGTACCGCGAGCGCCTGGTGGCGGAGGGCGCGGTCGCCGGCGACGAGGTGGAGCGGCGGATCGCGGACTTCCGGGAGCTGATGGACGCCGCCCAGGCCTACGCGCGCGACTTCATGCCCCGTCAGCCGGTGTTCGCGTTCGGCGGCCTTTGGAAAGGTCTCGGCTGGGCGGGCGACGACTGGAGCGCGGCGACCGCCGTGCCGGCCGCGGTCCTGCGCGAGGTCGCCGCGGCGTTCGTCCGCCGGCCCCAGACCTTCACGCCCCACCCGCGGGCGGCGCGGTTGATGGAGGAGCGGCTCCAGATGGTGGAGCAGGGGAGCCGGATCGACTGGGCCTGCTCCGAGGCGCTGGCGGTCGGCTCGCTCCTGCTCGAGGGGATTCCCGTCCGCATGAGCGGGCAGGACACCAGCCGCGGCACCTTCAGCCAGCGCCACGCCGTCCTGCACGACGTGGAGAGCGGCACGCGGTACGTCCCGCTCGACCACATCCGCCAGGGACAGGCGCGCTTCATGATCCTCGACAGCATGCTGTCGGAATACGGGGTGCTCGGCTTCGAGTTCGGCGTGAGCGTGGCCGATCCGCGCCAGCTGGTGGTCTGGGAGGCGCAGTTCGGCGACTTCGCCAACGTCGCGCAGGTGGTGATCGACCAGTTCATCTCCAGCTCCGAGTCGAAGTGGCAGCGGATGAGCGGCATCGTGCTCCTCCTGCCGCACGGCTACGAGGGGCAGGGGCCGGAGCACTCGAGCGCGCGGCTGGAGCGCTTCCTCCAGCTCTGTGCCGAGGACAACATGCAGGTCTGCAACCTCTCGACGCCGGCGCAGTATTTCCACGCGCTCCGCCGCCAGATGCAGCGAAACTTCCGGAAGCCCCTCGTCATCATGAGCCCCAAGAGCCTGCTTCGTCACAAGCTCGCGGTCTCGGCCCTCAGCGAGTTCACCGAGGGGACGTTCCGGACCGTCATCGACGACGTCGCCGTCGACGGCGCGCCGGAAGCGGGGGTGCGCGTCGAGCGGTCCCGGGTCCGGCGCCTCCTCCTGTGCAGCGGGAAGGTCTACTACGAGCTGCTCGCCGGCCGGCGCGAGCGGAACGACGACAGCGTCGCCATCGTGCGGATCGAGCAGCTGTATCCTTTCCCGGCGAAGGAGGTCGAGGCGATCTTCGCCGCCTACGCGAACGCGCGGCAGGTGTGCTGGGTACAGGAGGAACCGTGGAACATGGGGGCCTGGCACACCATGTACCGCCGCATACGGCGCGCGCTTCCCGAGGGCCGCGAGCTGTCCTACGTCGGGCGTGCGGAGGCGGCGAGTACCGCAACGGGCTCGTACAAGGTTCACCAGGCCGAAGAGCGTGACCTGGTGATGAACGCCTTCGCGCGCTGACCGGCCGGCATGGCATTCGACGTCCGCATCCCGCCGCTCGGTGAGTCGGTCACCGAAGGCGTCATCCTGCGCTGGGTGAAGCGCGACGGCGAGCGGGTCCGGCCGGACGACATCCTCCTCGAGCTCGAGACCGACAAGGCGACCATGGAGCTGCCGGCCGAGCGTGCCGGGGTGGTGCGGATCCTCCGGCGCGAGGGCGAGAAGGTGGCGGTCGGCGACGTGATCGCCCGCATCGAGGAGGGCGGTGCTGCCGAGCAGCCGAAGCCTGCGCCCGAAACGCGCGCGACGGAAGGCGCGCGACCAGAGCCGGCACCGGCCGCGCCGAACCCCGCGTCGGACCAGGGCACCGCGACCGTCCCGACTCCACGCGGCGTCGGTCCGCTCAGTCCAGCGGTCCGGCGGCTCATCGAGGAGCACCGGCTCGACGCGAGCGAGATCCCCGCCTCGGGGAAGGGCGGACGGCTGACGAAGGACGACGTGCTCGCCTACCTCGAGCGGGCCGGGCGCGCGGTACCCGAAGCGCGGCCCGCCGAGCCCGAGCGCCCGCGCCCGGCGCCGGAGCGGCTCCGGCCGGTGGCGGTCGCGCGCGACGGCGAGGAGCGCACGCCGATGAGCGCCATCCGCAAGCGGATCGCGGAGCGGCTCGTGCAGGCGCAACGCACGGCGGCCATCCTCACCACCTTCAACGAGATCGACATGAGCGCCGTGCAAGCGCTGCGCGCGCGCTACAAGGACCGGTTCCGCGAGCGGTACGGCGTGGGACTCGGCTTCATGTCGTTCTTTGCATACGCCACCGTCGCCGCGCTCCACGAAGTCCCCACGCTCAACGCCGAGATTCGTGGCGACGACGTCGTCTACAAGCACTTCGTCCACCTCGGGATCGCGGTGGCGACGCAGCGCGGGCTCGTCGTCCCGGTGGTCCACGACGCCGACCGGATGTCGTTCGCCGAGATCGAGCGGGAGGTCGAGCGGCTCGCGGGGCGCGCACGGGAAGGGAAGCTCACGCTCGACGAGCTCTCGGGGGGCACCTTCACGCTCACCAACGGCGGCATCTTCGGCTCGCTCCTCTCGACGCCCATCCTCAACCCGCCGCAGAGCGGCATCCTCGGCATGCACAAGATCGAGAAGCGGCCGGTCGTGGTCGACGACCAGATCGTGGTACGACCGATGATGTACGTGGCGGTCTCCTACGACCATCGCCTGGTCGACGGTGAGCAGGCGGTCACCTTCCTGGTGCGCGTGAAGGAGCGTCTCGAGGACCCCTCGCGCTTGCTCCTCGACGTGTAAATGGCGGATCGGTACGACCTCGTCGTGATCGGTGCCGGGCCGGGCGGCTACGTGGCCGCCATCCGCGCCGCCCAGCTCGGTATGCGCGTCGCCTGCGTCGAGAAGGACCCAGCGCTCGGCGGCACGTGCCTCAACGTCGGCTGCATCCCGTCGAAGGCGCTGCTCGACTCGAGCGAGCTCTACCATCAGGCCCGCCACGGGCTCGGCGCGCACGGCATCACGGTGAACGGCGTGGAGCTGGATCTCGCGGCCATGATGACGCGCAAGGACCGCGTCGTCCGCGGTCTGACCCAGGGGGTCGCATCGCTGTTCAAGAAGAACAAGGTGGTCTGGGTCCAGGGCGCGGCCAGGCTCGCGGGGGCCGGACGGGTCGCCGTGCGCGGCGACGACGGCGAGCAGACGCTCGAGGCGGCGCGCGTGCTCATCGCGACCGGGAGCGGGCCCGCGCCGCTCCGGACGCTCCCCTTCGACGGCGAGCGCATCGTGAGCTCCACCGAGGCGCTGTCGCTGCCGCGCGTGCCCGAGCGGATGCTGGTGGTCGGCGCAGGAGCGGTGGGGCTCGAGCTCGGCTCGGTCTGGAGCCGGCTCGGCGCCCAGGTGACCGTGGTCGAGATCGTCGACCGTATCCTGCCGGGCATGGACCGCGGCATGGCGACGCAGCTCCAGCGGGCGCTCGAGCGGCAGGGCCTCGCCTTCCGCCTCGAGACCGAGGCGCGCAGCGCGGCGCGGACGGAGCGCGGCGTGCGCGTGACGCTCGCGTCGAAGGGCAGCACCGCCGACGTGGAGGCCGACGTCGTCCTGGTGGCCGTCGGCCGGCGGCCGTACACGGACGGTCTCGGCCTGCGCGAGCTCGGCCTCACGCTCGACGAGCGCGGCCGCATCGCGGTGAACGAGCGCTTCGAGACCAGCGTCGCCGGGGTGTTCGCGATCGGCGACGTCATCGCCGGCCCGATGCTCGCCCACAAGGCGAGCGAGGAGGGCGTGATCGCCGTCGAGAGCATGGCGGGACAGCCGGCGCACGTGAATTACGCCGCGATCCCGAACATCGTCTACACCTGGCCCGAGCTCGCGAGCGTCGGCCTCTCGGAGGAGGAAGCCGCGGCGCGCGGCACCGCCGTCGCGGTCGGCACGTTCCCCTTCGTGGCGAACGGCCGGGCCCGCTGCATGAACGAGACCGACGGCGGCGTGAAGGTGCTGGCCGACGCGCGCACCGATCGCATCGTCGGGGTCCACATCCTCGGCCCCCGCGCCTCGGACCTGATCGCCGAGGCCGCGCTCGCCATGGAGTTCGACGCGAGCGCCGAGGACGTCGCCCGCTCCGTGCACGCGCACCCCACCTTGCCCGAGGCGGTCAAGGAGGCGGCGCTCGCCGTCGGCAAGCGGGCGATTCACATCTGAGGCGCCGCGCCGCGCGCGGACATGCGACGGGTCTTCGTGCTCGTGTGGTGCCTGGCGATCGGGGCGTCGGTCGGCCGGACGGCGTCGGATGACGCCACTTCCCATCGATCCTTCGCGGACGTCGAGCACTGGGTGTCGGTCTTCGACGACCCGGCACGCGACGCCTACCAGAAGCCCGACGAGGTGGTCCGCGCGCTCCGCATCCGTCCCGGGATGCGGGTCGCCGATCTCGGGGCCGGGACCGGCTACTTCAGCCGCCGCCTGTCCACCGCGGTGGGGGCGTCGGGCACGGTGCTCGCCGTCGACACCGAGCCGGAGCTCGTCCGTCACCTGCGCGAGCGCGCCGAGAAGGAGAAGACCGACAACGTGGTCCCGATCCTCGCCTCGGCCGACAACCCGCGCCTGCCGCGCGGCGCCGTGGACCTGGTCATGCTCGTCGACACCTTCCACCACCTCGACCATCGGGTGGCGTACTTCGGCAGGCTACGCCGCACGCTGGCGCCCGGCGGCCGGGTGGCGGTCGTCGACTGGCAGAAACGGGAGACGCCCGTCGGTCCCGAGCTCGAGCACCGCCTCGCGCGCGAGCAGGTGGTCCAGGAGATGCGGGCGGCCGGCTACGCGCTCGCCGACGAGCCGGACATCCTCCCGTATCAGTACTGCCTCGTCTTCCGGCCGCGCTGAGCAGGCGCCTGGCCACCTGCCCCGGCGCCCGCCGCTTTCGACCCGGCTCGGCGGACGCTAGACTGGCATGGCGTCCGGGAGGAGAGCGTGATGTCACGACGGATGATGGGGTGGATCGGGGCAGCGGTGGTGCTCGGTCTGGTGGCTCCGCGGCCTGGACGGGCGCAGACGCTCGGCGACACGACCGCGGCGATGGGCACCCACTCGACCCTCGCCGGCACCAGCGCCGGCAATCCGGCCGCGACCCTCGGCACGGTGAAGAGCCACCTGAGCTCCGGCCCGGCGAGCAGCGGCTCGGCGACCGCGGGCTCGGATGGATGGGCAAAAGCCGGGGGTCAGTCGGGCGGCGGGAGCGGCTCGCACGCGAGCTCGCGCGGTTGGGCCAGCAGCACCGACCACGCTGGCAGCGGCTGGGCGAAGGCCGGCGACCAGCGGACCGGTTCGAGTCCCGGTGCCGGCTGGGCGAAGGCGAGCGATCGTCGCGGCGGATCAGCGGGCCGCTAGGAATCCGAGACGCCACGTTCTGCCGCGCCGGCTTTGCCGCGGCTTTGCCGGCCGCGGCACGCCGTTCGCGTCGCGCACCAGACGCCGCACGCTCGCTTCCGATCCCGCCCCGAGACGCAGTCTCGGGTCGGGTCTACTCGCAGAGCTCGACGACGTTGCCGTCGGGGTCCTGGACCCAGAGCTGCGGCCCGCCGAAGTCGAGAAAAGGGATCCCGTTTGCCTTGAGCTCCTGGCGGACGGCCTCCAGGCTCTCGACCTCGAGCGCGAAGTGCGGGCCGGTGGGGTCGATTCCCGCTAGCATCTTCTCGCGGGCGATCAGGTGGATCTGGTTCGTCCCGATCCCGTACCACGCGCCCGGGAAGCCGAGGTTGGGGCGTGGCACCTGCTGAAGGCCCAGCAGACGCTCGTAGAATTCACGCGCGCGGTCGAGGTCGCGGCTCCGGATCGAGACGTGCTGTAATGCGTGGATGCGCATGGGTCGCCTCCAATCCCGATCCGGGCTATAGATCGGAAGCTCGCACCGAGCGCAAGGAGCCGCCGATGTCGATCGCCAGGAAGCCGCCGCGTGCCGCCGTCGCCGACGCGGCTGCCGCCCCTCACCCGCTCGCCGGGGCCGCCATGAACGGCGCCGACATGATCGTGCAGGTCCTGGCCGACGAAGGGGTCGACACGATCTTCGGCTACAGCGGCGGCGCGATCCTGCCGACCTACGACGCCGTCTTCCGCTACAACGAGGGCCGCGCCGGCAAGGACGAGATCCGCCTGATCGTGCCGGCCACCGAGCAGGGCGCCGGCTTCATGGCCGCGGGCTACGCCCGCTCGAGCGGCCGGGTGGGCGTGTCGCTGGTCACCTCGGGTCCCGGGGCCACCAACTCCGTGACACCTGTCCGCGATTGCCAGGCCGACTCGGTGCCGATCGTGCTCATCTGCGGGCAGGTGCCGCGAGTTGCGATGGGCACCGACGCGTTCCAGGAGGCGCCCGTCTTCAACATCATGGCGGCATGCGCGAAGCACGTCTTCCTGGTCACCGACGAGACCAAGGTCGAGCAGACGCTCCGAACGGCGTTCCACATCGCGCGCAGCGGGCGCCCGGGGCCGGTGGTGGTCGACATCCCGCGCGACGTCCAGCTGGCCAAGGGCGCCTTCCGCGGCTCGGGCCGCCTGTACATGCGCGGCTACCAGGATCGCCTGGACGCCCTCGAGCGGGCGACGATCTCCGGGGCGGACGCCGAGGCCTTCTTCCGCCTGCTCGGTGCTGCGGACCGGCCCCTCATCTACGCCGGGGGCGGCATCATCAACGCCAACGCGGCGTCCGAGCTGCGGACCTTCGCCAAGCGCTTCGGCATTCCCGTCGTGACGACGCTCCTCGGTATCGGCTCGATGGACACGACGAGCGAGCTCTCGCTGCACATGCTCGGCATGCATGGCTCGGCCTACGCCAACTACGCGGTCGAGGACTGCGACTTCCTCTTCGCCGTCGGCTCGCGCTTCGACGACCGCGTCGCCGGCAAGGTGAAGGAGTTCGCCCCCCGCGCCAAGGTCGCGCACCTCGACATCGACGCCTCCGAGATCGAGAAGGTGAAGCACGTCGACTGGGCCCACGTCTCGGACGCGGGGCGCGGCCTCCGGCAGCTGCTCGAGGCCGGGGCCGGCTTCAAGAAGGACTTCAGCCGCTGGCGCGCGCACGTGACCGAGCTCCGCCTCCGTCATCCGCTCAACTACAACCGGAGCTCGGACCTGATCCAGGTGGAGTACGTGCTCTCGACGCTCAACCAGATCACGCGCGGCAACGCGATCGTCACCACGGGCGTCGGGCAGCACCAGATGTGGGCCGCGCAGTACCTGGACTTCCACGCGCCCCGGAGCTTCCTCACCTCGGGCAGCATGGGGACGATGGGCTTCGGGCTCCCGGCGGCGGTCGGGGCGCAGCTCGCCAACCCGGGCAAGCTCGTCATCGACGTCGACGGCGACGGCTCGATCCGCATGAACCTGGGCGAGCTCGAGACGCTCACCACCTACGACATCCCGGTGAAGGTGCTGCTGCTCAACAACCTGGGCGACGGCATGGTCCGCCAGTGGCAGGACCTCTTCTACTCGAACCGCTACTCGGGCTCCGACAAGACGCTGCACAAGAAGGACTTCGTGAAGGCGGTCGAGGCCGACGGCTTCGAGTTCGCGCGGCGGGTGACCGCGATCCCCGACGTCCGCCCCGCCCTCGAGGCGTTCGTCGCCTCCTCCGGGCCCGCCTTCCTCGAGGTGATGGTCGACCAGACCGCCCACGTCTACCCGATGGTGGCTCCCGGCATGGGCTACAAGGACATGATCACCGGGAAGTACATCCCGAGCCGCGGCGAGGCGCCCCGGGGCAAGGACGAGCCCGAGGGGTACTTCTAGGGGCTTCCCCGGTCGCCCACTAGTACGAGGAGCGGGCACAGCTGCAGGCCGAGGCATTTCGGCAGGCTTGGGACGGCCTGCCGTGGCGCGGCAGCGTTTCTGCAACACCGCGTGCTCGTTGAGCGTTCAAGCCGCGCCCGCATCAGTTTTTCGTGCTTGACATTGTCCCCCGAGCTCAGCATGGTCGGCCGCCCCGCGGTCCGCGATCTGGAACGGCCGATGCTAGAGTTCGGTCGCGTCATCGCCACACCCCGGGGAGGAGGTGCCGAGATGCGTGTCCACGGCAAGGCTTCGGTGTCGAAGCCCGCGACGGCGGGCCCGGCGGCCGGGCCGGGAATCTGGTTGCTCGGGATGCTCGCCATGGCGGGCACCGCGGCGGCCCCCGGTGTCGTGCACGCCCTCAACACCTGCAACGGGTTGATCACGATCGACTACGTCGCGCCGACGCCAAACTTCGTGATTCCCGGTGACACCGTACGCGTCCAGCTGACGCTCAGCACGGGCAGCATCCAGGGCGGCACCAAGCTCACCGTCGACCGGCTCCGCTTCGACCTCGACTGCGACAGCTCCTCTCCGCTCGTCCTTCCCTGTACCGACGAGGGGGCGAAGATCGAGTACGAGGGCGACTCGACCATCACCACCAACTGCCCCACGGTCTGGACGACGGGGCACGCGGTCAGTGATTCGCCCAACGAGGTCGTGTTCACGGCGACCCCGTCCGTCATGATCAACCCGAACACCTCGAATTTTTGCGAGATTCAGTTCGATGCGAAGGTCCTCGCGCGCAGCACGGACCCCACCCCGAACGAGATCGAGGAGGTCACCGGCTATCTGACGTCCCAGAACGACGCCCGCTGCGACAATGGCCTGACGTCGTCGGGGCAGCAATCCAGCTCCATCCCGCTCTGTCCGGACTGCAACGACAACATCGAGTGCTCCCAGGACATGTGCGACCAGATGACGGGGACGTGCGTGCACACGGCGTTGCCCGACAGCACGCCGTGCACGGACACCGACAACAACGCCTGCACGACGGCGGGCTGCAACGGCACGCTTGCCAGCGGGGGCAGCGTCGTCAACGGCTGCGACCAGAACCACATGGTCAAGAGCTGCCCGGACGACACCAACCCCTGCACCG
>Ga0070699_100002592_pt1 | contig 16205 bp, 15 predicted proteins | sample KBSK1503metaG_FD_65473 | JGI IMG/M metagenome (GOLD analysis project Ga0070699, IMG submission 65473) | Corn, switchgrass and miscanthus rhizosphere microbial communities from Kellogg Biological Station, Michigan, USA - KBS K1-50-3 metaG | ecosystem: Host-associated > Plants > Roots >...
AAAATTCGGATCGTTGTCCAGACGCGCTATCTCGAGCCGGCCCATTGTTAGTGCACCGGTTGCGGAAGCGTCACTAGCAGGATTTCCTTGGCGTTGGAATTTTGTGATCTGCGCAGAGCTGATACCGGCGAGGCGCAGTGCCGCCGCGTAAAGAGGGCTCACATAAACCGTCTGGCCGAAGGTAAAGTTGTCCGGATGGAAGACGCCCCGGGCGCCATCAGCCGTAGTGCCGTTGTTAAAGATCGCCAGCAGTGCAAGTTCAACGTCGGCGCGGAAATGTTCGGGTTGAACGACAACCACCATCTCGATTTCGAGCGAAACGAAGCGTGGATTATCGATCTCGATATCGTATCCGGCCAATCTGAACTGATCCAGATATTGCCGCATGGCCGCTTCGAAAGTCGGGTCTACCGGCAAGTTCCCCAGTCGATCGACGGCAATAAAAACAGTCCTCCAACTCCCGGTCCACCTGAAGCTGGCGGCGGCTCTTTGGACTTGCGGATACCGCTCAGCGGCCGCCGCGTAGTCTTCCAATGTGACGGCCCGCTGCTGAGTGCGAAAAGCGCTGGGGGCGCGTTGGCGCACGTCTTCGATGGTTTCGGGGTTCGTACCGCCTCGCGCAGCGAGTGGGTTTCGGATGCTTGCGATGTTCGGATTATCCGACACCACATGCGCCAATCCATCCACGCCAATGTTGCCGGCTACCCCGTTGCCGATGCGGTAGTTTGCGCTGAACGATGTACTTGCGACTGGACGAGCACCGCTGGTGTCATCGCCGAAGCGCAGGGTGGCAGTGCCATCATCCTCGATTTCCACAACGAAATCCATGGCGAGAGCATCACTTGCTAGCAAGTCGGAGCGGAGATCCCAATTGCGGCCGCTATTGTCATGGAGTTGAATGGCAGGCAACGCTTGCTGAGGATCACCGGTCAATATTGACGATGCGGGACCGCCCGGATCAGAGATCGGAATGATCTGGGTCAGCGGTCCGCGCGACAGCCGCGGTCGAAAGCGCGGTGGAATCGGGTCAGGTGACGGTGGGTTGCAGCGATCGGCTATGACAATGGCGTGGAACTGCGATGGCGGAGGCACTGGTCCGAGTAGTTCGCCCGCGATCGTGAGGCCATGATCTGCTAACACCATATTACCGCGCGCCACGCTGATCCCTGCCTTTACGCTCCCGCCATGTTCGGGATCGAGCTTGCTCGAAATACAAAGCGGAAATGACAAACCGTCATCCGCACCCCACTGAATCTCCGTTACGGCCACAGGGTTGTTGTTGGGTGGAGTGGCAAAGAATCCGCCGAGGGGGTCCTGCGTAACCACGCCGTCACCAACCAGACGTACCGTGCAGCGGTGTCCGGGGTCGGCGTCTGCCGGAATGCCGGTGCGGGGTCCGAGGACTTCTTCGAAGACCAGCACGCTGCCACTCTTGAGATTGGCGAACGCGCCGGCGAGAGTCGCGCGGGTCGCTCCTTTGGGCAGACAACATTCGAGGGCGCCCCAGGTGTAAAACTGAATTTCATTCTGCGCGACGTACAGTGCGTCGGGCGCCGGTTCCATCGTCTCGAAAACCGCTGTCGCCTGGCCTAGTAATTGATCGAGCCCGTTTGTATTGGTCGGTGTGCGCGATGGCTGTCCCGGCATCAGCGTGAACAATCGCGTTCCTGCTGGCAACGGCGACGGATCGCCTGGGTGCGCTCGCGACGTGTCGTTTGTTACTCGTACATGAACCCAGGTACGAGCGTTCGCCCCGTCTTGCATGTGGTAGTCAACCAGGCGAGCGTGTCGCCGGACGGAAACTCGACGCCGCGCGGTGCCAAGATACGCTTCCGTCGCCACCGCATCCTGGCGATAGCTAAGATAATCACCGGCGTAGGCCAGCAACTCAATCAGCGCGATTCCAACATCGGCGGGATTTCGCTCCTGCCATTCCGGGGAAAGTACCGCAATGCGATCGAGCATCAATTGCCGGAAACTGGCGTAGTCTTTTGCCAAATAGCTGATCGATGGTGACGCAAGCGGCGATGTTGGGCAGACGTGGACGGCTTGGCAGTCGAAGTCGGTCGGGCAAGCTATCTTGAATGAGAAATCGACGGCCGAAAGTATTGGATCAAAACCCGCTGGAGGCTGGGTGGCTCCGGGTGCGTTAACCAGCAGGCGAAGCGTGTACGTGGAAAAATCGCCGGGCTCCGCAACTGTCACTGTGAGGAGGTGAGATTGCGCCCCGGAACCGATCAAGGCTCCGGTCACTTTTATATTTGTGATGCGTTCACCGCCCTCGATGTGCACGTTGTTTGCGGTCAGTGAACCCGGGACAAGCGGGTTGACGAAGTTCACGAGCAAAGTGCGTTGCCGCTGATTCTGCGGCAATGACGGATCATCCCGCACTTCGAGGAAATCGATCCCATTGATGGACTGTTGAGCCGCCACCGCATCGCGCCGGCGATCCTGGCAACAGAAGTAGATCATGGTATTTCTCGCGTAAACTCCGCTTGGCTTGGTTGCTGAGTGGGGCGGTTTAGGTAAGAAACCTTGACGCGCAGGACAGAATCTTCGACCTCAGCCTGAACATCTGTGACCTGAATCAAATCGCCGAGAACCTGTTGCAGCGCGCCTTGAACCGTCAGTTGCACCGCAGCCGCCACCGCGTCGCTAGCCGGGGTGAATACGAGTTGCAGGGCACCGCTGCCAAAAGTAGGCCGGTTCACTCGCTCGCCCGGGGTCGTGAATAGCACTTGTTCGATCAAATCACGGATGTGATCTGACGGGTTGGTTTGGGCGGTTCGGCCGCCCGCATCGAAGTTAAATGGGTAGTCGACGTTCATGATGCTTCACATCCCGATCGCCCGGGTCTGCACTACACTAATGAGGAGCGGCGTACCGGTGGGAACGCAGGTCGCCTGACTGTCCATCAGCAAGACGGGTCCGATGCTGGATGTGATCCGTGTGGCGAAAGTCAGAAACTGTGCTGTCACACAAGGTCCGCCAGCAGGGGGCGGCAGCGTGCACCCGGTAATCACATAGGCGCTTAGCTTGGTCACGATCGGCTGTCCACTCACCGTGACACGGGGGTCGGGCGCTAAGGGTGTGGCCTTTCCACCATGGGAGCAGGTTACCGTTGCGTTTAGATGAAGTAAGGGCCCAGGCACACACTTCTCCTCAGGTGACGACGAGACCGTTTTGATTGATCGCGACCGCCGGTCCGTTCATCGCAATGGTCGCTCCCTGGCCGTTCGAAATAAGAATTCCCGTCTGGTTAATTGAAATCATCGCTCCGGTCGCGGTTTGCAGCAGGATTCCGCCGGCAGGTCCAGGAGCGTCACTGATAAGCAAAGAGTTCTGCATGGTGGTCTGCATGGCGATGTGCGCAATTGTCGGAGGGCTTAACAACGCCAAAGCGGGCGTCTCACCGGGACCCCAGAAACACCCTGTCCAGATGGGATGATCCGGATCGCCGCCCTCGAATTCGACCCACACGTTGGCGCCAATCGGAGGAATGGAAAAAAATCCGGTTTGTAATCCGGCATAAGGCACGCACGGATAGGCCCAACTTTGTGTGCCAGTGCCTAAGACCGCAGGGACCGATACGCGGATACAGCCGATCTGCTTGGGGTCCACGTTGTCTATGACTTTGCCGCGGTATTTGCCATAGAATTGGTTCATGGTACGACAACCGGAGTAATCGAGCCGACGCCTTCGCGCGTGAGCGTAATCTGCTGTTTGTACTGCTGCTTTTTGATCAAGTGCTTGACGCGCTTGACGTAGTAAAGACCGTCATAGTTGAAGCCAGCGCCACGTACGCCGACGAGGCCGCGTGCGTCCAAAACGTTCCCGTAGCGGAGGACGTCCAGTTCGCCCTCAGCCGTGACAACAGCATTCGCGGCATCGGTCGTGCCCTGGGCGCGGGCGAGAGCCTCCTGAGCGGTTAGGCCCGATTCGCGAAACTGCTTGGTACGCACATTCGGCTGGTTAAGAATAAGCGACGGTTCGCTTTCCAGCGGCGGCAATTTGTATGGCGGCAACGGTAGTGAGAGAACCGGTAGCGGGATGTTGGTGAGTCGATCCTGCACCAGACCTTGGACGAGTGTAGGCACCAATGCATCGTTCTTGAAGGTAAGCGATTCGACGTTGGTCTGATTTCCCATGTTCACCGAGAGCGCCGGTTGAGGCAACCCGAGGCGTTCCGGCGGTCCCCAGTACGCTGTATTGGTCAGCGGTACGGGTCCCGGCTTAACGTAAAAAACGTATCCGAAACGTTGCGCCATCGCTTTGAGATAAGCCAGGTCGGTCCCTTGCTGCACCGGCGTCCGTTCAATCGGCAGTGGCGGATCCGGGATGGGTGGTGGAATTACTTTTGGAATGAGACCGTATTGCGCGTAGGTGAGGATTATTTTCGTGGCGATGAGCGTTTCGTCGAGAGCGGGATGCTCAGCGGATTTTTCTGTCAGATCCATCATGACGCTTGCGTCCTCACCGGTGATGGTGAGGGTTGATTTGGCTGGGTCCAGTTGCTGGTGCGTGATGAAGCCGTCCATCAAAACGCGTGGGACGAAATCGACTGTCGAAAGAAGGACAACGCGGTTGAAGGGCCGCAGTAGAGGCAATGTCAGCAGTTTGTAGTCGAGCGCATCAGTCAGATCGCCGCGTGCAGCTCGAAAGGTTATTTGGAATCCGGAGCGCTCCTCATCAGTGTGAGTAACTTCGACGCTTTGGAGCGCTTCGAGCAGAAATGGAGGAGCAGGAAGCGGCGCCGTTGGCCCGATCAATAGTGTGAGTTGAAGACCGAGCAACATTGGTTAATCAGCGCGGCGGTCCGCATCTAGAAGGTGCGTTTACTATTCCGTATCAAAACTGCGGTATCGGCACGCGCAGCTTGGCTCCTGGCTGTGCCATCAGCTCCAGAGGATCCGTCGCGTTGTTCGCGTCACAAATCCGCCAGAACTGCTCCGGATTGCCCAGGGTTCGTGTGGCGACCAAGTCCAGCCGGTCGCCCTGGATGACCGTCACCTCGACCAGCAGCGGCATCGTCTCACCTTGGGGCAAGAATCGGCGGCGAACGTAGGAGATCACTTGCCCTTCGGCACTGACATAGATTCCCGTGCCTAGATTGTAGTAGCGACTTGTAGGATCAAACATAGTCAGGTGATACTTGGAACACTCACGCCGGCAGCTGCGGCGATCGCTTCGTTCGCTGTATTGATCAGCGCCATCGTTTCCTTCACTACCTGGTGCGCAAGAAACAGGTAGTATCCGGGATGGGTGACAGAAAAGTCGTTGTAGCTGAGCACCCGAAAACCGAGTGAGACTTTGGCGCGTATCGGATTGAGATTGACGTCGTAAGCCTCTTCGGTGATCGAGAAATCATTGATCCGCACCGGCACGACTCGTTTTATTCCCCAAATCAGGACAGTGAACGGCGCCATTGGTGGTACAATTTCGATTGTACCGGTAAGCATCAATGCGGTATCGATGATGACCTTTGTGCTCTTCGGATAAACGAGCATTTCAAGTGCCGAAAGTTGTGGGTAAACACCAAGCGTCGTAGCGGTCGGATCGCTCTTTTCCAATTGGTCGGTCGCGTCGAGCTCGGCATCGAGCTTGATCGTCTCGATCGGCGCACCGGTGAGTCGCAAGACATCGGTCCGAGCGCCCTCTTCGTTCCCCATCATTTGGGGCTGGATTGTCCGTGTGAGCGAGTCGGGGTTGTACTGAAACACGATGATGCTCGTCAGTGGGTTAAACAGATCGATTCCGACGATGGCACCTTTGAGCAGCCGAGGTGAATTTGGGAAAGCACTCACAAGAGTTTATGGGTTCCGGGCGTGAAAGAGAATGCCCAATGGAGGCGAAAAAGATCCCGCGAGTTTTCGTAGGGTGGCAGGTGTTCGCAATCTCACGTTGCTCGCTGCAATGTTTGATAGACTGCCCAAGCCACTTGGGTACCGATCGTGGCTGGCTGCCGATTGGGCTTTAGCTCAAAGGTGCCTCCGCTCAGATTCTCGATGTCACCCAAATCGACCAGTGACTCGGGGACACCTCTACTTGCGAACAAGCGTGCAAGCTCCAATTCGACGGTCTGGACAATAGTGAGACGATCAGCCGGCGGAAAACCGTGCAGCACCAATGCGTCGACGTGCAGACTAAGCGCTGGCCGAACGCCAGTTGCCGGGCGTTCTATTCCTGTCGCTGAACCTTGAAGTTGAGTTCCACACTCTTTCTTCGTCACGACCAGCCTCCAATTTCCAATTCGGTCAGCGGCTTTTCGATTTTCAAGTATTCGCTTCGTGCGGCAGCCAGAAGATGATTCATGCGCACCGGTTCGCCGGCATCTGCCGCCAGAAAAGCGGCACGCAGTGCAATGTTCCGGATGCTGCCGCCAGGGATATTCAACTGGGCCAGGCGACGGATATCGAGTCCGTCAGTGGGAGTTTGTTCCGGGAAAATGCGCCGCCAAATTTCCGCGCGCAACGCTGCGTCGGGAAATGGAAATTGGACGACGAAGCGGATCCGCCGGAGAAAGGCTGGGTCGAGCGCACTCTTTATATTAGTGGTCAGGATAGCCAGTCCCCGATACGACTCCATTCGCTGCAGCAAGTAGCTAACCTCAATGTTGGCGTAGCGATCATGGCTGTCTTTTACCTCGCTCCGTTTGCCGAAAAGAGCGTCGGCTTCGTCGAAAAGCAGAATCGCGCCCGCACCTTCCGCCGCCTCGAAAACCCGGGCGAGATTTTTTTCGGTCTCCCCAATGTATTTGCTCACTACCTGGCTTAAGTCGATCCGATAAAGATCAAGGCGTAGTTCATTGGCCAGTACCTCGGCGGCCATGGTCTTGCCGGTACCGCTAGGTCCGGAAAACAGTGTGCTGATTCCCAGGCCGCGCGGGTTGTGCTGGGAAAAGCCCCATTGTTCGTGTACGATGAAACGGTGACGAACGTGCAAAGCGATCTCGCGAAGAATTTGGCGTTGCGGCTCCGGCAAAACGAGATCATCCCAATCGGCGATTGCCTCGGCGCGGTGCGCTAGTCCAGGCAGAGAGCAGCGCGACTGGCTGCGGCAAATCTCCCAGAGCTCGGTACTTGCTTCCGCCTCGTTCGATACCTGTCGGTGGCTTAATTCCGCGCTGGCCGCGTGAATTCTGGCTGCATCGAGATCGAAGTGGGAGGTCACCTGTCGAAGCTGGCCGTTCAACTGTTTGGCCAGCGGTCCGAGCGCCGCACGCCAGATTGTGGCTTGCTCGTCCAGCTTTGGCTTACGCACCTCGATTTTGATAAGAGGTCGGGTAGAATCCCGTAACGGTTCTGCAGCTGTTAACACAAGGGCGCCGCGGCTTCGCTCGATAAAAGGACGAGCAGCCTCGCTGCTATCCGCGCGGTCGCAATCGACCAGGAGCATGCAGCCGCTGAGCAGATTCTCTCGCTCCCAAAGCCGAACGTAGGCTTCGCGCTCGGTTGGGCCGACCGGTATATCGCTTGCGCGGATCAAGTACAACGGAACGCCAAGCGTCGCGCACGCCGCGGCGGGAATCGCGCGGCGAGCGTCGTCGTCTTTTCCGAAAATTTGGACTGCGATGCCTCGACCCTCGCGCCATAGCTCAGCCAGGCGATCGGCAATCGCCTCCTGAGATGGGGGAAGTTTGCTCGAAAACGTAACCGGCTCGAAGAGGCCATACAGGCGCTCGTCGAGATAGGACAAGCCGGTCAGGTAGTGCAATATGCGCTCATCGATCCTCAGTGCGCTGGTAGTGATAGAATCTCCCGCACCCATTTCAACTAGGCGCCACCGTCTTAGCGGCGCCGCCGGTAACAGAGCGCTCCAGTGCGGTTCAGCGAGAGCCGCAAGCGCGAGGCCAAAAGTTGGACCTGTTTTGCGCGGATCACCGCCGACTGCGATGCAACTCGCGACAAACGCTGAGTCCAGCTCCATGCCGGCGCACAACAACAAAATATCTCGCTCAAATGGAGAAAGTGAAAACGTAGCGCATAGGCTCTGCAATGCCGTAGGCACGGAATCAGCATCCTTTTCAGACCCGAGCGTGGCTCCGCACTCAACTCTTCGGCTTGGGTTCGTTCCGGTCTGCTCTGCGTGCCGGGCAAGTGCGCCACGCACGCGAGCCAGCTCCGCCATCAATGTATGCTGATTGATCTCAGACCAATTCATGTGGTCACGCTGACTTTGGGATTGCCGGTAAGCTGGCCGAAAGTTGGACTGCTTGGATTCTGATCGATCTCAAGGGGGCCCTGAGCACCGTCGACCTGAAGACGAATTGGAAAATCACCGGTTGGGGAATCGGCCGGAATTGGAAAATCGAGTGTCGCTGTCGTTGCCGGTCCGCTAGCGGGTCGCGCAGGAATCAGGATCGAACGCGCACCGACAACGAGGCTTGCTCGCTGAGCGCGGCCGACCGGAGGGTTGACCCCAAGAGTGAGCGTAGCGCCTACTTTGACAGTGATGGGTGGCGGTGTCGTGATCTGGGGTGCGAGCATAAATGGCACGACGTTCGATTCGAAACCGGAATGCGGATCGGCGGGAGTTCCAAAAATCAACGGCTGTACAACTTGGACGGTATTGACCCCGGCCGGCAGACCGGTTGGCAGAGTCGCAACCAACTGATTGTCAGTGATGCTGGTGGGATCGACGAGTGCGGATAAGCCGAAGTTCAGCTTCGTTTGGATCGCTTTGAAGTTCTGCCCGTTCAACGTAATCGATGCGCCGGCCAGAGCAATTTGCGGTGAGACCTGCTCGATAAACGGATGCCGGAATGGCAGTGCAAAGATGTTTCGCCGGGAGACCGGCAACGCCGCTTTCGTCGTTTTGCTGCTTTCGATTAACACCACAGAAATACGATACGCGGCGGTCGGTCGGTAATGGGCTTGCAGCGCCGTCCAAAGCTTCCAAACTTCTTCTGTGCTGACGAGCTGTGGCGTGATCTTGATCTGCTCGACTTGCTCGGCTAGATCGGCAGCGGCAAGGGGCCCGATCGGTAGGATGCCGCCCGACACTGGGGGCACACCGCCCAGTGCCGTGCGGATAGCGTCGCGCGGTAATACCGGTGTTTCGTGCAACATCTGCATGGCGTAGCCGAGCAGGATTTCACAGTCAAAATCGTTTTTTCCATAGGCACTGAGTAGGTAATAAAGGTCGAGCGCAAGCGGCGCATTGGCGGCCCGGTTGCCCTGGCCATCTCGCGAGGGCAGCGCGGAGTTGCTCCAACCGGCGTTGGAAGCGATATGGTACAGGAAGATATTTAGCTGCGGCTGCTCCGTGTCGCCGATTGTGATGCGATCCGGAGGGAGCGCCGTGACGGTTACTGGGCTTCCGACCGTCGTGCTTATACCGTGGTCGATTACGGCATTGTTGAGCAAGTCGCGCAAAACAGCGCTCACGGCAGCGATGGCGAGCGCGTTGCTCATGCGGTGCCCTTGTTGCGTAATCGCAAGTACTCGTCGAGCGAAAGCTCTGGCTTACGGGACCGGGGCTGAATTGGTGCCGCCGGACTGACCGCCCGAATTTCGATGCGCCCAATTGTCACGTGGATTTCAGGCGCTAGCGGTGGAGGTGAAGCGAACGTTGCAGGTACTTCTACAGGCCTTCGGGTTATCGCCGGAAACGAAGCAGATTCGGTCACGGGCGGTGACTGGACTAGCGGTTGCGATGATCCGCGAGGCTCTATGAGAGGTTGGAGCTTGAGAGAAGATAGTGCCGACTCCTGAGAAGCAAAGGGGCGTACTGGATCGGAAGAGGGAGCCGGTTGAGGTGTGGGTGATCGCCTGAGCGCAACGGTAACGCTTGCAATTTCGGGCGCCAGGCGAGTTATCTGCGGCACCGGCAGCATGGGACCTTTGTCCTCTGGTGCGGGCTGGAATAGATCTTGGCTCAGAGACCCGCTCCGGTCTTGTTGCCGCGACCTAATGATTTGCTCGGTTGAGCCAGGGAGGTGTGACGGGCTGCTCCTGGACAATTCGGGTTCCGATGTTTGCGACGCGACAGTTTGTTCGGAGGCGGCGACTGTATGCGGGACCGCCGAGACGTATGTCCGCACCGGACCCTCAGGTTCACGTTTCTGCTCTAGACCGGCCGGTATGGTGAACGGAGACTCGGATTCGAGAGTTCGCCGAGGAACTTCTGCTGTCGAAGGGATGGTGTCCCTAACTACTTCCTCGGCTCCGATTGATGAACGTTCGATCTCAGTGTGCTCCGTTTCGGCCCAGTTTGTGACTCTGGCTATGGCCGGCTCAAAAAACGACGGCAGCAACGGTCGCAAAACCGGGCTGGCGTGACGGACGCGTCCGGCCAGACGCGCAAGGTAATCGCTCATTTGCCGATCATCTCCAGGTAGAGGCGCCGCCGCGTAGGACTGAGAGCGAGAACATCAGTTTCGTTCCAGCCATAGGCTAATGCGAATGCGTGAACGTCGCGCAGCAGTTGAGCGGCCCAGGCATCTAGCTCGGACCAGAAGAACGATGAGATGTCCAGCGGTGCACGCCACCGGTGCATACATTGCGGGCACCGCAGTGAGATCAGCATATCGGCTTGCGGATCGGCTTCTGCCATTTTTGCCGCGATTGCGGTTACGATTTCGTCGGGCAGGTTAGCGACGGGAATCTGATCCGTTTCGCGACGCGCGCTGAGGACACACCGCTGCAGGAGGCGGATTTGATCGTGAGTCGTGTCGGCGTCCTGATCCAGCGCGAGAAGGTCGAAACCGTTTGGAAGCCTGAATTCAATGCGGTAGCCGCTCTGTTCCAGCGTCACCGAGGCGGGTGGTTTGCCTTCCGATGCAAGGCAAAGGTCGGCCACACTGAGACTGACCTCGAGTTTCTCGTTGCAGGTCGGACACGTTGTGATCGCGTTCAGGCATCCTCCGAAGGTTCGTTCGCGCAAATTAAGAAGCTGCCGGTCGAGTTCGCCGATCGTGAGGTTGGCCAGTCCATCGAGGCTTGAACCTTCCTTGGTTGCGCCGAGTAACGTAAGAGTACGTAGTGCTGGGGGTAAACCCAACCCCCGTTCCCAAGTCTCTAGTAGCTGCGCCGAGGGGGGTGCGCTCATGCTTTGGCTACGTCGCAATCGTGGGTTCCTGCGGCTCGGGTACTGCCGCGTCACGCTCCCAGCCTTCGTTTTCCAACTTGATATGCTGGATCAGCACAACATTCGCATTCCCGTCCAGGTCGGCCGTTGCCTGCCACTCCGATACCCAGCAACGGAAGATCTTGTAGGCGAGAGCAAGTTGACCCGCCTCATTATATATCTCCAGGATGATGTCTTTGCGAAAATCAGCGAGTGAAACTTCGCTCCCTAATCCGGCGCCAAAACTCCAGACTTTGTTGGCCCATTTTTCGAACTCGAGGTCGTGGGTTACTCCTCGTTCTAAAGTGAGAGCATCAAATTCGGTTCTTCCGGGAGATTTGCGTGATGAGCTCGGATCTCCGCCTTCTCGGTGTTTGACTACCTCGGTTGTCCGCTTGAGCGCGCTGACCTTGCTAATGCCGGCAACATATCGGCCGTCCCATTTCACCCGGAATTTAAAATTCTTGTACGGATCAAACCGGCGTGGATTGACAGTAAATTCAGCCATACGGGTTCCTTAGGATTGGAGTTGTCCGGCCATCTGCTGGATCTGGATGATAACGAACTCCGCTGGTTTGAGCGGAGCGAATCCGACCAGAATGTTTACGATGCCCAGTTTGATGTCGTTTTGGGTGGTTGTTTCAGAGTCGCACTTCACGAAGTAGGCGTCTTTTGGCGAACTGCCCTGGAACGCTCCTTTGCGGAATAGGTCTTGCATGAAGGCGCCGACGTTAAGGCGGATTTGTGCCCAGAGCGGCGCGTCGTTAGGCTCGAACACGACCCACTGCGTGCCGCGATAAAGGGATTCTTCGATATAGAGAGCCAAGCGGCGGACGGGCACGTACTTCCATTCGGAGCCTATCTGGTCATTTCCCCGCAACGTCCGCGCGCCCCAGACGACTATGCCGTAAACAGGGAAGCTTCTAATGCAGTTAATAGCTTCCGGATTTAAGATACCATTCTGGTCGTCGGTGAGAACAACGCTTAGGCCGACAGCACCGGTTAGACTTGCATCTGAACCGGCTGGCGCCTTCCAGACGCCTCGGCTCGCGTCAGTTCGTGCATAGATTCCGGCGACAAAGCCGGACGGCGGAAACAGGCCGGTTCGATTTTGCTGCAGGGGATCGGCCGCCTGTATCCACGGAAAATAGAATGCTGCGTTGATACTATCGTCGCCGGTAATGGCGGATCCCGGTCCGCTCACTTCCAACGTGGCGAGACTGACTGTTGGGCTTGAGTCTGCGATCAGGAACGCGCGTTCTTTGCGACAATAACTTTCCAGCGTTTGGATGGTCGTTGCGTCCGTCTCGCCAGGTACAGCCAGCAAGTTGAAGAGTGGGATCGTATCCAGGAGATGAACTCCCGTTCCAGAACCGCCTGCATTCAAGACAGTGTGGAAATCAGCGGTTCCCGGATTCAGGACGTCACCGTCTGCTCCGCCAGCCAGCGATTGATTTAATTGATCGGAGCCAGGTACGCTGGGCGTCGCCTCTAATGTGGTCTGGATGAACTGCGATCCTTGTCCCAAGACACTGATCACAAAATTGGGATCGTTTTTATCAAGGGAAAGATTCATGAACGATTCGACTTGGGTCCCTTGATAGCGAACGATGATCCCGAATCGGTTACCGCTCACCTTGACGTCAACTTGAATAGCGTTTCCCCAGCCGCCCGGGTTCGCGGCTGAAAAGGTTAGAAAATTAGTGATCGTGTGGCTCGCTGTCTTTGCCGGATTCGCTCCAGCCTGCTCGGTCAGCCGAACGATGTAGGCTTGGCTTCCGCCATTATTGAAAAATTGATAAACCGCGTAACTCAAGAGACTGTTCGCATCCAGACCGCCAAACTGCCGCTGAAAGTCGGACCAGCTAAGGATTAATTGAGCTTGGGTCGTCGGCCCTTGTTTAGCCCAGCCGACAAATGCAGTGATCGAAGTAGCAACGCCGGTGATTGTCCGAACGCCGCTCGGGATTTCCTGAATGTAAACTCCAGGATAAGTGGGTGTGACTGGCATAGTTTTGTTCGTTTAACGGATTCTCATGAAGCGAGGTGTCCACCCGCAATTTGGGTAGGCTCCGCACAACGGCTCGAGAGCCGTTCTTGGTAGTAAAATGATTTGGCTCCTCGCAGTTAGGCGGCCTCTGCCTCGAGCCATCTCTTCTCTATCTGCACCCGTGCGCGCAAGAGGGTCTCGAGCAGTATGGTGACCCGTTTTCCATCGTCTAGCTCTCGCTCGACTCTGCCCACTAAACCTTCGAACGGACCGTCCTGGATTGAAACCCGGTCGCCAGGTTTCAGGCTTCGCGTGGGGATCCTGATAAGGCCGTCTTCTTCAGCGCGGTCGCGAATTTCTCTGATGATTCCGGCATCAACCGGTACAGGAAATCGGCCGGAGCTTACGACGCTCAGGACACCGCGTGAATACTCGACCGACTCCATTGACGTCGCCGGACGGAATCGGGCAAAAAAATAACCCGGGAATAAGGCTTTCACTGTGGTCCGCCTAGTGGTGGGTGCCGGATGTTCCACTCTAAGCCGCGGCAAGAAAATCTCGATGCCCAATCCGCGGACATTGGCCGCAGCAAAATCCTCGCGCCGCATCTTCGTGTGAATCGCAAACCAATGATTGGCTCCCCACAAATCGACGATTTTATCCCGACAATTTGGTTGTGGGAGGTTTGCGCTCGACATCAGTTGGCTGGGCTAAGCACCGATCGTGCCAGTGTTGCAGTCCCCAGGAGCCACCCGGGAGCCGATTGCTCGGCCAGGGCACTTTTGTCCTTTTGGTTTGAGCTATCGCAGCGGCGGCCTGTCCGCCGAAGCCGGTAGGATAATTTTGTCCTTACGTTAGCAGGTGTTTGTCCTGATCAGCGCAGGGCTTGAACTGCGCCACATCAATCTGGTGTTTGCGGACAAGCTGCCAGAATGCGCGCCGGTTCTTTCGTGCGGTATGGGCTGCCTGAGTAATGTTGCCGTTGCACGAGCTTAAGACATCTAGAAGATAGGTTCTTTCGAACTGGGCGATCTGTGCCGCCTTCGCTTCTTTGAATGAGCCTTGGGGCGCAGAACAATCATTGCCCGGTAAGAAAATCTCGGTCTCCTGAATCACAGTGCCTTGGCAGAAAACGACTGATCTCTCGATACAATACTCCAATTCTCGCACGTTCCCGGGCCAGTCGTACCGCATCAGCTTTTGCATCGACCCGGTCGAGAAGCTCGTAATTGGCCGGCTGAAACGAGAGGAGTATTTGGCCAGGAAATGGAAGGCAAGGAGCGGAATATCGTCTCGCCGTTCCACCAATGGCGGCAGCCGGAACGAAAGAATGTGTAGCCGGTAAAAAAGGTCGGCTCGAAACTTGCCTGCTGCTACTAGCTGTTCCAAATCGACGTTTGCCGCTCCGATAACCCGCACGTCTACAGAACGTGCTTGGGTAGAACCAAGAGGTCGGTATTCTTTTTCCTGAAGGAAACGCAGTAACTTCACTTGGATGAGGGGATGCAGGCCGGCGATCTCATCCAGAAACAGCGTCCCTCCATCTGCCTCCTGGATGACGCCTGGGTGTGATCTGGATGCTCCCGTGAAAGCACCCTGTTCATGACCGAACAATTCATTCTCTGCCAGGTCGACCGGGATGGCGCCACAGTTGACGGCGATAAAAGGCTTGTGCCCCCGTGAACTAAGCTGGTGGACAGCACGAGCGAAAAGCTCTTTGCCTGTTCCTGTTTTGCCGAAAATGAGGACGCCTGCATCGCAGCTCGCTGCCAACGGGATTCGATTTACTTGGGCTTGAAAGGCACAGCTCTGACCGATGAGTCCGTTCAATGCCGATTTGCTCTCAAGCGGCTCTCTTAATGCTTCCGGTCGACTGGAGTGCTCCAGCAATCGCCACACGCGAGGCAAGATCTCTATCGGTCTCAATGGGGGAGTGACAAAGTCTACCGCGCCGAGTCGTAGCAGTTCAAACATTTGGCCGGGCTCGCTCTTTTCCACCACCGCTAGTACGGGAGCAGTTAGTCCAGCCTTGTGGATAGTTGCGAATGCCTCCTTGGCCCGATCCAGGAAAATGCCGGATAGTACCATGCATATGACATCCGGCTTGAAATCGGAAAGCATGCGGCAAGTCCCGTTGTTCGCGATCGAGTATCGCCGGATCTCAATGGCTGCTTGCAGACGACAGGAGTTCTCAATGGCCAAGGCTTCCAGAAATTCCAGCAGCGTACACCCCAACTCGCTGGGCGAGCACAGGTCATACAGGAAGATTCTAGGTCGTTGCATCGACGGCGTTTTTTTTTTACGTGATCATCCGTGCCTCGGTGTCAATCTCTGGCGGCGACCGCCTTTACGGCTTCGACCGGCATCGATATCATGCGCAGGTAGACGCTGTACTTGTCAGAGTCTGAGTCCGACTAGATCCAATAAAGAACTATTCGACCGGTTACCCGAATGTTCGACGCCTCCGCTGACACGGGCTCCTGCCTGCCCCTAGACCATTCCTCTTCGCAGTCATACGATTTTTCGTCGCATGCCTGCATTTTTAAAAAAGCTCACTCCTGCAGCTTTAACGCCCTTTTAGAAATGGCGGGTATTCTGAATACTCTAAAGTAACGCTGGCTGTCCAGCCATACGCAAAAGTGCGTATATGCTCGGGCCCTGAGAGCATGTAGCATTTCCTGAGAATGGTATCCTTGGTATAGTCGACCATCAGCGACATGGTTGGATTCTTATCCTGCCTTCGGGCAATTCGATCCCATATGAAGCAACAATTGGTCACTAATGATAAGGCCCGGCGGTCCGAGGCAAGCCGTGTAGCTGCAGGGGGTAGGAAAACCGGTAATCGAGCCATTGGTGCACTGGGTGTTTCCTGCGTTTTTCTTGGGAAGTCTGTCTTGGTTCAGAGATCCGTACGAACCGCCGGGAGTGAGGATCAACCAGCTGACTGGTGGTCCCGTTCCTCTGTGGGGCCGCCGGGTGCTGGGATCGCGCTTATCCACAGCGCTCTTGCCTCGCCGAGTACGCCACTTGACGAGGCGACTCGATCCTTTATGGAACCGAGGTTTGGTCACGATTTTGGTCAGGTGCGAGTTCATAAAGATGAGCCTGCGGCGGACACAAACCGGGCATTGCATGCACTTGCTTATAC
>Ga0070699_100002593_pt1 | contig 16199 bp, 16 predicted proteins | sample KBSK1503metaG_FD_65473 | JGI IMG/M metagenome (GOLD analysis project Ga0070699, IMG submission 65473) | Corn, switchgrass and miscanthus rhizosphere microbial communities from Kellogg Biological Station, Michigan, USA - KBS K1-50-3 metaG | ecosystem: Host-associated > Plants > Roots >...
CCGCCCTTGCCCTTCACGCGCATGGCGTTGAACAGCTCCTGGACGACCGCGGTGCACGGCAGCGGCACCCCGAGGGCGCGCGAGGACTCCATGATCAGCCCGAGATCCTTGAAGTGCAGGTCGATCTTGAAGCCGGGGTTGTAGGTCCCGCCCACGTAGTTCGGGGTCTTCTGCTCGAGGCACTTCGAGCCCGCGAGCCCGCCGCCCAGCGCCTTCAGGGTGAGGGCGCGATCGAGCCCCGCCTTGCGGGCCAGGGTGAGCGCCTCGCCGAGCGCGGTCAGGTTGACCGCGACGATGATCTGGTTGGCGAGCTTGGTGAAGCCGCCCGCGCCGAGCGGCCCCAGGTGGGTGATGGTCTTGCCCATCGCCTGGAAGATCGGCAGGGCCGCCTCGAAATCGGCCTTCTCACCGCCCACCATGATCGAGAGCGCGGCGTCGATGGCGCCCTTCTCGCCCCCCGACACCGGCGCGTCGAGCATGCGCACGCCCTTGGCCGCGAGCGCCTTGCCCACCTTCTGCGAGACGAGCGGCGAGATCGTGGACATGTCGGCCAGGAGCTGCCCACGCTTGGCCCCTTCGATGAGCCCGTCCTTGCCGAGCGCGACCAGCTCGACGTCGGGAGAGTTGGGCAGCATCAGGATCACCACGTCGCTCTGCGCCGCCACGTCGCGCGGGGTCGAGGCGGCCTTGGCCCCCGCCCCCACCAGTTCTTGCACCGGGCCCTGGCTCCGGCTGTGGACAACCAGTGGATAGCCGGCCTTTAGCAAGTTCTTGGCCATGGGACGGCCCATGATTCCGAGCCCAATGAATCCTACGACTTGCGCCATGGTAGCCTCGCGGGGACCGGGTTGGGAGGAGCGACAGTGGCCCGGACAGTGAAGTAACACGGGGCCGAGCGAGGAGTCAAGCCATTCGGCGGCTCAGCGCAAGCGGATGGGCTCGTCTTGGGCGCGGCGGCGCACCCAGTCCGGGTCGAACTCACTGATTTTCCACCGCTCCCCTGGCCGACGCGCCATGCGGAACCGGATGGGGCCCTGGGCCGGGTCGCGGTACGAGACCCAGGCGTCCGACCCCTCCCGGGAGACCTCGAACCCTCGCACCACCGATACCACCCCCACCGGCAGGGCCACCGCCCCCCCGCGGGGGCCGACGCGTTCGACGCTGCGCCGGATCTCGGTCCGGACCCGATCGATCACCTGCGGGCCCAGGCGCCGCTTGGCCAGGGTCGCCACCAGCTCGCGGCCGTTGACCTCCGCCTGGGTGACCGGGGCGGGCTGGCGGGCGAAATAGTCCGCCACGAGCACGTCGGCGGCGCGGTCGGCGATGCGCTCCACGTCGAAGTACCGCTCCGCCTCGGCCACGTCGTGGCGCTGCACCGCCTCGCTCAGGCGGTAGAGCGCGTAGCGGGGGGTGCTGACCACGTAGACCGCGGCGAGGACGACCAGGCCGACCACCGCCGCCGGCACTCCCCACGCCCACACGCGCGTCGACATCGTCGAGCCACGCTACCCCTTGACCGCCGAGGTGTCCTGATGTATTTATATTCTCCATGACGAATATATATTCAACCGGAGCCGGAGGGGCGATCGGAGGCAGCGCGGGCGAGGGCGGTCGGCGGCGGCGTGCCATCCTCGCGGTGGTGGGCGAGGGCGGGGTGCGCTCGCAGGAGGATTTGCAGCGGCGCCTGCGGCGCCGGGGCATCGTGGTCGCGCAGCCCACCCTCTCGCGCGACCTGAAGACTCTTGGCCTCGCCAAGACTCCGAGCGGCTACGTGGCCGCGCCCGCGACCGCCTTCGTCCCGGCCGAGGCTCGGCAGTCCACCCTCGACCGCGCGGTGGGCGAGTTCGTCCTCTCGGTCCGCGCGGCGGCCTCGCTGGTGGTGGTTCGCACGCCGCCCGCGGGCGCCCATCCCCTCGCCCGCGCTCTCGACGAGGCGGAGCTACCCGACGTGATCGGCACCATCGCGGGGGACGACACCGTGTTCGTGGCCACGCCCGGCCCGTCGGCCGCGTTCCGGCTCGAGCGGCGCCTCCGCGCTCCCCTCGCTCCGGCCCGGGTAGGCCGGCGCGCCTGAAAGGACGGACCCTCATGTCCCCGGTGGTCCACGAGCATCGCGACGGCGACATCCTGGTCAGCACGGATCCGGCCCGGCTCGACCTCGACACCGTGCACGGCTTCCTCGCCGGCTCCTACTGGGCCGCGGGCATCCCGCGCGAGGTGATGGAGCGATCCATCCACCACTCGATCTGCTTCGGCGCCTTCGACGGATCCCGCCAGGTGGGCTTCGCGCGGGTGATCAGCGACCGCGCCACCTTCGCCTACGTGGCCGACGTGTTCGTGCTGGACGGCCACCGCGGGCGCGGGATCGGCAAGCAGATCATGACCGCGGTCACAACCTATCCCGAGCTGCAGAACCTGCGGCTCTGGACCCTCTTCACGCGGGACGCCCACGACCTCTACCGCCGGGTGGGCTTCCGCGAGGCGCGCTTTCCCGATCGCTTGATGGAGCGGCGGCAGTCGCAACCCTACGGAGCGGGAGCCCCCACCGGCGCGAACGGCGCCATCGGAGAGCACACGAGATGAGCACCGACGTCGCCGCACTCATGAAGATCACCGACCGGCCGCCGGTGGTGATGGTCGAAGGTCACGGCTCCTGGCTCCGGGACGAGGAGGGCAAGCGCTACCTCGACTTCGTCCAGGGCTGGGCGGTCAACTGCCTCGGACACTCCCCCGCCGCCATCGCGGAGACGGTCGCCTTCCAGGCCGGACGCCTGGTCAACTGCAGCCCCGCCTACTACAACGCGGAGATGGCCCAGCTCGCCACCCGCCTCGCCGCCGCCTCCGGGCTCGCGCAGGTCTTCTTCTGCAACAGCGGCGCGGAGGCCAACGAGGGCGCCATCAAGCTCGCGCGAAAGTGGGGCGCCCGGTACCGCAACGGGGCGCACGAGATCATCACGATGGACCACGGCTTCCACGGCCGGACCCTCGCGACCATGGCCGCCTCGGGCAAGGCGGCCTGGGAGGCGCTCTTCGAGCCCAAGGTCTCGGGCTTCACCAAGGTGCCGCTCGGCGACCTCGACGCGGTGAAGCGCGCGATCACTCCGCGCACGGTGGCGGTCATGCTCGAGCCGATCCAGGGTGAGGCGGGAGTCTACCCGGCCGGCGACGAGTTCCTGCGCGGGCTGCGCGCGCTCACCACGGAGGCGGGCCTGCTGCTGATCCTCGACGAGATCCAGACCGGCATCGGCCGCACCGGACGCTTCCTCGCCTACGAGCACGCCGGGATCGCGCCCGACATCCTCACCCTCGGCAAGGGCCTGGGCGGCGGCGTGCCGCTCGCGGCCCTGGTGGCCGCCGAGGCGGTGTGCTGCTTCGAGCCCGGTGACCAGGGCGGCACCTTCAACGGCTCCCCGCTCATGACCGCCATCGGCAACGCGGTGGTCGAGACCGTGAACCAGCCCGCGTTCCTGGCCGACGTGGCCGCCAAGGGCGACTACCTGATGGACCGCCTGCGCCGGCTGTCCGCCCAGCTCGGCCACGGCGAGGTCCGGGGGCGCGGCCTGCTGATCGCGCTCGAGCTCAAGGGCACCGACGCGGGTAAGGTCTCGCGCACCGCGATGGACCGCGGCCTGCTCATCAACGCGCCCCGGCCCGACACGCTCCGCTTCATGCCCGCGCTCAACGTCACGCGCGACGAGATCGACGAGATGCTCGCGGGGCTCGAGGGAGTGCTGCGCGACAGCTAGCGCGCGGCGGGCCCGAGGAGCGGCGGGGCGGCGCGGGGGGCGGTGGGGGGCCTCTAACCACGACCGGCTCCGCCGCTTCGACCCGCTGGGGAGTTCCCAACCCAGGTACGGGCTGCCATCATCGGCCGCGCAGGGAACGGGTTACCCGGCCCCCCACCGCCCCCCGCGCCGCCCCGCCGCTCCTCGGGCCCGGCTATCCGCCCATGAATTGACCGAGTAGGGTTATGCGCTCACCACCCGTGAGCGGCGTGTCGAGGTCGTAGGTGATGCCGAGGACCTCGTCGTTCACGAGGACTTCGATGTGGGAGCCGAGCTCGGCGTGGTCGGGGCTCCAGAGGGCGGAGTCGAGCTCGGGGAAGCGGGCGGTGAAGCGGCGGAGGAGGGTGCGCAGGGTGTCGCCGCGGCGCATTTCCTCGTCGAAGAGCTTGCTGCCCGTGCCGTCGCCGCCGACGTGCTTGGTGACCCACGTCGTGATCTCTATATTCGCTCGGCTCGCCTTCGGCTGCGCCTCGCCAGGCAACTGCGGCGGTCTCCCCGTCTACTTCCGGTAGAGGTCTTTTTCGAGCCAGCCGAGGTCGAGCGAGCGGAGGAGCTCTCGCTTGGGCTTGCCGGTCTTGCGATCGTAGTTGACCGTCTCGTACCAGACGTCGAGCATGCGGTCCCACTGCTTGCGGACGTCGTGCTCCTTGGCCGGGCCGTCCACCGGCTGGGAGCCGTAGCGGGCCGACGGGTACTCGACCTCGGTGCCGATGCCGCAGCGCAGGTTGAACGCACGCAGGATCGCGGCGGTGCGGTTGCCGAAGCGCACCGCGTCTTCCAGGCGAAAGTCCCAGCCCGTCGCGGCGGAGAGAGCGCGGGCGAGGTTGGCCATCTTGGTCCGGAAGGTGAACGTGCAGCCGCCGAGGGAGTCCTCGAAGTGGCGCCGACCGCGGATCATGCCGACGAGCTTGGCGACCTGCTCGCCGTCGAAGGGATTGATGCGGCCGGGCGCGCCCACCTCGGTCTGGAACGTGGGGTTGGCGCTCTCCATGGTGCCGTTGGAGGAGGTGCAGGTATCGAGCATCTCCTCCCATCGTCCACGGTGATCATGACCTCTGGGAGACGCGCCTTTCATGGTGTAGATCGCGCACTCCGCCGCCTTGCCGCCGATCTTCTCGGACGCGCGCTTGACGCCCTCGGCCAGGACGTCGCCGAAGCCGTGCCGGTGGCTGATCATCTGCAGCAGCTTGTAGGCGCCCTCGGTATCGCCCCACGTGAGCTTGAAGCCCACCTGCTTCTCGGTGAGGTAGCCCTTCTCCATGCACTCCATCACCCAGCCGCAGACCCAGCCGAACTCGTTGACGTCGACGCAGGCGCGGTCGATGCGGGTGTTGAGCCAGGAGACCGAGTACTTGTCGGTGAGCCCGATGGTCCAGCCCGCCCCCGACCAGCCCTCGTACTCGGGCTCGTCCACCCGCTCGCCCTCGTAGCGGCCCTTCGGGATCACCTGGATGTGGCAGTGGCGCATGCCGCAGGCGTTGCACTGGTGCCCGCGGTGGTCGAAGCCACCGCGCAGGGCGGGCGCCTCCCACTCCTTCATGTCCACGTTGCCGGTCAGGTTGGTGGTGTAGTTCTTGATCGGCAGCACGCCGAGCTTCGAGAGGTTCACCACCCCGGGCAGCGTCCCGTAGTTGTAGAGCGTCGAGGTCGACGGGTCGGTCTTGAGGTCGTGGGCGATGTCGTCGGCGGCCTGGATGAGCCCGCGGGTGTCGTGGGCGGCGAGCGCCTTCGTCCCGCGCACGATGCACACCGCCTTGAGCTTCTTCTTGCCCATCACCGCGCCGCAGCCGTTCTTGGAGGCCACGTGGCCGTAGTCGCCGTGGATGGCCGCGAAGCGCACCAGGTTCTCGCCCGCGGGGCCGATGGCGTAGACCGAGAGCCGGTGGCCGGCCAGGCCGTGCTCGGCCTCGAGGGCCTGCTGGGTCTCCCACGTGTCCTTGCCGGCCAGGTGGGCCGCGTCGCGCACCTCGGCCACGTCGTCGTTGATGTAGAGATAGGAGAGCTTCCGGGCCTGCCCCTGCATGACGATGGCGTCGTAGCCCGAGTACTTGAGCGCGGCGCCGAAGAAGCCGTTGGCCTGCGTCGACGTGGCGCCGCCGGTGAGCGCGCCCCGGGTGATCACGGTGAGCCCGCCCGTCCCCCACACCGGCAGGCCGGCGAGAGGGCCGGTGGCGAAGATCAGCCGGTTGTCGGGATGGTCCCACTGCACCTTGGGGCCGACCTCCTCGTAGAGGATCTTGGCCCCGAGCCCGATGCCGCCCAGATACTCGCGGCGGTCGGCCTCGCTCCACGCCTCGGGGGAGGTCTTGCCGGTGGAGAGGTTCACACGCAGGATCTTGCCCGCGTAGGCGTAGGTCGGGGCCGCCGCGGGCTTCGCGGCGGAGCGGGTCGTGGTCGTGGTCGGGCTCATAGGGCCACCGTCTGGGGCAGCTGGGGTGATTGCGACGGCCGGCCCAGGATGGTCTCGGGCAGCAGCCGCGAGGTCGTGCGGAGCGCGATGAACGCGGGCTTGACGTCGAACGGGTTCGCCTTCAGGTGCGCCTTCCAGGCGGAGAGGTCGACGCCGGAGTAGACGAGGCCCTTCAGCATCCCCACGTCGTTGGTGGTCCACACCGCCTCGGCGGGCCCACAGATCACCGCGCCGGTGAGGCGGCCGCCGTGGAAGAGCAGCTTGCGGTACTCGGAGCGGCCGGGGCGGAGCGCGGTGTAGACGTCGGCCTTCGGATCCTCCCACTGGCCGAACGAGGCCACGTCGAGATGGGCGACCTCGACGATGTTCATGAGCAGGCTGCCGCGGTAGGCCACGTCGCGGCCCGACATGTTGGCCCCCACCACGCGCCCGTGCTCCTGGGCGGTGGGCTCGATGGCGTGCACCTCGGCCACGCCGGTGACGAGGTTCCGCCCGCGCGCCACGTCGCCCGCCGCGTAGACCGCCTTGGCGCTCGAGCGCAGGTGGTCGTCCACCAGGATGCCGCCGGGGGCCTCCGCGGCGGTCTCGATCCCCGAGCCCTGCAGCCACTCGAGGTTGGTGCGGATGCCGGTGGCCATGATGATCAGGTCGGCGGTGAGCGGGTCGCCCTTCTTGAACGAGAGCTTCCGCCGTCCTCCCACCTGCTCGATCTTGGTCACCGTCGCGCCGGTGCGCACCGTCACCCCGTGATGCTCGAGCCACCGCTCCACGATGCCGGCGCACGCGTCGTCGACCATGCGAGGCAGGATCCGGGCCGCCACTTCCACGATCGTCAGCTTGGCTCCTCGCGCCAGGATCGCGTTGAGGATCGTGAACGCGATGAAGCCGGCTCCGACCATGACCACCCGGCTGCCCGACGGCATGCCCGCGATCACGTCCTTGGCCTCGTCGAGCGTCCAGAAGCAGTGGACGCCGGGCCCGTCGGCGCCCGGGATCGGGGCTTTGGCCGCCCGCGACCCGGTGGCGATCAGGCAGTCGTCGAACTCGACCTTGGCGTCGTCGTCCAGGGTCAGGGTTTGGGCCGCCGGGTCGAGCCTCTTGGCCTTACGCCCGATCAGAGCCTTCACCTTCCAGGCGGTCAGCGCCGCCGGCGGCGCGGTGTACACGTGGCTCTCCGAGATCGTGCCCCAGAGGTAGTACGGCAGCACCATCCGGGAGTACGGGCGCTCGGCGGAGACGAGGGAGATCTCCGACGGGTCGAGGCCGCGCATGCGCTCCTCTTCCCGGATCGTCCGGATCGCGTTCATCCCGGCGGTGCCGCCGCCGATGATCAGGTGGCGGGCCGGCATCACCGCGCCTCCATCGCCAGCACCCGCACGGTGCGCTCGGCCGCGAAGTCGCCGATCCAGTCGGCGGTCTCCGCCTCCTCGAAGGTGATCGCCTCGGTCGGGCACGCGGCCGCGCACGCCGGCGCGCCGCCGCACAGGTTGCACTTGTAAGCCTTCTGGGTGTCGCCATCGTAGAACATCGTCCCGTACGGGCACGCGATCGTACACAGCTTGCAGCCGACGCAGGTGTCGTCGACCACGTCCTTCGCCCCCGCCGTGTTGATCTGGATCGCGCCCACCGGGCAGGCGGTCATGCACCAGCCCTCCGCGCACTGGGTGCACGTGTACGGCGCGTAGGAGGTATAGCCCTCGAAGGGCGAGACCCGGATCACCGACTTCGACGGCTGGAACTGCCCGGTCTGCATGTAGGAGCACGCCAGCTCGCACCGGAGGCAGCCGGTGCACTTGTCGGGGTGGAGCGCGAGGACTTTCATCGGATGGTCAGCGACGCTTTCCTTTCCGCTTCGGCGCGGGCCGGCTGCGCTCGAGGCGGTTGATGAAGGTGTCGAGCGGGATCGCGGGCATCGTCATCATCTGCACCGAGCCGCGCGCGCCCATCTCGATCGAGACCGACGTCACCGTCTCGTTGTCGGGCGCCTCGAGGATCGTCACGAAGTCGTAGGGGCCGAGCACCGCGTACTGCGCGAGCACCTTGGCCCCGCGCCGCGACAGCTCCTGGTTGACCTTGCGGATCCAGCCCGGACGGGCGTGGATGACCTTCCGGCCGGATTCGCTCAGCGTGCTCAGCATTACGTAGTGGGCCACGAGGCACCTCCTGGAAGCTGCGGACGGTGGGCGTAGTATAACAAAGCGCTCAGTCGCCCTCCCCGGTGATGCCGAACTCCACACGCCCGCCTGTGGGCGGCGTAGCCGCGGCGGTCGCGGCCTCGCTCGAGGCCGGCGGCGCGGCAGGCGTCGGCGCCGCGGCGGCGGGCGGTGCCGCCGCGGTCGAGGGAGCCGCGGGCGTCGGCGTCGCTGGGGCCGCCGGCGCGGGAGTCGGGCCGGACGCGGCCGCGCCCCCGGCGGCGGGCGGCGCGCCCTCCGCCGCGATCGCGAGCCGCGCCTCCGGGATCCCCTCCACCTTGGCAAGGCGGTCGCGCGTCACGTCGAGGCGCTGCTTCCGCAGCTCGGCGAGGGCGGCGGTGGGAACCGGCTCGCGCTTGCGCAGCAGCAGAACCTGGTCGTCCACCGTGCGGGGCAGCTGGGCGTCCTTCACCGCCACCTGGTAGTAGCGGCGCAGGGCGGCGGTCGGGTCGGCGATCCCCTGCTCCTTCTGGAACTTCTCGAGCCGAGCCGCCACCGCGCTCGCCTTGAGCGCCTCCTCGTCCTCCGGCGAGGTCACCGAGGTGAGGGTCAGGCCCACGTAGGGCGCGCGCCGCAGGAAGTCGGCCACCCGCACCGTCTGCCTCTCCATCTCCGGGCTCAGCACCGCGCTCCCCGCCGCGAAGGTGACCGGGTCCACCTTGAGCTCGTCGATCTTGTCCCCGCTCGTGAAGAGCCCGCCGATGGCCCGGAACGGGGACTTCAGGACGTTGATGAGGACGTTCTTGACCGCGGCCCAGATCGCGTCGCTGAAGTCGAATTGCTTGTCGGTCAGCGTGCCGGTGATCGGCACGTTGACGTGGATGTTGCCGTCGCCGTCCTTGATGAGGGCGACGATCAGCCCGAGGGGCAGCCCGATGCGCTTCTTGACCTCGTCGGTGGCGCGCGAGGGCGCCACCTTCAGGTTGCCGACCAGGATGTCGTTCTTGGCGTCGAGCTTGTCCTGCTCGATCTTGTACTCGAGCTTCGCGGTCAGGTCCCCGCGCCGGATGATCCACGCGAGCAGGCTGTCCATGTAGGGGTTGGCCGCGGGCAACGCGAACTTCTCGAGCTCGCCCACCATGTCGACGTAGGTGGGGGCGCCGATCGCCGCCATCTCCCCCCGGAGGTCCAACGCGGAGTCACCGCCCACCACCGCCTGCATCGCGATGCTCGCGCGCTGGCTCGCCTTGTTGGAGAGGTTCTTGACCGACAAGTTGATCTTGGAGACGTCCTCCGAGAAGACCGGCTGGGTGGTGTGGTCGAGGAAGCGGGTGTAGCCGTCCTCGATCACGATCTCCTTGAAGAGGAGATCCATCGTCTCGAGCGGACCCCCGGACTTCGCGGCCGGCCCGGGCGGCGCCGGCTTCTTCTCGGGCGCGTTCGGTGGCGGGGCCGGCCCGGGGCTCGTGGCGGCGCCCGGCTTGGGCGCGGCCGTGAAGAGCTTCTGCACGTTGATGGTCCCGTCCGCCGCGCGGTCGACCTCGCCCACCGGCTGCTTGAGCCGGATGCGGGCCACCCGCGCGTAGGTGGGCCACGCGAAATCGATCCCGTTGATCTCGAGGCGCTGCAGCTTCAGCGCCGCGTCCTTGCCGTCCGGCTCCTTTACCGCCAGGTCGGTCGCCCAGCTGTTGCCCTTGGAGAGCGCGGTGAGCTTGCCGTTGACGATCCGCACCCGGTTCTGGGTCTCCGCGTTGAAGCGCCCCGAGAAGCTGGCCGGGAACGGGAAGTAGGCGCGATAGGGCTCGATCGGCGCGTCGCGCGTGGTGAGGGCGAGGGTCACGTCCACTGGGTCGATCGCCACCGGCCCCTTGGCGCCGAACTTGCCGCCGCCCGGCAGCACCATCGCGAGATCGAGCTGCATCGGCCGCGCCGCGGGCCACGTGACGTCGCTCACCTGCAGGGTCAGGCCGCCGATCTTCAGGACGGTCGGCGGCGTCGAGACGGACTCGTCGGTAAAGGTGGCGGAGCCCTTCAGCGCGACCTTCTCGATCGTGATCGTGTAGTCCGGCGCCACCGCCGGCTTGGCCTCGTCCTTCGCGGGGGGCGCGGGCTTGCCCGCCCGCCCGGATGTCCCCGGAGCGGCAGGAGCCGCCGCAGTTGCCTGGCGAGGGGCAGCCGAGGGCGACCCGGGCGGCCCAGAAGCACTCGCCGGCTTCTGGGCGAGCTCCAACAGATCGATGCGCTCCTGCTTGTCGCGCACCGCCCTGAGGTCGAGACCCTCGATGTCGATCCCGGAGAGGGTCACCACGTGGGAGACCAGGTTCACCTCCTTCAGGCCGACCCCGATGCGCGGCACCTTGAGGAACGGCGTCGCCGCCTTGCCGGGCTGGGCGAGCGCGAGCGACGTCACGGTCACGTCGCCGGTCACGAGGCCGACCGCGAGACCGCCCGGCCCCTGGCCCAGCTCGAGCTTGATCGCCATGTTCACCTCCACGATCCCGGACTCGAGGGTGGCGGGCAGCGGCGGCAGGTAGGGCCGGATCTGGAGCAGGCTGAAGTTCTTGATCGAGAACTTGCCCGCGAAGGAGGTGGGGGTGAGGTCGATGTCCTGCGCGGAGAACTCGACCGGCGAGTCGTTGAGGGCCGCGTGCACCGCGAGGGTGCCCACCGGCCCCGACGGCCGCGTGGTGAGGTTGCCGGCCTCGATGTCGAGGTCGCGCACCTTCCACTCGCTGACCGGCGAGACCGCTCGATCGGTGACGCTGATGTTCGCCCGCACGAGCGCGAAGCGGTCGAGCGCGATCGTCCAGCGCGACTTGGCGTTCGGGTCGGGCGGCTTGGGCGGCGGGGCGCCCTCCTTCGCGGCGGCCAGGCGCGTGAGGATGTCGGTGAAGTTGAACTCGGTGGGGCTGAGGCGCACCAGGTTCACGATCGGAGCGGTGAGGCGGAACTCGGCCAGCCGCACGTTGCCGAACACCACCGACCAGGGGATGAGCCGCAGGTCCAGCCGCTCGAATCCCACGAAGGTCTGGGCGGGATCGGCCTCCGCGAGCCGGAATTTCTTGATCGCGACCCGGCCGGTGAACAGGTTGATGTCGATATCCTCGATGCTGGCCTGTCGCCCGGTGATGGCCGGGATCTGCTTGAGCGCCTGCCACTTCACGATCTCGGGCAAGCTCCAGACGAAGGCGACGCCCAGGACGAGGAGAACGCCGAGGATGATCAGCCAGCGCTTCTGGCGGCGGCTCATCGGGGCACCCGCGCGGCTAGACCGGCGCCTGGCCCGAGGACGGCTTCAGGAACGAGTAGACGCTGGTGAAGTCCCGGCGTCCGAGCCCATGGGAAGAGGCGAGCCGGTAGACCTGCTGGGCCGCCGGCGTCACGAAGAGCGGCACCCGGAGGTTGCGGGCCGCGTCCACCGCGAGCCCCAGGTCCTTGCACATGAGGTCGGTCATGAAGCCGGGCCTGTAGTCGTTGCTGGAGGCCGCGGTCGGCATCAGGCCCGGCACCGGGTGCATGAAGCCCATCAGGAAGGTGTTGCCGGAGGACTTGGAGATCACATCGGTGACCACCTTGGGATCCATGCCGAAGCCCTCCGCGATCCGGAAGGCCTCGCTCACCGCCACCCCGCACACTCCCGCGATCAGGTTGTTGCAGAGCTTGACCACTTCCCCGCTCCCCACCGGCCCCACGTGGATGACGTTGGCGCCCATCGCGGAGAGCGCGGGCTTGGCCTCCTCGAAGTCGGTGGCCGCCCCGCCCACCATGATCGCGAGCGTCCCGTCGGTGGCGCGCGGCGTCCCGCCCGACACCGGCGCGTCCATGAAGCGCACCCCGCGCTCGGCCGCCGCCTTGGCGACCCGCTGCGAGACCGCCGGGTCGATGGTGGACATGTCGACGCACAGCGTGCCCTTGCGGGCGGCGGCCAGCACTCCGCCGTCTCCCGTGTACACCGATTCGACGTGCGGCGACGAGGGCAGCATGGTGATCACGATGTCGGCGGTGGCCACCGCCTCCGCCGCGGTCGCCGCCGCGGTCATGCCCGCCTGCGCGGCCGCCTTCACCGCGTCCGGGTTGCTGTCGAACGCGGTGACCGCGAAGCCCTTCTTCACGAGGTTGGTGGCCATGGGCAGCCCCATGGTGCCCACGCCGATGAAGCCGATGCGCGTCATGCCATGCCTCCCTCGGAGCGGAGCGAGACGCCCGCCGCTTCCTCGATGATCCGGGCGATCGCGGTGTGATCCTGCTCGGCCATGCCTCTCGCCATCGCCAGGCGGTAGACCTCGGCGGCGGCGCGGGCCACCGGCGACGGTACCCCCGCCTCCTGGGCGAGCCGGCCGTAGCCGTCGAGATCTTTCATCATCAGGCGGATCGCGAAGCCCGCGTCGAAGTCGCCGGAGAGGATGAAGCGGGGGAACTTGTAGTCGCTCGCGTTGGAGCGCCCGCTCGAGGCCTGGATGATCTCGACCGCGCGTTGCGGATCCACCCCCGCCCGCGCCGCCACCGCGACCGCCTCGATGGTCAGGGCCAGGATGCCCCCCGAGCACATGTTGTTCACGAGCTTGATCGCGTGGCCGGCGCCGACGGGGCCCGCGTGGAAGATGTGCTTGCCCGTGCACGCGAGCACCGGGCGCGCGCGCTCGAGGAGAGCCGCGTCGCCGCCCACCATGATGGCGAGCGTGCCCTCGGTCGCGCCGCGCACGCCGCCCGAGACCGGCGCGTCGATGAGGGCGGAGCCGCGCGCGGTCACCTCGGGCTCGAGCTCGCGGGTGGCGGAGGGATCCGCCGAGGTCATCTCGATCACGAGGCTGCCGGGCCGGAGCGCGTCGAGCAGGCCCTTGGGCCCGAGCAGCACGTGCCGCACCTCCCGCGAGGTCGGCAGGATCGTGATGACGGTCTGGGCCGCGCCCGCGACCTCGGCGGGCGACGCGGCCCACCGCGCGCCGCGGGCCAGGAGCGGCCCCGCGGCCGCCTCGCGCACGTCGTGCACGACCAGCGGGTTTCCCGCGTCGATCAGGCGGCCCGCCATCGGCGCGCCCATGTTCCCCAGCCCGATGAAGCCGATCGTCTCGCTCATGTGTGCTTTACTCCTCGCATGCTGCTGGGCCTGCTGCTCGTCGCGCTCGCCGCCGCGTCCTGGGGAACGACCGGAGCCACCATGACCCTGCTCTCCCGCGACGCCGCCGCGTCTCCCCTGCTGGTCGGCTGGAGCCGGCTCGCCATCGCCGCACCCTGCCTCGTCCTCGCCGCCGTCGCCTCCACGCATCTCGGCGCCCGCCGCCCCGATCGCCGCGCCTGGCCGTCGCCCGCCGACCTGCCGCTCTGCGCCGCGCTCGGCCTCGCGATGGCCGCGTACCAGGTCTGCTACTTCCGCGCGGTCACCCTGGTCGGGGTGGCCACCGCGGCCCTGCTCGCGATCTGCTCGGCCCCGCTGCTGATCGCGGTTCTCGCCACGCTCTTCCTCGGCGAGCGTCTCGCGCCGCTCGTGCGTCTGTCGCTCGGAATGGCGGTCGTCGGAACCGCGCTGCTCGTGATCGGTCCGCGCGGGCTCGACCAGATCACGGGCCACTTCGGGCGGGGGGCGCTACTGGCGCTCGGCGCGGGGGTATCTTACGCCGTGTACGCGGTGGCCGCCAAGGGGCTTCTGGCTCGCGTCACGCCGATCGCGGTGTCCGCGATCACCTTCGCGCTGGCCGCCGCGTTCCTCGCCCCCGCACTGCTGGGGGAGCCCGCGCCGGGGCACGCGCTCGCCACCGGGTGGCCGCTGCTCGTCTACCTGGGGCTGGGGCCGACCGCGGTGGCCTACGCGCTCTTCACCGCGGGCCTCATCCGCGTCCCCGCCACCGCGGCCGGCATCGTCTCGCTGCTCGAGCCGCTCACCGCCACCACCCTCGGCCTGGTCGTCTTCGGCGAGCGGCTCGGCGCGGTCGGGTTCGCCGGCGCCGCCCTCCTGCTCGCCGCCCTGATCTTGCTCGCCCTCGCGCGCCGCTAGGCCGGAGTCACTCCGGGGATCCGGTCGAGCGGGCGGGAGACCGCGCGGCTGAACGTGCAGTTGGGAACGACGCAGGAGTGCTTGCCGGAGCCGCCGCCCACCATCACGTAGACGTCCTCGACGCTCGGCACGCGCGGCAGGCGCGCCGACTCGTCGGTCACCTTGGTCATCCAGAGCGGCCAGTCGTGCATGCCCCACATGCCGCCGAGCTTCGTCCGCCCGAGCGGGATGCGCGCGTGCTCGAACACGAAGTGCTGCACGTCGGCGCGGGAGAAGCCGTCCGCCGCGATGGTGGCCGCGTGCTCGGGCCCCAGCACGACCAGGAGCTGGCTCTGGGAGAGGTACCAGCCCACGTTCGAGCCGAGGCTCGTCGCCACGTCGGCCACGTTGTTGAGGATGCCGGGTGCGGTGGTGGAGACGTGGTCGTTCACGTTGTGCGGCCCCTCGCCTCCGAACACGGTCACCACGCTCTGGTCGGCCCGGAAGCCGAGGGCCACGTGCAGCGGCTCCCACGGGGAGTCCTCGCGCTCGCCGATCGCGTAGGCGAACTTGGCCGGGCTGCCCTGGGTGGCCATGTCGCCGCGGCCGGGCCAGCCGCCGCCCACGTTCATGAGGATGAGCCGGATCGCGCGCCCGATCGTGGCGTTGGCGCGGAAGCCGGGGCCGAAGAGGCCGGAGCCGGTGTGGATCCCGATGGTGTGCGCGTACGGCCCGCTCACCACCACGAGCGGCGCCACCGGATGCGTGGTGGCCTGGACTCCATAGAGATTGAACGCGGGATCCAGCATGCACTGCACCGCCGCGACCACCACCGGAAAGTAGGCGGGCTCGCAGCCCGCCATCACCGCGTTCACCGCCAGCTTCTCGACCGTGCACTCCCGCCAGAGCGGCGGCATGACCCCGAGCGACTCGGCGGGCTTGGTGCGCGCGCCGGCTAGCATCGCGCGCACGCGCTCGGGGGTCGGCGGCACGAACGGCAGGCCGTCGCACCACTCCCGCTTGCAGAACTCCGCGTAGACGTCCTCTTCCGGCAGGGTCAGGGTGGCGTCGACGGTCTCGCTCACCGCGATCTCAATGCCCCCCGAGCATGGCGCCGATCTGCTCCACCGCCTGGACCACCCGCCGGCTCACGCCCTCGGGGGCCTCGCCCCCGAGCGGATGCTGGATCACGAGCAGCGGAAGGCCGGTCGCCCCCAGCGCGGCCATCTCACCCAGCGCCAGGCGCTGGAAGACGGTGGTGGTGATCAGTCCGGCGGGGGTTCCCGCCCGGGCCAGCTCCAGCGAGTCGTGGAGACTCCACGACGTGCAGGAGCCTCAGTCCGCGGAGCCCGCGAAGACGAGATCGCACTCCTTGGCGAGGGCCTCGATGATCTCGTGGGCGGCCCCGGTGGCCGCGTTGGCCTTGCGGCGGATCACCACCCGCTCGACGCCGTGGTGCTGCTTGAGGGTCTCGCCGATGCCTTCGACCAGGCGGTCGAAGTTGTGCTTGGTGTTGTCGAGGAAGCCCACCGTGAGGCCGCGGAGGTCGGCGGGCAGCCGCGGGATCGCGGTCGTCGCCGTCCGGAGCTCGGCCACCGGGCTCAGCACCGTGATGAGGGACATGGTCTCGGGTCTCCTGCGCTCAGCGAGTGAACGGCGTGGAGCGGGCCAGGACGCGCTGCACCGCCCCGGCCATCTCCTCGAGCATGCTGCGCTTGATGCGAACGCTCACGCTCTCGACCGGCTCGGGACTGCCCCGCCGGTGGATGACGAGCGTACCGGTGAACTCGGAGGCGGTCTCGTCGGTCATGGCCAGTCCGCGGAGGGTCAGCATCTCCCACTCCGGCTCCGCCCCGCGCTCCGGGCTCGCCTCCATAGGCCCGTATACTACCGCACATGCG
>Ga0070699_100002597_pt1 | contig 16168 bp, 14 predicted proteins | sample KBSK1503metaG_FD_65473 | JGI IMG/M metagenome (GOLD analysis project Ga0070699, IMG submission 65473) | Corn, switchgrass and miscanthus rhizosphere microbial communities from Kellogg Biological Station, Michigan, USA - KBS K1-50-3 metaG | ecosystem: Host-associated > Plants > Roots >...
AGGTCTTCTCATTTGCCGCAGGGCGCGAGCTGGAACACCTTCGTCGACGTCAGCTACTGCTTGGCCGACGCAACGCCCAATCCACCGCCGCCTCCCAATTGCGCCCCCAACCCAGCCGACAGCGGGACGCCTCGACCAACCTTTGCGTCTACCGCGGCAGCTTAAGGACGAAAAGCGTCTTGGATTTGCCTCTCGCCTGGACTACGGCTGGGCGATCCATTCCAACCGTCGAGCGTCCAACCGGACATCTGCGATGACCACGCCCATTGGGTGGGGTCGTTTTGCGAGCCAGATCCAAAGCGCGCCCCCGCCGGGAGGACCTCAGCTCATCTCGCAGCTGGTCGATCTGAACAACCCGGGCCGGCGACCTGAACCAGTTGCGGCAGATCGTCGCCGATTGCGCGAATGCGTTCGTGCCCCAGACGGGTGACCCATCGATCGATCGGGCGAAGACCGCGGCTTGATTCGAGCAGTTCTTCGGCTTCGGGCTGTGCGACGAATCGGGCCACGCTGTTGCGGCCCGACCCGATCATCGGCAGCGCTGGACCCACGTCCGCTCCGTCGGTGACCGCCCGCAGTTGCCAGCAAGCGCTCCGCCGCTCGAGGGGGGCGCATCCAGGATGAGGGGTCCTTGAGCCTCGATCGGTCATTGCGAGTCCGCCGTAGCCTGCTCCGAACGCGGCTACGGCGGACCGTCTCGGCACCGGTCGGACCGCTGATGGAGCTGAAGTACGAGGTTGCGCGAGATGAAATCGTTGGTACGTACGACTGGCGTGTTCGCTCCGTCATCGCCGGAGACAAGAGCTTAAACTCTCCGATCAGCGCTCGCCTGTCCATGTCCAGCTTTTGATCACATCTAGATCCGGCTGTCGCTTTTCGATCCATTAATTCCACCGCGAGCCCCGAGGCGCTGATCGTCGCCATCAGCCAGCCGCCCTCTTACGAGGACTGGTCCGCTGGCACGGCCGGTGCAGAGCGTCCGACCGCAACTCACAAAGGAGAGAAGGAGCATGCCCGCAGTTCGCACTGAGACGGATAGCCTTGGAGAAGTTACTGTTCCCGCCGACAAGCTCTGGGGCGCGCAGACGCAGCGTTCGCTCGAGCACTTCAGCATCGGCACCGACCTCATCCCGCGCGAGATGATTGCCGCCTACGCAATCCTCAAGAAAGCCGCCGCCAACGCCAATCGCGCCGGTGGGCGGCTCCGACCGGAGGCACACGAGCTCATCGTTCGGGTCTGCGACGAGATCATCGCCGGCCAACATCAAGACATGTTCCCGCTGCACGTCTGGATGACCGGGAGCGGCACCCAGTTCAACATGAACGTGAACGAGGTGATCGCGAACCGTTGTTCACAGATCGCCGGAACGCCGCTCGGAAGCAAGAAGCCCGTCCACCCCAACGACGACGTCAACATGGCCCAATCGTCGAACGACTCCTTCCCCTCCGCGATGTACATGGCTGCCGCGATCAACGCTAAACAGCGACTGGTCCCCGCGGTCCAGGGTTTGCGCGACGCGATCGCCGCCCACGCCGAAGAGTGGAAGGACGTGGTCAAGATCGGCCGGACCCACATGCAGGATGCCACTCCGCTCACCCTGGGGCAGGAATGGTCCGGCTACGTGGGGATGCTCAGCGACAATCTCGAGCGCATCGACGACGCGCTGAAGGGGGTCTACCGCCTTGCGCTCGGCGGAACCGCGGTCGGAACGGGCCTGAACACCGCGCCGGACTTCGCCGAGGCGGCCGCGACGCAAATCGCCAAGCTCACCGGCCTGCCCTTCGTCAGCGCGCCGAACAAGTTCACCGTTCAAGGCGCCCACGACGCATTGGTGCAGCTCTCGGGGACTTTCAAGACCCTCGCGGTATCGCTATACAAGATCGCCAACGACATCCGGCTGCTTTCTTGTGGTCCGCGCGCTGGATTCGCCGAGCTCACCATCCCATCGAACGAGCCCGGCTCGTCGATCATGCCCGGCAAGGTGAACCCGACCCAGGCCGAGGCGCTGGCGATGATCTCGGTCCAGGTCATGGCCAACGACGTGGCGGTCGGGATCGGAGGGGCGGGCGGCTATCTCGAGATGAACGTCTACAAGCCGCTGATGATCTACAACGTCACCCACTCGATCACGATTCTCAGCGACGGCTGCACCAATTTCCGGAAGTTCCTCATCGAGGGCACCAAGCCCAATCTGAAGAAGATTCAGGAATACGTCCAGCGATCGCTGATGCTCGTCACCGCGCTGGCGCCGGTGATCGGGTATGACAAGGCCTCGAAGATCGCGCACTACGCGCTGGACAACGATCTTTCGTTGAAGGCCGCCGCGCTGAAGCTGGGCTACGTCGGCGAGACCGAATTCGATCGGATCGTCGACCCGGCGAAGATGGTTCACCCCTACGTGGCGACCAACGTCTCGTCCCGGTGATCCATGAACACCCTCGCGGCTCGGCCTCCTGATCCGCCCTCGCCCGATGCCGAGGTTTCGCGCAGCGCGCCGCCCCAAGAGCCCCTGGCGCTCGTTCTGAAGGGAACGACGCTCCTCTTTGCCAACGCCGAGACGACGGAGCGGATCATGGCCGCCGGCGATCGCGTCGCCGGAGCCTTGGGCTATCGCGCGACCCTGATCCCGCGGTGGGACGAGCTGACCATCCAGCTCGACGGCGGCGCCAGCTCCCGGCACGGCGTCGCCGCGGTCGCGCCCACCGGCATCGACATGAACAAGGTCCTGGCCACCGAGCAGACGATCGATGCGATGATCGACGGCCGCCTTCCGCCGGAGGAGGCGCGGCAGGGCTTCGCGAGGATCGCGGCCCTTCCTCCCGTGTCGCTGGGCAGGTTCGCCTTGGCGGCGGCGGTCGGAGCGTCCGCCTTGAGCGTGGTCTTCGGGGCCACGCACCCGTCGAGCATTGCCCTGATCGCGCTCAGCGCGGGAACCGGGGCCGTGATCCGCCGGGGGCTCACGCACCTGAGCCCCAACCTCCTCCTGCAACCGATCTGCGCCGCGTTGCTCGCCGGGCTCATCGGAGGGATTGCCCAGCGGCACCAGCTCAGCTCGCCGCTTAGCCTGGTCGCGCTCTGCCCCTGCATGGTGCTCGTCCCTGGCCCGCACTTCCTCAACGGACTGCTCGATCTCTCCCACGCCCGGGTTGCGCTCGGGTGCTCGCGAATCGCGTACGCAGTCCTGGTGGTAGTGTCGATTTCCGCCGGCCTGCTCCTGGGTCTGTGGCTCGCCGGCGCGACGCTGGCCGTATCACCGCCCTCGCGGTCGGTGGCGCTGGCGGTCGACGTCGCCGCCGCGGGCCTGGCGGTCTCCGCGTACGGCAGCTTTTACTCGATGCCCTGGCGCTATCTTCCGATTCCCATCGTCGTGGGAATGATCGCCCACGCCATCCACTGGTCGGCGCTCTCGATGGGCGCCAACGTGTACGCGGCCGCCTTCCTCGCCTGTCTCTTCGTTGGGCTGGTGATGACTCCGCTCGCCAACCGCCTGCGGCTTCCCTTCGCGGCGATGGCTTTCGCCGCGGTGGTCTCGCTCATTCCCGGCGTCTTCCTCTTCCGGATGACGGCGGGGCTGGTGGAGATGGCGAAGCTGAGCGTGAAAACCCCGCCCAGCCTGGCCCTCGCCATCCTCGCGGAGGGCTCGACGGCTATCCTGATCCTGTTCGCGATGGGGTTTGGCCTGATCGCTCCAAAGTTGTTTGCGGCGCGATCTCGGCCCTGTCCCACCTCCGCGACGAGACCCACGGCGGAAAGCGATCGTGTCCGCGAGCTCTGAGACTGCGCAGCTCGCGCCTGCCGCGCCGGGAGCCAACCACCTCGCGTTGCTGGCGATCTTAAGCGTCATCGCCGGGCTGGTGGACGTGATGGGATATTTTTGCTTCAGCCACGTCTTCACCGCCCACATCACGGGCAATCTCGTGGTGATGGCCGCGCAGGCGGTGGAAGGTGGGCCTCCCCACGTCGCGCAACTGCTCTCGATCCCGGTTTTCGCGTTGACGGTGGGGGTCGCCTACCTTCTCGCGCGGAGGGCGCGCCTGACCCGCGGACGCGGCGTGCTCCTCGCGGGTCAGTCGCTGATGCTGTTCCTCGTCTTGGGGTTGCTGTTTCGCGCCCGCCACCGGGATGCGCTGCCATTCACCGACGAGGTTCTGGGAGCCATGCTGGCCGTCGTCGCAATGGGATTTCAGAACGCGTTCGTCCGCGTCTCGCTCCACCAGGGAGCGACCACCTCGACGATGACCGGCAACGTCGCCAGTTTGGTCACCGGGCTGCTGGCTCTGGCCTGGCCCGGGCCCTGGGATCGCGACGAAGCGGCGAAGAAGCTCCGGAGCACTTTGCCGCTCACGGTCGGCTTTCTCGTCGGTTGCGTCGTGGGCGCCGCGAGCGTGGCGCGCCTGGGTCCCTGGGCCTTCGGCCTTCCGGCGCTGCTCTCGCTGATCGCGATCCCCGCCGGCGTGACGGCTCCAGCGGCCCCGACCGCGCCGCGCGCGGTCAATCAGCGCCCGAGGCCGGGCCACCCGATCGGCGAGCAGGACGCCAAGCCGTGATCGAGAGCGCGCTCCCTGTCGGTACTCGAGAGTTGCACTGTCGGCATTTCGCCTTGCACGCGCAGCATCGGTGCTTACCGTCACGAGATCGAACGGGCCGGTGGGGACAGGTGCTATGCGAATCGTTGTGGCGACCATGTTGATGGGCCTGAGCTGCGGCCGAATGGCGCAGGAGCAATCGGGTGCGGTGATCGATTCACGAGGAGTCGGCGGAGAGGACTGCGCCGGGATTCTCCCGCCCGGGCTTCCGGACAGTCGAAGGACCGTCACGCCTCACGAGAGTTACGAGGTCTGCGGTTACGTGACCGTGGATGGAGCCGGTAACCTAGCAAGCGAGGCAGCGCGCCCGAATTTTCCCGAAGGCCGCTGGCGGGTGGTGACCCGCGACGCCGTTCCTCTCGGCGCATTTCGAGCCGGGTTGGATCTCATCCCGCAGCCGAATGGATTTCAGGGCTTGTATTGGAGGGACTTTCCGCCCGGGAGCGCCGCTCACGCCCAGTGGGATGCGGACGGAACGAGGCGGAATGAGGTGGCTGTCTCGAATGACTCCGGCGATCCGCGCAGCGAGCGTGTGATCACCGGGGGCTCTTCGGTGATGAACAACGGATATGAGACGATCGGGTCCGGCTATCGGTTGTCTCGCTGGCGTTTCGACGCGGACGGCCAGGTGGTCGCGGCTGCATTGGATTTTCTGCGGCACTCGCCGGAGGCGGTCGGGGGGTCGATTGGAATGGCTTGAGCCTGCTGGTCTTCGGCGATGCGACGGAGCTGGGCTTTGGCCCGGACGATTACGCCGGCCGTTGGTACGACGAGGAGACAAACCCCGTTTCGGACTACTTCGTGCTTGCTACCAGAGGCGGCGCGCACCGGGAGCCGTCGTTGCGGGCGCTCGTCGGCGGAGGGATCGCGGTCCAGCTCGATGGCGAGTGGGTCGCCGTCTCGCCGAGCGGCATGGCGATCTCCAGTCCAGCTCCGGATTGGCTGGCGATCCATTCCAACTACGACATCGAGATCGTCCGCGGCGGGCGAGCCTACGCGCTGATTCCCAAGTACCCGGTCCCAGACCGAAGGACGATTCCGCTCTACTCGGTATCAGGAAGTTACTGCGGCGACGTCACCTTTCCCCTTCCCAACGTCACGGTCGGGATGGACGGCACGGCAATCTCGTTGACCGGCGAGGACGCATGCACCGTCACCTGGTGGCCGCAGGTTCTGCAATAGAGCAGGCTGGCGCTGCCCGCTAAGGTGCGTGGTTCACGTTCGTGTAGCAGAAGTTCGTCGTCGGCCCCCAGATCGGAACGGCGTCGACTCTGTCCGTTGCGTTCAAGCCACTCGCAGCTCTACTCGAGATGAATGCATTTCAGCATTTCATGGAACCGCGGCTCCGCGCGAAGGCTGTCGAACGTCGGCTCCACTTTGGTGTCGCGCAGCCTCCAGTCCCGCTCGGCGCAGGCTTTCCCGAGCAACGCGTACCCGCGATCCTTCTCCCCCAGCGCGACCCAGATCAGCCCGCGAACGGCCGGAGAGACGTACTCGCGCTTCGACCGTTGCTCCATCTCCTCGATGATGCGCCGCGCGTCCCCTTGCCGACCCGCGAGTGCATACGTCACGACGCGAAAGTGTTCCGAGTAGCGGGCCCGGGCCTGGTCGTATTCGGCAAACGCTTCGGTGTACTTGCCCTGGGCGGCGCCCGCCCCAGGCTGCCGTGCGCGACGCCACTCGCGAAGGTCATCGAAGCACGAGCCGCATGACGGCCGGAGGAGGCAATCCATGACGCTTTCAGTCGCAGGGAGTAATCCACGATCTGGCTTCCAGGTGTGGCGAAGCACGGGGGCCGTGCTCCTGGGCTTTCTCATCGGGGCAGCTGAGCAAGCCCCACTCGTCTCACGCGTACAAGGCTTTGGCCTCTGTTCCAGGTGTCCCCGGCGGTGCGTCTCACGCGCGCGATCGCGCTGGTGACTTTGAACGAAGGCTGCACGCCATTGGCGACCGCCCCACCCGAGGCCCAAAAACGAGGCTGTCGGGAAAGTCCTTCGCTCGGCCCACGCTTCGAACGCGACTCAAACGTCGTGCAGGCCTTCGTACGACCCGCGCGCCAAATTCAATCGCTGGTCGTCACCGCCGAATACCACACGTTGCGACAACGTCAGATTTTCAGCCGTTCCAAGGCAAACTTTGCATAGCTGAGCTGTCAAAGGGCACCCACCAAAGGCTTTCGCCCCGAAAGGTGCAAGAATCATTTGGGACAGTTGCGCGGCCGCGAGGGTGGCACCATGATTGCGAGCACTGAGCCGCAAGGTCGGGACTGATCGCCCCTCCTCGAAAAGGGCAAACCCCGGGCGACCGGGGGACGCAAAGCTCTCCGGGACTCTCCGAGTCAGCCGGGCTGCCGAAAGGAGATGACAGTGTCCGTCTGTAGGTTGCGACCCCGCCCAAGCACGCGGGGCATCACACATCACTTCTCAGTGCAACTGATCCGCTGGGCATCCTCCCGCGGTTTCACGATTCTCGAGACCCTGACGGTGCTGGCTGTCGTTGGCATCATCACCGGAATCGTCCTCGGGGGCATGGAGATTCTGCGCAAGAGCAGCATGTTCAGCGGGAGCAGCGGCGACCTGATCACCAGTCTGCGAAAGACGAGAGCGGAAGCCTTCGGCCGGGGAATCTACACGGCCTTTATCATCGACACGGTGGGGGGCCGATGGTGGGGAATCGAAGCGCCAAACGGGATAAACCTCTCCACCTTCAACCCGTCCGCGCCCGGCACGGTGATCGTCTCTGGGACGTTGCCCACCGAAATGGTCTTCGGGCCGTCCGGCGGTTATGGCGCCGCCCTGCCCGCGCCTTTCGCCGGAATTCCCACCCTGCCCGGCCAATCCCCCAATTTCAATTATTGCAGCTTCTGCAACACCAGCAGCCCGAATACGGGATTCGGCGAAATCCTTTTCGAGCCCGCGGGCAGCGCGCAGTTCAGCGGAGGACCGGCAAGCGTGGGGCAACAGTTCACCATGCAGGGCGCGTTTCAAGGCCGCACGCGGACCACCGCGGTGGCGATCACCACGTTCAGCGCGGTGGTCGAAAAATTCGAGCGGTGATTCATGCACACGCGAACGAAAAACAGAAACGCGGCGAGCGGATTTACGATGGTCGAGGCGATCATCACCATGGCGGTTCTGGTGGTTGCCTTCACCGGCTTTGCCACGCTGCAGGTCGTCGGCGTGCAGGCCAACTACTTCGGTGACCGCCTGATCCAGGCTTCGGAGCTGGCCACCGACCTCGCGGAAAACATCGAGCGCTGGTCCTATACCGACCCGCGCCTCACGCCTGGGTCGACGCTCACCGGCTCGAGCGCGATGTCCAGCACGACCATCACCGGAACCTGGGACTTGGGCTCGCGCAGCGCAACATCCTACCGGGCCCAATACTCAGACCTTGCGAACGACCCCAATGCGACAAATCCCGGCGCGCTCGCCGCCAATTATCAAGGTCTCTCGAGCGACGTAAACCTGGATGGCATTCCGGACTTCATCCGCTACTGGAACGTGTACGCGATCGACTTTTCGAGCAGCGGCACTCCCAACGGGCTTTTCGTCCAAATCATCGTCCGGTGGAAGCAACCGGGTTTTGGGTACCGGCAAATTACCGCCAGCAAATTCAAACGCAACCCCACCAGCGTGTTCTGATGAAACACTCCAGCCAAGAATCGGGACTTACTTTGATCGAGCTTCTCGTCGGGATGAGCATCGCCCTGGTGGCGATTACCATGGCTTCGATGGCGATGCTCGCCCAGAGTCAGGCGATGCGCGCGCTGGACCTCACCCGAGGCGCCAACACCTCGAGCCGCGAGGCAATGCTGCAGATCGAACACAACCTGCGGCTGCTCGGCTGGGGCATCGACCCGCACTTCGCAATCGACCTGGTCACCAACTGCATCAACCCGACCCCGCCGGGGCCGTGTCGCGATCAAGTGAACGCGCCGGACCAGCTTGCCTTCGTTACCCGCAATCCGCTGTATCGTTTTTTCAACCAAAACGAGGGCGGTTGCACCTTGGCCAACGGCTGCACGTATGGAAAAGCCTGGCCGATGACCGCGATGACCCCGGGATCGCCCAACTTGGTCACCATCTCGCCACAGTTGACCAACCCCTCTAGCGTCAACCTGGAAAAGGGCCGAATTGTCCTGGCGGTGTGCGCGGCCGGCCAGAACGCAACGATGCTCACCCTTTCCCAAAGCTACGCGATCACCAATTCCGGTTCCTTCGTGCTTTCCCCCCTTGCCACCAACAACCCACCCTACAACGACTGGAGCAGTCTCCAGCCGTGCCATGGACAGGCGGGGGCGATGCTCTTCCTGGTCGACCACTATCGATATTTCGTCCAGACGTTGGGGACAACGCCGTGGTTGATGTTGGACCTCGGTCTGGATCTCAACGGCAACGGAACACTCCCTCCGACCGACCCCGCGGACCTCATCCCGATCGCAAAAGATATCGAGGACATGCAGGTAGCCTACGTCATTCCTCCCAACTCCGCCTGCCCCGCGGCACCGGACAACGGGCCCGGCGCGAGCGGAGATTGGATCATCGGGAATAACCCCGGCGTCGTGGAAGAACCCTTTCGCACCGCCGGCACGGTCCTCCCCACGTATCAAACCGCGAGCAGCGATCCGAGCCGCTGTAACAGTCTCAATGCAGCCAACGTCCGTGGGATCCGGGTCAGCCTCCGCATTCGTTCGGACCTGCCCGACCGCTCCCGCCCTCCGACCTGGGCTGGAGACACCATCCCTTACGCAGAAAACCGGACCGGGAGCACCTCGGGGGGCAATTACCGCCGATACACCTCTGAGACGGAGATCACTCTGCGCAACTTGGACTCGCGGAGCCCGTTCATCTACTAGGAGCAGCCGGTGACAAAGATACCGCAAATCCTTTCTCACCCTCGAGCGCCCCAGCGCGGCTCGTCCCTGCTCCTCGCGTTGATGATCGTCGCGATCTTGAGCATCGTCGCTTTCGCCATCATCCAAATGGGATCGACCGAGGCCGACGCCGTCGGGGCGAAGCGGCGCTACGATCATGCTGTCTCCTGTTCGGACGCGGCGCGCGACCTACTGATGAGCCAGTTCAGGGCGTACAGCGTCTCGCCCACCTCGCTCACGCTGAACCAGGTGGTCGACGATCAGATCATGGCGACCGGACACTACGACAATATTGCCGTGACCTCGGTGGTAGCCTCCGCTGGGTTTAGCTCGGGCCTGAGCGGCGTGAGCGATGTCTCCAATCGCGTCGCCAAGGCGGGGCTGGGGGGGCAAGTCTATCGGATGACGGTGGTGTGCACCAGCTCGGCTTCATTGGATGCAAGCTCACGTCAGAGCGAAGTGGAGTTCCTGGTGCGGTTTGGATTGTAAGGAGTCATCTCGTGCGACTTTCTCAACTTGTCATCGTCCTTGCCATTGTCAGCCTCGCCACTTCGGCCCTGTCGCAAACCGACAACGCATGCTGGAACCGAGATGTCGAGCGGCTGGACTACTACCAAAGCCCTCCCGAGGGCGGGGATAACAACTTCTTCACCAGCGTGGTGGTCAGCAATTCCACCACCAACGTGTCGCTCCTTTACCCGACCAAGGCAACGATGATCGACCTGCCCGAGAAGCTCTATCGCATTCGGGTCGATCTGGGCGGAGCCTCACCCACCGGTTGCTCGAACCTCTTTTTGAACAACCTTACTTATTTCATGCCCACCAGCGTTCAACCCCCATCGGGTGCGCCGGGGTTGCAGGGCGTATACAACAGAAGCAATAACTATCCGGATCCCGGTCCGACCTATTCCGGTGGATCGGGGCAAATCGACAGCCTCTCCAACGGCAGCTTTTACCGCTACCGAGACTGGGGAGCGAACGGTGCGGGCATCGTGGCTGAAACTTCCAGCAATGCTTGTATCAACGCATTGACGCCCTTCGGCCACGGTCTCTCGACCGATCCGTACGTGGTGGCCTGCGCCGCGTGTGTCAGCAGCAGTGGGTATTGGCTCAATCCGCTCGCCAGAGACAACGACATCCTGCCGGAGGCGGGTGTCTTCTCCGGCAACTGGCTGCGCTTCTATCCGCCGAAGTGGACACTGCTGAGCTTGGCCTACAAACGCCTGGTCAACGGACCCCTGCTCTCGGTTTTGCGCGAGGCGCTGGTGGCGTCGAACGGGAGCGTCGGCGGCCAGGTGGTGCAGAAGATGCTGCCCCAGTCGTGCCAAGGCCAGGGACGGCCCATGAATCAGAAGCTCGGTGCGATCGACGGCTTGAGCTACACCGGGAACGCGAACCCGCTCGCGGAGATGCTCTTCAACACCGCCTGGTACATGGGCGGCCAGAACAATCCTTGGGTCTTCTCGAACCCCGCTACCCAGGGCGGCGCCCCGATGTCCAATGGGAGGAGCGGACCGTGCGGCTCCTGTACCGGAGACTTTATCGTCCTCTTCTCCGACGGCCGAGGTGACACCGCGAACTCGGCCTGTACCGCCTTTCCAGATGGGAGTATTCCGCCCCAGTGCACTGCTGCCGCTCAATGCTCGACGCTGGGAATGGGCGCCGAAGGCGATGGCAACGATTTCTTGGATCCCTCCCTGGCCGGCGGGGCAGGGCCGACGATCACCGGCGCCGGCGTTCGTCAGACTCCGGGCGGAACCTGCGACATGGACTTTGCCGACGACGTGGCCCTCTGGATGGCAAACAACAACGTCGGAAGCTCGTCCAGCCCAGAGACCGTTAAAACTTACGTGGTGGGCATCGGAGATCCGGCCAACACCTACAACGAGATGACGATCCTCCAAAACATCGCGCTGAACGGTCAGGGGCAATTCCTCGTCGCCGATAATTTCGTGAATCTCGAGGCCAACATCGAGCAAGTGATGAGGGCGATCATCAGCCGGGCGACCTCGTTCTCTTCTGCCGCGATCGCAACCGTTCAAACGCACGGCTATACCTCAGCGTTCATTCCACGATTCACCCCCAACGGCGGCGCCCAATGGCACGGCACGCTGACCCGGTTTTCGCTGTTCAATGAGTTCGCCGCCGGCTGTACCACTGCCGACTACGGAATGGTGGATGCGCTCAATCCAAACGGGAACAACAGCTGCACCGACGTTTATCTCGCCGACAGGAACAACAACTTTATTGAGGAAGTCAACGGCCAGTTCGTGGTTGCCAATACGAGCCAGGCCTGGGATGGCGGCTGGCCGCCGCTGGTCGGCACGGATGGCGGGTATGTGCCCGCGGCGCCTATCTGGGAGGCCGCCTCATTGTTGGCGACTCGCGAGGATTCCGTCCTCGCTGGCGCAACATCCAGCGCCCGCCGCATTTTCACGGCCGCGCCGAATGGCACCACCGGTACCTATAGCCCGGCACTGGTACCCTTTACCGTCGCCAACGTGTCGAACATTACGCCGTTGCTCAGGCTCGGCGGGGTCAGCGGGGACTTCTGCACCACCCTCGGGTTCCGCACGCGACACAGCTACGTCACCGAGGACGACTGCGCAACGGACGTGATCAGGTTTATGAACGGCGAGGACATCCTTTTTCAAAACCCCTACAACCGGACGAATCCCCAGCCCACCTACTATCATTCGCGGCCCCATATTCTCGGCGACATCTTTCACTCCACGCCGGTTCTGGTGAGTCCCCCTGTCCCCACTTACCTCTGCGACATCGGAATCGCGAACCAGTGCGTGGCGTCGCTCTACAGTCAATCCCTCGAGCCGGGGGGGCAAAGCGCGTATCAAACCTATTTCACGAACAACCAGTACCGCACTGAATTTGTCTTGGTAGGCGGTAACGATGGAATGATCCATGCGTTCAACGCCGGAAACGATACGGTGACGAGCGGCGTTCACAGCTTCGACAACGGAACCGGCAGCGAAATGTGGGCCTTCATTCCCCCGGCCATGCTTCCCAAGCTCATCCGCTACGTGATCGGCGAGCGCCATGAGCTCCTGGTGGACGGTTCCCCGATGGTACGCGACATCTGGGTGGACGGCAGCGGAGCGAGCACGGCGGACCACCAGAAGCAGTACGACGAGTTCCACACGGTTGCGATCATCGGCGAACGCGAGGGCGGCCGGCACTGGACAGCGCTCGATGTGACCGACCCGATGAACCCGCGCTTTTTGTGGGTGACCCAGCCTCCCGGCACCACCGACGATTTGAAGGCGGGAGGCTCCTGGAACGACCTAGGTCCGGCCCCCGGTCCGATCGGCCCAATTGCCGAGTACGACTCCAGTGGGACGTTCTCGGTCAATGGAACTCCCGCGCGCGAGCGCTACGTGTTCGCGGCCGGCGGCGGCTATGATCCCGCCTACCTGCGCGGCCGCAGTTTCCACGTCTTCGACGCCTGGACCGGCCAGGAGCTGTGGCGATACGCCCGGGCCGAGTCGTCCGGCGGCTCCGACCCCCGCAATTCGCTCTATCCGATCGTGGCTCCGCCCTCCCTGTTGGATACCGACGGCGACGGAATCTTCGACACCGCGGTGGTGGGAGACGTGCACGGGCAGGTGTGGACGTTCAGCATCTCCAATCCAGGCGTGGTGGGAGCATCGAGCCGTTACAGCAACTGGTATGGAGGTCGAGCGTTCATTCAATTCAGCGGACAGGGATTCTATAAACGAAGCCCATTCTTCCAGCGAGCGGCGGCAACGTTTCTGCCCAATGGCGCGATACGCGTTTACCTGGGCTCCGGCGATCGCGACCAGATCAAGGACCCCAATGGAGGGACCTGTGGGCTCGCCAATTTGGAGAGCTGTCTGCGCAAGAACTGCAGCGTCTCGGTCTCCACCAACGAGTACCGCGTCGGCTCCGCTCCCAGCGGCGGATCCAGCGGTCACTACTTCAATGCAAACTGGTCCTACAGCGCCGGGGCTACAGGTGAGACGACCAACTGGGCCGTCGATAATCTCGGGCAAAGCGATGTCTGTTCGGACGTAGACGATAGCAACTTGAGCTACGCAATCACCTGCGGCGCGAGCCCGACGGTGAACTACTCCAGCACGATCTACTGCGACTGGGGCGCGGGGACGGACGGTGGCACGGAATGCCCGGTAGGCGTGGGCCGTCCGCTCGCGGCTCAGGTGGCTTATACCCCGTCGAGCGGGACCATTCAAAACTCGAATTTTTACTCGATCCGCCTCTTTGACTCAGCCCAGCGCGCGCAGTTCGCCTCCGCCTCGCAGGCCAACCAATATGACAACTCTGCGTTGACGGAGACGAATCTGGTCAATGCAACGGATGGTGGAATTTCCTCGGCCGCTGACAACGGCTACTACATTACCCATACGAATTCCGCGGCCGACGAGAAAACGGCGAGCTCGGCACTGGTTTTGGGCGGTTGTGCCCTGTGGAACACTCTGGTTGCGAACCCCGACGGAGGCGTGATCGGGTGCGGGGCGGGCGCAACCCTGCCGCTGGATACCGCGTACGCTTACCAGGCGGACGCGGTCAGCGGCGCCATCTCCTGCGGCCAAGCAGGCTCAAGCACGTACAGCGCCACCGCACGCTACGTTCCGCACAGCACCTACGTGGCTCCCGAACAACCCGCTCTGGTCGTTTCGGTCAACAGCAGGACCGGCCAGGTTGCTTACAGTGGAGTCTCCATCAGCCCCGGTTCGCCCCCGGCGTCAACGACCGTGGGATCGCGCGAGGTTGCGGGAACCATTCACTGGCTGGAAGTCCCCCGGAAGGTCCACGAGTGCCGCCACAACGGGGTGAACTGCAATTAGCGTCCCGGGTGAAGGTCGCTTCGGCCCGGTGTTCGTGAATCCGTCCGACTCAGGCAGCCGTTCTCGCGGGAGACCTGTCCGAGCAGGTGCACCGAGGCAACGATGATGATCGGGCGGAAAAACAGGTTCAGCGCCGGCGTGGCGAGGAGAGCGGCGGTCATCACTCCGAAGCCGGCGACCAACGAGGGGTGAGCTTCCGCCAGCGCCATCTCCTCGCGCCACTCCAGCGACAACTTGTCGGAGAACCGCGCGAATGAGCGAGTCAGCCCCCGGATTCCGGGCGGAAGTCGATCGCCGAGCCAATTGATGCAGCGGATGAACCAGGGTGTCGGCGAGGACCTGTTTTTCGCGTCCACGTCCTCGAGGGACTCCCCGACTTCCAGGATCCGTGCATCGTCGAAGGCATCGATCACCACCCAGTGGAGGGCCCAAAGGGCCGCCGCCACCTGGGCCAGGTATCGACCGAGAAGTGGAGTGAGGCGCAGCAGCGCGACCACGGGGGCAGCCGCGATCGCGATCAAGATCGCCTGGTATACCGCCCGGCGAACCGCGCGCCCTATCCCCTCGAGCCTCGGCTCGCAATCGCCGAACCCGAGCTTGCGATGGGCGGTCGCCGCCAGTCGAGCGTAGTGACGAGCGAAGACGATCGACGGCAGCGGCGCCAAAACGGCGAACACCCGATAGAAGCGGCGAAAAAAGCCAGGGTCGATCCCTCCGTCGAGCAGCGCCGCGGCGGCGCAGAACACGCCGAGGAGGAGCGGAGGATAGAGCGCCGCCTTGAGGAGCTCGACGTCGCGCACGATGATGCGTCCGCCCAGAATCGGCTGAGCGAGGCCGTAGACGACGCGGTCGAGCGCGGCCCGCCTCGGCGGCAGCGGACTCCCGCCGCGGACATACTCGCGGAAAGACAGCCAGGCATGACTGCTTACCCGCTGGAGCTGCTGAACGGCCGTCGCCGTGTTCGGAGGCGCATCCAAGCGCGCCAACTTAGGTCAAGGACGCCCGTCCGGTCGAGCACAGATTGGACCCCGGGGAAACGAGAGCTCGCTGCACGGAGGCGTATCGGCGAGCGTCGGCGAAGCCAACCCGCAACCCGTCGAGCGGAGAATCGCCCACCCGCGCGCCACCTGCGGCGAGACAATCTTGTGACTTGTCAGGCGAACGGGCCGCATGTACACGCGTGGATCTCGCGAATGGGGCCCTGGTGCGCGGCGTTACCGTCGGCGTTGCTGCTGTCCGTCTTTATCAGCAATGGCGCAGGCCAGCACTTCTTCGCGGGCGGCATCGGTTTCTACGTCGTGGCATCCACCCCCCGGCTCGTGGCCGACGTCCAGTCATTCCTCGATGCGCCCGCTTCCAAGTTCGGCTGGATCGCGATGGCGCAAAATGAAACGGCGTTTCCAATCAAGCGATTCGACTCCCGAGAGAATTCAGATTCCACTGTGCGGCCTCTGCTCACCGTGGAGCTCACCCCGCCCCCCTGACGGAGTGGCAGACCGATTTATCGCGCCGGCGGATTGGAAGGCCTCAGGCGACGATGCCACGGCCCACGGAATAAGCGGTGGGCCGGCGCCGGCGTTTGGCGCTATCGATTGGCGTCGCGCGGCACTGTCACCAGGGATTTCAGTTGCAGGTGTAGCTCGCTGCCGAGGTGATCGCGCCCGATCCGATGTAAGTGGCTTTCTGCGGGTACGGACATACGGGTAGCGTGACACCGGAATTTGCCGAGCTCAGCACCAGCGACGAGGGAGCGTTGTTGTTCTCGACCCAATCCATCAGGGCGTTGAAGAGCTGATTGGGCGCCGGCAGCGGGACGTTGTTGGCGTTCAACGGCGGCCCCGCCGGTCCGTTCACCGAACCGATA
>Ga0070699_100002598_pt1 | contig 16167 bp, 14 predicted proteins | sample KBSK1503metaG_FD_65473 | JGI IMG/M metagenome (GOLD analysis project Ga0070699, IMG submission 65473) | Corn, switchgrass and miscanthus rhizosphere microbial communities from Kellogg Biological Station, Michigan, USA - KBS K1-50-3 metaG | ecosystem: Host-associated > Plants > Roots >...
TTTCACTTTCAGCCGTCACCTGAATATGAGTGGCTTACCTGCAAGTTGGACCGCGATTGTTTCTAGTTAACCTATTTGGCTTTTGCTTTCTCGATTAACGTGCCCAAAAAGAATTCAATCTGGACTCTGCGCCGGCAATCGGCAATGGTAAGCATATTGTGCCCCCACCTGTATTCGCCCTCGTTGGAGGATTCAACCTCGGCGAAGATATGCGACGTATAGCCGGTTGAGACAGGCGAGAGAAATGAACGCTTGCGAAGAGAGAAAACATTTTTCATGTTAGCAACCTCGGAGGAATAAATACGTGAAACCTCCGTGTCTCTGGACAAAACGATTGCAGTGTCGCGCCTATTGAGAGACAGGGAGGCTGGATACGCCAGGAACGCAGCGTGTGGCTTATCTGGTCCAATGCACTAGCTTTGACTTTATGGACCAGGACCCACGTAGTCCTTTTTGCTAATGGTAACGCCAACAAAATAACCGCAAGCTACTTCCTCCCCAGGTACGGGCGTTTGGTCGATAATCAATCCAGGTTGAAGGACTGAATCGTAACGAGTCGCCAACAGTCGAATATTTAAGTTTGCGGCGTGAAGCTTCCTCGTGGCGTCTTCATAGGTCAGTCCTTTGAGCACTGGCACCTTGGTTTGAGCTGGTCTAGACCGGCGCTCACGTTGGACGTCAATACTCAGGCCTAAAAGCGCAATTGCCGGCACGACGACATACACAACCAGCGCCAGCGTCACAAGAAATCTGATAAGCAATTTCTGTTTGCCTCGTATGGAGTAACCAACGAGGACGCCAAGTAAAAATCTCATTACGGCGGTTCCTTTTGGAGATTCTTAAGTGAATCACCACTCGGTATCCGCTTCTTTTTTTCTTATTGGTTGTGTTGAGGAATGTCGGTCGAAGGAAAGCGTGGAATAGACCACTGGTCAATTGGAGCAGGGAAGGCTAAGGGGTTGGCAAGTGTGAACGAATTTTAAGACGCAGGCCAAATTCAGACCATCGCATCCTTGGCCGCGACTGTAAGTCTTTTACATCCGAAGTTTGCGAGTGAGCGTTCTTTTACTGAGCCAAGCGGGCCTTTAGAATCAATGGTTTACAGCAATATTTGGACCAGCGAATTGAAGGAAATCATGCTGTAAATGCGGTCATCTTAAACTATGAATGCCCGCTTGCGCCAGCAATAGGGCACACCCAAGGAGCCAAGGTGTGTTTAGGTATTGATAGCGGAATCATTTGTAGACATCGCATTACCTGACGGCGACGTTCACACGCGGACTGCACAGTCCCTGGCGGTCCGCTTTACGGCCTCCGCTCGTTCTTCAGTGTTGCCAAACGACTGCGAAATCATTCCTCGCAATCGATTCTCCCAAACCTCCAATGGTGGGCGACGTCCGGCGGGGACTGACGATTGCAACAGGTGTCATCAGGAAATTGTGCAAGCTATCGAAGGCGCATACAGACGCCAAAGATGCGCAAACAAGTTGTATTCGCTGTCACAATTCGGTTGGTCACTTACATCAACGCGGTCGGAGAAGATGAATGAGTGAGGAGAAGCAGAACGAGATGACAGGTTTTCATTTGCCTAAAAGCGCGGGCGAAAGCTGAATCGCAGATCATCCCGCCCGCCTGACACAACTGACTGGTCCAATAATGAGTTACTGTGTCGCTATCTGAAGAGACGATAACGATAAGGCGGGAGGGTTAAAATAAGTTTACGCAAACATGAATCACCGGTTAAATCCGCGTTTACTATTAACTGAAGTCGACATCACGAGTTGAACTGAAGTAGCGAAATACAGACGCTGGCAGTGAACCGGGGGAGTTGGAAAGAACATCATTGTTTCTGTTCGTGACTGTGCAAACAAGGAAGCGGCATCAATGACGATATCAATTCAAAACAGTGTCGGTCTCAATGGAGTTAACAAAACTGACGACGTTTTGGCCGTGAAGTCAAGACTCGTCGAGTTGGGCTTTCCTTTCGTGACTGTGGACTCCGCAATGGGACCTCTGACGATAAAGGCTATTCGATTGTTTCAGGCCATTAAAAACGGATTGAATGTCGTCAACGATCAACGGAATGACGGCCGCGTCGATGTAAACGGAGACACCCTCAAGTGGCTTCAGGCCGTGAATGCGCCGCAATGGCAACGAATGCCCGCAGGATCTGTGGCAGAAGGTTTCCTAAACGACAATATCGCCGATGTCTCAGACAACCATGATTTCGGAACGAACTGGATGGCCGACACGCTGCGGGACACAGGCGCCGCGTACAAAGCCACCTTCTTGGTTGCGCATCCTCAGGCAGCCTTGCTGCACATCAACGACACCAGCCTGCCGCAGGGAGGTGACACACCGGTGCATCACGGACACGAGGCTGGGCTGGCGTCTGACATCCGTCTTCCTCGCAAAGACGGAGCAGTTGGGGGGATTACAGTGAAGGACAACCGCTTCGATCGTGACGCAATGCGGGCTTTGATTAAAGCATTCCTCGCCCAGAGCCTGGCCAGCCGTGTCTTTCTGAGTGATGACGTTCTTGTGAGTGAGGGGTTGTGCCGAGCTGTTCAAGGGCATCTCAACCATGCCCACTTCGAAGTAAGGCCGCCTGTTCGAATAATGCCGTAAGTCTTTGATCGGAGAATGGCTTGACCTGGTTTGGAAAGTGAAAGAGGTGACGTCTTTTCACAAGCGTTGGAACGCCGTCTTTTTTTAATTGAAAGGTGAGCCTCTTTTCGGCAGTTTGATTCTTCAATCCGGCCCCAAGGCACAAGTTTCATGAGGAAGCCAAATCAAAAACGTCGGCTCTTACTCCGTTGTCCCCTTCTTTTCTGTTCGCACTTGGACTGTCGTAAACCACTAGTATCTGCAGCGGCTCTTCGTCACCGGAAATGAGTGTTACTCCTTCGGCGTGATCGGTTCTCAACCCAAATTCAATTTCCAATTCATGCACTAACTGTTCTCCACGCACCAGGTTTTCATTCTGATTGTTAATGGCTCCCTTCCACCGGTAAATTGACGTCGGGCCGTCTAGATTCATAGTCGGTCCCGCCAAAACGAGCAGGTCCTCTCCATGCACGCACAATTCGCGAACCCCAAGTCCTCTCAAATCGAGAAAGTGCTTTTTGTAAGGACGGCCGCCGGGCCCAACGTCGTTAAGACTTAGCTGCGAAGGATCGCTTGTTCCAACTGATAGCTCTAATACGACTGCCCATCCGCGCACGACCGGCCCTCGCAATCCCACGAACACTTTCTCTGCCGTTACTGCAAGTCCTTCAATATCGAATCCGTTGTCCTTACCTGGAATGTCGAGGAAGCGCGCCAAATGTGGTGGGTCATCCTTTCTGAGTGCCTCGGTTAAAGAGTTTGTTGTTAGATCGTTTGGTAGGCTGGATGCTTGTAGATCTTCGCCATTTGGGCCAACACCGGACCTAACCAGTTCCTGTTCACCTGAATCGTTCTCGATCAGCGGGATGCGTGCGAGAGTGAAGCGATTACCGGCGCTTTCTGTTTTGGCCAACTTCTCGATTAGCTTTTCGTCACTACCAGTATCGCCGCTCTCAACCTTCTTGCGTTTGATGCTGTGGGAGCCGATAAGCCAAAGATGGGAATCTTCAAAATCCATTCCCTCAATATCTACTTCCTGATCGAACTTAGTTCCAATTGCCGGCAAGGTGATTAGGTCTTCTAGTGGAAATGATCTTTGATGTTTGAAGCTTCGACCGTCGTCGGTAGTGAAGCGCTCGACGCTGGTCGACTCATCCGACGCCAGCCACAGAGTATCCTCGAAGACCAGGGCCGCTGAAAGCGACTCCCGCATTTTGGCCAGTGGATCATTAAACAAAATGACGGGATTGCGAGTTTGAAGTTTCATAATTGTCCCCTGACGACCTTAAATCTGGTAATTACAAATTCTTAAATTTGGCAAGGCGTTCATCAAAATGATGCTGGACACGTTCTATGAAATGATCCCAAGGGAATCCTGTTCCTGGGTCTGTGTGTCCGTTGTTTGGTTTGAATACTGCCGTAGCTTGCACGTGGCCGACAATGCCTTTTTCGCCCGCCTTTAATTCTGCATTGCTCAAATGCTTGACCGGGATGTTGTATTTCAGGCAATACTGTGCTGCTGCATTCGCCGATAGATTCAGCATCAGAATTCCGAAGGGGTCTAACCACTCAGCTTTTGTCTGTCTGGCGAAGCCAGCTTGCTCTATATGGATGCCGTCCTTATTCACTCCCGGCGCAGAAAAAGCGACATTATTATCCATGACACACTGCACGATAGAGTCACTATCAACACATAGATGTGCCGACACCTTTACCGGATTGCCCTTCTTATCCTTCGGGTTTTGGAAGAACCGAGAAACGTTTTCAGCCGTATCTCCTTTTTCGGATGATTCCATAGAATGCATTACAATTACTCTGACATTCCGTTTCTCCTTAATCTCCTTAAAGAACTTGGCTTTCACCACTGGGAAATGGTCGGTTTCAAATTTGAAATCCATCGTAGAAATCTCCTTATCAAGATGGTTTGGCTGTGAGGCTGATAAAGAAAAACTCTCATCAGCAGGACCGCTAGTCACTTAAAGATAGCAATGTCAACGGTAATCTCGTCGAACAAGTTGAGAAAGCAGTTGATAGATAGGAAGGCTGGTGGCGAGTTTGCGAGGATGCAGAGGCTCGGGATTAGCCTTCGAATCAGAACGACGGGAGCGTATTCCTGCTCGGAACAAAAGTCAACGAATCGAATCAGCTTTGGAGTAGATTTTTACATGAGGCAACAGGCGTTTCAAGAATCTAGTGAATGCGGTTAAGTGTGTTTGAAGAACCTTGGGATCTAACGCTGCCTTCTATGCGTCCACATCATCATTCTGATCAATTCTCGCGTGCTCAACTGTGAGAAGAAATTCTATGTTGCTCGATCTCCGCGCTAGCGACGTGCGACTTGTTAGCCTCCGATAAGTTTTGTGGCCTCCTGAGGGATTGTCAGGTTAAAGGCGAAGATGTAATCAGACTGTTCGTGCGGCATAATCCGCTGATGCGGATCTCCCCCTATCATCGTCATCGCTTCCCCGCCGAGATCATCAGTCATTGCGTCTGGTTGTATTTTCGGTTCTCTTTGAGCTTCCGTAATGTCGAAGAAATGCTAGCTATGCGTGGTGTGACCGTCAGCTATAAGACGGTTCGAGAATGGTGCCTTAAGTTCGGTCAGACTTACGCTAACGGATCAGCGGCGACACGCCGTTCACTGCAACGTGACGGCCCATCCGACCGCTGAGTGGACGGCCCGACAGATCGCTGAAGCGTTTCCCTGGGATAGCGCACGGCGTTATCTATTGCACGATCGCGATTGTATTTACGGAGCAGCATTCCATCAGCGAGTTGGTGCGATGGGAATGCTGGAAGTGCTGACGGCATCGCGATCGCCATGGCAGAACGCGTATGCGGAGCGTTTCATAGGCTCGTTGCGCCGTGAATGCCTGGACCACATAATCATCCTCAATGAATCTTCTTTGAAGCGTATTCTGAAAACATACTTTCAATACTATGAACACTCACGCACTCATTTGTCATTGGAGAAAGACGCGCCGGTCTCACGAGCTGTGCAGCTTCCAGAGTTGGGTAGAGTGATCGAGCTGCCGCAGGTAGGTGGATTGCATCACCGCTATGAGCGACGAGCAGCCTGAGGCTCTCTCATTCCTTGAATGCCTGTAAGCTACGTACGTAGTCAATGACACAAGCCTCGTGTCTTGGTTTTTACCACAGCGATTCGCTTTGAGCTAATTGACTGATGGACCAGATACAGCTTGCGGCGAAAGCGATAGCGCGTGAACAGAAACTGAGTCTTCATACGTGCTGTGCGAAATGGAGTTTGTGGTAGCGAGAAGTATGCAGCAGGAATAGCCTAAGTAACCTCTTCGAATTAACCTGACAATACCCCGCAAAAAAGTCGCTAAAAGAATCCTGGGCATATGTGTGGTAAACGCACAGACAGGGCCTTCAGTTGGGCCTACTCTGTCGCCCTAAAAGGGGGCTATCCAAGAAATCGTTCACAAGTGGTGTAAACCGCACCTTACTCGCTTAAGAGAGCGTTGCTCTCGTTGTCGAAAGGAAGGCCTCCGCCCGGTAGAGTTCGAACGCACGGTCGTCCGGCCGGGCTTTGAGTAGAGTTGAGATGTTGATGTGCTGAGAATGGGAAAATCTGAAAACCGGTGATCCGTCATAATAACTCAAACAAAGTTGGTCGCGATTGAGATAGCAGGAAGTAAAATGAGGTGCCAGGGAGTTTACTTCACTCCTCATGGGCATCGGTGTGCGCCTCATGGAATCTGATTGAAGTCCTCGCCACTGGTCGATCTCCACATGGCTTGATTCACATTCACAAGCAACGATTTGCAGGGCAAAAGACCTAACGGCCGGCGTGGTAAACACGCCCAGCTCTATATTTCGCTCCTGGCTTTTTCGCCGCCTGTTGGGCGATTGTGGTAGTCTAGATACAAAGCTCTAACTGTCCTGGTGGTCACTGGTGATCCCCGACACTTAACCTCCCTATCATCGGTTAAGTCGAAAGGGCCATATGCAATTCCTCTTACTTCTTACTGACGACCCTCCCCCTCTCATCAAGGAGTATCTTGACGGTGTTCTTACCACCGACTTGGATTCTCGCTGCGAGGTTGCTGGGTGGAGTGAACTCCTTTTCGACCGACTCCACCGGTACAACGCGGAACTAATAGTGGCGGTTGCTGTTCCCCTGGCAGCGCAGATAATCCGCATGTTCGGGCAACTTCGAGAGCATCCGCTCCCGACTCCTACTCTCGCCGTGCTTCCCTGTGATGTGGATGACGAAACTCTGGTGAATGTTTCTAAGTCCGCAGATGATTTCGTTCTCTGGCCGGTACGCAAAGAGGAGCTACGCCAACGAGTCCAGCGGCTGATAGGCAATGAAAGCCAGCTCGACGAGTTCGAATCAGCGCGCGAACGTCTGACTGAGGTTATGGGGATGGGCCAATTAGTTGGCACCCACCCCCATTTTGTCCGCGCCATCAAATCGATGCCCTTGATGGCCAAGAGCGATCTCCCGATACTAATTACCGGGGCAACCGGCACTGGTAAGGAATTATGCGCCCGCGCCGTACACCTTCTCAGCAAGCGCCGGACCTTCCCCTTCATCCCAGTTGACTGTGGTGCCATCCCGGACCACCTCTTTGAGAATGAACTATTCGGTCACGTCCGCGGAGCCTTTACTGATGCTCATTCCGATCAGAAGGGGCTCGCCGCAATGGCTGAAGGTGGAACTTTGTTTCTGGATGAGATCGACGCTCTTTCGTTGCGCTCTCAGGCTAAGTTACTACGTTTCCTGCAAGAACGGGTCTACAGACCACTCGGCGGCCAACGGTTTTTGAAGGCCGAGATTCACGTGATGACGGCTACCAACGGCGATATAGAAGAGTGCGTTCGCGAAAAGCTGTTTCGCTCCGATCTCTATTTCCGGCTAAACGCTCTGCGCCTCGAGCTGCCGTCCCTGGTAGACCGTTCCAGTGATATCAAATTGCTCGCTCGCCATTTCGTTCATGTTGAAGGGACTGCGATCGGCTCGACGCGAAAATCATTCTCGTCGGCCGCATTGCGCAAGCTCGAATTGTATGATTGGCCCGGAAACGTGCGGGAACTACTCAATGTAGTCCAATGCGCAACTCTGCTTGCCGAAGGAGACCAAATACTTCCCAATCATATCTTGTTGCCGATCCCGTACCTGGCCAACGACGCTTTAGTCAACGACTTCCGGCACGAACGCGCACAGGCAATTGAGACTTTCGAAAAACGGTATGTCGAAGAATTGCTGCGCAGGCACGATGGCAACGTTACCCGCGCCGCAATGGAAGCCGGAAAAGATCGCCGGGCTTTGGGCAGGTTGAAGAAAAAATATCGCATTGCCATCTGACCGATTATCATAAGCGGGTCATTCCCGTCCCTCAAGTGGGTCGCCGTAGTCCCACCCTCATCGCAAGCCCCCATGCTAACCTGCATCACAAATCCAAGTTGGCTTTCGCGATGGCTTTGCACGCGGGTTCTGACCGCACCAGTAAACCAAGCCGCGGCGCTATTGACCCACCCAGGAGGCCCCCGTTGAAGACCTCCAATCTAAACTGCAGCATTTTCGCACTACTCACCAACCACAATCTCGGCCCACAGATTGCCCACTTGCGTAGCTCATGTCACCGGATTCAGATCAGCGTGAGGAGCAATTGGCAAAGGATATCTTGGAATACTTCCTACAAAATCCGCAGGCTGCCGACAGCCTCGAAGGCGTCACACACTGGCGCCTGCTCGAGCAATCAATCAATCAGACCTTGGCGGACGTCAAAGCTGCTCTTGATCGGTTGGTTCGCGAGGGGTTTCTGCGCGAGACGTTGGTACCTGGCTCGAAACAGATTTACGCGCTGAATCCCGAGAAGCTTGGTGAAGCCGAGCAGTTTATAAATCAGGGCCACTCGCCCACATCGCCGAGAGGATGAATGGGAGAGGTGGGCGCCACAAGAACCGAATCTGGCAATGCCAGATCACACGGTTAGCATGGTGACAGAAAGAGTCGGACGCCGTTTGTGATCGATCAACATAAGTAGGAGCAACCCACATGGCGACATTTCAGGCTATTGCCGCAACGGGACAAGCAATTTTGGGAATGCTTGCTGACGCTTGCCCGAAACCCGAATTCGCTGGGGCGCGCTTTGAACTTTATCAGGTCAATAACTTTCGCTCACCAATGCAAGAGGGAATTTCACTTTACCTGTACCGCGTTTCAATAGGCGGCGCGCGGCGAAAATTGCCGCCCACTGTAGGGCCCAACGGAGAGCGGTATCGCCCGGCGATTCCTCTCGATCTTCACTATATGATCAGTGCTTGGGCCCAAACGGCGGTAAAGCAGCAGCGACTGCTCGGTTGGGCCATTAGGACGCTGGAAGACTTGCCCATTTTTCCCACCACCCTTCTCAACCACTATGGACCAGAGACCGAAATCTTCAGACTCGGAGAGACAGTCGAACTGATTTTCGACCAGATGACTCTGCAGGACATGAATAACTTGTGGAGTTCGACCAGAGTACATCCGCCACTTTCCGTTAATTACGTTGCGCGCATGGTTGGGATTGAATCGATTATCGAACCGATTGAGGGTCTGCCGGTACAAGCTAGAGTTATTGAGGCAGAACAGGTGGTGAGCAGATGACGCCGTCCGTCAAAGTGCTGGAGAGACTGACAATGGTTGCACCGCTCGGCCTCCGTTTCCGAGACGTGGTTGCGGGCAGTTTCGTCGGCGACGGCTTAAATGTAGTCCTCTACGAGCCGAACAGACCTACAACCAAAGTGGAGGCGGTTGCGAATCTCAGCGGCATCTACGTGGTCCATCATGCCCCGGGTCTCCGCGATTTCGAGAACGGCACGGGCGATGCTGATTTCTGGAATAATCTGCCGCGGCAGAAGACCTTCGTTATCGCGGTCACGGATGTACACCGCCGTTTCCTGCCATTTCAATTCAATGCTGAGTTGCCCACACGAGGTATCTTTAACTGGACCAGTCCACTCGGCCCCTCACCGCCGTCAGCCTTTCCCAGCATTCCGCTTTATTCATCGCCCGTTCGGGATGTGACGGCCGGAATGGCTGTTGTGCGGGCCGATCTTTGGGATGCAGCGAGGAACGTGCCCGCGGCCTCGGCAGTGCTTGAGGCTTATACGAATAGTCAGCTCGTGGCTCGCGGTCTCGCCGATGAGAAGGGCCGCACTGCTTTGATCTTCCCGATTCTAGCTCCGCGTCCGTTCACGATCTTGTCGCCGCCCGGGTCGCCTCTGGCGTCGACGCCTACGGCGACCGGACTGCCGCTCACTGAACAGGTCTGGCCCATCACGTTTCGGGCCATGTACGCACCCATTATCCCAGCGCCCGATCTAGTGGGGGAGTTCGGACCAGAACCTCAGCTTCCCAATCTACACGACATACTTTCGCAGCGTGAGGGGATCCTGTGGGCCGATGAGGCACTCACCGAAACCCTCGGTGAAGTCTCACTGCGGTACGGGCGCGAACTAGTTCTGAAATCGAGGCCAACAACTTCGTCGCCGCCGGCGCCACTCTCGGTTCTGTTTGTTACGCCGGTGGGATCACCGCCATAAGGAGGAGTCATGCCTGAATACCTCGCGCCAGGGGTTTATGTCGAAGAGACCTCTTTTCGTTCCAAGTCGATCGAGGGAGTTAGCACCACTACCACAGGCTTCATAGGACCCACTCGCTATGGACCTGTCGATCTCGAGCCAGACGTTATAACTAGCCTTGGGGAATTCGAGCGGACCTATGGCGATCGCCAGCAACTGGAATTTGGGATTGCAAATACGCCGGACACGACGTTGCAGCACAATTTTATGTGGCATGCGGCGCGGGCATTTTTCGAGGAGGGCGGCAAGCGCCTTTATATCTCCCGGGTCTTCAACCCGATCAACGACTCAACGGACAGGGGATTTGCCAGAGTGTGGCTGCCGGACACGACTGTTCCAACGGATCAGACTTCCCGCAAGCAGGGTATTCTTGTGCGGGCGCGCTTTCCCGGAAAAAGCGGAAAGGCGCGAGTCCGGTTTTCTTTGCGTCTTGGTCCAAACGTATTGAGCAGTGAACCTGAGCCGGGCCAACCTGGAAAAACCCGAACCACGGTCAAATCGTTGCTCGACGGCGACCTCGTGTGGCTCAGCGATCTTGAATCGCCCCTCAGCCCGTTAAGTCCGCCCACTTCAGAACCTGGAGACTTCTACATCGCGAAGCAAGTCGACGATCCCGTCACTAAGGAGAAAACGTGGGAGTTTAGGAATGCGTTCGATGTTGCGCCACTAGCGAGTTCACCATTGTCGACACCGCGTCCACTTTCCACTCTGTTTCCAGATCCCGATCCCCTGATAAGCGATAAAGTGAAGGTTGTCACTCTCACCGTGACTGTGTTTCCGCCCGATGAGAGCGACTCGCCGCCACTAGTCTACAGCGGGCTGCCTTTAGATCCCGAGCATACGCGCGCAGGAGAGCCCGATTCGTTGTTCGACAAGTTCGCGGCTCGGCCAAGCAATCAGGCAGAAGCCAGACGTCTGCCGATAGTGATTGAGCGAGGTAGGGACGATAGCAAGCAAACCGACATCAAGACTGCTATCGACGTTCTGAGGCTCCTCCTGACCGAGAAAGACATTCGTGCCCAGAAAACCGACGCAGGCGCGAAAGACATTCTGGTTAACGAACTCAATCGGTTCGCGTCCACCGAAGATGATCGGTCCATCGATTTCCTGTTGGATGGCGGAAACGACGGCCTGCGTCCCGAAGCAGATGACTACGAAGGAAAGGCCGATGACAATAGTCCTTTCAAGACCGGTCTCAAGTCGCTTGAGGACATTGAGGACATTTCGATTGTGGCAGCTCCCGGCTCGACCTTTGGTCACGAGACCGTCTATCGAAGCAATAGTGCGACGATCGCCAACCACTTGATTTCCCACGCTGAGCGAATGCGCTATCGAATCGCCGTGCTGGACAGCGGCGATCAGCAATCCATTGCGCAAGTTCGGGCCATGCGTTCGCGTCTCGACTCGAAGTACGCGGCCTTTTACTACCCTTGGGTAAGGGTCCTGGATCCTGTAACGCGACAGGAGATTCACCTGCCGCCGAGCGGATTCGTCTCGGGCATCTATGCGCGCAATGACGTTCAGCGCGCGGTCTTCAAAGCGCCTGCCAATGAAGTCGTGAACCTAGCGATCGGCTTCGAACAGTTGCTGAACAAGGCTCAGCAGGAAGTGTTGAATCCGGATGGCATCAACTGCTTCCGCTTCTTTGAAGGACGCGGGTTCCGTCTGTGGGGCGCGCGCACGATCAGTTCCGATCCCGAGTGGAAGTACGTCAATCTGCGCCGCTATTTCGCTTATCTCGAGCGCTCGCTAGACCGGGGCACGCAATGGGCCGTATTTGAACCCAACGGCGAGGCGCTGTGGGCCAATGTACGCCGGACCATCGAGGACTTTCTGCTGAACGAATTTCAGATGGGCGCGCTGCTCGGCGATAAACCCGAAAAAGCCTACTTCGTGCGTTGTGACCGTTCGACGATGACGCAAAACGATCTCGATAACGGTCGCCTTGTCTGTCTGATTGGCGTCGCTCCTCTTAGACCGGCTGAATTTGTGATCTTTAGGATCGGTCAATGGACCGGAGACCGAAAGGTCTAAAAGTAGGCTGACAAGCGACAAGTGTGATTAGACACATACTCGGAAGGAGGATCTATGGCGATACTACGCGACCGACCATACGTGCAATTCAATTTTCTCGTCGATTTGGGCACCGGCAACAGCGCTGGACCAGAAGCGGGCTTTCAGGAGTGCAGCAACATTGGCATGGAAGTGACCGTCGCCGAATATCGCAATGGTAACTATAGCGAGAATAGCGTGCGCAAAATCACCGGACTCAACAAGGCAACCGATGTCACCTTAAAGCGGGGCGTAATCGGCTCGCTGTACCTCTATGACTGGCTCAACGACATCCGCAATGGCAATCAGAAGGCAGAACGCTCGGTCGTGATCCAGTTGCAAAACGAGGACCACACGGCCGTTGTGCAAACCTGGAAGCTATTCAGAGCTCGCATCATCAAACACGTTAGTGGCCCATTCAATGCCAAGGGCACGGACGTGGCCATGGAAGAATTAACGCTTGCTTACGAACGACTGGAAATGGAGTAAGCACCAAGATGCTGGCACACGCCACCCGCCGGTTACCCGGCTTTCGCTTCGAAGTGCAAGCGCCTCCGCTGGCCGAAGCTCTGCCACGCATGGATGTAGCGATCTTCATCGGCTTTGCAGCGTCGGGACCCATCGAAACGCCGGTTGCGATAGAGTCCAGCGCGCAGTTCCAAGCCATCTTTGGTGACGACGCACCGCTGGCCTGGGATACCGGGCGAGGCACTCAAATCTACGCTTATCTGGCGCCCGCCGTGCGTGCGTTTTTCCGTAACGGCGGACTGCGCTGTTGGGTCGTGCGAGTCGCCCGGCGACATGCTGACGCGCGTGAAGTCACCGAGACAGTCAAAGACAACTGCGCCCGCGCAAACTACTTTCCAGTATCGGGCCTCGCTCGGGCGCAATTTGACGCGCAAGGAAATGTGACTTTTGTCGCACCCGCGTTTGCGTCGGCCCGCTCGGCCGGGAGTTGGTCTGATCAGCTTCGTGTCAGCACCGCTCTGCAGACGCAACCCTTGAAAATAGATCGGGTTGTTCAACTCGATGGTCCACACCCCGTTTTCGATCTGGCGCTGACCTCTCGGGATGCGATCAAAGTCGGCGACCTCCTACGGTTCGCCTTCAAACGTGAAGGTTATCTGCTGTTGCTGGCCGTGAGTAGAATCGAACCCCCTCCACCCGGACGCAAGGTAATTAGAGTCACTGGAGCCAAAGCTCTCTGGTTCGAAAGAATCTCCCCGGATGAAATCGCACTCTCAGCCGGCCGCCTGCGAGTGGCAACTCATACTTTTGAACGCAAGGGGGTGACGACAGGCAACCTCGAATCGGAAAAGACTCAAGCTCCTCTCGATTTCGAGAACCTGAGCGAAGCCAGGATCGTGGAAAGGCAAAGAGACTCAGCTGAGCAATCTCCGCCAACCGATGTCGAGCCGCAGATCGAGCAGCCGCTGACCCTGGATCTTCTCGATCTGCCCTTCGTCGATGCACCACAGCCGGGCGCGTTGATGCGCATAGATGTTCCCAGTCAACCGGTGTGGATGACGGTGCAAAGTGTGGTCATGCATCGCGACTCGGTGCAGGCTAAAGAGATCGCGCGGGTGACCGGTCAGGCAGTGGCAATGCTTCCGAAAGCTCCGAAACAACTGCCGTCGATTGGCCCAACTGCCGAAAAGCTTTCTTTTGAATTATGGGTTAGACAGTCAGATGAATATGCGATCACCTTAAGCGATCTCGGCTTTGCATCCGACCATGAACGCTTTTGGGGACTGTTGCCGACAGACGAAAAACTCTATCGCGACGCTGAGGCCGGCGCGAATGAGACACCAGCGATTGTGTGGTGGCGAGGAGTGGGCGCTGTTTTTCGCTTCCCGCTAGCCGGCAGCGGCAGCGACCATGAGATTTTCTTTCCACTGGCAATGTCAGCCTTGCCCGAACAATACCAGCGCCCGGTTCGTCTACCGGGCACGACACTCGAGCGCGATGGTTTGGCAAGCTTCAGCGCAGACCTGTTTCTCGATGAGGCGCTGATTGAATCCAATCTCGAGAACTTTCTCTCGCAATCAGAATTCGTTCGCTATTTCGGCGCGCAGCCGCGGGCCCTGCAAGGAATCCATGCCGCTGTGGTCAAGGACGAAGCCACGCTCATCGCCGTTCCAGACGCGGTACATGTAGGTTGGGAACTGCTTCCGGGAGAAGATGCTCCGACAGCTGATTTTGATCCGCTGGTCCAGCGCCCTGACTGGTGGCATTTTCTCGATTGCAAGTCGAAGCCCGAGATCAAACTAGTGCAGGAGCCAGAGTGGGGCAACTTCTTGAGCTGCGCGATCGAGACAGTGCGTGCTCCGGTGTTGAGTGATGCTAGCGATCCTGTTAACCAAACCGGTACTTACACGCTCTCCTGGACCTTTGACTCAAGCGCACTCGCGTCGAAAGAGGCCGCCAGCTTCATTCTCGAGGAATCTTCCAACCGAGATCTCACCGGAGCGGTCATCATTTATCAAGGCGCCGCGACTAGCTTCACGATCTACGGGCGCCGGCCCGGCCAGTATTTCTATCGCGTGCGCACCGTGGTCGGCACTAATTCCAGCCACTGGTCAAACGGTGCCGCTGTGCGCGTGACTTCAGTCAATCGTTGGAGAATGAGTGCTGAAACAGAATACACACCGGAGAACTTGTTAGCTGTGCAACGCGCGTTGCTGCGGATGTGTGCGGCGCGCGGCGATCTGTTCGCACTAATGTCATTGCCTGAGCATTACCGCGAAGCCCAGACACTCGAGCATCTTGCGACGCTTAAACTAACGCCTGAGCTTTCGCCGCCGATTGCCGGCGTGAGCGCGCTCGGTCCTGGGGAAGCAAGCACTTACAGCTACGGCGCCATCTATCATCCCTGGCTCGTCAGTAAAGAAGAGAATCAATCCAATGGACTGCGGCACACGCCGCCATGCGGCGCCCTAGCCGGCACACTCGCGCAGCGCGCCAACTCGCGCGGAGCCTGGATCGCCCCAGCCAACGACGTCCTGCGTGACGTGCTGACGCTCTTTCCTCCTATTCTTGGTGAGCGACGCCTGAGCTTGCAACAGGCGCAAGTGAATCTGATCCGCCAAGAGCCGCGCGGTTTTCTGTCGCTGAGCGCCGACACACTGAGTGACGATGAAGATTTCCGGCCCATCAATGTGCGCCGTCTGTTGATGTTGCTGCGCCGGATGGCCCAGCGTCTGGGTGCAAGCTACGTCTTCGAGCCTCAAAGCGACACGTTCCGGCGTCTGGTCGAACGTGGCTTCAACGCCATGCTCGACCAAATGTTCGTGCGGGGGGCATTTGCCGGCGCCACGCCGGCCAGTTCATTTCAGGTGGTGACAGGCGAATCTTTGAACTCACCGCAGAGCACGGAGCAGGGACGCTTCATCGTCGAACTGCGCGTTGCACCATCGCTGCCGATGACATTCTTGATTGTGCGTTTCGTGCAGACAGGTGATCGCAGCCTGGTTACAGAGAGCCGGGGCTAATGGCCAATTCAGCAGCAGAAACAGTCGTCTACCCATTCACCGCCTTTAATTTCTCCGTCGAGATCAACAAGGTCGACGAGAACGATATTTTGTGCGCGGCGGCCTTCTCCGAATGCGATGGTCTGGAGATCACAATGGAAGTGAAAACTATCCGCGAAGGAGGCAACAACGGCAAGCAGATCCGCTTGACTGGTCCATTCAATTTCGGCCAGGTCACGCTCAAACGCGGCATGACTGCGAATTTCGATCTGTGGGATTGGGTAACCGCGACACTCAAGACTCCCAGCCTGCGCGCTGATGCCGAGATCGTTTTGCTTGCTGAAGATCACAAAACGGTGCGAGCGAGCTTCTTACTTGCTCGCTGCTTGCCGACAAAGCTCAAAGCGCCGCCGCTCAACGCCAAAGATGGCATGGTGGCGAT